>CAJDWA010000026.1_pt1 | contig 22885 bp, 20 predicted proteins | sample 7391461 | NCBI WGS metagenome assembly CAJDWA01 (sample SAMEA7055726, study PRJEB34461) | soil metagenome | biome: terrestrial ecosystem; feature: Peninsula; material: soil | place: Antarctica | collected 2016 | reverse complement strand
CTCGTCCACCGGCAGGGTCAGCGGACCGGCGAGCACCGCTTCGCTCTGGAGCAGCACGTCGGCTTCGCGCAACTGGTTGGCCACCAGCGTACCGCCGCTCTGCACCAGGTCGCAGATCGCGTCGGCGGTGCCCAGCTTGGGCGCGATCTCAACCGAGCCGGCCAGCGTCACCACGCCAGCGTCAATGTTTCGGCTGCGCAACCATTCGCCCAGCAGGCCGGGATACGAGGTAGCAATGCGTTGGCCGGCGAGGTCATTTGCGTCGTTGTAATCGAGTTCCTGCGGCACCGCGATTGACAACCGACAGCGGCCGAAGCCGAGTGGACGCAATTCGCTGAGCGGTTCGCTATCGCGTCCGACGGTAAGCTGGAACTCACCCAATACGTTACGCCCGACGATACCGAGGTCGCATACGCCCTGGGCAATCAGGCTGGGGATGTCGTCATCGCGCACCAGCAGCAAGTCGACCGGCTCACCCTCGCCGAAGCAGAACAGCTTGTCGCGGCTTTGCCGAAAAGTGAGTCCGCAACGGCTCAGAAGATCCAGCGCCGGCTCGGTGAGCCGACCGGACTTCTGCATCGCGATGCGCAAACGATCGCGTGGTTTCATGCCTTCTTCCTTGCCGCTTGCCCTTGCCGCCGTGCCGCCCGTGCCGCCGCAGCCAGATAGCCGCCGCTGCCCTGGTTGAGGTAACGGGCCACTCGCCCGATCGTGGTGATACTGACCGCGGTACGTTCGTGGATCTCCCGATAGGGAATCCCTTCCAGCAGAAGCGGCACCACCCGCCAACGATCCACCAACACCTCCAGCTCGGCCGGCGTACACAGGTCGCGCAGGAAGGCGGCCATCTCATCGGCATTCTTCAGCGACAACAAGGCCTGGTAAAGGCTCTGCTCGGCTGACTCGTTGGGTGTCTCCGGATCGAGAGATCGACGCTTCATAGTGTACTAATGCATTAACACAAGGTTACGGAGCTTACACGACAAGGCGCAAGGCAGCAATGAGCTATCAATGCCTGCCCATCCATTTCACTCCACCATGAATTGCCTGCCCCTTTTCCGTCTCCGCGGCCAGGGTTTGACATGTAGGCAACAAAAACCCCCGCCGAAGCAGGGGTCTCGTGATCACGCCGGGAACCGGAGTCAGCTCAGGCGGACTTCTTCCGCGGAGCCGCCTTCTTGGCCGCTGCCGGCTTGGTCACCGTCGCCTTGCCACCGACCACGGCCGGTGCTACGGAGTGCGCACGCGCATTGCCATAGCTGCTGCGATTGATCTTGCCGCGACGGGTCTTGCGATCGCCCTTGCCCATGGGAACTCCTCGGATTCGTTGAATGTACGGTCTACCATCATAGCAGCGCACCGAGGATCCCCATAGCGAACGCAGGCCTCGCCTGAGGTTCATCGGAAATTGCCGTTCAGGCGGCGCAGCTGCCCAGCGGTGCGTCGTGTTCAACGCCGGCCATCGCCGAGCCGGGCACCGTCAATGGGCGCATTGTGGCCCGTGCAAATGATCCATCACGCCATGGCGGTCGCGACGCAGGTTGACAAAGTGCGCACTGGCCAGCAGCAAGCCGCCTGAAGTAACCAACGCGCTATGCAGGATCAATCCATAGCTCTCGGCCCAGGTGACGCCGAGCACCAGCAGGAGCAGACCGGGGATCGCCAATAACAAGGGCAGCGGCTGCTGGTGGCGTCGAAAACCCCGGATCAGAGCGACCAGCGCCAGCACGCAGGCGAACATCACGAAACCACGTTCGAAGCGATGGTCGGCCAGGAACTCCAGACCCATCAGCGGTAATGCGGCCAGCATGAACGGCAGCAAGGCACAGTGGATTGCACACAAGAACGACGCCGTCGCGCCGATGCGATCAGCTGTTTGCCACCCACGTGATTTGATTGTTTGCCGTGACTTCATCTGCCTGCCTGCAGTCGCTACACAAGGCGATCCTGCGATCTCGGCATACATGTTACATTATAACAATGACCAGCACCATAAACTTTGGCATGGTCACGTTCAGGCCTTCCGGCAGTTCTTGCAGATGCCATGCACTTCCAGCGTCTGCGCCTGCGGACGAAAGCCCAGCGCGCGAGCCTGGGCTTCGATCAACTCGGCAACCCGCTCGTCACAGACTTCTTGTGCGCTGTCACACGTGTCGCAGATCAAGAACGGCACCTGGTGCGCCTCGTCCGGGTGATGACAGGAGACGAACGCGTTGATCGATTCCAACTTGTGGATGAACCCGTTCTCCAGCAGGAAGTCGAGTGCCCGGTAGACCGTGGACGGAGCCGCATTACCGTGCTGCTCACGCAACTGGTCGAGCAGGTCGTAGGCTTTGATCGGCTTGCCTGCAGCGGCGACGAGCTCCAGCACCTCCTTGCGCAGCGGCGTCAGGCGCAGGCCGCGCTCCTTGCTGGCATGCTCCACCGCGCGCACGAAACCTTTCGCATCCTGATGATGGTGCGAAAGATGGGCATGCGGGTTGTGGGCAGCTTCTTGACTCAATGCGTTCACCTCGCTCTGGAGTCTGTCTGACTTTGCTGGTCGAGCCGAGAACTCGGCTGTGCGCGGACAGCCTTCTGACGATTTTCCGGCCCATGGTCGTTCCACGAGCCAAGAATCGGCGGAGAGTGGACCGCACGGACGAGTTCGCAGGCTGGCCAAGCCAAGGTCCGGCAAGCTATTAGATGATACATCGGGCCAGACCGGGCTTCAGCGTCGCAGTGGCGGCGGCTTCACCGGCCGTTTACGGCGCGATTTGCACAAGATCACGATCCATCCGATCGGACCGAGCACCCAAGCCCACAACACACCCTCGACGACCCGGCCACGCCACCAGCCGAGCAGCAAACCCACAGCAACAAACAGCAAACTCCACCAGAACATGGCCGCCCACGGCACCATATTCAACAGGTTGAAGTAAACATGCCAGAACGCGCCGGGGGCGTCGGGATCGACGCCTTGGGTCGCCCTGGCCAGCAGTTCATCCATGGCGTGACGGATGAGCTATCGACATGGCGTGCAGCTCAAGCCCGCGCCAGCACGAGGGCGGCGTCGACTCGCCGGAGCGCCTCGTCGCGCCCGGTGAGGTAGATCGTGTCCTCGATCGAGGGCGAGACCTGGGTACCCGTCATCGCCACGCGCAATGGCTGGGCAACTTTGCCCATGCCCAGCTCCAGTTGCGCCGACAGCTGCTCGATGACCTGATGGATAGGCGCGGGTTGCCACTCGCATTCGGCCAGCAACACTTTTGCCGCCTCCAGCACGTTCGGCGCACTGGCGTTCTTGAGGTGCTTGGCGACGGCTTTCTCGTCCCATTCGAGGATCGGGCCGTACCAGATCTTCGCACGCTCGGCCATTTCCTTCAGTGTGTGCACACGCTCGCGCAGCGCCACGATCACCTCGACTGGCGCCGGCCCCTGACCCACGTCGATGCCGGCGCGCTGCAGGTGCCACTCGAATTCCGCGACCAGTGATTCGGGATCGTCGGTCTTCAGGTAATGCTGGTTGAGCCAGGCCAGCTTCTCGGTATCGAAGCGCGCGGCGGCTTTGTTCACGTCGGCGATATCGAACAAAGAAATCATTTCCGCGCGCGAGAAAATCTCCTGGTCTCCATGCGACCAGCCCAGCCGCACCAGATAATTCAGGATCGCGTGCGGCAGGAAGCCGTCGGCACGGTATTCCATCACGCTGACCGAGTTGGTGCGCTTGGAGAGCTTCTTGCCCTCCTTGTCCAGGATCATCGGCAGGTGCGCGAATGCCGGCACCTTCGCACCCAGAGCCTGGTAAATGTTGATCTGCCGCGGCGTGTTGTTGACGTGGTCGTCGCCGCGAATCACCTCGGTGATGCCCATGTCGATGTCATCGACCACCACCGCAAAGTTGTAGGTCGGCCAGCCGTCGGAGCGAAAGATCACCAGGTCGTCCAGCTCGCTGTTGGCGACCTCGATGCGGCCCTTGACCTTGTCCTCGAACACCACCGAGCCTCCGTCGGGATTGCGGAAGCGGATCACCCGGTTGGCATCCTCGCGATACGCTTCGTTGAGATCACGGTAATGACGGTTGTAGCGCGGTTTCTCGCCGGCCGCCATCGCGACCTCGCGCATCGTCTCGATCTCCTGCTTGCTCTCGTAGGCGTAGTACGCGTTGCCGGCGGCGACCAGTTCGTCGGCGACCTGCTTGTAGCGATCAAGCCGCTGGGTCTGGTAGAACGGGCCCTCGTCGGCCTCGAGGTCGAGCCAGCGCATCGCGTCCAGGATCGCCTGCACGGCCGCATCGGTGGATCGCTCGCGATCGGTGTCCTCAATGCGCAGGATGAATTCGCCCCCACGGCGGCGCGATTCCAGCCAGCAATACAGTGCGGTGCGCGCGCCGCCGATGTGCAGGAAACCGGTGGGGCTGGGGGCGAAGCGGGTACGTACGATCATCGGTAATTCAACAGCGAGTAGGCGAAGCTGTCGATTTTAGCCGATCTGCCGCATGCAACCCCGCCCGCTGCTCCATCGGCCGCACTTACTTCACGTGGATGGTGATCTTCTTCGACACCAACGGCGGATTGAACGGCACGTGGTGCTGGTCACCGAGCTCCAGTTGCAGCGTATGGGTGCCCGGCTTGAGCGTCAGCGTGGTCTGAGTCTGGCCGCCACCGAAGTGGATGTGGTGGTCATCGGCGGGAATCGGCTGTCCGGCGGCGGGCAAAGCCTTCACGTCGACCAGCAGATGGTGATGACCGGTGTTTTCCTTGCCGACGCCAGCCGGTGCGACGCCCATACCCTTGAGGCCGAAACGTACGGTGACTTCCTGGCCGACGGCGGCGCCATCGATGGGCGAGACGATGTAGACCTCGGCACCGGCCGGCGCGGGGGTGGTCGGCAAGGCGGGCGCGTCGGCGGCCATCGCCGCTGCAGTAAGGCCAGTCAACGCGAGGGCAAGCAAGATGTGCTTCATCGAATGATCTCCAGCAGAACGTCGGAGGTTTAGTGTAGGTGCTGCAACCTGTCTCGCGGGTAATCCACTGACTCACTCGTTGCGCAGATTCTACGCACGTCGTCGCCAGCCCCTTTGCGCTCAAGTAGATAGCGTACTTGTGCACAGGTTTGTACAGAAGCCGCGCACAGCCGCTGTGGAAAACATTGGGCTGAACGCAACGATGCCGCCCGTGGGCGGCATCGAATCCGGATCCGCAGCCAGCAAGCTCAGGCCGCGCGATCGGCCCGGGTCAGGATGCCGAACAGGTCAGCCAGCTTGTCGCGCATCTCGCGGCGATCGACGATCAGGTCGATCGCACCATGATCGAGCAGGAACTCCGAACGCTGGAAGCCTTCCGGCAGAGTTTCGCGCACGGTCTGTTCGATCACGCGTGGGCCGGCGAAGCCAATCAGCGCCTTCGGCTCGCCGATATTGATGTCTCCCAGCATCGCCAGGCTGGCGGATACGCCGCCGGTGGTCGGATTGGTCAGCACACTGATGTAGGGCACGCCGGCATCACGCAGGCGTGCCAGCGCTGCCGAGGTCTTGGCCATCTGCATCAGCGAGAACAGCGCTTCCTGCATGCGTGCGCCGCCGGTGGCCGAGAAGCACACCAACGCGCTCTTGTCGGCCAGCGCGCGCTCGGCGGCACGGGTGAATTTCTCACCCACCACCGAACCCATCGAGCCGCCCATGTAGGCAAACTCGAACGCCACCGCCATCAGCGGACGTCCTTTCAGCTTGCCGCTCAGCGCGACCATGGCGTCTTTCTCGCCGAGCTTCTTCTGAGCGGCGATGATGCGGTCGCGATATTTCTTTGAGTCGCGGAACTTCAGCGGATCAGACGGCTCCATGCTCGCCCACAGCTCCTGTCCGGAACCCTCGTCCAACAGTGAGTTCAGGCGCACCCGCGCGCTGATGTAATGATGGTGGTCGCATTTCGGACACACCATCAGGTTGCGCTCCAGTTCCGGGCGATACAGCACGGTGCCGCAGCCACCGCACTTTTCCCACACGCCTTCGGGCACCGAACCCTTGCCGTTGCCCAAAGGCAGCGTGCGGGTACCCGGATTCATGATTTTCTGCAGCCAGTTCATCTAAATCGAACTCCATCCAGGCACAAGAGCCGTCCTATTCGAAAGTCTCTCGTGGTGCGATTGTGTACGGCCTCAGGCTTGCAACAACAACCGTACATCGATTCCGTCAGCTTGCATCCAGCGCGGCACGGATAGGCTGCAGGAAACTCCGCGCCCGTCCCGCGATATCCGCCGCGTCCGTTGCTCCCGCCAACCTTTCGACCAGCGCGCTGCCGATCACCACCGCATCAGCAAATCCGCTGATTGCCACGGCACTTGCGGCATCGCGAATACCGAAGCCGACTGCCACCGGTGTCTCGGCGCGAGCACGAACTTCGGCGACCCGTGCAGCAATGTCGTTGGTACTCAGGTGTGCCGCCCCGGTGATGCCGGCGAACGATACATAGTACAGGAAGCCTTCGGCTGAGCTGCACAACTGCACCATACGCGCGGGTGCGGTGGTGGGAGCAGCGAGCAGAATCTGTTGCAGTCCGGCATCGCGCAGCGGCTGCAGCACGGCAGACTCCTCCAGCGGGCAATCAACCAGCAACACGCCATCGACACCTGCCTCGGCGGCCTCCTGCGCGAATCGTGCGTAGCCGTGAATCTCGACCGGATTCAGATAACCCATCAACACGATCGGCGTATCCGCGTCGTGCTGACGAAATGCAGCGACCCAACCCAGCACTGCCGCGAGGCCCACGCCCTTGGCGATGGCCCGCTCGCTGGCGTGCTGGATCACCGGACCATCCGCCATGGGGTCGGAAAACGGTACGCCCAGTTCAATCAGATCGGCACCGGCGTCGACCAGCGCATGCATCATCGCCACCATGTGCTCGGGCGAAGGGTCGCCGGCAGTGACGAACGGGATCAGACCGGTGCGTCCGGCGGCCTTGAGCATCGCGAAGCGGCGGTCGATGCGGCTCATACCTCGACTCCTTCGCGCGCGGCGATCGTGTGCACGTCCTTGTCGCCACGGCCTGACAGGTTGCATAGCACGATGCCGTCCGGGGGTAACTCGCGCGCCAGCTTCATCGCCTGCGCCACCGCATGGCTCGATTCGAGCGCGGCCAGGATACCCTCGGTACGCGCCAGCAGATGAAACGCTTCCAGCGCTTCGTCGTCGGTGATACCCACGTACTCGGCGCGACCCGCATCCTTGAGGAAGGCATGTTCGGGGCCGACACCGGGATAGTCGAGGCCGGCAGAGACCGAATGGGTTTCGGTGATCTGGCCGTTGTCGTCGCACAACACGTAGGTGCGATTGCCGTGGAGCACGCCGGGCCGGCCGGCGGCCAGCGACGCCGCGTGATGTCCAGTCGCCAGACCCAGGCCCGCCGCCTCGGCGCCAACCATTCGCACATCCGCATCGTTGAGGAAGGCGTGGAACAGGCCGATCGCGTTTGAGCCACCGCCGACGCAAGCGGTCAGCACGTCCGGCAGGCGGCCATACTGTTGCAACATCTGCGCGCGTGCCTCACGCCCCACGATGGCATTGAAGTCGCGCACCATCTTCGGATACGGGTGCGGACCGGCGACCGTGCCAATGATGTAAAACGTGTCGGCCACGTTGGTAACCCAGTCGCGCATCGCCTCGTTCAGCGCGTCCTTCAGCGTCTTCGAGCCGGAGGTGACCGGCACCACCTCGGCGCCCAGCAGCTTCATGCGATAGACGTTGATCTTCTGCCGCTCGATGTCCACCGCGCCCATGTAAACCACGCAGCGCATGCCGAAGCGTGCCGCCACCGTGGCGGTGGCGACGCCATGCTGGCCGGCGCCAGTTTCTGCAATGACCCGCGGCTTGCCCATGTGCCGGGCCACCAGTGCCTGGCCGATGGTGTTGTTGATCTTGTGCGCGCCGGTGTGATTGAGGTCCTCGCGCTTGAGCAGGATGCGCGCGCCGCCAACATGCCGCGACAGACGCTCGGCGTGATAGATCGGGCTGGGCCTGCCGACGTAATGCTGCAGGTCGCGATCCAGCTCGGCGAGGAAGCCAGGGTCGGTGCTCAGGCGCTCGTAGGCGTCGCGCAGCTCGGCCAACGGCGCCATCAGGGTTTCGGCGACGTAGCTGCCACCGTAGTCGCCGAAGCGTCCCTGGGCATCGGGCCAGCGGTGGTAATCCTGGATCGTGGGCATACGGATTCCTGTGCGAAAAACTGAAGGACACCAATGAGGGCCCTTTTGATTCCCGTAAGAATATCCCAGCTATGACGGCATGGAAAAGCGATAAGATCGCCGTAACCTGTCAGGAATACTCACAAATGCCGGAGCGCGAGTTACTACCGCTGAATGCCTTGCGCGCCTTCGACGCGGTCGCGCGCCTGCACAGCGTCACCGCCGCTGCCACCGAATTGCATGTGACGCACGGCGCGGTCAGTCGACAATTGCGCCTGCTGGACGAGGCACTGGGCCGACCGCTGTTCGTGCGGCAAGGGCGCGGCTTGGTGCTGACCGAGGCCGGCGCCCAGCTGCACGAGGGGTCCAGCGTCGCCTTTCAGCAGTTGCGCGAGAGCTGGACTGGCCTGCGTCAGCGCACGGCTCAGGCGCCTTTTGTGCTGGGCTGCTCCAGCAGCCTGCTGGCACGCTGGGTGATTCCACGACTGGATCGACTCGGCCACGACCTGCCTGCGCTGCCGCTGCACTTGTCGGCACAGGAATCGGCGCCAACCTCGGACCTCGACAAGCTGGACGCCATGCTGCTGTTGGCCGCGCCGCCATGGCCGGCGCGCTGGCAGGTCGACGCGCTGGCGCCGGAACGGATCGGGCCGGTGGTCAGTCCGGGATACGCCGGTTGGGCTCGATTGCGGGGACAGAGCGCTGACCTTTTGCTGGACGAACCGTTGCTGCACACCGCCTCACGACCACAGGCCTGGCCGGACTGGCTGCAAGGCATGGGATTGGCGGCGCCACGCTCGCCACCTGGCGCGAGCTTTCCGCACCTGTATCACCTGCTGGAAGCGGCCATCGCCGGGCTGGGCGTGGCGATCGCACCTGCCCCGTTGGTGGCCGAAGACCTGGCGAGCGGGCGTCTGCTTGCCCCTTGGGGCTTCCAGTCGACCGAGGCGAAGTGGATCCTGGCCACGTCGCGGCGGTCGCCTGACCATCGCACGACGTTGCTGGCCAACTGGCTGCGCGAAGAACTTGGCGGTGGCTGAGCCAGCCGGCGCGCGTCAAAGGTTGTGCCGAATCATTTTCCTCAGCTTTTCCAGCGACTCGGGCGCGAGCGGGCCGACGATGCGGCGTGCGCGTTAGGAGTGGCGCGCGACCGGGTCCTCTTCGCCGAACACGTAGGGGCCGAGGAGCCCGCGCCTGGCGGCGCAGACTGCGAAACCCAATGACTTGAAGCTGAGGACGCGATGCCGCGGGCCATGCGGCGCACTCGGCGTGGTCAGAGCCTGGTGCGGATTCCTGCGCCGTCGGCGCGCGGCCACCACTCAACCGGCAAGCTCCGCGTCCGCCTCGCGTACGGCCTGGACGAAGTCCACCAGACGCGCCGCGTCCTTGATCCCCGGAGTGACCTCAATGCCGCTGGCCACGTCTACTGCCCACGGCCGTACCCGCCGCACGGCATCGCCGACGTTACCGGCATGCAGGCCGCCGGCCAGGATCAGCGGCTGAGCCAGTTCCGTCGGCAACAGTGACCAGTCGAAAGCCTTGCCGGCGCCACCGGCTTCTCCGATCCCATGACCGTCCAACAACAGGCCGGCGGCATTCGGGTAATCACGCAACTGCGGCAGCACCGACGCGCCGGTGCCCATCGCGACCGCCTTCAGGAACGGATGGCCGAACTGCGCGCACCACGCATCGCCCTCCCCGCCATGAAACTGCAACACGTGAGGTTGCACTTGCTGCAGTACTTCCTGGACCCATCGCGCATCGTCGTCCATGAACAAGGCCACCACGGTGACGAAGGGTGGCAGTGCGTTCACGATGGCGCGCGCTTGTGGAAGTGTCACCTGTCGACGGCTGCGCGCGGTGAACACCAGACCGATCGCATCCACGCCCAGTCGCGCCGCAAGCACGGCATCCTCGACGCGGGTCATGCCGCAGCATTTGATGCGCGTCATATCGAGGCTCCAGGCTGGCTGACTTCTTCCGGCAAGCCCCAATGCCGCTCGTAGCGCGGCCCGATGAAGGTCAGTCCGGAAGCCAGCGCGGTAGGACCGGCCACCTGCCGATTGCGGCCAGCAAGCAGCTCTGCCATCCATTCGACTGGCTGCTCACCGCGACCGATCACCAGCAACGAGCCGACGATGTTGCGCACCATGTGATGCAGGAAGGCATTGGCCTCGATCTCGACCAGGACGTGCTCACCCTCGCGCCGCACGCTCGCCGCAAGAACGGTGCGACGCGGATGCGCGGCCTGGCAGGACAACGCCCGAAACGCGCTGAAGTCATGCATCCCAAGCAGGGCCTGCACCGCGGCATGCATGCGGTCGGCATCCAGCGGCAGGCGCTCCCAGGTGACATAACGCGCGTCCAGTGCCGCACGCACTGGCCGATTGAGGATGTGGTAACGGTAGCGTCGGCTTCGCGCGGCGAAGCGTGCATGAAAGCTGCCCAGCACGGGCTGTGCCCACAGCACGGCCACGCTGGCCGGCAGGTTGGAGCAGGTTCCCAGCACCCAGCCACGCATCTCGCGCAGCGCCTCGCTGTCGAAATGCACTACTTGGCAACGCCCATGCACACCGGTATCGGTGCGCCCGGCGCAGGTGATCAGTACCGGGTGCGCTGCCACTTTCGACAACGCGCGCTCGACCGTCGCCTGCACGCTCGGCCCTTCGGTCAGGCGTTGCCAGCCGAAGAAATCGGTGCCGTCATATTCGATGCCGAGGGCGATACGCATGAGCTGGATGAAATCGATGAAACAACGTTTAAGGTTAGCAGGGCCGCAACGAGGTCGGGCCGGCAAAGCCGGCCCGACAGGTCATGCACGAGCTACCGGTGGAGTATCAGCTCACGCCATCGAGCAACTTGCGGGCCGTATCACGTTGCGTCTGACTGCCTTCCTTGATCACTTCGCCCAGCATGGCGCGAGCGCCGTCGGCATCACCCATATCCAGATAGGCGCGAGCAAGGTCGAGTTTGGTGTCAACCGGGTCGTCACTGAACTCGACGGGATCGTGCGCCGTACCTGGCAACTCGTCATCGTCCACGTCAGTCCATGTGGCAGGTTCGGCATGCGGCTCAACCACGCTGACATCGTCCGCGTCGACCGGCGGCAAGTCTGGCCCGGTCACCCCAGGATGGGTCAGGTCGAAATCAAAATTGTATTCGCTGACTTTCTTGGACGCAGGCGGCAACGATGGCGGCAGCGGCGCCACGACGGTCGGTGCATCGCGGTTGTTCTCGTAGTCGTCGATGTCGAAACCCTGCCCGCCCATTGTTTCGGACACCGACTCCGGGTGGTGGTCGAACAACGGATGTTCCGGCGCCAAATCCTCGCCCATGTGCAGCACGTCCTGCCACTCATCCTGTTCGGGGTCGGTGACGTGCGCGTGCATGGCTTCGGCAGCAGCCTCGAAGCGCTCGACGTCACGTCGCGAGTAATACAGCGTAACCAGCTCCAGATGCAGGTAGATGTCGTCCGGATGCTCGGCCAGCTGGTCGAGCAACTGTTCCTGGTCGGCATCGTCATCCGCATCGCTGAGCAAATTGTCATCGGATGCTGGTGCCGCGCCGAAACGATCCGCGAGGGATGTGGCCGACTTCGCCGCCGGCTTGCGGCGACGGCCCAGCATGGCCAGGATGATCAACAGCACCACGACTGCCGCACCCGCGGCCCACGCCCAGGTCTGCATGTACCAGGGCTGCGCGACCATCGGGACAGGCGCTGGAGCGACCTTGTCCTCCGGTTCGACTGCGACAGGCGCGGTCGCGACAGTGGAGGCTTCTGCCATTGCAGGAGCGGCGGGCACCAGCGCACTGCTGGCAACCGTCGGCTCGGAGCTGCCAGGAGCCAGCAGAGCACTCGAGGCCGCGACCGGCGCCGACTGGGCCAGCATGGATGTCGCCGCACCGACCGGCGCTTCGTCCGCACCGACAGTGCCGCCGACGGCGGGTGCCATTGCTTCTTCCGGCGAGACCTCAGCCACGGTACTAGCCGCTGCCGGCACACTTGGGCCTGCGCCTGCTGTCGCGCGTGCTGCGGCAAGCTTGGCCTGCAACTCGGCGATCTCACTGTCCTTCAACGACAGCAAATGTTCGTTCTTGCTGTTGATGTCGCTCAGATCCTTCAAGCGGGTCTTGAGATCACCGCTCTGCTGCTGCAGGCTGGCCACGCTTTCCTGGGTGCGCAAAAGCTCATCGCGCAGGCTGGCGGCAGCCTTGTCACCCTGACTGGCGCCGCGGCCGGTCGTGTCGCCACCGGTTGTGGCAGGAACCAAGGCAAGTCGGTCTTCCCTACTGGTGGCCGACGCATCCTCTGAACCCGAGGTGGACGGACGGGTTGCCGCATCGGCCACCACAGCAGGCTTGCCCGGCACGCCTGCACGCCAGTCACTGTTCTGCCGGCGCACTTCGGCGACCGCCGCTGCCAGCGTCGTTGCCTGCGCCTCGTCCGAAGTTGGCACACGCAGCACCGCGCCACTCTTCAGCGCATTGATGTTCTCGCGATAAAACGCATCGGGGTTGGCCTGCTGCAACGCCAGCATCATCTGCTGCACGTCGACTCCCGCCGGCGCCAGATTGCGGGCGATGCCGGACAAGGTCTGGCCGCTTTGCACGGGTCCGTAGCTACCGTCGCTCACTCGGGACGGGGCCGGCGCGGGAGCGGGAGCGGTGGTGACGCGCTGGGGCGTCGGAGCGGCAGCCGCTGACTTGGCTGGCTTGGCCCGACTCGGTGCCACTGGCGTGGTGGCCACCGCCACTGGCGCCTGCGCGCCGGGCGGATCCAGCAAGATGGCGTATTCACGCACGCTCGGACCGGCCTCGCCGTCTACTTCGATGAGCAGATCGAGATAAGGGTCGTCCACCGGCACGCTGCTGGTGATGCGGATCACCGGATGCTCGCCCGTGGCGTTGGCGACGCTGAAGTGGAGTGGAATCTGGGGGCGCCCGCCGACGATGCCGGCACGGGCAAACTGCTCATTGGAGGCCAGTTTTACCGTAAGGCCCGTCAACTCGGCCGGATTGGCCGGGTGCAGCGGAATCTCCGCCAGCAGCGGCTGCCCAAGCGCCGATTTGACCTGAACCTGGCCAAGATCCAGCGCGAGGAGCTGACTGCTGCCCAGCGCCAGCGCCACCAGCATCGATAATTTCAACGAACGATTCATGCATGCTCCCCCGAACGATCCTTGACGCAACTTCTTCTGGAAAGGTGCCGCCACCATGGCGGCGGCTGCGTCACCGTGCCGCCACTTTAGTTATATGAAGGCCAATCAACAATAGCTGCGACGAATACTTGCGACACATTGCTGCTACGCGTTCTCGCCGGCGGCGTGGTGTTCACGGCTGCCCGGCGGTCGGGTCTCTCTGCAGTTGAGACAATTTCAAGCGCAATTCGGCTATCTGCTGGTCTTGCTGCTGCAGACGCTCGCTGGCCCGCTGACTGTCCGACTCCTGCTTGGCAACCTCATGCTGCAGGCGCGTCACCTCAGCCTTATTGTGCTTGATCTCCTGCCCGGTTTTCGGCAGCGCAGGCTTGGTCGTAGAGACGCCGCGTGTCGCTGCGGAAGGCGTCGACGACTGGGTCGCGCATGCTGGCGCGATCAGAAAAAAACCAAAGACAGCAAGGACTTGCAATCGATACATGACTAGAGAAAATCCTCAATCAGCAATTCGGCAATCTGTACGGCATTCAGCGCCGCACCCTTGCGGATATTGTCCGAAACGATCCACAGATCAAGTCCGCGATCGTGTGAAATATCCTCGCGGACACGCCCGACGTAGACCCCATCGGTACCGGCCGCCTCGGACACCGGGGTGGGATAACCGCCTGGCTTGCGCTCGTCCACCAGCACTACTCCCGGCGCTTGGCGGAGCAGTTCCCGGGCCTCGTCGGCGGTGATCTTTTCGCTGGTCTCGATGTGCACTGCCTCGGAATGGCCATAGAACACCGGCACGCGCACCGCGGTCGGGTTCACCTGGATCGACTCGTCCTCAAGGATCTTGCGGGTCTCCCACACCAGTTTCATCTCTTCCTTGGTGTAGCCATTGGGTTGGAAGTCGTCGATCTGCGGAATCACATTGAACGCGATCTGAGCCGGAAATTTCTTGCCCGGTTCCACGCTTTGGAAGTTCAGCAGGGCCGCGGTCTGCCGGCCCAGCTCCTCCATCCCGCTGCGGCCTGCGCCAGAGACGGCCTGATAAGTGGCCACGTTGATGCGCTCGATCTGCACCGCACGGTGGATCGGCGCCAGCGCCACCAGCATCTGCATGGTGGAGCAGTTCGGGTTTGCGATGATGCCGCGGTTGGTGTAATGCGCGATCGCATGCGGGTTGACTTCGCTGATCACCAGCGGGATGTCGTCCTCGTAGCGGAACTCGGAGGTGTTGTCGATCACCACCGCGCCGGCCGCAACAGCCCGCGGAGCGTGTTCGCGACTGACCGAGCCACCGGCCGAAAAGAATGCAATGTCGACGCCGGCGAAGTCATAGGTATCCAGCAGTTCCACGGTAATTTCCTTGCCGGCGAACTTCACCTTGCCCCCCGCCGACCGCTCGCTAGCCAAAGGCACCAGCTCACTGACCGGGAAATTGCGCTCGGCGAGGATCGCCAGCACGGTCTCACCGACCGCGCCGGTGGCGCCGACCATGGCAACCTTGTAACTGCTCTTCTGACTCATGGAATGATTTGCTCTGCAGGTAGAAAGAGCGTGCCGTTACAGCACGTTCGAGTTGAGGATATCGGGTGGACGCTCGGCTTGCAGGCCGTGGACAAACATCGCCAGTACATCGAGCTGGTTCAGGTTGCAGCAGTTGAACGTCAGGCGATGCGTGGCGTAACCGGGCCTACATCGCCGCACTGCGCCCGATGGCGCAACGCGTGGTCCATCAGCACCAGCGCCATCATCGCCTCGGCGATCGGGGTAGCCCGAATGCCGACGCAGGGATCGTGTCGCCCCTTGGTGACCACGTCCACGGGCTCCCCCGCCAGGTTCACGCTGTGGCCGGGAATCAGGATGCTGGACGTGGGCTTCAGCACCATCGACGCCGTCACTGGCTGACCGCTACTGATGCCGCCGAGAATACCGCCCGCGTGATTGGACGTAAAGCCGTCCAAATGCATTTCGTCGCGATGCTCGCTTCCATGCTGGGTGACCGCAGCGAAGCCATCGCCGATTTCCACACCCTTGACGGCGTTGATCGACATCAACGCGCCGGCCAGGTCGCCATCGAGCTTGCCGTAGATCGGCTCGCCCCACCCCGGCGGCACGCCGTCGGCAACCACGTTCACGCGCGCACCGACCGAATCGCCGGACTTGCGCAGGGTTTTGATGTAATCCTCCAGCGCCGGCACCTGGGCCGCATCAGGCCAAAAGAACGGGTTCTGCTCCACCGCCGCCCAATCGAACGTGTCTGGCGTGATGTCACCAAGCTGCGCCAGGTACGACCGCCTCCGCGCGGGTCACGGATGCCGTACTTCTGCCAATAGGTGTAGTCGGCGTGACCCGGGCGGAACGTCTCCACGATCCCGCCATAGTCCTTGCTGCGCTGGTCGGTGTTGCGGATCAGCAGCGCGATCGGCGTGCCGGTGGTCTTGCCTTCGTAAACGCCGGAGAGAATCTCCACCTCGTCCGCTTCGTGCCGTTGCGAGGTATAGCGGCTGCGGCCAGTGGAACGGCGCTCCAGGTCATGGCGGAACTCGTCGGGCGTGATCGCAAGCCCGGGTGGACAGCCGTCGATCACGCAGCCGATCGCCGGCCCGTGGCTTTCGCCGAAGGTGGTCACGGTAAGAAGCTTGCCGAAGGAATTGCTGGACACGATGTTGGACGTCTCTCAGGAGAATCCTTACAGCTTAACCGCATTGACCGGGCAATCCGGCCACGACCTTGCCTCGAGAAACGCATCCGTTGCCGGGTGATTCAATCCCCACATCATCATCTGCGCCGACGCGACCCGCCGATCAGTCCGCTCGATTCCGCCTTGCGATGATTCGCTGCTGCTCAGACCCGCGATTGCGGATCGACTTCAGCCCAGGTCTGGATAGCCGGTGATCTTCTGGATCTCCTGGTAGAGCGGTTGCAGACGGCTGTACATCTTTTGATACACGCGGATGTACAGCTCGTTGTAGATCGCCTGAGCCTGCGGCTGCGGCTCGAACTCGCGCCCCTTGCGCGTCATCGCTTTGACCGCTGAGGGGAAATCCGGGTACAACCGCAAACCCACCGCCGCGTCGATGGCGGCACCCAGACCCGAGGTTTCGTAAACATGCGGACGAATCGTCGGCAGGCCGAAAATATCGGCAGTCAACTGCATCGCCGCGTCGCTCTGCGAGCCGCCGCCGGATACGCGCAAGGATGTCACCGGCACGCCGCTGCGCTTTTCGATGCGCTCCTTGCCCTCGCGCAGCGCATAGGCTAGCCCCTCCAGGATCGCGCGATACAGATGCGCACGGGTGTGGACATCGCCAAAGCCGATCACCGCGCCTTTGGCCTCCGGTCCCGGCGCCTTGATGCCTGGCGTCCAATACGGTTGCAGCATCAGACCCATCGAACCGGGTGGGACCGCATTCACCAAGTCGTCGAACAACGCCTCGGCGGCAACGCCTTGCTGCGCAGCTTGCCGCTTTTCCTGCTGACCAAACTGTTCCTTGAACCAGTTGACCATCCAGTAGCCGCGAAAAATCTGTACCTCGGTACTGTAGGAACCGGGGATGGCTGACGGGTACGGGGGAATGAACGGCGTGACTTCGACGTATTTGCGGCTGGTGGTGTTGATGGTGGCGGTGGTGCCGTAGCTGATGCAGCCGATGTGTGGCTCCAGGCAACCGGCACCGATCACTTCGCAGGCCTTGTCGGCCGCGGCGGCGATCAGCGGCAGGCCACAGGGAATGCCGCTGGCGGCAGCGGCGGCAGCGCTGATTTGCCCCATCTCGGTTCCGGGCGGTACCAGCTCCGGCAACATGTCGCGCTCGATTGCCAGTGCTTGCCATTTCCAGTCACGTGGACCCGCCCACTTCAGATGCTTGTAGTCAAACGGCAGGTAGCCCACTTGCGAACCGATCGAGTCGACGAAGCGTCCGCACAGACGGTAGTTCAGATAGCCCGACAACAGCAGGAACTTCGCGGTCCGACTCCAGATGTCGGGCTGGTTCGCCTTGATCCAGTTGGCTTCCGCTTCGCCGCGGAAAAAATTGATGGTGTCGTCGACCCGCGCCAACTTGAAGGCGACGCGCCATAGCGGACTGATCGGCGGCACTTGCTTGGTGCGGCGCTGATCCAGCCACAGAATGGCTGGGCGCAGCGGTTGGCCGGCAGCGTCCAGGTTGACGACGGTACCGCGCTGAGTGGTAAGCGCGACGGCCTTGATCGCCTCCTTATCAATGGCGTTTTCCGCCCACAACCGTTGGCACGCGGTGCACAGCGCCTGCCAGTAGCCTTCAGGATCGTGTTCGGCCCAGCCTGGATGGGTCGAATAATACGCATCCAACTGCACCTGCGACTTGGCGACAATCCTGCCCTCCAGATCGAACAGCAATGCCCGCACGCTTTGCGTGCCGTTGTCGATGGCCAGGATGTATGTGTCGGACATGGTCTTCCTTTGGCATGAGCTGTCGACGGCTCAAGATGCGGTTACGGTCGGTAGCGGCAGACCATGTTGTTTTTGCCACAAGGCCAGATAAGTGGTTTGTTCGAACTCCCACCGGGCATCATCCCAGCCGAGCTCAGACTGGCAGATCGAGCGGACGCGGGGCAAGACGGCGGCGGCACCGTGGCGCAACAGCAGACCGATCCGCGTGCGCCGCAGCAGCAGGTCATCCAGGTGCAGTACTGCCTCGTTGCGTGCCGCCCAGCGCAGTTCGACCCACAGCGTTTCGGTGCCCGGGATCGTTTCCAGTTCACCGTCGTGGGCACACGCCTGAACCGCCGCCGCGTGGCAACCGTAGCGCCCCTCCAGTCGCAGCCGTTGCCAGGCGCTCAAGGCCGTGGTCGCCACCAGCTCCGGCGTGCTTGCGAAAACAGGCTCAACGCGTAACTTCGCGTGCCAGCCCGGGAGCATCGGTGCGGCGTGCTTCAGCGCATCCAGCGCAATCAGGCGGAAAGTAGTCAACTTGCCGCCAGTAACCGTCAGTAAGCCCTCCTCCAGCCAGACCGCATGCTCGCGTGCTTCCCGCGAGGGATCGGCCTTGCCACTGTCGATCACTGGACGCACCCCGGCATAGGTGGCAATGATGTCGTTTTCAGTCAAACCCAGTGGCGCAAACTGGAACTGCACTGCCGCCATCAGATAAGCCACCTCGGCCGGGTCAATCGACGCGGCCTCAGCCATATTTTGGTGATCGACATCGGTGGTACCGACCAGGGTGACGCCTTCCCACGGGAACGCGAATACCGGCCGGCCATCCTGCGGGTGCATCAGACTGACCGCCTGGGCCACCGGCAATCGCCATGCCGGGAAGATCAGATGGCTGCCGCGCAAGGGACGCAACTTCGCCTTGGCATGTGTGGCAGGACGCAATGCATCGCCCCAGGCACCGGTGGCGTTGATGACGACCCGCGCGTTGACCTCGTGAGTAGCGCCGCTGGTAGCGTCCCGCAGTTGCGCCCCACGGACCTTGCCCGACGTACGCAGCAACTGCGTGACCGCCATGTAGTTGAGCGCCGTGCCGCCCGCGGCGATGGCTTCTTGCAGGACACGCAATATCAGCCGGGCATCGTCGGTCTTGGCATCGGCGTAGCAAAATCCACCCCGCAAGCCGCTGGTCCCGATGTGTGGCGTCCGCAGCAGGAATTCGTCTGGCTGGTAGTAGTGGTGCGTGCGCTGTCCGGCCATCAGGTCATACAGCGCCAGCCCGACGGAGAACAGAGCACGCCCAGGCGGGCGCCCCTGGTACGCGGGAAACGCGAAACTCTGCGGCGTCACCAAGCCGGCGGCGACCTGCAACAGGTGCTCTCGCTCATGCACCGAATCGCGCGTCAATCGCAGTTCGCCCTGTTTGAGGTAGCGCAACCCTCCATGCACCAACTTCGATGAATGGCTGGACGCGCCCGAGGCAAAATCATGTTGCTCGACCAACAGGGCATGCAGGCCGTGGCGCGCCGCCTCCAGCAGGATGCCGGCACCGGTGATGCCGCCGCCGATGATCAGCAAATCCCAAGGGCGGCTGGCCACCAATGCCGGGATCTTGTCACGCCCTCCGGTTTGCCACGCTGGCGTCATGTCAGTCTGTCCGCTCAGCTGGTGGCAGCAATTTGCCGGGGTTCATCATGCCGTCCGGATCGAAACAACGGCATAGTGCACGTATCGCGTCGATCCCGAGCTCGCCCTTTTCCGCGGCCAGATACGGCGCGTGATCGGTGCCCACCCCGTGTTGGTGGCTGATGGTGCCGCCATGGGCAACGATTGCGTGTGACGCGGCCGTCTTGAGCGAGCGCCAACGCGCCAGATCGGTGTCGAAATCGCCTGAAAGACGGTACACGAAGGTGGTGTAGACACTGGCGCCTTGTGCATACAAATGCGACAAATGGGTGTAAGCATGCAGGCGTTCTCCCTGCGCCGCCAACGCCGCGGTCACGGCACTTTCCACGGCTTGCATCATGCCTGGTACCCGTGGCCAGTCGACGGCAGTCTCCACCGTGTCGACGGCGTAACCGTGCTGCCACAGCGTATTGCGCAGATAGACACCACGAAAGCGATTGTGCTTCCACTTCTCGCCCATCATGGCGCCCACGTGCACGCCGCCAAATTGCCGCGCCAGACGCAATGCCTGCCGTAGCGTCGGCTTTGCCATGGCGCTTGCGCCGCTGACCCCGATCATCAGCATGCATTTTTCAGTCTTGCAGTGGCGCCAGCGCAGGTAGGTTTCGAGCAGACCGATCAGCTTGCGGTGTCCGGCCAGGGTCAGGCTGGTGAGGGTTTCCGTGGCGTTGGACAGGCGCAGCATCGACAACGACAGCTTGCCTTGCACCATCGCGCGCGCTGCGGTCTCCGCGCTGGCCCAGTCAGGGAAGAACACCGCGTGGAATTGCTCAAACTCGGGCAGTGGCGTGATGCGCACCCAGGCATCGGTGACGATGCCCAGCCGCCCTTCCGAACCCAGCACCATCTCGCGCACGTCGGTCCCCGCCGCGGACGCCGGGAAGGTAGGGATATCCAGACTGCCGCTTGGCGTCTCGAGATGACCGCCGGCGAACAGCTGTTCAATCCGGCCATAGCGCAGCGACTGCTGGCCCGATGAGCGCGTGACGATCCAGCCACCCAGCGTGGAGTATTCGAACGACTGCGGAAAATGCCCCAACATGTAACCTTGCGCACGCAACTGCGCCTCGATATCCGGACCGAACGTGCCTGCGCCGAAGCGTGCCAGTTGCGCCACCTTGTCCAGGTCCAGCAGCCCGGCCAGACGCGTCAGATTGATCGCCAGCACCGGCTTGTCCTGTTGCAGGACACTCAGATGCCCAACCACGCTGGTACAACCGCCACTCGGGATCACGCTGATGTCGTGCTGTTGCGCATAGGCCAGCAACTCACGCACGTCGGCACGGCTCTCGGGAAACGCCACGCCATCGGGCAGCAGTCCCGGCCGGCCGTAACGCAACTTGAGCCAGTCCGGCAAACTCTGTCCCAGGCCATGACGCAAGCGGGTTTCAGTGTCGGTGTTCAGCAAGCGGTGCGCTGGCAGGCGACTCTCGCCAATCCCCGCGCACGCTTGCTCCAGCGTCGCATCGACAGGCTCGATCCCTACCCCAAGCCGCTCGCGCAGAAAATCCAGTGCGGCACCATCAAGCGTGGCCTCGATCGCCTCGTCACCCCATCCATTCCAACGCCTCACGGTCTACTCCCTGGCGGACACCGGTCCGTCTCGTGCAATTCTAGGCGACTGGATCCGCGATGGCGTAGTCCAGCAGCGTTTGTCCCACAAATCGAGCCCATCGATGCGGCAGAAGGCGTCATGGCCACGCGCTTCCAGCTCACGACGGCGCGCGGCTCCATCGCAATGCTGATCCGCAAGAAATCGGCAAATGCCAAGGCGGCACACATTGACAGCCCGGGACGAGTTGCACCAGCATCGAATTTTCCACGGACGGAGATCAATCAATGCGCAAGCTGGTTTTTGCGTCTTCATTGCTGATGGTGGCCGCGATGGGAGGTTGGTTTCTCTCCAACGTTCTGGTGCTGCTTTTTCTCGGCCTGGACCACGCACCGCTGGGATGGAACACGTGGTGGCAGTATGCCCACGCGACGAGCTTGCCGCAGTTCGCGCCCTTCGCTGCCAGGATCAAGCTCAGTGGCGTCATCGGTTTCGGCCTGCCGCTGCTGGCCTGGGCGGGGTTGTTGATTCCGTTGTTCAAAAGCAAACGTGAATCGCTGCATGGCGACGCCCGCTTCGCCACCCTTTCCGATTTGAAAAATGCCGGGCTGCTCAAGCAGACTCCGCAGAGCATCCTCATCGGCACGTACAAGGGACGCTATCTGTGGCTGGGTGGTGCGCAGCACGTCATCACCATCAGTCCGACCCGCTCGGGCAAGACCACCAGCATCGCCATCCCGGTACTGCTTTCTTATCAGGAATCGGTGGTCGTGCTCGACCTCAAGGGCGAGCTGTACAAGGCCACCAGTGGCTGGCGCGAGGCGCAGGGTCATGCGATTCGTGTTTGGGCGCCCTTCGATGAGGCAGGCCAAACCCATCGCTTCAACCCGATGACCCCGCTGGCACGGATGGATCCGGGCAAGCGCATCGGCGAAATCCAGACCATTGCCGCCATCTTGTATCCGGACGAGGCAGGCAAGGATCCGTTCTGGACTTCGCAAAGTCGCGCCGCATTTACCGCCTTTGCCTCCTTCATGTTCGAGGGATGGGACCACGGCTGCCGCAGCGGCTTTGCCGACATGGACCCGAACACGAACGAGACCTTCCCCAGCTTCGAGCGCATTCTGCGCCTGTCCAGCGGCACGGACGGTCAGGGCACCAAGGAGATGCTGCAAAATTTCCTCAAGGATCCGAGCTACGCCTTCGTCAGTCCGCAGACGCGCACTGTCTTCGGCAACCTCGCTGGGCTGGCCGAGCAGACCTTCTCCTCCGTCATCGCCACCATGCACGCGCCGCTACAGCAATTCCTGAGCCCGATCCTGGCGGCGGCGACCAACGCCACAGATTTTGACGTCGCGCGTCTGCGCAAGCGACCGACCACGCTCTACGTGATCATCCCCACCAACAAGCTTGACGAGAGCAGCAAGCTGTTGAACATCTTCTTCAGCACCGTGATCGGCACCAACCTCACCAAGCAGCTGGGCGAGGAGCCGGAACTCAAGCACCAGATGCTGATGCTGATGGACGAGTTCACCGCGATGGGCCGCATGGACGTGTGGGCCAAGCGTATCTCGATCTCGGCCAGCTACGGCGTACGCGACCTGTGCATCGTGCAGAGCCGCGCCCAGCTGCGTTCAGCCTACGGCGACGACGACGCCCAGAACTTCATCACCAACCACGGCGCGCAGATCGTATTTGCGCCGCGCGAGCAGAGCGACGCCAATGAATACAGCGAAATGCTCGGCTACAAGACCATCCGCAAAGAGCATCGCAGCATCAGCCGCGGGCGCGGCACTCACCAGATCTCGATCAACCATACCGAGGAGAAACGCGCCCTGTTCCTGCCGCAGGAGATCAAGGAGCTGCCCGCTGACGAAGAGCTGATCTTCTATGAAGGGTGCAAACCGATACGGGCGAAGAAGAACTGGT
>CAJDWA010000077.1_pt1 | contig 23502 bp, 19 predicted proteins | sample 7391461 | NCBI WGS metagenome assembly CAJDWA01 (sample SAMEA7055726, study PRJEB34461) | soil metagenome | biome: terrestrial ecosystem; feature: Peninsula; material: soil | place: Antarctica | collected 2016 | reverse complement strand
CAGGTGCAGAGGCTCAAGCCCTCGCCAACCATCTTTTTCTTCGACAAGGATCGCGGCGCCGAGATCTTCGTGCGCGCCTGCGGCGGCAACTACCTGGCGCTGGAGAACGGCCAGCCCACCGGCTTCAATCCGTTCCAGTGCGAAACTACCGAGGCCAACGTGCAGTTTCTTGCCGAACTGGTCAAGGTGCTGGCCGGCAAGAGCGTCTACAGCTCGCGCGAGGAGGAGGACATCTTCCGCGCCGTCGAGAACATCCTCGACACCCCGATGCACCTGCGTTCCATGGCCAACTTCCAGAAAAGCCTGCCCAACATGGGCGACGACGGCCTGTTCATCCGCATGCGCAAGTGGACTGCCGGCAACTCGTTGGGCTGGGTGTTCGACAACGCGGTCGACACCATTGACCTAGAAAAAGCGCACATCATCGGCTTCGACTACACCGAGCTGATCGACAACCCCGAGGTTCGCGTACCGGTCATCAATTACCTGCTGCATCGGCTGGAAGCTCTGATCGACGGCCGTCCGTTGATCTACGTGATGGATGAATTCTGGAAGATCCTCGACGGCGAAGGCGGCCTCAAAGAGTTCGCCAAGAACAAGCAGAAGACGATCCGCAAGCAGAACGGCCTCGGCATCTTCGCCACCCAGAGCCCGGAGGACGCACTGGCCAGCGACATCGCCGCGGCCTTGATCGAACAGACCGCGACGATGATCCTGCTGCCCAATCCGAACGCGACCCGGGAGGACTACGTGGATGGGCTCAAGCTGACAGACGCCGAGTATCAGGTCGTTGTAAGTTTGGACGAACGCTCGCGCTGCTTCCTGGTCAAACAGGGCCACGCCAGTGCAGTCTGCCAACTCAACCTACGCGGTATGGACGACGCGCTGGCCGTCATCTCCGCCTCCACCGACAACATCGAGATCATGCACGAAGTACTGCAGGAACGTGCCGTCGCCGAAGGCGTCGGCGCCGACGCCCTGAAGCCCGAGCAATGGCTCGCCCAGTTCTACGAAAACCGCAGGGGCCAACCGACCCCGCGCAGTCAGCGCGTGGCAGCGCGCTGAGTCGACACAGGCTCCACACCTACAAGGAGTTCGCCATGCAGAAGACAAGTCCGGCTCAATCTCAATTCGGCCACGTCCCGGTCAAGAAAATGCTGGTCGCCATGTCGATGGCCTGTGTCCTCAGCGCCGGCAGCGTCCATGCACAAGTAGTCGTCACCGATCCGGTCAACACCTCGGCGAACGAATCAGGCTTCACATCGCAGCTGGCCAAGACAATCGAGCAATTCAAGAAGCAGATCGAGCAATATGCGAAGCAGGTCGAGCAGTACGGACTTCAACTCCAACAGTACAAGCAGATGCTTTCGGGCATTCAGAACCTCAGCAACGGCGTGTCGCTGACGCCCAACCCATTGCAACACATCACCAATACGCAGGCACTTATCGAAGGCAAGTGCTCCAGCTCATCAGGTTCCGGTGGCGGGGTGAGAAGCATGGTCAGCAGCCTGATGAACAGCATGGCATCGCTCATGTCGAAACCCATCACACAGTCACAGCAAGAGATCTGTGCACATATCGTGACGACCCAAATCGAGAAATACAACTCGACGGTCGACATGCTGAACAATATGACCGAGTACGGGAATCAGTTCAAACAATTGGATAATCTTTTGCAAGGCAATCCCACGCAAGCCGACGCAGATCGCGCTTCAGCACAGGTCGAGAAATACCACAGCGCCGTTACCACCCAGATGAGCGACTGGGAAGCAGGCATGAAAGCCGACGATGCCATAATCTCGACCTTGCAAAGTCAGCAATCGAGCTTGGGCCGAGCCGCATTCAACGGCAAACCCACGCCCCTCGGTACCGTCATTCAAGCTGCCACATTTGCCCGAGCTTTCCAGTGAATATAACTTGACCTGATGACGCGCGAAGCGCGAACGCTTGACGACATTGAACAGGAAAGGCCGCAATGGGTTTCGTATATTTCGTACTTATCTATAACTGGTTGAGTGACAAGATCAATCACTTCGGATTGAATCTAATGGCCAGTCTCATGACCTGGGCCAGTGGCATCGCGCTGATCTTGGTCACGTTGTGGATCATGATCCAGGGATACCGCATGATCACCGGCCAGTCGCGCGATTCGATGATGGCGCTGGTGATGAGCATGACCCGGGTCGCCATCATCGTCACCGCCGCCACCACCATGAGCATGTTCGGGGCGAGTCTGCACCATTTCTTGACGACCGACCTGAGCACCGAGGTCAACCACCTGTTCACCGGTGACAACACCACCACCGCGCAAACCATCGACGAGAACCTTGCTTGGACCCAGCTGGCTCTGGGCGCCATTGATGCCGTGCAGGTCCCTGCGGCAGACGTGAGCCTCAGCAACACCAAGAACAACGCTTTGCTCATGGCCGGCCTGGGTACTGCCAGCCCGCCAATGGCCGCTGCGGCCATGCTTCTGCTGTATCAGTTCACTCTGGCCATCTTCATCGGCCTGGGTCCCTTGTTTATTCTGTGTCTGATCTTCGACCAGACCAAGTCGCTGTTCCAGCGCTGGCTGCTGTATGGCATAGGCACCATCTTTTCGATGGCCGTGTTGGCCTTCGTCAGCTCGTTGGTGCTGCACCTCACGCTGCGTGTGGCCGCAGCACTGTGGGTATCCACCACCATCAACACCATTACTGGCCAGGGAGCCGAAGGCTTCTCCACTCAGGCGCTGGAGCAAGGCGGCGTGGGTTTGTTGATGACGGTGCTGATCATTTCCGTGCCGCCGCTTGCGGCCATGTTCTTCCAAGGGACCGTGGGTTCGTTCTACTTCAATTCCGCCTTTGCTGGGCAGGGCGGAGGAAACCGGCAGGGACCAAATGGGCAATTGCAGTCGGGGATGGGGTATGCGGGGTATGGATCGACACCTTCAACTGCTGGACAAGGAGGGCAAGGAATTCGTTCTCCAGGCAGTGGTGCAATCGACGTGGGAACGCGAGGAACAATCGTTGGAAACCAGACCCAGAATGACACTCTCAAGTATCGGCCACCAATCACGAGGAGCTGACGATGATATCGAGTAATTCAGGTTGGTTGCTGCTCGGTTTGCTGATTTTTTTCAGTGGCGTAGTACATGGGCAAGCAGCGTGTCCACCGGGAACGATTCCTTACGGGGCGGGACATGGTCAGAATGTTTGCGGGCCAGATGGCAGCCAACAGCGCTCCCAACAGCCCGCGCCACCACTTCCGCAGTGGGCTAGCCGATGGGGCGCAATTGCAACGGCATTACCTCAAGGCATTGTTGGAGTATCCACAAATTTGTCTTCCGACAACGATGCCACACGAGCTGCTCTGTCCGATTGCTACTCAAAGGGAGGTACGAATTGCAAAATCGAACTCTCGTACGGCAATCAATGTATTGCCATGGTGGCGGGCAACCCAGGATATAGCGTTGATTTAGGCATGACGCCGATTACAGCGTCAGAAAAGGGCCTTAAAGAGTGCACGGATGCAGGCTTCTCCAACTGCCACGTCATCTACACGGCCTGCAGCAGATCCGAACGAATTCAATAGCCGAAACTCACCCTCGAACATGCGTATTCCCTCAACGAGCAAATACATCGGAGGTAACCCACATGCAAGTGCGTACCCTGTTCGCTGCGCTCGCTTTAGCCGCCGGCCTCAGCATCACGCCCGCTCACGGCCAGACAATAACTCCCTGTGAAGTCTATATGTGCATGGCCGGCCTGTCTGGCGCCGGTGCCACGGGTGGCCCCGCGTGCGCGCCAGCCCTTGCCTATTGGCACACCGTATTGGTCGTTTACGACTCGTCAGGATTCGACGCTCCCGCTACGGCGCTGCGACGTCGGACGTACCTGATGACCTGTCCCGGCGCTCAAGTCGCCACCAACGCCGCCGTGCTCAACGCCATCATCACCGAGTGGGGCTCGGTGCCGTAGCCCGCGGTGTTCATCACACCCGCTGCAGCCTGCCCGACAAGTTGCGCAACTCCCGCATCACATGATCCTCGCGCCACCCCGACTTGCGCGACATTCGCCCTGCTCTTGTTCGTGGCCACCTCTGCTTGCAGCTCATCAATGAAGAATCCGGGCATCAAGCAGAACCCACACCCGACGGAGTGCTACGAAATCACCCCGACGATCAAGAATGCGCCGGGTCCGTTCGACCCGGTGACGAGGTATATGCAGTACGAAGTGAGCAATGAGCAGTGCGCGCCCGAGGATGAGTCTATTGGTCGATCAAGCCGAGGAACCCATACGCCGAACCGCTGGACCGGTCGTTCAATGCCACGCACGTTGCTGCGCCGGGCCTGCACTGAGGAGGTCGTGACCGTCTCTCTCGCCCGATCGTCGACAGGCTGCTCCGCGCCAAAGAAGAACATCGCTTTTGCCGGGCGGAGCCATTGGCCGGCGAAGACTTTGCTCACAGATGCACCATAGACCTACCCACGCGGAGTCAACCATCATGAAAAGATTTTGTTGGTTATGGATCCCATTGCTCTTCGCCACGGCATCCGTCTGCCAATCGCATCAAACAGCTCACCGCGTGCCAGAAGCCTCCACACGCCATGCCGTGACCGTTCCTGGCTTCCCATCCGAGTCAGCCGGCACTGCATCGCCACAGTCGATAGCCCGAACAGCGGCAAGGCGTGCTGCCACACGCGTTCCAAAAAATTTCTCCGAATATGCCTCCGAACTCACGGTTAACGGCGAGCGCTGCGTCGTCGGCGCCATGACGGACGAAGATGGGATGAACCAGAGGCCGCTTGCCTACACCGCGGAGGCGAACGGCGATCGACCACTTTGGATAGATCACCTCGCCTTGCCGCCCAACACCTTCCAAAGCCGCGCCACTCATTGCACGTCGTCAGGCCACTCGTTGTTCGTGCTGTTGCAGTCCGATACCCAATCCGAACAAACCCTGTCACAGACGTTGTTGCGCGTGGTCAAGATTGATCTGACCACGGGCTCCGCGCAAAGGCAGCAAGATATCGAGGTGCCGGGTGCATTCAGCGCCTGGGTCGACGAGGGATCAGAACACTTTCAATGGAGGGGAGGCACCTTGATTGTGTCGGGGACCGAGCGGCCGCAGTCATCTCCGAACCAGCCGTCGACGTTCACCGTTCGAATGGACGCTGACCTGAAGCCGCGGCAAGGCAACAAGTCGTGACCGACAAAGACAAATTCATCGCGGAGCTTTACCCGACAGCGGTGACGCTCTCACATGAATCTGGCATGTCGAAAAAACTGATCCTGGCGCAGGCAGCGCAGGAAACGGGTTGGGGCGTACACGTTCTGGCCGGAACCCACAACATCTTCAACATCAAGGCGTCCGCTGAATGGACAGGCCCGACCAAGACATTCAAGGTCCGGGAAATCGAAAACGGAAAGAAAGTCTGGAAAGACCAGGAGTTCCGGGTGTACGGATCCACGGAGGAAGCACTCCGCGATCGGCTCAAGTTTCTCGAAGAAAACCCTCGCTACACCACGGCTGGTTTGTTCGATGAGGAGGTCAAAGGCGTTTTCGCGAAGGAAGCAGCCGCACTTCAGAAGGCCGGCTACGCCACCGATCCCCTCTATGCAAAGCATCTGATGGCGGTTTACAACGGACCCACGATGCAGCATGCGTTGAGGCTAGTGCGAACATGGGAGGACAGCGGCATCCTCAAACAGGATGACCACGGCGCTGCCGTTCACACGCTGCAAGCCAACCTTGCGAAACTCGGCTATACCGACGCCCGTGACCACCCGCTCAAGCCCGACGGCGAGTTTGGCGCCAATACCCGCCACGCTGTCGAGGCATTTCAGCGCGATCATCATCTCGCGATCGACGGCATGGTCGGACCACAGACTCACGCCGAACTGGACAGCCAGCTTAAGCCGCAGAACCAGCAGTCCTCGCCATCGCTCATGGATCCGCATCATCCGGATCACGCGCTATTTCGCCAGGCGCTGGTCGGTGTTCATCAGGTCGACTTCCGCATGAACCGCATCTCAGACCAGCACAGTGACAATCTGGCCGGTGCGCTCACCCTCGCCGCCAAGAACAAGGGTATGTCGCGCATCGACGAAGTGGCGCTCCAGCCAGACGGATCACGTGCCTTTGCCGCGCAGAACCATACCGGTTTTAGCATGTACGCGGAGGTCGCCACCGTGGCAGCGATCCACACATCGCTGGCGAAAAGCAGCGCCGACGCCCTGGCCGCAACAACCCCGACTGTCGTCGCCACCAACCCACAGGCCGAGTCGCAGGAGCAATCATTGCAACTCACCCACAGCATCACAGCCGGATTGCACTGACTGCGTCGTGACCGCATCCTCATCTTGTCTTGATCTTGCCGCTACTGAAGTCGCGCGTTTCAGACGAATTTCCTCACTTTATCTGCCGTCCGTCTCCGGTAAGGCGAGCTCGCCTGCCAACGCGTATGGACCAACGGAAAGGCCTGCTTCAACAGCTTCGTTTGATGGCGTCGCGCAAAAAAGATATAGCCCATTTTCATGTTCGGAAAGTCGCGATTGCCAGGAGCAGGACGCCGGAACGGCACGCGCAACGCAAGGTCAAAATCGGCGCAAACCAGAAACTGTGCAAAAGATCAGCTGACCTGACCATCTGCACGGCTTGCGACCAGATGCCCGAACTGAGCGTCTATAGCGACCAGGGCCTTGCGGTCACTCATTTCAGGTACGGGGCGAAGCGACTGCCCATCACCAGCTTGGAATCGCCGTGTGACCGGAAGGTGTTGGGCGACAAGTCGTGCTTGAGCGTGTCGGATTGGCGGGTCTCAAAGGCGGCGCCTGACCAACGCACAACTCCGTAAAACGGTGTCCAGACAGAAGGAAGCCAGACCATGAGCCAAGTATTTGGCGACTTGATCAGCCGCGGCGAGGCGGGTTGCAACGGCTAAAATCGTGGACGTGTGGACGATACACACGGCCCGAACATTGATTTCTTCACGATGACACTGGCCGAAGTTCAAGTCGCACAGTACTTGCGCCGGCATGACTCGCTACCGCTGTTTGCCTTCGGCAAATACAAGATCATTCCCGACACAACGGGTGGGGCCGTTCGCCGCTGGCATCTGGATCTCAGCCAGAAATTCACGCCCGAGCTCCAGGAACGAAACTTCGCCGATCACCTGATATCCGAAAAGCGGCCCGCGATCGCCTCATACATCCATGATCAATCCGGTTCAAGACTGTATACAGCCCAGAAGGCCGCAACGATGGAGTGGGCCATCCGCGCCAGAACTCACGGCTCCCATTAATTCGCGCTAAAACATCACATCGTGTAAATAACGGTCGCTGCACTCACGCGCATGCTTGACGCAACCTGCGATCGAATTCCTACGACGCGCTGATTGGCAACTTGCTTCGGTCGCTGCCCTCGCGCAGGGCTTGGGCCATACCAACCAGCAAGTCCAGTTCAAGTTCTGAAAACCCTGCCTCGATGCGCGCCTCACGATTGAAAGGCCCGCGCAGGTCCACGCCCATATAATCGCGGATCAGCTGGAAGAAGGTGTCGACGGGCTCGATACCGTCGCGTTCGCAGCAATGGTGGTACCACCGCGTACCGGCGGCGACATGCGCGACTTCCTCGCGCAGGATGACTTCGAGGATGGCGACTGTGCGTTCGTCGCCGAGTTGGCGCAGACGCTCGATCATGCCAGGGGTGACATCCAGCCCGCGCGCTTCGAGCACGCGCGGTACGAGTGCCATGCGTGCGGTGTCATTGTTGGCGGTTTTCTCGGCCATCTGCCACAGGCCGTCGTGCGCATCGAAGTCGCCGTAGGCGTGGCCGAGCTCGGCCAGCCGATCGGACAGCAGAGCGAAGTGGCGTGCCTCGTCATGGGCACAACTGGCCCAGTCGCGATAATAGTCATCGGGCTTGCCGCGATAGCGGTATACCGCATCCCATGCGAGGTTGATCGCGTTGAACTCGATGTGCGCCACCGCGTGCACCAGCGCGGCGCGACCTTCGGCACTGCCTAGCCCGCGTTGCGGAAGCTTGCGAGCGTTAACCAGTTGCGGCTTTGCCGGGCGCCCCGGGGGACCGATCGGATCGGGCTGCGGCGAGGTTGGCTCCGGGCGAAGCTCGCCGGCCAGAAAGGCCTGCCAGGTGGCGTGGGTCAGGCGCAGCTTGTCAGCCGGATCGGTGGCGTCGAGGCAACGTTTGGCAGCGTTATGTAGGTCGGTCATGAATTCGGTAGGAGCTCGCTCGCGGGCGATGCTCCTGTCCTGATCTCCGTGTTGTGAATCTCAGGCAATAGCATCGCCCGCGAGCGGGCTCCTACGAAGGGAATGGGTTCAGACTGCGCGCCGGGCGGCCTTGGCATCGTCCGAGCGCAGCATCTGGATCTGCTCCAGATATGCCTGGTCCAGGCCGGTGATGTATTCGCCGGAGAAGCACGAGGTGTCGAAGTGCTTGAGCATCTCGTTACCGTCTTGCACTGCCCATTCAAGATCCTTGAGATCCTGGTAGATCAGCCAGTCGGCGCCGAGCAGTTTTTCTATCTCCTGCTCGGTGCGGCCCGCCGCGATCAGCTCGCTGGTCGATGGCATGTCGATGCCATAGACGTTTGGATAACGCACCGGCGGCGCGGCGGAGGCGAAGTAAACGTTTTTGGCGCCGGCCTCGCGCGCCATCTGGATGATTTGCTTGGAAGTGGTGCCACGGACAATCGAGTCGTCGACCAGCAGCACGTTCTTCTTGTTGAACTCCAGGTCGATGGCATTGAGCTTGCGGCGCACGGATTTCACGCGCTCGCCCTGTCCGGGCATGATGAAGGTGCGACCGATATAGCGGTTCTTGACGAAGCCCTCGCGAAACGGCACGCCCAGCGCGCCAGCCAGCGCGCTGGCGGCGGTGCGCGCAGTGTCGGGAATCGGGATCACTGCATCGATACCGTGGTCGGGACGCTCGCGCAGGATCTTCTCGGCCAGTTTCTCGCCCATGCGCAGGCGTGCCTTGTATACCGAGACGTCTTCGATCATCGAGTCCGGTCGCGCCAGATAGACGTACTCGAAGATGCATGGCGTGTGCATCGCGCCCTCGGCGCAGCGGCGGCTGTGCAACTGGCCTTGATCGGTGATGATCACTGCCTCGCCCGGCATGACGTCGCGCATCAGTTTGAAACCCAGCACATCCAGCGCCACCGACTCGGAAGCCACAGCATATTCGTGGCCTTCGGCGGTGATGCGCTCGCCCAACACCAGCGGACGGATCCCGTGCGGATCGCGAAACGCGATCAGGCCGTAGCCGAGCAGCAAGGCAATGCACGCGTAGCCGCCACTGGCGCGCGCATGCACGCCGGCGACTGCCTTGAAAATATGATCGGGGGTCAGCTGCATGCGATCCTGGATCTGCAGCTCATGCGCCAGCACGTTGAGCAACACCTCGGAATCAGAGTCGGTGTTGATGTGACGGCGATCGCCCTCGAACATCTCGCGACGTAACGCTTCGGTGTTGACCAGGTTGCCGTTGTGCACGAACGCGATGCCATACGGGGAATTGACATACAAAGGCTGCGCCTCTGCGAAGCCTTCCGAGCCAGCCGTCGGATAGCGGCAATGACCAATGCCGATGCGCCCACGCAGCTCGCTCATCTCGCGGCTGCCGAAGACGTCGCGGACCAGTCCGTTGCCCTTGTGCAGGCGCAGCCGCGAACCGTCCACGGTGGCTATGCCGGCTGCGTCCTGGCCGCGATGCTGCAGCACTGTCAATCCGTCATAGAGCGCCGACGCCACTTCCGTGGTGCCGACGATGCCGATGATTCCGCACATGTTTCTTGGCCTGTTTCAGGGATGCTGGTTCAAGGATGCCGGGGCTGGCTGGAAACACTGCCGGCAGAGGCCGGCGCACCTGTAGTGCCTGGCGTTGCGGATGGCGAACGCTGGGCTGACATGGGGTCGTGCAGTCGATCAGACAAGTCGCACGCGCGATGTTTGTGGCGCGCCGAAAGTCGAACCTTGCGCTTGAGGCACAGGCTGCGTTTTCAGCTTGTCCAGCATGGCTTCCGGATGCAGATGGTCGCCCACAGTGGCCGGAATGTTCTGCCCCAGCCAGGCCGCCGTGCCCTGGAACTGCGGCAGCAGCACTGATTGTTGCCACCAGGGCTCACGCGTGACGGTGGTAAGACCGACCAGAAACACCAGCACGGTCGCCACCAGGACGCCCCGGACGAAACCAAAAACCACGCCCAACAAACGATCGATGCCGGTCAGACCGGTGCTCCAGATCAGGCGTCTGGCCGCAAAGCGCACGATCATGCCGATCAACAGCACACCGAAGAAACAGATCGCGTATCCCAGGCTGAGCCGCGCCACCGACAGGGAAATCGCGTTTTCGAACAGGGCCGCAACGTCCGGTCCGAACCATGCTGCCACCAGGAAGGCGGCCACCCAGATCACCAACGACAGCACCTCAGCCACCAGACCGCGCATCAGACCAATCAGGACTGACAGCCCGAGGATCCCCAGGATAATCGCATCAACCCAGTTCATTCCTGCAGCCGACCCACGAGAGCACCTCGATCCACCACCTTTCGCGAGGTCATCCGCGTGAAAGCGGGAAACCGTGTCCTCTCCTGCGCCGGCAAACCGGCTTCGCGCCCGACCCACCTTTCAGTGGTAAAGGGTGGCAGGCTTCGTGCCTCGCGAGGCTCGTTCGAGGGTCCCACGAGGAGTACTGGCGCGATGCGGGACATAGATGATTTCAGGGTACGGAGACGACGATGCCGTCGATATCGAACTTTGTCTTGATCTGGTCGTGTATACGTTGGGCATCGGCGCGCTGGGTTTGCGGCCCGGCGCGCACGCGCCACAGCGTCTTCCCACCGGATTGCACCGAGTCTACGAAACCGTCAAAGCCCGCCGCACGCAGCTTGTCGCGCAACGCGTTCGCGTCGGCGCGGCTGCTGACTGCCGCCAGTTGCACGGCCCAGCCTCCGGGTTTGGCCGAGCTGGCGGCAGTCGGCGCCGGCGTGCTGTCCACGTTGGCGTCCTGCTCCACTCGGGCCGGAACGCCAGGAATGGCCTGAGTGATCTTCAAGCGCGCTGCTTCGGCTGCGGTGCGTGTCTCAAACGGGCCAGCGACGACCAGCGTACGTGGCTTGCCAGCTTGGGTAATGGTGCGACCCGTCACCGGATATCCCAGCGCCCGCACGCGCTGCTGCAATTTCGCGGCACCCGCGGAGTTGGCGTAGGCGCTGAGATTGAGCGTGTAGCTTCCGTGCCCAATGGCAGTGTTGGAAGGCTTGGTCTCGGCGGGAGCCGGCTTGGCAGGTGACGCGGTAGCAGCCGCCGGCCTGCTGGACTGTTGGGTTGGCGGTGCCTGCTCTGTCGGCACCGGTGCGTTGGCGGCTGCGGTGCTTCGCTGTGGAATGACCGGCTGAGTCGGCGAGGCGCCGCTGCCAATGGTCACCGTTGTGGGCGCCGGCGTCCTGCCCGCTTCCGGATCCAGCTCAACGTCGCGCGGGCGGTTCGAATCCACGGCCACGGTAGCGATACGATCGCCCGAGACCGGTGCAGCGGTGGACTCAACAGTCGCGTCCGACACATTCGCCGCAGCGCCCGGGTCCAGGCTCATCGTTTTGGTTTGCAGGTCGCGATCGGGAGCTGGCGGGATGGCCAGGCTGACCGATTGGTCGCTACCAGGCGCCGGCGGAGTGCCAGAAAAGAACATCGGCACGAAAATGACCGCCAACGCTATCAGTACAGCAGCTCCCAGCAGGCGTGTTTTCAAGTTTTCGCTCCCAGGCGGCAAACGCAATACGCGACGGCGCGATTATACCTGCCAGCGTCGGATGCCATGGCGCGGCTCAACAGGATTGAGCCGCCATCGCGGCACTGGCGACGAAAAACGAGCCAAAGGCGAGAATGCACTCGTTCGGCTGCGTCACTTCCCGCGCCTCAGCCAGCGCCGCGGCCACACTGGCGTGAACGTCGAATGCGGCCAGCGGCAAGGTCTCACGCAAGGTCGTGGCCAGCATGTCAGCTGTGAGGCCACGCGGCGTCGCATGTTCCAGCCCCGCCAGATGCCAATGGTTGATACGCGTGCCAAGCGCGGCCATGACGCCTGCCACGTCCTTGTCGGAGAGCGCCCCGTAAACAGCATGAACGCCGTCGAACGACTGCGCATCGAGCCACTCGGCCAGCGCGCGCGCGGCCTGCGGGTTGTGCCCTACATCCACAAATACCGTTGGCTCGCCACCCAGCGCCTGCAGTCGCCCTTCGATGCGTACCTCGTGCAGTCCGGTGCGAGCGGCGGTAAAGAGTGCCGTGGGCGTAAAGACGCCATCACCGAGCGCATGTAAGGCAGCGATCGCCGCGGAGGCGTTGGCGAACTGCACCGGCGCGGCCAGCTGCGGATCAGGCAGCTCCATCCCGGCACCATCACGATGACGCCAACGCCAGCCATCTGGATGGCGCTCCACGCTGAAGTCCAGACCGGCCCGTTGGACCCGGGCCCCGCACTCTGCCAGTGCCGCCAGCAGGCCGGCCGGCGGATCCAGTTCACCCAGGATCGCCGGTCGCCCACGACGCGCGACGCCAGCCTTCTCCCGACCGATACTGTCGCGGTCCGGCCCCAGCCATTCCATGTGATCCAGGTCCACGGTGGTGATCACCGCCACGTCTGCGTCGATGATGTTGACCGCATCCAGCCGCCCACCCAGCCCCACTTCGAGTACGGCCACGTCGAGGCCGGCGTGAGCGAACAAGTCCAACGCGGCCAGCGTGCCAAATTCAAAATAGGTCAGCGGCAGCTCGCCGCGAGCTGCCTCGATCCGCTCGAATGCGGCGATCAGCGCGACATCATCGGCCAGCGCACCGTCGATGCGGATACGCTCGTTGTAGACCAGTAGGTGCGGCGAGGTGAACGCGCCCACGCGCAGTCCACCCGCGCGAAGCATGGATTCGATTAACGCGACGGTGGAACCCTTGCCGTTGGTGCCGGCCACGGTGATCACGCGCGCTGCCGGGCGTGGCGCGCCCATCCGCAGCCACACTTCGCGCACGCGATCGAGCCCGAGCTCGATGGTGTGCACGTTCACGCGCTCCTGGTACGCCAGCCATTCGGCGAGGTTGCGGGCCATGCCTGTCCACTTCGATGATGACCGATCCGCCGTGCTGCGCCACGCAGCAACTCACGCCGACCGGCACGCGAAAGCTTAAAGCATTGCGATGCTTCGGTTGCATTGATGGTTGTCCAGACCCCGCGCCGCATTCAGCCCAGCGCTGTCGAGCTGGACTGGAATCGCGCGAGCACCGTCGATGCCCGGGCGCGCGTGATGAACAGCAGCGCCAGGCACGCGATGAAGACGGGATCTTCATAAAGCTTGCTCGTATCGTTTCTCCTCGCACCGCATGGGTTGAGAAATGATCCGACGCCAGCCGCGGCAGTTGCTGCGGCCGGGGTCAAGCATCGGCGATGACAGGTGTCACGCGAGATGCGCGCTACAGCTTGACGTTGCGCAGCCGCAACGCGTTGGTCACCACCGACACCGAACTCATGCTCATCGCCAGCGCGGCGATCATCGGCGACAGCACGATGCCGAACCATGGATACAACACCCCTGCCGCCAGCGGCACGCCGATCGCGTTGTAGACGAAGGCAAAGAACAGGTTCTGGTGGATATTGCGCACGGTAGCCTGCGACAGCTTGCGCGCACGCACGATGGCGCCGAGCTCACCCTTCACCAAAGTGAGCTGCGCGCTCTCCATCGCCACGTCGGTGCCGCCGCCCATCGCGATCCCGATGTTCGCGGCGGCAAGTGCAGGCGCGTCATTGATGCCGTCGCCAGCCATGGCCACGCGGCGACCCTCCGACTTCAGGCGCTCCACCACGGCGGCCTTGTCGGTCGGCGACACATCGGCATGAACCTCCTCGATGCCCAGTGCGTCGGCCACCGACTGCGCGGTGGTGGCGTTGTCGCCGGTCAGCATCGCGATGCGCAGGCCGGAAGCGTGCAAGGCCTTGATCGCCGCCGCCGCATCCGGCTTGATCCGGTCAGACACGGCGAGCAATGCGGCAAGCACGCCATCAACGGCCAGGAACATCACCGTCGCGCCCTGCCCGCGCATCTTTTCGGCCCGGGTGTCTGCTTCATCGCCGAGCGCAATCGAAGCCTCGTCCATCAACTTTGCGTTACCCAGTACGATCGCACTGCCATCGACACTGGCCTTGACGCCGCGACCGGTCAGCGAACGGAAGTCCGTCGCCGCGGGCAGGCTAATGCCCTCGGCGACGGCGGCATCCACGATCGCCTTTGCCAGTGGATGTTCACTGGGCTGCTCCAGGGCTGCCGCCAGCGCCAGCAGGTGCTCGCGCGGAATCTCGCCCAGCGGCACCAGGTCGGTCAGACTCGGCTTGCCTTCGGTCAGGGTGCCGGTCTTGTCCAGCACCAGGGTGTCGATGTCGCGCAAGGTTTCGATCGCTCCGGCATCCTTGAACAGTACGCCGTGCTGCGCGCCGCGACCGCTGGCCACCATGATCGAGATCGGCGTGGCCAGGCCCAGCGCGCACGGACACGCGATGACCAGCACCGAAACGGCCGCGATCAGCGCATGAGTGAACCGTGGCTCTGGACCGACCGCCGCCCACACCACAAACGCCGCCACCGCCACCGCCACCACCGCCGGCACGAACCAACCTGCCACCTTGTCGGCCACCCGTTGCAGCGGTGCCTTGCTGCGCTGTGCCTGCGCGACCAACGCCACGATCTGCGCCAGCATCGTTTCGCCGCCGACTTTCCGTGCGTGCATGGTCAGCGCGCCATCCTGGTTTACGGTACCGCCGGTAAGCGCATCATCCGCACGCTTGGCGACCGGCATCGGCTCGCCGCTGAGCATCGACTCGTCGACGTGACTCTCGCCCTCCAGCACCACGCCGTCGACCGGCACCTTCTCGCCAGGTCGCACGCGCAAGGTGTCGCCCACCTGTACTTCACCCAGTGGCACATCACTTTCGCTGCCATCTTCGGCGATGCGCCGTGCCTGCCGCGCCGGTGCGTCGGCGTGCGCGCAGCTCGAGAAAATCGCCCAGGGTCACCAGGGTGACGATGACGGCCGCGGATTCGAAATACACCCCGACCTGCCCGTGCGCATCGCGGAAACCGGCAGGGAAAATTCCCGGCCACAGAAATGCCACCGCGCTGTACGCCCAAGCGACGCCGGTGCCCAACGCAATCAGCGTGTACATGTTCAGATGCCACGGTTTCAGAGATCGCCAGCCGCGCACGAAAAACGGCGCGCCACCCCATAGCACCACCACCGTCGCCAGCAATGCCTCGACCCAACCGGCCACACCGCCCCAGGGCGACGGCAACTGCCAACCGAACAGATGCGGCCCCATCGCCAGCGCAAAGACCGGGACCGTCAACGCGATCAGCAACCAGAACCGCCGTGTCATCGCCGCCAACTCGCCACCTTCGTCCTCGTCCAGCGAGGGCATCATCGGTTCCAGCGCCATGCCGCACTTCGGGCAGGAACCGGGGCCGATCTGCTGGACCTCCGGGTGCATCGGGCAGGTGTAGATCGTGCCGGCCGGTGTCGATATCGGTGCGGGCTTCTCATGCAGAAATGCCTGCGGATCGGCGACGAACTTCTCGCGACAACCTGCCGCGCAGAAATAATACGTCTTGCCAGCATGCTCGGCCTGATGTTTTGCAGTCTGCGGATCGACCTTCATGCCGCAAACAGGATCGGTCGCCATGCCGGGAGTCGCAGCCTCGTGGGCGGAACCGCGGGTGTCTTGGTCGCTCATGACGCAGCCTCCTCGTCGGACAACGCGCGCAGGATCGGACATTGCTCCGGCGATCCATGCCCGGGACAGGAATCGACCAGTTGTGCCAGCCCGTCGCGCACCCGTTGCAACTCGACGATACGTTGCTCGAGCGCCGCCAGCCGCTGCTGCGCGCGTTTCTTCACTTCCTTCACGCCTCGCTGGCAATCGGTCGACAACGCCAGCAGCTCACCGATCTCCTCGAGCGTGAAGCCCAGCAGCTTGGCCCGGCGGATGAAACGCAGCTGCGTGATCGTGTCCTCGTCGTAACTGCGATAGCCGGACGCGCGACGCTTGGGCTCGGGCAGCAAGCCCTCGCGCTCGTAGAAGCGGATCGTGTCGATCCCCACGCCGACGCGCTTGGCGACGGCTCCGATGGTGAGTGAGCTGGCAGACGTGTTCATGGGACAAGCCTAGACTATTGATCAAAGCCTGGGGTCAAGTATCCGTGACGACAGCGATACGTGAGCCGGCGCCGTGTGAGCTTGGCACGACGCTTCCGGGACTCTCGCACGTTGCCCATGCCTGGTTGGTTTTGGCTCGCCGAACTGCAGGGACAAGTACAGAATGGACTACGCTTGCGGCGTATTTTTCGAAACGGGGGGGGCTATAAATGAACACACGGACGTTGAGGAAGTTGCTGGGACCGGTTTGTGGCGTTCGACGGTCGAGCCGGGTTTCAGTCGGACTGGCCATGGCTGGGCTGCTTGCGCTTGGTTTGGCCACGACCGTCCAGGCCACCTCGCCGGACCAGGCCCGTTGGCAACACGAAGCCCAGGCCGTGACGATTACTCGCGACGACTGGGGCATCGCCCATGTGCATGGCAAGACCGACGCGGATGCCGTGTTCGGCATGGCCTACGCCCAGGCCGAGGACGACTTCAATCGGGTCGAAACCAACTACCTGATCTCGCTGGGTCGGCTGGCCGAGGCGAAGGGCGCGGATGACTCAGCCATGTGGCAGGACCTGCGCCAGCGGCTGTTCGTCGACCCGGTCGAGCTGAAGAAACTGTATGCGCAAAGCCCTCACTGGTTGCGCGCGCTCATGGACAGTTGGGCGGATGGCCTGAACTATTACCTGGCGACCCATCCGGACGTGCATCCACGCGTCATCAACCACTTCGAACCGTGGATGGCACTCTCGTTCAGCGAAGGCAGCATCGGAGGCGACATCGAGCGGGTGGAGTTGAAGCCGCTGAAGGCGTTCTACGGCGCCTCGAATGACGCACCGTTGGCTCTGGTCAAGACCCAACCCAGCTGGGCCGAGCCGACCGGCTCAAACGGCATCGCTATCGCGCCGAAACTCACCGTCGATGGCCATGCATTGCTGCTGATCAATCCGCACACCTCGTTCTTCTTCCGCTCCGAATTGCAGATGTCCAGTGACGAAGGGCTGGATGCGTATGGCGCGGTGACTTGGGGCCAGTTCTTCATCTACCAGGGATTCAACCCGCACGTCGGCTGGATGCACACCTCGACCGGCGTCGACGTGGTCGACGAATTCGCCGAGACCATCGTGCACCAGGACGGCAAGCTGTTCTATCGCTACGGCAAAGCCCTGCGCCCGATTATCTCTCGCCAGATCACCCTGTCATTCCGAGCCGAGGATGGCTCGTTGGCACAGCGCAGCTTCACCGCCTACTTCACCCACCACGGCCCGATCGTGCGCGAGGCGGACGGCAAGTGGATCGCCGAGGCGTTGATGAACACGCCGATCCCGGCGCTGGAGCAAAGCTGGCTACGTACCAAGACGCATGACCTTGCCAGCTACATGAAAGTTGCCGAGCTGAAGGCCAACTCATCCAACAACACCTTGTTCGCCGACGACAAGGGCGAGATCGCTTTCCTGCTGCCGCAGTTCGTGCCCAAGCGTGACAATCGCTTTGATTACACCAAGCCCGTCGACGGCAGTGATCCGGCCACCGACTGGCAAGGACTGACTGCTCTGGACCAGCTGCCGCAGGTGGTGAACCCGCCGAACGGCTGGACCTTCAACACCAACAACTGGCCATACTCCGCCGCCGGCTCGTACAGTCCGAAGAAAGCCGATTACCCGCGTTACATGGACACCTTCGGCGAAAATCCGCGCGGCTTGCACGCCACCCGCCTGCTCAGTGACATCAAGAACGTCACCCTGCCCTCGATGATCACCGCCGCGTTCGACTCCTACCTGCCCGCGTTCGCGCGACAACTGCCGATCCTGATCGCCGATTACGACGCGCTGCCTGCCAACGATCCGCTGCGCCCGAAACTCGCTGGGCAGATCCAGCTGCTGCGCGATTGGGATTACCGCTGGGGCATCGCCTCGATGCCAACTTCGCTGGCGGTGTTCTGGGGCGACACCTTGTGGGATGAAGTGAGCAAGGCAGACACCGCCGAAGGCCTGTCGATCTACGACAAGATGGCCGAGAAGGCTGGCGCAAAAGCGCGGCTCAACGCTCTGGTTGAAGCTTCCGACCGACTGACCAAGGACTTCGGCAGTTGGGGTGTGCCGTGGGGCGAGATCAACCGCTTCCAGCGCATCAACGGTGACATCGTGCAGAAATTCGACGACAGCAAACCGAGCATCCCGGTGCCGTTCACTTCCTCGCGCTGGGGTTCGCTGGCCTCGCTCGGCGCGCATCGCTGGCCCGGGACCAAGCGCTACTACGGCACCAGCGGCAACAGCTTCGTCGCCGCGGTCGAGTTCGGGCCGAAGGTGCGAGCGCGCGCGATCACCGCCGGCGGCGAAAGCGGCCACCCCGACTCGCCCCACTTCAACGACGAGGCCGAGCGCTACACCACCGGCAACCTGCGTACGGTGTACTTCTGGCCGGAACAGCTGAAGGGTCATACCGGACGCGTCTATCACCCCGGCCAGTAAGTTCGTGCACGGGTCGGTGTCGGGAGCGGGCAGCAGGTTTTGAATCGCGCTGCCCGGGCCGCGCAACGGAGACGCCGGCGCTAGAATACCGGCATCTCCCCGGTGCGATCCCCCCATGCAACCTGCCAATCTGGCCCGTCTGCAGATTCATTTCTGCGTGTTGCTGTGGGGCTTCACCGCGATTCTCGGCAAGCTGATCACGCTTGAGGCGCTGCCGCTGGTGTGGTGGCGCATGTTGCTGGTGGCGGTGGCCCTGTTGCTGGTGCCCAAAGTGCGGCGCAATCTTCGCGCCATGCCGTGGCGATTGATCGGCGCCTACGCGGGCATCGGCGTGCTGGTGTCGCTGCACTGGCTGACGTTCTACGCCGCGATCAAGCTGTCCAACGCCTCGGTGGGCGCCACCTGCATCGCGCTCGGACCGGTGTTTTTGGCGTTCGTTGAACCCTGGCTTACCCGGCGCAAGTTCGATCCGCGCGAATTGCTGATCGGCGTGGCGGTGGTGCCGGGCGTAGTGATGGTGGTTGGCGGCGTGCCGGTCGATATGCGTATCGGCATCGCGGTCGGGGTGCTGTCGGCGTTGTTCGTGGCTTTGTTCGGCTCGCTCAACAAACGGATGGTCGAATCGGGCGATCCGCTCACCGTGACCTTTATTGAACTAGGCACCGGGACCGCCTTCCTCACCCTGCTGGCGCCGTTGCTGCCGCACCAGGGCGCCCTATTCGTGCTACCCGATCTCCACGACACCCTGCTGCTGCTATTGCTGTCGTTCGGCTGCACCCTGCTGCCGTTCTCGCTGGCGCTGGTGGCATTGCGCCACATGAGCGCATTCGGCGTCCAGATGGTGATGAACCTTGAGCCGGTCTACGCGATCGTGCTGGCGATCATGTTGCTGGGTGAGCAGCACGAGCTTGACAGCTGGTTCTACCTTGGCGTGACAGTGATCCTGGCCGCGGTTTTCGTCCATCCGTTAATCAACCGCAAGCGCCGCGTCACCCAGCAACCAGAGCTGATGGGCACCACGGAAACCCACAGCATGGTGGACTGAGCGTGGCCGCGATCGCGTCGGAAGAAGCGCGATCTGCAACACGGTAACCGCACGCAACGCAGCGGCGCCTCTATACTGGCGCCCCGCCTACCGTGATCCTCATGAATTACCGCCACGCTTACCATGCCGGCAATTTCGCGGACGTGTTGAAACACACCGTGCTGCTGGCGCTGATCGAATCCTTGCAAGCCAAGTCGACACCGTTCTGCTACATCGATACGCACGCCGGCAGCGGCAACTATCCGCTGGACGGTTTCGAGGCAGGCAAGACCGGCGAGTACAAGAACGGGATTGCGCGCCTGCACCCTGCCGAAAAGGTGCCCGCGCTGCTGCAGCGCTGGCGCGCCAGCGTGCTTGGCAGCGCCGATAATGCGCAGGGGCTGAAGCGTTACCCCGGCTCGCCGCTGCAGGTCGCCCGCCTGCTGCGCCCCGACGACAGCGCCCAGCTGTGCGAGCTGCACACGGAAGAAGCCTGCAAGCTGCGCGACCTGTTCCGCGGCAACCAGCAAGTGCACGTGCATCAACGCGACGGTTATGAAGCGCTGAAGGCGCTGGTGCCGCCGAAGGAGAAGCGTGGTCTGGTCCTGATCGACCCACCGTACGAGGCTCAGGAAGTCGAATACAAGCTGATCGAGCAGGCGTTGAAACCGGCCCTCGAGCGCTGGCCCACCGGCATTTACGCCATCTGGTATCCGATCAAGCTGCGCAGCCAGGTGCAGCCGTTCCTGCGCCGCCTGCAGCACAGCGACGTCAAACGCGTGCTGCGCGCGGAGTTGCTGGTGCACCCGGACGATTCGCCGCTGCGCCTCAACGGTTCGGGCATGGTGATTCTCAATGCGCCGTGGAACCTCGACGATGTCTTGCGCGAACCGCTGCGCGCACTGGCCGGCTTGCTGACGCAGGACCAGCCCGCTACATGGAAGCTGGAGTGGCTGCTGGACGAAGCCCGCAGCCAGCTGAACACGCCCAGCCCGTTACCCGCCTCGCGACTACCGCACGCGCCGAACCGCCGCTAAGCTGATCCCATCCGCCCGCGTCCGACCAGGAGCCACGACCATGCGCCAACATCCCGCCTCGCTGTTGATCCGGTTCATCTTGCCTGCCGCCCTACTCACCTTGGCGGCGTGCGCTCCGACACCGATCTACAAGACCAGTACCAATACCGTGATGGCGGCGCCGGCGCAGGTGGCGCAGACACCCGAGCGTTACAGCGGCAACGAGGTGATCTGGGGCGGGCGCATTGTGCATGTGAACAACCTCACTGACCACAGCGAGATCGAGTTGCTCGGCTATCCATTGGATTCTTCGCAACGCCCCCGTGCCAACGACAGCGGCAGTGGCCGTTTCATCGCGGTGTTGCGTGGTTATGTCGAGCCTCTCGATTATCCCTCCGGCGCGCTGATGACGGTCGCCGGCAAACTCGATGGTACGCGCGCCGGCAAAGTGGGCGAGGCGAACTACATGTTCCCGCTAGTCGACGTGACGCAGTCGCATGTCTGGACGCAGGAAGAGATGGGCAAAGGCCGCAACAATGTCCACTTCGGGCTCGGCGTGGGCGTGGGAATTCACTGATCACCTGCTCGGCTGGCAGCGACGCCGGTAGACTGCGCGACAAATTTCGAGGAGCCAAGCCGCATGTCATCCGCTCAGGCCAATCCGATCAAGGCGATCCTGCTCGCCCTCGGTGCCAATTTTTCCATATTTGTGGCTAAGTTGGTTGCCGCCATCATCACCGGCTCCGGCGCGATGATGGCCGAGGCGGTGCATTCGCTGGCCGACTGCGGCAACCAGGGCCTGCTTCTGCTTGGCATCCGCCAGGCGAAGCGGCCACCGTCGGATGAATTTCCGCTCGGCTGGGGCCGCGCCCTGTATTTCTGGTCGTTCCTCGTCGCCATCCTGCTGTTCAGCGTGGGCGGCATGTTCTCGGTCTACGAAGGCGTGCACAAGCTCAGCCACCCTGAGCCGTTGAAATGGCCGTGGCTGGCCATTGGCGTGCTTGCTTTTGGCATCGTGGTCGAAGGCATCTCGATGCGCGGCTGCATGCACGAGGTCAACAAGGCTCGCGGCGAACAGAATCTATGGACCTGGTTCCGCGAAACCCGCTCCAGCGAACTACTGGTCATCTTCGGCGAAGACCTGGCCGCGCTGGTCGGCCTATGCTTGGCCATGATCGCCGTCGGCGCCACCATGCTCACCGGCAACCTGATGTTCGACGCCGCCGGCACTATTGCGATTGGCGCGCTATTGATCGTGGTGGCCGTGCTGGTCGCGATTGAGGTCAAGGCGCTGCTGATCGGCCAAGGCGTCGAGCCACGTCGACGCGATGAACTGATGGCCTTCCTCAAGGCGCGTCCTGAGGTGGCCGAGATACTGAATCTGATCACCTTGCAGATGGGTCCGGACGTGATGGTGGCGGTGAAGGCGCGCATGCAGACCACGGTCGGCAACCAGCAGTTGATCGAAGCAATCAACGCGGTCGAGGCCGCGATGAAAGCCGAGTTCGACGACGTGCGCTGGAGCTTCTTTGAGCCCGACAACGCGGACTGACGGGCAATCGCATACGGCAAGCAGGCCAGGAGTAGTTACAACACCCCGCGCTACAATTGCTTCCCGCCATCTCGCACAGCTATAGCCTCACCATGCGCAACCCACTTCAGGAACAACTGCTCAAAGCCGGCCTGGTCAACAAGACAAAGGCAGCGCAAGTGGTGCGCGAACAGGCGAAGAAGCACAAAGGCAAGCAGCCGGCAGCCCCCACTCCCGAACAGCTTGAGGCCCAACGCCTGCACGCAGAGAAAGTCGAGCGCGATCGTGCGCTGGCGGCGCAGCGCAATGCGCAGACACGGGTCCGTGAGGCGCGTGCGCAAATCCACCAGATTGTCGAAGCGCACAAAGTGAAACGCGAAGGCGAGATCGCCTATCGCTTCACCGACGGCGCTGCCATCAAGGACGTGCTGGTCAACGACGCGCTGCGCGCCCAGCTGGCCAGTGGCACCTTGGTCATCGTGCGCCATGATCAAGCCTATGAGTTGCTGCCACGGGTCGCCGCGGACAAAGTCCACGAACGCGACGCGGCTGTGATCGTGCTCGATCACAGCCGCAATGAAGCCGTCACCAGCGATCAGCACGACGAGTACTACAAGCAATTCGAAGTACCCGACGACCTGATCTGGTAAAGCACAGGCGCTGACTGCGCGCACGCACTGCAGCAACAGATCACCCGAGTCGACCGATCACGATCGGGTTGCCCACACGTTGCACAGCTTCGAACCCAGTGACAGCTACACGCCGAATTTACCGCTTGGCTTGCACGATGTCCTGTAGAAATTCGGCATATTGTTTGCGCGCTGCCGCGTTGTTCAGCAACACCGTGCCATGACGTTCGCCGTCCGCGATATACAGGACCTTCAGCGGCTTCGGTGTCGAGGACTTTTCATACAGCTCTCGGGCGAATCGTGGCGGCGTTGTCTTGTCCTTGCTACCCACCAGAAGCAGCAACGGACCGCGATAGCTCGCCAGCGCACTGATGTTGCTCACAGACGCGATCGACGGCGCAATCTGGATGCGCAGAAACGGCGCCGCGTACCACGGCACCTGATTGTTTATCCAGTCGTTTGCGTTGGTCGCCGTGCTTTCGAGCACCAAGCCAGCAACCGGACGATGGTTTGCTACATACGGCGCGAAGAAACTGCCCAGCGAAAGCCCCTCCACGACAATAGCCGAGCCTTGGACGGAAGGCTCGGCGCGCAGGAAGTCGTAGGCAGCAAGCGCATCTGATTTGGCCAGTGCGGGGGAT
>CAJDWA010000069.1_pt2 | contig 23736 bp, 21 predicted proteins | sample 7391461 | NCBI WGS metagenome assembly CAJDWA01 (sample SAMEA7055726, study PRJEB34461) | soil metagenome | biome: terrestrial ecosystem; feature: Peninsula; material: soil | place: Antarctica | collected 2016 | reverse complement strand
GTAGTGCCGCTGACCCTGTTGACCCTGGATGCCTGGGACTTCGTCAAGGCCACCAAGGGCAAGATGGACATCGACGGCAAGCCGACCCGTGTGCCGCACAAGTGGACGTTCTATTTCCTGATGGCGGTGGGTTTCTGGAACTTTGTCGGTGCCGGCATGCTTGGTTTCTTCCTCAACCTGCCGATCGTCAGTTACTACGAGGTGGGCACCCAGGTCACGGCGGCCCACGGGCATGCCGCCCTGATGGGTGTGTTCGGCATGCTGGCACTCGGGCTGATGGTGTTCACTTTGCGGCAGACCTCCAGCGACGAGCGCTGGCCTGGCATCGAGAAGTACGTCAAGGTCGCGTTCTGGGGTACCAACGGTGGCTTGGCGTTGATGCTGCTGTTGAGTCTGTTTCCGAGCGGCGTGCTGCAGCTGTGGGACGTCATGCAGAACGGCTATTGGCACGCACGCAGCATCGACTATATGGGCCTGCCGCGCTCGCAGATCCTGGAGTGGTTGCGCTTGCCGGGTGACCTGGTATTCATCATCTTCGGGGCGTTCCCGCTGGTGATCGCCACGATCAAGGGCTGGTTGGGCGTGCGCGCGGACGCGGCGGCTGAGCGTCGCTAAGTTACGCTAGGAGCTTGTCGGACTTTGGTTGGCCGGCCTGCGATGGTCCATAGAACCACTATGGACCCGCGAAGCGGCGAAAATCTGTCCGCACTCAGCCGAATTCTCGACTCGACCACCAAAGCCCGACAGGCTCCTAGCGCATAAAGAACCCGCGCCAGTGCAGACTGGCGCGGGTTCTTTTTTGGCCTTCAGAGCAAGGGCATCGCCCGCAAGCGGGCTCCTACGGGGTGGTCGACGCCAGCGCGCATGAAAAACCCGCGTCGGTGCGGACCGGCGCGGGTTATGTGGAATGCCGTTGCAGGAGCCCGCTTACGGGCGATGCTCCTGACAACCGCAGTCCGCGCTACACGTTTACTTGCCGATCACCCGCACCATCTCCAGGCACTTGTTCGAGTAGCCCCACTCGTTGTCGTACCAGCTGACCAGCTTGACGAACGTGTCGTCCAGCGCAATGCCGGCGGTGGCGTCAAAGATCGAGGTGCGCGGGTCGCCGCGGAAATCGGTGGCGACCACCTTTTCCTCGGTGTAGCCGAGGATGCCCTTGAGCGCGCCTTCACTCTGCGCTTTCATCTCCGCACAGATCTCGGCGTAGGTCGCGTCTTTCTCAAGCTCCACCGTAAGATCGACCACCGATACGTTCGAGGTCGGCACACGGAAGCTCATGCCGGTGAGTTTCTTGTTGAGCTCAGGGATTACCACGCCGACCGCCTTGGCCGCGCCGGTCGATGAGGGGATGATGTTCTCCAGGATACCGCGACCGCCGCGCCAGTCCTTGTTGCTGGGGCCGTCGACGGTCTTCTGGGTGGCGGTGGCGGCATGCACCGTGGTCATCAGGCCGCGCTTGATGCCCCACTTGTCGTTGAGCACCTTGGCCAACGGCGCCAGGCAGTTGGTGGTGCAGCTGGCGTTGGAGATGATCGCCTCGCCCTTGTAGGTCTTGTCGTTGACGCCGTAGACGAACATCGGCGTGGTGTCCTTGGACGGCGCGGACAGGATCACTTTCTTCGCGCCGGCGTCCAGGTGTTTCTGTGCCGCCTCCGCCGTGAGGAACAGGCCGGTCGATTCGATCACCACGTCGACGTCGACTTCGCCCCACTTCAGGTTGGCCGGGTCGCGTTCCTGAGTCAGCCGGATGCGCTTGCCGTTGACCACCAGGTGGTTGCCGTCCACCTGCACGTCGCCATCGAAGCGGCCGTGCACGGAATCGTGATTCAACATGTAGGCCAGGTAGTCCGGCTCCAGCAAATCGTTGATTGCCACGACCTCGATATCCTTGCTGAAGTTCTGCACGGCAGCGCGCAACACGTTGCGACCGATGCGGCCGAAGCCATTGATGCCGACCTTGATGGTCATGAGGTGACGTCCTCCTGAAAGGGTAAAAACGGTGCCGTATCTGGCGGCGGGTGGAAGACTCATTTTAACGCCAATCCCCCGTGCCTGCCTGAGCCGCTGGCCAGCAAGGCTTCCGCTCGTGGCAGGGAACGTCGCGCGACTCATGGGCGGGCGGGCGATGGTGTGATAGATGGCGGCAAAAAGTCGCAGCGGTCTGTGGCAGACTTCGCTGGTCTCTCCGTAGGACCTTCCCATGCGCTTTTCCGGCCGCGTCGCCACCAGTTTGTTCGTTTGCCTGATCATGGCGCCGGCCTATGGATGGGGGCCAGTCGGTCACAGCGTGGTGGCGGAACTGGCGCAGCAACACCTGAGCCCGGCGGCCGCAGCCGAGGTGGAGCGCCTGCTGGCGCCGGAGCACACCAAGTCGCTGGCCGACATCGCCAACTGGCCCGACCAGATGCAAAACGATCCGGCCATGGACAACCTGTGGAAACAAACCCGAAGCCAGCACTACATCAACTTCCACGGCGGCAGCTCCTGCGTCTACATCCCACCGCGAGACTGTCGCGAAGGTCGATGCATAGTGGCGGCGTTGCAGCACTACGTCGACGTGCTGGGTGATCGCGGCAAGTCGGATGCCGTGCGTCGCCAGGCGCTGAAATTCGTGGTGCATTTCGTCGGCGACATCCACCAACCGCTTCACGCGGGTTATCGTGACGACAAGGGTGGCAACACCTACCAGGTGCAGTTCGATGGCAAGGGCACCAACCTGCACAAGATCTGGGACTCGCGCATGCTTTACACCCGCGGGCTGGACCGGCAGCAATATGCGCAGCGGCTCGACTCGGCCGTGCCGATCCAGCTACCGCCGCCGATCGCGCCGCTGGACAACCCTTATGCACAATGGGCCGAGGAATCCTGCCGGATCACCGCCGAGGCTGGTTTCTATCCGTACAAGCACAAGATCAGCCAGGCCTATGTCAGCACCTGGCTGCCGGTGGCTGATCAACGTCTGCGCGTCGCCGGTCGTCGTCTCGCCCAGATCCTCAATGTGGCGCTCGCGCCTGCCTCAGCCTTCGTGCACTGAATATTCCCAAACCAGGTTCCATGCCACCGAATGACTATCAAGCTACCTGTCTCGCGCACCAAGATTGTCGCCACGCTCGGCCCCGCCACCGATGCCCCCGGCATGCTCGAAAAACTGATTGCCGAAGGCGTCGACGTGGTTCGCCTCAACCTTTCGCACGGCGAGCCGGACGACCACCGCGCTCGCGCCAAGGCGGTGCGCGCTGCTGCTACGGCAGCCGGCCGCGAAGTCGGAGTGCTGGCTGACCTGCAAGGCCCGAAGATTCGCATCGAAACATTCGCCAACGGGTCGGTCGAGCTGGAAGAAGGTGCCGATTTCGTGCTCGATTGCCGTCCCGACGTGCCGCCAGGTGATGCCGGTCGCGTTGGGGTCAGCTATCACGATTTGCCGGGTGACGTGCGTCCGGACGATGTGCTGATGCTGGACGATGGCCTGATTGCGCTGACCGTGCGCGAGGTGGTCGGCAGCGAGGTGCGCTGCACGGTGCTGGTCGGCGGCAAACTGTCTAATCGCAAGGGCCTCAACCGTCAGGGCGGCGGGCTCTCGGTCACCGCGCTGTCGGACAAGGACAAGGCCGACATCAAGCTGGCGGCCGAGATCGGTGCGGATTTTCTAGCGGTGTCCTTCGTGCGTTCGGCCGATGACATGCACCAGGCGCGCCATCTGCTGCATGAGGCCGGTGGTCGCGCCGCGCTGGTGGCGAAAATCGAACGGGCCGATGCGATCCCGGTGCTGGGCGAGATCATCGACGCCTCCGATGTGGTGATGGTGGCGCGTGGCGACCTGGGCGTGGAGATCGGCGATGCCGAGCTGCCGGGTCTGCAGAAGAAGATCATCCGCGAGTCGGTGCAGCGCAATCGCGCGGTGATCACCGCCACGCAGATGCTGCAATCGATGGTGCACTCGCCGATTCCCACCCGTGCCGAGGTGCTGGACGTGGCCAACGCGGTGATCGACGGCACCGACGCCGTGATGCTGTCCGAGGAAACCGCGGCCGGCGCGCACCCGGACAAGGCGGTGGCGGCGATGCGCCGTATCTGCCTGGGTGCCGAACGCCAGTTCGAGCCGAAGGAGGACCTTACGGCCGGCGGTCATCGGCTCGATCGTAGTGACCAGGCGATCGCGCTGGCGGCGATGATGCTGGCCGGCGAACTCGGCGTCCGCGCGATCGTGGCTCTGACCGAATCCGGCGCCACCGCGCAGTGGCTGTCGCGCTATCGTACGGCGGTTCCCATCTACGCGCTGTCTCCGCGAGCCTCGGCGCGCCGACGCATGTTGATGCTGCGCGACGTGCAGCCGGTGGCGTTCACCCACGATGCGCAGAGTTCGGCGGCCAATTCGCTCGCGGCGATCCAGCAACTGTTCGCCGAAGGTCGGCTCAGCGAAGGCGACCGGGTGGTGCTGACCCACGGCGATCACGTGGGCGAGGGCGGGGGCACCAATACGCTGAAACTGCTCTCGGTCGGTGCCGACGGCATGGTGGAGAGCTTGCGTAACTTGTGACACAGCGCCAGGAACATCGCGGGTTGCTGTAGGAGGCCGCTCGCGGGCGATGCTCTTGGCCACACTCTCGCTGAATGCCACTGCCCAGCGCAAGCGTATTGACCGCTACTGGACGTACAGCCCGTTACACTTCACCCACCGTTCCCGTGCCGGAGATCGCCATGAAAGCCTTGTTTCGTCCAATGTGCCGGGTTCTTCCGCTCGTCCTTGCCCTGGGTTTCTCGGCGCCGCTGCTGGCCCAGGCCGTCAAGGTCGACCAGAACAACCTGTATCGCTACTGGATCCTGCTCAACACCTCGGTGCAGATGGATGCGCCCAACAGTGGCCTGAACCTGACCAAGCCCGGTTGCGTGGCGGTAACCTACATGATTGGTTCCGATGGCGTGCCGATGGACGTGCAGGTGGCCAAGGTGGTGCCCAACAGCGACCTGGGTCCGATGGCGCGCAGCGCGGTGGTCAACTTTCGCTACGGGCCTTCGCTGAGCAACAATATCCACCAGCCCGTCGTCACGTATTACATCGTGCCGTTCAATGCGCCCAAGGATCCGGCCGAACGCGACAAGCTGATGGAGCCCTGTAAGTTGCCCGGTTATCCGTCCTGATTTGCCCGGGATAACGAGGCGGCGTAATGCCGCTTCGGCGCGTAGCGCGTCCGAACTGGCCTATAATTAGCACTTTCAACCATGCCGTTTCGCCCTCGAGGCGGCGCCCACCATGTGTGGCCGGGCAATGCCCCCGCCAGCGGAGTCATCATGAGCATTGAAGATCTCGAAAGCATCGCCCTGGCGATGGTCGCGCCCGGCAAGGGCATCATCGCGATTGACGAGTCGACCAATACCATCACCAAGCGTTTCCAGGCCGTCGGCATTGAGAGCACCGAGGAAAATCGTCGTGCTTACCGCGAAATGCTGCTGACCACGCCGGGCCTGAACGAGCACATTTCCGGTGCGATCTTGTTCGACGAGACGATTCGCCAGTCGACCAAGGACGGCGTGCCGTTCACCGAGATCATGAAAAAGGCAGGCATCATTCCCGGTATCAAGGTCGACAAGGGTCCCCAACCGCTGGCTGGCTTCCCCGGCGACGTGGTAACCGAAGGCCTCGACGGCCTGCGCCCGCGCCTGCAGGAGTACGCCAGGCTTGGCGCGCAATTCGCCAAGTGGCGCGCGGTGATCAACATCACCGAGGACAACCCCAGCTCCACCGCCATCGAGGCAAATTGCCACGTGCTGGCGCGCTATGCCGCGCTGTGCCAGGAAGCCGGACTGGTGCCAATGGTCGAGCCCGAAGTGATCATGGACGGCGACCACAGCATCGAAGTCAGCTACGAAGTGCATGAGGCCGTGCTGCGCAGCTTGTTCAACGCACTGTATGAGCAGAACGTGATGCTCGAAGGCACCATCCTGAAAATCAGCATGGTCATCCCGGGCAAGGATTCGGATGAGAAGGCCGACATCGAAGAAGTGGCCGAGGCTACCGTGCGCGTGCTGAAGTCGACCGTGCCGGCGGCGCTGCCGGGCATCGTGTTCCTCTCCGGCGGGCAGTCCGACCAGCAGTCCACCGCCCACCTCAACGCGATGAACCAGATCGGCCCACACCCGTGGCCACTGTCGTTCTCCTACGGTCGTGCCATGCAGCAGGCCGCGCTGCAGCTGTGGTCCAAAGACATAAAGGTCAACACCGGCGAAGCACAGAAGATCGTGCACGGCCGCGCCAAGGACAACGGTATGGCTGCCCTGGGGCAGTGGAACGGCTGACTTCGCTGGGCCGATGGATTTACTCGATCACAAAAGAGGGCGCCAATTGGCGCCCTCTTTTGTGATGTCGCTGACCAGGAGTCTGTCTGGCTTTGATCGGTCGGCCTGCGAATCCGCCTGAGTGGTCCACACCCTGCCGATTTTGATTCATAGAATCGCTATGGATCCGCAAATCGTCAGCGATTTTTCCTCACCCAGCTAAATTCTCGACTCGACCACCAAAGCCCGGCGGGCTACTGGAGTCTCGCTCGAATCTCAGAAGCGGTACTCAGCACTCACAGTAAACAGCTGGTTGCCAATCTCGAGCGCGTGCTGGTCGATGGCGTAGTAGTCGAAGTTGGCGCCGATGCTCCAGCTCTTGCTGATATCGTATCCGGTGCCCACGCCCGCATACCAGCTCAGCGATTGTTTGCTGGCTTTTTCATTGAACGAGTCCATCGGGTCGTTTGAATTCACTGTGGCATGCAGCTTCCACAGGAACGCGCCCCCGCGTGCCGAAATGTACCAGGCGTCGGTTGGGTTGAAATGCCCATTGATACCGGCTGTCCAGCCATCGCCAGATAGCTTGATGTGCGTATCGGTATCGCGGTAGCTGATGCTGCCCAGATTGGTGTAGCCTGCTTCGAAACCGATGAACTGCGTGCGATAGCCGGCGTTGAGGATCACTGCCGTTCCGTGTTCGTTGCCCAGGTCGAAGCCACCCAACTTGGCGTCGTAATGCACATAGCCGGCGCCGAGATTCACGAATCCCCCTGTAAGGTCCTTGGCTTGCGCGCTGGTAGCAGCGAACATCGAGCCGGCCAGTATGGCCAGCGTCAAAAGTGTCTTGTTCATCAAATATCCCCTGTTTGATTTTTTTAGTCATAGCTTCTGTGATACCTGAAACGCCGAAACGCTCAGACATCAACCGCCCATTATAGGGGTGATCCACTTCGCAAAAAACAAAAGAGGCGCCTCGCGGCGCCTCTTTCTTGTAGGCGAGCATCCCGACTCAATGTCGGGATTTGCCGTGTGAATCAGAAGCGGTACTCAGCAGTGGCCGAGATCATGTCGGTGCTGAGGTCGATGTTCTGCTTCTTGGCGTCGAAGTAATCGTAGTTCACGCCCACGCTGAGGTTCGGTGTGACGTTGTAGCCGACGCCAGCACCTGCGTACCAGCTGGTGTCGTCCAAGCCCTTGCGCACGGGGCTTACGTCATTGCTCAAACCGTGGCCTTTCCAGCTGTACAGGCCTGCGCGACCGCTCACGTACCAGTTGGGGCTCACATCTAGATGCGCGTTCGCGCCCATGGTCCAACCGTGCAGCTCCGACTTGCTTTCGGCAATGACCGGGTCGCTGTGGAAGATGTTTTTGGCGCGGATGTTACCCAGATCGTTGTAGCCCACTTCTGCACCCAGCGCGAAGTTTGGCGCCAGCGACCAGCGGTAGCCGCCATTCACGGCATAGCCGGTGTCACGACCATCGTAAGGACCATGATTGATCGAGGTACGTCCCACATTGGCGTTGATGAAAGCGCCGCCGTTGTCGGTGGGCGCGTTTTGCGCGAAAGCGGCCGGAAGGGCCAGCAGGCCGGCGGAGGCAAGGGCGATGGCGAGCAGTGTTTTCTTGGTTTTCATGTTGGTGCTCCAGTAGTCGGGGCAGTCGGCCCCAAAAAGGGGAAGGGCCGCTGTCAATCGTGTGCCGTCCAAGCTCGATGGCAACACGGATACTTAGATAAGGGAGTTCGGAAAAAATTCAATACTCATCAGTTCAGTATTAAGCGGGCATTAAGCCGGCGAGCGCAGTTCGCTGGCCGATAAGCCAATCCCCGCGCGACAGCGCCTGCACCGATCGGCGACAATAAGCGCTTTTGCATCCTCTGGAGCCTGCCTCATGACCACCCGCCGCGAACTCGCCAATGCCGTGCGAGCCCTTGCCATGGACGCTGTCGAGGCGGCGAAGTCAGGTCATCCGGGCATGCCGATGGGCATGGCCGATATTGCCGAAGTGTTGTGGAACGATTTCCTGCAGTTCAACCCGGTCAATCCGAAATGGGCCAATCGGGACCGCTTCGTGCTCTCCAATGGCCATGGTTCGATGTTGCAGTACGCGTTGCTGCACCTGGCCGGCTTCGACCTGCCGATGGACCAGCTCAAGCGTTTCCGCCAACTGCATTCGAAGACCGCCGGTCATCCCGAAGCCAGCGAAACCCCCGGGGTGGAAACCACTACCGGCCCGCTCGGCCAGGGCCTGGCTAATGCGGTGGGCTTCGCGCTGGCAGAGAAGATTCTCGCTGCGCACTTCAACCGCGCCGATCACGACGTGGTCGATCACCACACTTATGTCTTCCTCGGTGACGGCTGCCTGATGGAAGGCATCTCACATGAAGTGGCTTCGCTCGCCGGTACCTGGCAGTTGGGCAAGTTGGTGGCGATTTACGACGATAACGGCATCTCGATCGACGGCGAAGTGGGTGGCTGGTTCACCGACGACACGCCGGCTCGCTTCGAGGCCTACGGCTGGAACGTGATTCGTGGCGTGGACGGGCATGACGCTGAGGCAATCAAGCAAGCGATCGCCAGCGCCACCGTACAGAACCACAAGCCGACCCTGATTTGCGCGAAAACCATCATCGGTTTCGGCGCACCGAACAAGCAGGGCACGGCAGAAAGCCACGGCGCCGCGCTGGGCAAGGACGAAATCGCCGCCGCCCGAAAGCAGCTGGGTTGGAACCACGCGCCGTTCGAGATTCCCGCCGACATCTACGCCGGCTGGGATCACAAACACGCCGGCAACGCCGCCGAGCAGGCCTGGAACGGCGTGTTCGCCAAGTACGCCGCCGCGCACCCGGAACTGGCCGCCGAGTTCAAGCGCCGCATGGCTGGCGAGCTGCCGACGGACTGGGCGGAAAAATCGCAGGCGTATATCGCCAAGCTCCAGGCCGAGGGTCCGGACGTGGCTTCACGCAAGGCCTCACAGATGTCACTCGATGCGTTCGGGCCGCTGCTGCCGGAACTGGTCGGTGGCTCGGCCGACCTGGCCGGCTCCAACCTGACCAAATGGAAAGGCAGCCTGGACGCTGCCACCGGCAACAGCTCGGGCGGGCAGGGCAACTACGTTTATTACGGCGTGCGCGAATTCGGCATGACCGCGATCGCCAACGGCCTGGCCCTGCACGGCGGTTTCATTCCTTACGACGCCACCTTCCTGGTGTTCTCCGACTATGCGCGCAACGCGGTGCGCATGAGTGCGCTGATTCCGGCCCATGCGATCCACGTTTATACGCACGACTCAATCGGTCTGGGCGAGGACGGTCCCACCCATCAGCCAGTTGAGCACATGGCCAGCCTGCGCTACATCCCCAACAACCAGCTGTGGCGCCCATGCGACGCGGTGGAATCGGCCGCATCATGGAAGGCGGCGATCGAACGCAAGGGCGCGCCCTCGTGCCTGGTGTTCTCGCGCCAAACCCTGAAGCACCAGCAACGCGACAAACAGCAAGTCACCGACATCCTGCGCGGCGGCTACGTGCTGTCCGACCCGTTGGACACGAAGTTCCAGGCCATCCTGATCGCCACGGGCTCCGAAGTGGAACTGGCGATGGAAGCCGCCCGCGCGCTCGCTCAGCAGAACGTGGCCGTGCGCGTGGTGTCGATGCCGTGCGCCGAAGTTTTCGACGCCCAGCCGGTGGAATACCGCGAAGGTGTGTTGCCAGGCTGGTGCCGCGCCCGCGTCGCCGTGGAAGCTGGCACCGCCGACTTCTGGCGTAAATATGTCGGCCTCGACGGTGAGGTGATCGGCATGAACAGCTTCGGCGCCTCCGCCCCGGCACCGCAACTGTTCGAACACTTCGGCTTCACCGTTGCCCACGTCGTCGATGCGGTGAAACGCGTTCTCCCCTGATCCTCAATGGTCGAGTGAACCCATCCGAATATCGTATGAGCCCGCTCGCGGGCGATGCTCTTGATCTGACGCTAGATCGGCACACCCAAATCAACCGCATCGCCTGCAAGCAGGCTCATCTGATGCTAGATCAACACATCTAAATCAACCACATCGCCTGCAAGCAGGCTCCTACGAGAATGCGAAGTCGCGCCGCAAACCCGTAGGAGCCCGCTCGCGGGCGATGCTCTTGATCTGGTGCTAGATCAACATATCCAAATCAACCGCATCGCCTGCAAGCAGGCTCCTACGAGAATGCGAAGTCGCGCCGCAAACCCGTAGGAGCCCGCTCGCGGGCGATGCTTCTGCTCTAAAAGCCAAAGCGCAAGACATCGCCCGCAAGCGATCACCCGCCATCCTCCTCCGCTCCAATCCAGATCGCATTCCAATACGGGTAATCGAGCGCACTTGTGACCAGCGCGCCCCGAATTGGATTAGCCACGACATACCGCGCCGCCTGCCGAACATCTTCATCCGCCCGCAACGCATGATCGTGAAAACTGCGATCCCAAACTTGGCCGTCGACCGCGCGTGATTCATGCAGCGCCCGCGTCACACGCGCCTTGAATCGACTGACCACCCGCGCCAATGACTCGTCACCGAGCTCAATCAATCCATGCCAGTGATCCGGCATCAGCACCCACGCCAATAGGCGCGCGTCACCCCAGCTCACATGCGAGTGGATAATCCGACAGGCGGCACGCGCTTGCAGCGGATCCACGAACAGGCATCGACGATCGTACGTGACCACTGTCAACAGATAACCTTGCTGGGGAACCGAAACTCGTCCCCGCCGCAAGGCGCGGCGACCAGTGTCAGGAAAACAAACCATGCCGTCATCTTCACGGCACGTCGCTCCACAAACATCACGTCCTGCCCCGTCATCGGCGTCGTCCTGGAACCCCGCAATTCGTAGGAGCCCGCTCGCGGGCGATGCTTTCGATCTGACGCCCGATCAGCGCACCCAAATCAACCGCATCGCCTGCAAGCAGGCTCCTACGCAAAATGCGAAGTCGTGCCGCAAACCCGTAGGAGCCCGCTCGCGGGCGATGCTCTTGGTCTGACGCCCGATCAGCGCACCCAAATCAACCGCATCGCCTGCAAGCAGGCTCCTACGAAACGGGCGTAGCCGTGGCGGCTGGGCACTCATGCTTGCCTGCGCGCCAGACGGTCATCCGGCCAAGCGAAAATGCCGTCGATCGACTATAATCCTCTACATATTCAGCGAGTTCCGTACATTTCGAGGTGACTCGCATTGGCGCTCGTCCTGCATGGATTGTTCGAGCCTTTCGATCATGTTTTGTGGTGGAGTTATCCGAAGGTGCCCAAGCGGATCCTGATTGTGTGTATCGGTAACATCTGCCGCAGTCCCACGGCAGAGTTCCTCCTGCGCGAGCGGTTGCGGCAGTCCGGTATGACTCAGCTTGACGTGCAGGTCGCTAGTGCCGGACTCGACGCCATGGTCGGTCATCCCATGGAAGCCACCGCCGCAGACGTGATGCGCGGGCACGGCGTGGACGGTGCCAGCCATCGGGCGCGCCAACTCACGCGCGCTATGGTGAATGACTCGGATCTGGTGCTGGTGATGGAAAAATTCCATGCCTCCGCGATAGCTCGCATGGTGACGGACGCCAGCGATAAGGTATTCCTGCTGGGCAAATGGCAGGACGACACCCGGATACCTGATCCGTATGGCGAGCGACGCGAGGCCTTCGATCATGCCTATCAGCTGATTGAGCGCGGCGTTGCCGGTTGGTTACCCCATCTCCAGGTTTCCTGATCGAGTCAGTCCGATGTGTCCGCGCGCAAGCCTCCCGTCACCAATGACCCAAGGGAGCGGAGTCGGCCGCAGCTCACCTCGTGCTGTAACTATCGGGCGGAAGTTGTCCCGTTGACGGGCTCTATCAGATGACGTCGGATCGGCGAAGCAGCGCGCGACCAAGCTCGTGCGGTGTCGCCACAACGTCATCGGCACCGGCGTGCTGCAGCTCATCGCGGCTACCGAATCCCCATAGCACGCCGATGCCGCGCACCTGGTTGGCGACGGCGCCCTCGATATCGAAATGGCGGTCGCCGATCATCACCGCCTGCGACGGTGGGCAGGCGAAGTCGTGCAGGGCGTCGGCAATCATGGCGGCCTTTTCGCTGCGCGCGCTGCCTGGGTGCGGGCCGTAGAGGCGTTCGAAGGCCTCGCCGAAAGGTAGTTGCTTCACGATCGGCGCAGCGTGTTGATGTGGCTTGCTGGTGACCACCAGCAATCGGTGACCGGCTTCGCGCAGTTGGGCGATCAACGCCTCAATGCCGGGATAGATCGCGTGCTCGCGCCAGCCCAGCGTGTCGAAGCGCTCGTGGTAATAGCCGATAGCCGCTTCGATCCGGCTGGCGTCGTGATCGAGCAGCGGCGCGAAGCTCTGCCGCAGGGGCGGGCCGATCCAGCGGCGCAGTTCGGCGGGCGGCGGCAGCGGCAGTTCGAGCCGTGCCAGTGCGTGGCGGATGCATGCGGTGATGCCCTGTTCGGAATCGATCAGGGTGCCGTCGAGATCAAATAGGCACAGCACTACTTCGCGGCCCGCGCCTTCAATGCGGTGACTGCCGGCAGCTCTTTGCCTTCGAGGAATTCAAGGAAGGCGCCGCCGCCGGTGGAGATATACGAGACCTTGTCGGCGATGCCATATTTGTCGACCGCGGCGAGCGTGTCGCCGCCGCCGGCGATCGAGAACGCGTCCGATGCCGCGATGGCGCGGGCGAGGGTTTCGGTACCCTTGCCGAAGGCGTCGAACTCGAACACGCCAACCGGTCCATTCCATACCACGGTGCCAGCCTTGGCGATCAGTTCAGCGTAGTTCTGCGCGGTGGCCGGCCCGATGTCGAGGATCATCTCGTCGTCGCCAACCTTGTCTACTGCCTTTACCGTTGCCGGCGCCTGCGCGGAGAACGACGGGGCCACCACCACATCGACCGGCATCGGCAAGGCGATGCCGCGACGTTTGGCGTCAGCCATCACCCGTTTGGCCGTGTCGAGCAGATCGGCTTCGAACAACGAGTTGCCCACCGAGTAGCCCATCGCCGCGATGAAGGTGTTGGCGATGCCGCCGCCCAGGATCAGCTGGTCGACGCGGTCGAGCAGGTTGTCCAGCAGGGACAGCTTGGTCGACACCTTGGATCCGGCCACGATCGCCAGCAAGGGTTTGGCGGGTTGATCCAACGCCTTGCCCAGCGCGTCCAGTTCTGCCGATAGAAGCGGCCCGGCGGCGGCCACCGGAGCGAAATGGATCACGCCGTGGGTGGAAGCCTGGGCGCGGTGGGCCGTGCCAAACGCGTCCATCACGAAGATGTCGCACAGCGCGGCGTACTTCCGGGACAACGCTTCGTCGTCCTTGCCTTCACCGATGTTCATGCGGCAGTTCTCAAGCAGCACCACCTCACCCGGAGCGACCTCGACGCCATCGAGGTAATCGGCGATCAGGCGCACCGGCGCACCCAATCGCGCCCCGAGCCACGCGGCTACCGGCGCCAATGATGAATCGGCGTCGAACTGGCCTTCCTTCGGCCGACCTAGATGCGACATCACCATCACCCGGGCGCCGGCGTCGCGGGCGGCAGTGATCGTGGGCAGGGCGGCATCGAGGCGCTGGGTGGAAGTGATCTGGCCGTGATCGTCGAACGGCACGTTCAGATCCTCGCGAATCAGCACGCGCTTGTCGCGTAGGTCAAGATCACTCATGCGGATGACGGACACGGCACAACTCCGGTGAAAGGCGCGGAAACGCCCTATAACCGCCTATTGTCCGGTGGCCGGAGTACCGATGCAAACGGTCATGGCGACAAGCTGTCGCAGCTGAGCGGCGCCTCGCTCGATGCCGTGACGGTGCGAAGCAAGTGCAACTGTGGCTACACTGCAGGCAATCCGTACGGAAAAGGGCAGGCTCATGGCGACCGGCTTGGTGCTGTACAGCTACTGGCGTTCAAGTGCGGCGTATCGCGTGCGCATTGCGCTGAACCTGAAAGGCTTGAGTTACGAGACGCGACCGATTCACCTGGTACGCGATGGCGGCGAGCAGCACAGTGCGCAGTACCGCGCGTTGAATCCGCAGGAAACGGTGCCTTGCCTGCTCGACGGCGACCGGGTGATCACCCAGTCGCTGGCGATCCTGGAATATCTGGATGAAATGTATCCGGCTGAAGTGGCCACCTTGTTGCCGGTGGATGCGCGCGGCCGCGCCCAGGTTCGTACGATCGCACTGCTTGTTGCCTGCGACATCCACCCGCTTGGCAACCTGCGCGTCCTGCAGCAACTGGAAGCCCAGTTCGGTGCCAGCGAAGAGCAACGTGCCGCGTGGTCGCGGTACTGGATGGCGGCGGGCTTCAAGGCGATCGAGGCAATGCTGGTCGAGAGCCCGGCCACCGGCCGTTACTGCCATGGCGAGACGCCGGGCATGGCCGACGCCTGCCTGATCCCGCAGGTCTACAACGCGCTGCGCTGGAAACTGCCGTTGGACGAGTACCCCACGATTACCCGGATTTACGCTGCCTGCAACGAGCTGGACGCATTTCAGCGCGCGGCGCCGGAAGCGCAGCCGGATGCGCCTTGAGCGGATTGGCCTGATCGACTCAGTCCGCGAACGTGGCCTCTTCTCCCGGGCGGGGAGAAGGGGCTCCGCCGTGGCCAGTAGCCGCGTTTCTAGAAGCCCATCCCGTACGGATCGTTGCCGGCCAGCGCTTCGCTGTTGTCGCCGCCTTCGGCGAGGCGGATCTTCAGCGACAGGCCGTCGCGTGAATCGGACTTGCTGAGCGCCTCTTCGAGTTCCACACGGCCTTCCTTGTACAGCCTGTAGAGCGACTGGTCGAAGGTCTGCATCCCTTCTTGCAGGCTGCGGTCCATCGCCTCCTTGATCTCGTGGATCTGGCCGCGGCGGATCATGTCGCGGATCAACGGAGTATTCAGCAGTACCTCGGCGGCCGGAAGACGTCGACCGTCCTTGCCGATCACCAGACGTTGGCTGATGACCGCGCGCAGGTTCAGCGCCAGGTTCATCAACACGTTCTTGTGCGCCGATTCGGGGAAGAAGTTGAGGATTCGTTCCAGCGTCTGATCGGAGTTGTTTGAGTGCAGGGTGGCCAGGCACAGGTGACCGGTTTCGGAGAAGGCGATCGCCGCCTCCATCGTGTCGGTGTCGCGGATCTCGCCGATCATGATCACGTCCGGCGCTTCACGCATCGCGTTCTTCAGCGCCTCGTGGTAGCTGTGTGTATCCAACCCCACCTCGCGCTGGTTCACGATCGAGCGCTTGTGCCGGTGCAGGTATTCGATCGGATCCTCGATGGTAAGGATATGGCCGGGGGAGTTGCTGTTGCGCTGGTCGATCATCGCCGCCAGCGTGGTTGATTTGCCCGAGCCGGTCGCGCCGACGACCAGGATCAGACCGCGTGGTTCCATGATCAGATCACGGAAGATTGGCGGCAGTTGCAATTGTTCTACGCTGGGGATCTCGCTCTTGATCGCGCGGATCACCATGCCCACTTCGCCGCGCTGCTTGAACACGTTGATGCGGAAACGGCCGGCTTCCTTCACCGCCAGCGCCATGTTCAGCTCGAGATTGCGCTCGAACATCGGCACCTGGCCTTCGTCCATCAGCGAATAGGCGATCTTCTTGACCATGCCGCTGGGCAGGCCAGTGTTGCCCAGGGGGTACAGCTTGCCCTCGACCTTGATGTTCACCGGGGCGCCGGTGGACAGGAACATGTCCGACGCGCCCTTGTCTACCATAAGCTTGAGGAAGTACCCGATATCCACGTTTTACCCCTGTGTTGCCGATGTACATTGCAAAGACGGATTATGCCTGCCCACAATACGCTGCGACACACCATGAGGACTGTGATGTACTTCTTTTCCCCGTTGGCCGGACTTCCGGGCCGTTTTTTCGTGGCGACCGCCGCCGTGGCACTGGCTCTGGCGCTGACCGGCTGCGCCACTGTGCCGCCGCCGAATGATTCGATGACTCTGGCGCAGAACCTGCTGCAAGGCGCGCGTGATGCTGGCGCGGCGGATTATGCGCCGGTCGACCTGGGCTTCGCGCAGGACAAGTTCCAGCTGGCTCAGGCTGCCATGGCCAGGGCGAGCAACTGGTGGCCGAGCAAAAGCAGGTGGAAACGTCGGCTGCGCCGGCAGCCGCTACCTCGGTCGCACCGCTCCCTGTAGGTGAGATGCCCGCTCCAGCGGCATCGGTGTTGTCCGCTCCGGCAGCTGGCGAATTGCAGGCCATTCCGGATGACGGCTCGCAGCCGGCGCCGAGTGCCAGCTTCCAGGGAGGCCAGTCATGAATCGCTTTATCAGGATGCTTGCGGGCGCCGTTCTCGCACTCGCCGTCGTAGGCGCGGCGCACGCGCGACAGGACGATATCGACATCGACCGGCTCACCAGCAGCCTCGATCAGCTGACCAACGACCCCACTTTGGGGCGCTATGCCCAAGCCGACCAGGCTCGTGCACGCGATGCGATCAGGCAACTCAGCCAGGCTGGTCGGACCGCGCGGGCGCATGTCCTGTATCTGGCCGAACGACGCGTGGACCTGGCCAAGACCGTCGCGCAACTTCAGGACGCGCAGACCAAGCTGACCCAGCTCGATCGCGAACACGACCAGATCCAGCTCGCCAATAGTCAACGTGAAGTCGAGATGGCGCGCCTTGAACTGGCGCGCCAGCGCTTGCAGAACCAGCTGGCCCAGGAAGAGGCCGAACGCCTGCAACAGCAGGGCCAGGAGTACTCACAGGCGGCCGATCAGGCGCGTGCCGAAGCCGAACGCGCCAAGAAGCTGGCGGCGGCGCAGAGCAAAGTGGCGCGGGCGGCCCGACATGAAGCCGCGCTGGCGGGCGAGGCAGCCAAGGCCATGCGGGCACAGATGGAGGACGGCAGCGGCAGTGACACTCCGGCAACGGCTGAGAAGGCACCAGTCGAGAAAAAGAAACCCGTCAAGAAGCCCCACGACCCGCATTGATTCAAGGCCAGCCGCAGCCGCGCGGTGCCTCCGGCGGCGGCCCGCTAACGATTTGATTGAACGCACGCAAAATACTGTTTTGACAGGTATTTAATGCGCATGCCGAAGTTGTGACGGAAGTCCGTCGACAGGCTTGCGCCACCCTGACCGGCGGTGTAGGGTCGAAGTCCCAGCGGCATCCAGGCCGCCTGGGTTACTGACCTGAATCATGCGCCCATGCCACGTATACATCCCCACCTGCGTTCCGGTTGTCCGGCGCGGGTCGTGGGTGAGCGCATGAGTCAACCGTCGGCGGACCAGCTGCCCTGGCGGCATCCGCCCGTTCACTCGCAGGAGGTCGGACCATGTTTGAAAACCAGCAGCGCGATGATGTCGAGGCATTGATGAAGGCAGACGCCGAATTTCGCCGGCTTTATCAGCATCATCGGGAGCTCGACAGCAAAGTGCACGACGCCGACATCGGCGTGCTTCCCATCGACGATGTCACTCTGGCCAGCATGAAGAAGGAGAAATTGCTGGCCAAGGCAAGACTTGAACGCATGTGGGCCGATCGGGCGCACCTCATCCACTGACTGTTTCTATACGTGAGCGCGGCCCCGGAACCTTCCCCTGTCATCGGGAAGGTGGCCGGGGCCGCCGCGTATCCGGCGTTCGGGTGGCGAACCCGGTTGCCTGATCAACGTGGAAGCTCGACGGTGATGGCACTTGTCACCCGCAAGGGGAGCCCTGAAACGGCGTCCGCGATAGAAGGTGGCGCGAAGCGCCGGATGACAGCACGGGCGAAGCATATCGTCCGGATCTTGAGTGTTTCCCCAATCCGCTCCGCCCAAGCCTTTACCGCAAACCCTCCCGCCCGGGCTCTCGGCCCCAATCAGCCTCGGTTATCATGGGGAATTCTGCGACTACGGCACCGCGCCGTAGCCGCCACTCACCTAACGGAGCCCTCATGACGGTTCACCAAAGCGTCCTAGAACTGATCGGAAATACCCCGATGGTGCGCACGCAGCACCTTGATACCGGCACGTGCGAGCTGTTTCTCAAACTCGAGAGCGCCAACCCGGGTGGTTCGATCAAGGATCGTATCGGTCTGTCGATGATCGAGGGCGCCGAAAAGGATGGCCGCATCCGTCCGGGCGACATCCTGGTTGAGGGCACGGCCGGCAACACCGGTCTGGGCCTGGCCCTGGTGGCTCAGCAGAAGGGCTATCGACTGATCCTGGTCGTGCCGGACAAGATGAGCCGCGAGAAGATCTTCAACCTCAAGGCGATGGGCGCCGAAGTGGTGCTGACTCGCTCCGACGTAGCCAAGGGTCACCCCGAGTATTACCAGGACATGGCCGAGCGGATCGCTCGCGAAACCCCGGGCGCGTATTTCATCAACCAGTTTGGCAACCCCGACAACCCGGCTGCGCATGTCGCCAGCACGGGCCCGGAGATTCTCGAACAGATGGACGGCAAGGTCGATGCGGTGGTGGTCGGCTGCGGCTCGTCCGGCACCTTGAGCGGCCTGTCGAAGTTCTTCGCGGAGCACTCGCCGCAGACCGAACTGGTGCTGGCTGACCCGGTCGGCTCGATCCTGGCCCAGTACATCAACGAAGGCACGCTCTCGACCAAATCCGCAAGCTGGATGGTCGAAGGGATCGGCGAGGATTTCCTGCCCTCGATCAGCGACTTCACCCGGGTGAAGAAAGCCTATGCGATCCCGGACAAGGAGAGCTTCCTCACCGCGCGCGAGCTGCTGGCGAAAGAGGGCATCCTGGGCGGCTCGTCCACTGGCACCCTGGTCGCGGCCGCATTGCGTTATTGCCGCGAGCAGTCCGCGCCCAAGCGCGTGGTGAGCCTGGTCTGCGACACCGGCAACAAATACCTGTCCAAGCTGTACAACGACTACTGGATGCTCGACAACGGTTTCATCGAGCGCGAGCAACACGGCGACCTGCGCGACCTGCTGCTGCGCCCGTTCGCCCAGCGCGACACCGTGGTGGTCGGCCCCAACGAGTTGCTGATCACCGCCTACAACCGCATGAAGCTTTACGACGTATCGCAGCTGCCAGTGATGGATGGCCGCAAGCTGGTCGGCATCGTCGACGAGTCCGATGTACTGCTTCACGTGCATGCCGATGAAACGCGTTTCCGCGATCCGGTCTCCACGGCGATGATCGCCGACTTGCACCGGCTCGATGTCCGTTCGCCGATCGAATCACTGCTGCCGGTGTTCGAGCGCGGTCATGTGGCGATCGTGGTCGACGGCGACGACTTTCTCGGCTTGATCACCCGCATTGACCTATTGAACTGGCTACGCCGCAAGGTGAATTGATCGATCCTTCGCGGTAGTGCCCAGGGCTGTTGCGAAAGCCTGCCGCAAAGTATTCATCGAAGCATGTTTGTCCGTGGCGGGGCGGATCCAAGCCTCGCATCCAATCAGGGAGCTCTGCCATGTGTGGAATTGTTGCTGCCGTAGCCCAACGCGATGTCGCGCCGCTGTTGATCGTCGGACTCAAGGCTCTGGAGTATCGGGGTTATGACTCCTCCGGCGTCGCGGTGCTCGATCACGGTGCGATCCGGCGCGTGCGCGCCAAGGGCAAGGTGCGCGAGATGGAGGCGCTGTACCTGGCCGATCCGTTCGCCGGCGGCACTGGTATCGCGCATACGCGGTGGGCCACTCATGGCGCGCCGAATGAGGTGAACGCCCATCCGCAAGTGGCTGGCCGGGTGGCGGTCGTGCACAACGGCATCATCGAGAACTACAGCCACCTGCGCAGCGAACTGCAGGCGCGCGGACGTGAGTTCAGTTCCGATACCGACACGGAAGTAGTGGCCGTGCTGATCGACGAGCGGATCGAGCGTGGCATGAATTTGCGTGAGGCCGTGTTGGCCACGGTGAGCGAGCTGGAAGGCGCTTATGCCATCGCCGTCATCAATCGCGATCAGCCCGACTGCGTGGTTGGTGCGCGTCGCGGCGCACCGCTGCTGGTGGGTCTGGGTATCGGCGAGAACTTTCTCGGTTCCGACGCGCAAGCGTTGATCCAGGTAACCAACCGGATGCTTTATCTCGACGAGGATGATGTGGTCGAGATCACCCGCGACGGCGTCCGCGTATTTGGCCTTGATGGCATCGAAGTAGAGCGTGAAGTACACGAGAGTGAACTCTCCAGCGACGCCGTCGAGCGCGGCGAGTATCGCCACTACATGCAGAAGGAAATTTTCGAGCAGCCGCGTGCTGTCGCTGACACACTTGAGGCGCGCATCGGCCCGCACGGCGTGCTGGAAAACATCTTTGGTATCGACAGCGACGCGTTTCTGGCGAAAACCCGCGGCGTGCACATCGTTGCCTGTGGCACCAGTTACCACGCGGGTCTGATCGCCAAGTACTGGATCGAGGCGCTGGCGCGTCTGCCGGTCACCGTGGAGGTGGCCAGCGAGTATCGTTACCGCGACGTCGTCGTGCCCTCCGACACGTTGTTCGTGGCGATCTCCCAGTCCGGCGAAACTGCCGACACGCTAGCTGCGCTGCGCGCCTCCCATGAGCGCGGTTACCTGGGCACCCTGGGTATATGCAATGTGGCCGAGTCGGCGCTGGTGCGCGAGGCCGATCTGAAACTGATGACCCGCGCCGGACCCGAAATCGGCGTGGCCTCGACCAAGGCGTTCACCACGCAGCTCGCCGCGCTGGCGCTGCTGGCGCTCGAGCTGGGACAGCGCAATGGTTTGGAGGCCGGTCGGTATCAGTCTCTCTGCGAAGAGTTGCGGCGCCTGCCAAGTGCCCTCGAGCAGGCGCTGAAGTGCGAGCCGGCCATCATGGTGATGTCCGAGTATTTCGTGCATCGCCAGCATGCCTTGTTTCTCGGTCGGGGGTCGCAATTTCCGGTCGCACTGGAGGGGGCGCTCAAGCTCAAGGAAATTTCCTACATCCACGCCGAAGCGTATCCGGCCGGGGAGCTCAAGCACGGGCCACTTGCATTGGTTGACGAAGCGATGCCGGTGATTGCGGTCGCGCCGAACAATGCTTTGCTGGACAAACTCAAGTCCAACCTGCAGTCAGTGCGCGCCCGCGGCGGCGAGTTGTTCGTGCTGGCCGATTCAGATGCGGATATTTCGCTGGACGAAGATGAGGGACACTTGGTCAAGCTGGCCTCCGGCGGCAACTTCATTGCGCCGGCGGTGTTCACCGTCCCCCTGCAGCTGCTTGCCTACCACGTCGCCGTGCTGCGCGGCACCGACGTCGACCAGCCGCGCAATCTGGCCAAGTCGGTGACAGTGGAATAAGCGCGAGCGAAAAGATTCCGGCGGCTGCTTTCTTTACCAAGCAGCCGGTTTCTTGCCTGCTATTCGACCGTGTCTCGCCGGCCGACCGGCGTGGCAACGGGTGAAAGGCCTACCGGTGACCAACCGGTAGCGTGTTCACGTTTATCGGTCTGCTTCTCGTTCCAGACGAACGTCGCTACACTTTGCGCAGGCATGTTGTAGCGGAAATGGACATCGCCCTGTTGCACGGAAACATCGTGTGCTTCCGTGCTGGCATTGATCAGCACCAGCACCACCGATCCATCCGAAGCGTTCCGGAACGCCACGTTCTTGATGTCGTTGCCGGTATCCGTGGATCGCACGCGGACGGCGTCGGGCAGGATGAACCGACTGAAATGGGCGAATGCGTAGTACTCGTCGTTGCGGCTCACCGCACCGGTGCTTGAGTCAATCGTGACGATGCCCTTGCAATTGTTGCAACCGCCGAAGTGGGGTCCGTATTTCTCGTCGAGGGCGAGGTTCCAGTAGACAACGCCGCGCGCCCCGTTCCTCAAGCCGCCGAGCAGCAGGTTGCGTGCGAACCACAGCAGTTCGCCGTTCTTGCTGGACGCCCAGTCGCCGCCGGAACATTCGGTGATGTAGGCGTCCTTGCCGGGATATGCCACATGCACCTCGGTTTGCGCGCTGGGCGCGCCGCGGTAGCAATGCCAGGCTATGCCATCGATGTAGCGCGCCGCATCGGAGTTCGAGAGCACGCTCATCGGCTGTTGCGGCTCGTCCCAGTTGTGGTCCCAGCCGAGGATACGCGTTGCCAATTTGCGGCCGGCCAGGGCAGGGCCAAGATATTGCCCGATGATCCGTGCGCGCTGCACCGGCGACAGCTTCATGCCGGGGTAGGTGACCGGCACGAAGCCGGGCTCGTTCTGCACCGTCAACGCAAAAATCGGTATGCCGTAGCTGCGATAAGTTTCCACGTATTTGACGAGGTACTGCGCGAACGCGCTTTCATATTCTTCCAGCAGGGTACCGCCGATCAGGTTGGCGCTGGTCTTCATCCACGCCGGTGCGCTCCAGGGCGAGGCGATGATCTTCAGATGCGGATTGACAGCCAGCGTATCGTGCAACGTCGGGATCACGTGGCGCAGGTTCGCGGCGACGTTGAAATGTTGCAGCTCGGGATCGACGTCGCCGGCGGGAAGATCGTTCAGGGTGTACGGCTGCAGTGAGAAATCCGAGGCGCCGATGGTCAGGCGAGTCATGTTGAAAGCGAGGCCGGGTGGTGGGCCGAAGAGTTCCTGCAGCAACGCGCTGCGCTGTGCTTCGTTCAAGCGGTTCTGGATCAGCCATGCCGACGAATCCGTCAACGCCGCCCCGAAACCGACGATGGATTGATAGGTCTTGTGGATATCGATGACCACGTCGGCGGGCGATGGCCCCGTGGAGGAAATCTCGACATCGGGCTGGCGTGTCATACGCAGCCGGCGATCCTGGGTACTCAGCCATAGCTGCGCGGTGGGCTCCGACGGCTGGGAGATCGCGGTGATGATGCGCTCGGTCAGCGCTGGTGTGCGTCCAGTCAGCTGCAGAGCAGCCAGCGCCAGCACGCTGAGCAGCGTGACGAGTCCGATGGCAATCCAGCGTGCTGCACCGCCGCGCTCATTCATGGCGTGCATGAAGCGTATGGCCTTCCCCAGGTTGTACTGGCGACAGCCTTGCGGTCACTGGGCATCCGCACCCGAACACGTGTCGACGATCGGATCGGTTGGCAGCGCGGGCATGTCGCGCTTGCTGGGATAACGCAGTCCGTAGCCCGGCTCGAATAGCCACTGCGTCGGCGTGGCATGGCCACTATCGACAGAAGGGCAAGGCACGCCTGGCCACGCCCTGGCCAGTGTCCCGCTGAAGTTGTAGTGGCCTAGGCTGGCCTTGCTTCCAAACAGCACATCGGCCACGCCTGCGCCTTCGGTACCAGGCAGCCAGGCGGCGACGAACGCGTTGGAGAGGTTGAGCAGATGGTTGATGTAGAGCGGACGCCCGGAGACGAACACCGTCACCACAGGTTTGCGCGCCCTGGCTGCGGTTTCCAGTACTGCCAGATCCTCCGGGTAGCGATCAGTGTGGCGCAGCGTCGCCGACGGCAGGATGTCACCCTTGGTCTCGGCGTACGGCGTCTCGCCGATGACAGCCACGATGACGTCGAAGGGTTGCAGGTCGATGCCCTTGCCGGTCTCGTTGTAACTGACCTGCGCTGTGCCATCGGCCGCGCGGATGCCGGCCA
>CAJDWA010000065.1_pt2 | contig 23762 bp, 20 predicted proteins | sample 7391461 | NCBI WGS metagenome assembly CAJDWA01 (sample SAMEA7055726, study PRJEB34461) | soil metagenome | biome: terrestrial ecosystem; feature: Peninsula; material: soil | place: Antarctica | collected 2016 | reverse complement strand
TTCCCCACGGATCACCGACGACGAGCGCCGTTTGTTCCGCGAAGCCATCGGCGACGTGCGCCGACTCGACCCGGTTGCCCCTCCGCCAGCTGCCGAGCGACCCACGCCGCACCCGCATATGCTGGAGGCCGACGAGGCGGCGGTGCCGGGCGAACTCATGGACATGACGTTCGACCCAGCGCTGCTCGAAGTAGGCGAGGAACTCCACTTTCTGCGCGACGGTTATCCACCCAAACTGTTGCGCCAACTCAGACGCGGTCAGTTCAGTGTGCAGGACGACATTGACCTGCACCAGATGAATGCGGCGGCGGCGCAAGCCAGCATTATCGCGTTTCTGGCCGAAGCCAGGCAGGCCGGCATGCGCTGCGTGCGCATCGTCCACGGCAAGGGACTGCACTCGAAGGCGGCAGGCCCGCTCTGCACGACCAGCTTTTGGCGGTACCGGTGCGGTAGTGGTGCTGCTCAAGGGCTGAACCGTCGCTCGTGGCCACCTACGGCGGCGGCAGGGCCAGCTCGCGCACGACAACGGTGGCATACGCACCGGCCGGCAGTTCGAACGACAATTCCAGCGCCGTGTCGTCCAGCCAGCGCCAGCGCATGTGCTCAGGCATCAAGCGCAGCGAACGGCGTTCCTGATCCATACGTGCAGCAGTCAGGCCGGCGACCAAGTCATCATTGAGCGCACCGATCTCGCGTTCCAGCGCGCCTGCTTCGGCTTGGGTCGGCGGTTCGCCCTGCCCCCACAACGGGCCCGACGGATGGATGTCGCCCCGTGACAATCGTTCGGCGAGCACGTCGCTGAATGGCTCCGGGCCAAACCATGAGCGCGAACCGGCCAGCGACCAGACCTCCCCCTCCATCGCAGTGTCCCACGTCCCGCGCTCGACCCGCGCGGCCAGCACCTCGTTGAAGATTTGCGAACGCGCTGCCGACAGCAGCATCGATCGTTGATTGCGATCGACGCGACGCCCAGCGAACATCGCGCGAGCCTGGGCCACGTTGCCGCCTTCGCGACCGAAGCGCTGCTCACCAAAATAATTCGGTACCCCGCGCGTGGCTAGCTGCTGCAGTACCACTTCCGCCTTCGCTCGATCACCCTGCACCTCGCGCAAGACCAACACGAAACGATTGCCGCGCAAGGCGCCGCGCTTGAGCTTGCGCGAATGGCGGATGGCCGCCAGCACCTTGACCTCCTGATGCGGAAAGGTTGACCAGTCCGGGTCGGGCCGGCCAGCCAATTGCACCGAAAAAGTCTGCCGGGTCACCGCGTGGCGGTCTTTCATGCCGGCATAGCCGACCGCCACTTGTGCGACACCGGCAAACTTCGCCAGCTCGCGTGCGACCCAATCGGTGTTCACGCCGCGCTTTTCCACCCACAACAGCAGATGTTCGCCAGCGCCGTCGGCGTCGTAGCCGAGGATCTCCTCGACCTGGAAATCCTCGGGACTGACGCGCGATCGCGCGGTCAACGGCGGCGTGCCGCAGGCATGGGGGAGCTCGGACATGGAAGTCTTCCGTGGCAGGACGCGGCTAGCGTAGCAAGAGGCGACAGGGCGCCCGCAAAAAACAATGGCTTTCTACAGCAGAAAAATCGTGGCAAGGCCGAGGAAAATGAAGAAACCGCCACTGTCGGTCATTGCCGTGATCAACACACTGGAACCCAGCGCCGGGTCGCGACCGAACCTGGACATCAACATCGGAATGCCGACGCCGGCAAATGCCGCCAGCAACAGGTTTAGCGTCATCGCCACGGTCATCACCAGGCCCAGCGCCGCGCTGTCGTAGAGCAACCACGCCACCACGCCGATCACGCCGCCCCACACCAGTCCGTTCAGCAGTGAGACGCTCAGCTCCTTGCGCCACAGCCGCTTTGCGCTGTCGGCGCTGATCTGGTTCAGCGCCATCGCGCGCACGATCATGGTGATGGTCTGGTTGCCGGAGTTGCCACCGATGCCGGCCACGATCGGCATCAGCGCGGCCAACGCCACCAGGCGCTCGATCGAGCCTTCGAACAGGCTGATCACCCGCGAAGCGATGAACGCGGTCATCAGGTTGATCGCCAGCCACAACCAGCGGTTCTTGATCGAGGCCCATACCGAGGCGAAAATGTCCTCGTCCTCGCGCAGGCCGACGCGGCCAAGCGCTTCGCTCTCGCTCTCTTCGCGAATCACGTCGACCATCGCATCGATGGTGATGCGACCGATCAGGTGGCCATGCTTGTCGACCACCGGCGCGGTCACCAGGTCGTAGCGCTCGAACGCTTGCGCCACTTCGTTGGCATCGTCGGTGGGATGAAAGGTGTTGACGTCTGGCGCCATCACCTCGCTGACCATTTTTTCCGGGGAATTCACCAGCAACCAGTGCAGCGGAAGCACGCCGGTCAACAGGTTGTCCTGGTTGATCACGAACAGTTTGTCGGTCTGCGGCGGCAACTCATCCCAACGGCGCAAATAACGCAGCACCACCTCCAGGCTCACGTCCTCGCGGATCGTGACCATCTCGAAATCCATCAGCGCACCGAGCTGGTCATCCTCGTAGGAAAGCGCCGATTGCACCTGCTCGCGTTGCTGCGAATCGAGACTCGCCATGAGCTCCGGCAGCATCGAGGTGGGCAAATCCTCGACCAAGTCGGCGAGTTCGTCCGAATCGAGCGGTTCCACCGCGGCCAGAATTTCGTGGCGATCCATGTCCGCGATCAGCGAATCACGCACCGCATCAGAGACCTCCAGCAGGATCTCGCCATCATGATCGGCCTTGACCAACTGCCAGACCGCAAGACGTTCATCGATCGGCAGCGACTCCAGGATGAAGGCAATGTCAGCTGGATGCAGCCCGTCGAGCTGTTGCTGCAGGGTCACGCGCGCCGGCGCGGGCAGCGCCTCGCCCTCGTGCGGGCGCAGTAACTCGACCACCGCATCCAGCTGGCTGTGCAGGCGATGCGTGGGGCGACGGGCTTCGATCTCGTTCACGCGCGCTCCAAAAGCACGCACGCCTGGGCGGCAATGCCTTCGCCACGCCCGCAGAAACCCAGAGTTTCGGTGGTGGTGGCCTTGACACTGATGCGACGAATGTCGCTGTCCAGGTCGGCAGCGAGGTTTTTGCGCATGGCCTGCGCGTGGGGCGTAACCTTCGGCGCCTCGCCGATCACCGTGATATCGGCGTTCTCCAGCACGTAACCCTGCTGCGCCATCAGCAGCGCCGCGTGACGCAAGAACTGCCGGCTGTCGGCATCACGCCAGCGTGCGTCCGACGGCGGAAAGTGCGTGCCGATGTCTCCCAGCGCGAGCGCACCGAAAATCGCGTCACACAAGGCATGGATCACCACGTCACCATCCGAATGAGCCACCAAACCGCGAGTGTGCGGCACGTGCACGCCGGCGAGGACGACATGATCGCCATCGCCAAACGCATGCACATCGAAACCGCTGCCTATCCTCATCATTGTGTCCTTGCCAGCAGGTACTCGGCCAGCGCGAAATCCGCTGCTGTCGTCACCTTGATATTGTCTTCGGCACCCTCGACCAGCAAGGGCGAGTAGCCTGCCAGCTCCATCGCCATCGCCTCGTCGCTGACCTTCACTCTTCGGCGAGCCGCCTCGCGCAGCGCTTCAGACAATGGACCACGCCGGAACATCTGAGGCGTGAACGCGCGCCAGCGATGTTCCCGCGACTCGGTGCGTTCGACGCGCTCTGCGGCACTGGCGTACTTGAGTGTGTCACGCAACGGAGCGGCCAGCAGCCCGCCATCGGTTGTCGGCGCAAGCTCGATCAATCTTCCGATGTCAGCCAGCCGCACGCACGGGCGCGCGGCATCGTGCACCAGCACGAAATCGGCATCGTCCACGCTATTGGGCAAGGCGTCGAGCCCGGCCAACACCGATTCGCTGCGCTCGGCCCCGCCGGTCACAGCGAGAATCGGCTTGCCATGTAACGCACGCAAATCAGGCCAGTACGGATCGGCAGCCGCCAGCGTCACCAGCAAGCCGGCGATCTGCGGGTGCGCCGCGAGGCGCCCCAGGGTGTGTTCGATCAGCGGTTTGCCAGCCAGCAACTGATATTGCTTGGGCCGGTCTCCGCCGGCTCGCGTGCCACGGCCAGCTGCCGGCACCACGCACCACAGGGACCGGGTCGTCACGGCGAACCGCGGGATGCGGCCGCGGACGGCGCGGGCGAACTGGCCGGCCGTGCCGGCTGATCGACCACTTGGTAGAACACCTCACCGGTCTTGATCAGCCCCAGTTCGGTGCGCGCGCGCGCCTCGACCGCCTGGTCGCCATGCTTGAGGTCATGCACGTCGGCGGCAAGTGCCTGATTGCGTTTCTGCAGCCGCGCATTGTCAACCGTCTGCTTCTTCACCGCGGTGCGCAAGCTGTCCACCTCCTGCATGCTGCTGCTGCCAAACCACAGTTTGAGCTGCAAACCAAACAGCAAGAACAGCAGCAGCAGGACAATCCAGCGCAGCATGGACAGGTGACCCCGCTCAACCAGGCAAACGGGCGAGATTGGGGAACGCGTCGCGGCCGGCATAACGCGCGGCGCCACCCAAATGCTCCTCGATGCGCAGCAACTGGTTGTATTTCGCTACGCGGTCGCTGCGGCACAGTGAGCCAGTCTTGATCTGGGTGGCAGTGGTGGCCACCGCGATGTCGGCGATAGTGGTGTCCTCGGTCTCACCGGAGCGGTGCGAGATCACCGCCGAGTACTTCGCTGCGTCGGCCATGGCGATCGCTTCCAGGGTTTCGGAAAGCGTACCGATCTGGTTGACCTTGATCAGGATCGAGTTGGCAATGTGTTTCTCGATCCCTTCGCGGAAAATCGCCGGGTTGGTCACGAACAGGTCATCGCCGACGACCTGCACACGGTCACCGATCGCATCGGTGAGCAATTTCCAACCGTCCCAGTCACCTTCGGCCATGCCGTCCTCAACGCTGACGATGGGGTACTGCTTCGCCCACGACGACAGCAGGTCGACAAACTCGGTCGAACTGTACTGCTTGCCCTCGCCGGCAAGGTCGTACTTGCCGTTCTTGTAGAACTCGGAGCTGGCTGCATCAAGGCCGAGCAGGATTTCGGCGCCAATCTTGTAGCCGGTCGTGTTGATGGCTTCCAGGATGGTGTCGATCGCCTCGACGTTGGAGCGCAGATTGGGCGCAAAACCGCCCTCATCACCGACCGACGTACTCAAGCCGCGCCCTTTCAGCACGCTCTTCAGCGCATGGAAAATCTCGGCGCCGGCGCGCAGCGCCTCGCCAAAACTCGGCATGCCGACCGGCAACACCATGAATTCCTGCACGTCGATATTGTTGTCCGCATGCTCGCCGCCGTTGATGATGTTCATCATCGGCACCGGCAAGGCACCCGGCTTGCCGCCCGACAAGTACGCCCACAATGGCTCGTTACGCGAGGCTGCCACGGCGTGCGCGGCCGCCAGCGAGACCCCAAGCAGCGCGTTGGCGCCCAATTTGCCTTTGTTGGGTGTGCCATCCAGCGCAATCAGCTTCGCATCCAGACCGTGCTGGTCAACTGCATCGAAGCCCTTCAACGCATCGGCAATCGTCGTGTTGACGTTCGCCACCGCGTTCTTCACGCCCTTGCCGCCATAGCGAGACTTGTCGCCATCACGCAGTTCCACCGCCTCTCGCGAACCGGTCGAGGCACCGCTGGGCACTGCGGCACGACCGAAACTACCGTCCGTCAGGGTGACTTCGGCCTCAAGCGTGGGGTTGCCGCGCGAATCGAGGATTTCACGGGCGTGGATGCGGGATATCGTCGTGGTCATGGTGATCCATCGTCTGCAGTTGGGTGTTCACCGCAGGAGCCCGCTGGCGGGTTCCTACGGCAGCAAGTCCTGTTCAAGGAAGCGGTGTCGCTTGGTCACGGCATCCAGTTCCAGCAGGGTTTCCAGCAGCGCCTCCATCTTGTCCAGCGGCCACGCGTTGGGACCATCGGACAGCGCGTTGGCGGGATCGGGATGCGTCTCGGCGAACAGGCCGGCCACGCCGACCGCCACCGCCGCACGCGCCAATACCGGCACGAATTCGCGCTGGCCACCGGAGCTGGCGCCCTGGCCACCCGGCAACTGCACCGAATGGGTGGCGTCGAACACCACCGGACACCCCGTATCGCGCATCACGCTCAACGAGCGCATGTCCGACACCAGGTTGTTGTAGCCGAAACTGGCGCCGCGCTCGCACACCATGATGTCGTCGTTGCCGGCGGCGCGCGCTTTGGCCACCACGTGCTTCATGTCCCAGGGAGCCAGAAACTGGCCCTTCTTGATGTTTACCGGCTTGCCGGCGCGCGCCACTTTCTGGATGAAATCGGTCTGTCGGCACAGAAAGGCCGGCGTCTGCAGCACATCCACCACCGCCGCGACCTCGTCCATCGGTGTGTACTCGTGCACATCGGTAAGCACCGGCACACCGATCTGGCGCCTGACCTCGGCGAGAATGCGCAGGCCTTCTTCCAGCCCCGGTCCACGGAAGCTTTCGCCCGAAGAACGGTTCGCCTTGTCGAAGCTCGACTTGAAAATGAAGTTCACACCGAGCCGCCCGGTGATTTCCTTGAGCGTCCCGGCGGTATCGAGCTGCAGTTGCTCCGATTCCACCACGCAAGGGCCGGCGATCAGGAACAACGGCTGGTCCAGCCCGACTTCGAAACCGCACAACTTCATGCCACGGACTCCTGCGCCAGCTTGTGACCGTCGCGTACGGCTTTGAACTCGCGCGCAGCGCGCACGAAGCCGATGAACAGCGGATGGCCGTCGCGCGGCGTTGAGGTGAACTCCGGGTGCGCCTGGCAGCAGAGGAACCAGGGATGCTGCTGTTGCGGCAGCTCGACGATCTCCACCAGCAGGTCGTCCATCGACTTGCCGGAAATCACCAGACCCAGATCCTCGAACGGTTGGCGGTAATGATTGTTGAACTCGTAGCGGTGGCGATGCCGCTCGCGCACCACGTCCTGTCCGTACATCGCGCGCGCCAAAGTGCCTGCCTTCAGGCGGCATTCCTGCGAACCAAGGCGCATGGTGCCGCCCAGATCGGATCGATCGGTACGCTGCTCGACTTCACCGCTGGCGGTCGTCCATTCAGTGATCAAGGCGATCACCGGGTTGGCCGTGTTCTGGTTGTTCTCGCTGGAGTCTGCATCGGCCAGGCCGGCCACGTTTCGGGCGAAATCCACCACCGCCGCATGCATGCCGTAGCAAATGCCGAAATAAGGCACGCCGTGTTCACGGGCGAACTTCGAGGTCAACACCTTGCCTTCGAAGCCGCGCTTGCCGAAACCGCCGGGCACCAGGATCGCATCGGCGTTGCCCAGCACGTTGGCGGCACCTTTGGCCTCGACCTGCTCGGAGTCGATCCAGTCCAGGTTCACTCGCGTCTGTTGCTTGATGCCGCCATGGCGCAAAGCTTCGGCCAGCGACTTGTACGCATCTTTATGCTCGACATATTTGCCGACAATCGCGACCGTGATCTCGTCTTTCGGATGCTCGACGGCGTCGACCGTGCGTTGCCATTCGGACAAGTCGGCGGGCTTTGCTTCGAGACCGAGCTGCTTGACCACGATATCGTCCAGCCCCTGCTCGTGCAGCCACAACGGTTGCTTGTAGATGACATCGACGTCGGCGGCGCTGATCACAGCATGCTCGGGAACGTTGGTGAACAGCGCAATCTTGCGTCGCTCACCTTCCGGCAGGGGTTCCTCGCAGCGGCACAACAGGATGTCCGGCTGGATACCGATCGAGCGCAATTCCTTCACCGAGTGCTGGGTCGGTTTGGTCTTGATCTCGCCAGCGGCCTTGATGTACGGCACCAGAGTGAGGTGCATGAACACCACTTTCTCCGGGCCATGCTCGATGCGCAATTGGCGGATCGCTTCCAGGAACGGCAGCGATTCAATATCGCCGACGGTGCCGCCGATCTCCACCAGCGCCACGTCGAAACCTCGGGTCGCTTCGTGGATGCGGTGTTTGATCTCGTCGGTGATGTGCGGAATTACCTGCACCGTGGCACCGAGATAGTCGCCGTGGCGCTCCTTGCGGATCACCGCTTCGTAGATCTTGCCGGTAGTGATCGAATTTTTGCCGGACAGGCGAGTACGCACGAAGCGCTCGTAGTGGCCCAGGTCGAGGTCGGTCTCCGCGCCGTCGTCGGTCACGTAGACCTCGCCGTGCTGGAATGGACTCATCGTGCCCGGATCCACATTGATATAGGGATCGAGCTTCATCATGGTGACCGAAAGGCCACGCGCTTCGAGGATGGAAGCGAGTGAGGCCGCAGCAATGCCCTTGCCGAGCGAGGACACCACTCCGCCAGTAACGAAAATCAGGGGGGTCATGGAAAAGCAGCCGTACTGGAAACAGGCATTTTAGCGGCAGAAGCGTCGCACCGCGAGATAGCGAGCGAAAATTTCACGCATTCGGTTCATTTCCAGCACGGCGCGACGGGTGAAAGCATCGGATGGCGCCTGCTAGCATGCGTGGATGAACAACCTTATTCCTGCCCGGCTCGCGGCGCTGCGCGGTGCCATGAAAGAGCACGACGTTGCCGCAGTACTAGTGCCCAGCGCCGACCCCCATCTGTCCGAATACCTGCCGGCGCACTGGTCAGCGCGCGAATGGCTGTCCGGGTTCACCGGCTCTGCCGGCACCTTGATCGTGGGCCGCGAGGAGGCCGGGCTGTGGACCGACTCGCGCTACTTTTCCCAGGCCGAGCAGCAGCTGGCGGGCAGCGGCATCACCCTTATGAAGTTGCGCGTGCCGCACACCCCCGAGCACCTGGAGTGGCTACAGCAGCACCTGGCCGAGGGAGAGGTGCTGGCAGTGGCCGGAGACAGCGTGGCCGTGGCCACCCAGAAAGAGATAGCACGCCGGCTGCAAGATTGCGGCGCCGGCGTACGTACCGACCTGGACCTGCCCGGTGCGATCTGGTCGGACCGCCCAGCGCTGCCGCAGGCAGCAGTGTTTGTCCACGCTCCGGCCTACGCCAGCACCAGCCGCGTCGACAAGCTCAAGCGAGTCCGCGAGGCGATGCGCAAGCTCGGCGCCAGCCATCACCTGCTGTCCAGCCTCGACGATATCGCCTGGCTGACCAACCTGCGCGGCAGCGACGTCGAATGCAACCCGGTCTTTCTCGCGCACCTGTTGTTGCAGCCAGGCGATCACGCCACCTTGTTCGTCAATCGCGGCAAGCTCGATGACGCACTGGTCGCCGCGCTGGCTGCCGACGGCATCGGTATTAGCGGCTATCACTCGACCGGATCGAGCCTGGCCGAACTGGCTGCAGGCGACCGCCTATTGCTGGATAGCCACCGCGTGGTCAGCGCCATCGCGACCGAGATCCCGTCGGCGGTGGTTCGAATCGATGCAGCGAACCCGAGTACCGCACTCAAGGCAATCAAGACGCCGGCCGAGCTGGATCACATCCGCGACGTGATGCGGCGCGATGGCAGCGCGCTGGTGCGCGGTTTCCGTCGTCTGGAACAACGTCTCGCCGCTGGCATGGCGGTGACCGAGCTGGATGTTGACAGTTTGCTCCACGAGGAACGATCGGCACTGCCCGGCTGGATCGGCGAGAGCTTCGCCACCATCGCTGGCTACCAGGCCAATGGCGCTCTGCCGCACTACCGCGCCACACCTGAGTCACACAGCGCGCTGCAGGCCCGCGGCCTGCTGTTGATCGATTCGGGTGGCCAGTACCTGGGTGGCACCACCGACATCACCCGCGTGCTGGCATTGGGCGAGACGACTTCCGAGCAGCGTCGCGACGCAACTTTGGTACTCAAAGGCATGATCGCTCTGTCGCGTGCCCGTTTCCCCAAAGGCGCCAGCGGTCCGCAGATCGATGCGCTGGCACGCGCGCCGCTATGGGCTGCAGGCATGGACTACGGCCACGGCACCGGCCACGGCGTCGGCTACTTCCTCAACGTGCACGAGGGCCCGCACGGTATTCGCCCGCCATCGGCCGGCGGCTCGCTGGTGGCGCTTGAGCCGGGCATGATCAGCTCGATCGAACCAGGACTCTACAAGCCCGGGCGACACGGCATCCGCCACGAAAATCTGGCGGTGGTGATCGAGGCCGAGCAGTCCGAGTTCGGAGAGTTTCTCGGGTTCGAAACGCTGACCATGTGTCCGTTTCCGTTCGACCGGCGTGCGCTGGAGCCCGACCTGCTCAATCCGGAAGAGCGTGCCTGGCTGGACGACTACCACGCGAACGTGCGCGCGGCGCTAAGCCCACTGCTCGAAGATGCCGACCTGGAATGGCTTAACCGCCACTGCGCCCCGCTTTGAATCCATCCGCCAACCGGGCGTTCAGCTCCGTTTTGGCGGTACCAAACGAAGTTTGGCAGGAACACCGGCCAGGTTCGGGCTCAGCAACGCCTGAATCTCGTCGGCCTTCAACGGATACGAATACAGATATCCCTGGCCTTCGGTGCAGCCGGCGCGCAGCAGGAATTCGTGCTGTGCCTCGGTCTCGATACCTTCGGCGATCGTAATCAGGCCGAGGCTTCTGGACATCGCCAGTATCGCTTCGGTGATCGCTGCATCGTTCGCGTCGCCAGGCAGTCCGGTGATGAAGGAGCGGTCAATCTTCAGGTAGGTGACGGCTGGCAGTTTCAGGTAAGCCATTGACGAATAGCCTGTGCCGAAGTCATCGATGGCCACGTCGATATCCAACAGATCCAGCGTCTGCATGGTGCGTTGAGTGTCCTCACCCAGCCGCAGCATCGCGCTCTCGGTGATTTCCAGCAGCAACCGATGCGCAGGGATGCGGCGTGATTGCAGGGTCCGGCTGACTCCGTCGACGAAGGACGGGTGACCGAACCAGCGCGCGGAAATATTGACTGCCACGCGAATCGGCGGCACGCCGGCCTGGTCCCACGCCTCGATCCCCTCGGCCACCGGAATGAACTCGCCGGGCATCACTTCGCCGCGCTCCGGATGTTGCCAGCGCACCAGTGCTTCAACCGCCACGATGCGTCCCGTACGTAGTTCGATACTGGGCTGGAAGACCAGACGGAATTCATTACGGCTCAACGCCTGGCGTAATTCGGTAGCCAGTTGCAGGCGGCGCCGGTTGTCGGCATGCATCATCGGCGTGTAGAAGCGGAACGCGTTGCGTTCCTCGGTCTTTGCCGCATACATGGCGGCATCGGCGTTGGCGATCAGTCCCGCCGCATCGCTGCCATCCAATGGGTAACCGGCCACGCCGATGCTGGCGGTGAGCACGATCTCGTAATCGTCCAGCAACATCGGTTCGGACAGTGTCGCCAACAGGCGATTGACGATCGCCCTGGCATCCTCGCGCAGGCTCAGCCGCGGCAACAACACGGTGAACTCGTCACCACCAATGCGACCGGCCACATCGGTATCAGACAGTTGCTTGCGGATACGCTCACCCACCTTGATCAACAGACGGTCACCAATGGCATGGCTATAACTGTCGTTGACGATCTTGAAGGCATCCAGGTCGATGAACAGCACGACCACCGCCAGCCGTTCGCGTTCGGCCAGCGCGATCGCGTCGTCGCAATGGCGTTCGAACTCGGCGCGATTGACCAGCCCGGTCAGCGCATCGTGTCGCGCCAGGTGCTCGAGGCGACGCTGGTCGGCCTTGGCTTCATGGATATCGGTGCATACGGCGACGTAATACACCACCTGCCCCTCTGCATTGCGGATCGCGCTGATGCTCAGGTGCTCGGGATAACTGCTCCGGTCGAGGCGGGAGCTCTGCACCTCTCCAATCCAGTTGCGTCCGGCGGATACGCCCTCCCAGATAGCTTCCGGCAACGGCTTACCATCGGGCATACGGCGTGTATCGTCCAGCCGTCGACCCTGCAGCGCAAGACTGGTGAAGCCGGTGAGATCGGTATGCGCCGCATTCGTAGAGATGACCCGCCGCCCGGCGTCGGCGATGATCACGCCCTCGGCAATGCTGGCCAGTGCTTCGGCAGCCACCCTGCGTTCTTGCTCCATCGCCACGCGCTCGGAGATATCGCGGATGATCGCTTGGCAGACCGGCACGTCTCCCCAGCGCGCAACGCTGGTCTGTGTTTCCACCGGGCGAGTGCTTCCATCAGCTGCCAGCAGTGAGTTGGCATCTGCCCGCCCCGCCTGCCGACCAGCCAGCGGTTGCGTGAACAGGTGCACAAAACGATCGCCGATCAGTTCCTTGATGCTGCGGCCCGTCCATATTGCGGCAGCCCGGTTCACATCGAGGATGCGGCCGCTGTTCTCATCTACCATCACGATCGCGTCGGCAGCACTGTCGAACAGCAGCCGATAGCGCTCCTCGCTGCCGCGAATACTCTCCAGGATGCGGCGCGCCATGCGCAGCCACAGCAAGGCCGCGATAAAGAAGGCGCCCAACACGCCCCAGAACAGAATCTGGCCCAGCAGCAGCGCGCCTTTGACCATCTCCACCGAGAACACATTCGTGCGCGGTGCCATGTAGGAGTTCAGCGCATGGATGCGATCGCGTTGGCGAGCAATCTCAGTGCTTGTGGGGCCGCCCGCCTTGTACAGCCGACTCAGTTCATCGGCGATCGTGGCAAGTTCGGCGATGGAAGCATCGGTGGATTGCCACGCTGCGAACGCCTCGCGCATGTGTGGCGCCCATGAGAAATGCTTCATGATGAAGGTCATGCCTGGGCGTGCCGTCGGTATCACGTTGCCACGTCCGAAGGTCGTGGTGAGCTCTTCGTGATCGAATTTCCCCGACACAACCTGATCGCGGCCCCGTCGATCAGCGTCAAGTAAAGCATAATTAGCCTCGAACCCGGCCAGGTCCGCGACTGCACCTGTCACGGCATAGCTGTCCAGATCGATCACCGCCTGTTTTTGCGCCTTGGACCAGACACTCTCGCTGTTGAGGAAACCAGTGAGAGTGACCTGCACCTGCAACACACCCCAGGTCAGCACCATGATCAGCGCGATCGCAACAGCCAACGACCAAGCCAGCGGCATCAGCCGCCGAGCCAGGGGTTTTTGCAAGCTGTGGGCTGGAGGGTGCATCTTCTTCCTGTTAGGTGAATGAAGCGGCGCCTTCCCTGGCTCCGCCGTGCTCCAGAGTCCTACATCACGCCGCTACTTCTTCAGTTATCGACAGCTGGCGGCAAGACTTGATGCAGCGATCACCAAGCAAGACCATGCTCATGTAGCTGCGCTTGATGCATTCGGCCAGGTGCGCAACATCGATTTCGGAGGGCTTTTCGCCCATCAACGTACACACTATATCCAAAGCCTCCCACGGATGGACGTCGTCGTACGCGGCATGCAGGTGCAGCCAGCGCATGCTGCCGGCCCGAGTGGCCTGATCGAAACTCTCTCGATAGGTGGCACTCTCATAGAGCATGTGTGACCAATCGCCGGTGACTCCTTCGATCGCGTAATTGGTAGCCACGATGCCGGCCGCCAAGCTGCCGTGTGCACTGATTTCCTCGCACCACTGGCTCAGCCCGTCGGTGCCATGCGGCGGCTTTTCGTTCAGCAGTTGTTCTCGCGGGACCCCGGCGCCTTCGGCCCAGTTGATCCAGTACTCCGCATGGTTTTGCTCGACCCGGATGTTGCGTACCAACCAGCGACGCGCCTTGTCGTCGCCTGGACTGCGACCGTAACGCGTCTTCAGCAGGTTCAATGCCATGAAACTCGGGAACCGCTCGATGAAAGGCCACAACCCCATCATGAAGTTACCGGTGGACTCCCGGTCGAGCTGCAGCGCCATCATCATCTTCCAGATGTCGTGACCCAGGACGAGCTGCCTGGTGCTTTCACAATCGGCGACCATGTCCTGAGCCCATTGCGGGTAGCTGGTCAGTTCAGTCAATGGGCCAGTAAGTTCAAAACGGGTGTTCATCCTTAATCTCCTGCACAGGGTGGTAGTTCTTGACTTGCTGTTGCGTGATCGCGCAATAGGCTGCTGACGATCGGATCTGGCGCCGCTAGCGGCACCGAAAAAAATAGCGCACTCATTACCCAAAAAGCCACGAGCGGGACCCGCCCAAGCGACTTGCGTAGCTACCGACTTCGTGACCAAACGTGTCGCCAGAACCAGCGTGGCGCCACTGGACGTCATGTTCTGCATACCATGTTGCAGTCCGCACTACCAGTCACCCGTGAGAGCCCGATGTCGGAACGCACAAGTGCCAGAAGTGCACGCGGGACGAGCCGGGCAGTCCGGTGCGAGGATCACTTGGTTCCCACTGCGCTGTCTGGAAAGGTGTCGTGATATAGCGCAACCTCGCCGTCCGACACTCCGGTAGTCTGCATTTCCCGAACCGCTGCTTGCATTGGCGGCACACTTTCCGCGCGTCAGCCGACGCCTGCACACGTCAGTTTCCCGTGGAGCGGCAAGGACCATCAGTCACCCTCGACGCCAGCGCCGAATTCAGGAACCTGACCTCTGCGCCACCGGCGTCAGCACCGCCTCGGTGACACTTCTACCGGACTTGCCGAACACCGAGTGACTCTCCTCGTTGCGGCGCGACTGGGCGACCAGGCGCGTGCCGATAATCTTCAACGCGTAACTGGTGGTGTTGCCGATGTCGATGCTGATCAGCAGCTTGCGCCCTTTGATCTGGATGACATTCTGCACCGCGACCGGCGCACCATCGGCGCCCAGCCATACCTTGATCTGGCCGGTGTAGTGCTTGATGGTCATCTGCTTGCTGGCCGAAGCCGGCAGCGGCACGTCGAACACCAGCAGGTGAGTGGATTTGCCGTCATGCGCCTCGTCACGCTCGCTGTCCAAGGTTGCACCATCGATCTGACGCAACAAGACCGGTGCGTAATCGACCATCGGCTGAACGTCGATCGGGCTGAGCTCCTCGAGCAGATTCCTTATCGGCGTGGGTGCATCCTTGTTCTTCGCATTCACCGCAGCCTCTTTCGATTCGCGCTGCAGCAGCTCCGGCGAGAAGCCCAGGTGCAAACCGTCGCCACCGCTGGCCACGCTTATCTGCAACTGCGCGTGCGTGGTCTTGCTGTCTTCGTCAGTGACCGTGGTGTTGACTTTCAGGGTCGCCGCGATCGGTTGAGCAGCCTGCAACCCACCCAGCGTGGCACGCAAATTGGCCACCGCATCGGCTCGCGCCAGCGCAGGCAGCGCAAGACCGGCAAGCAGCATGGTAAAGATCAAGCGACAAGACATGAGGTCGTTCCTTTTGAAGGCGTGACACACAGTATCGCCAGGCTGCTTGGAGCGCCATCACGCCAGACCTGCGCGAACCTCGTTAGACTGAATCGAGCGGCGCCGGCACCGTGGTGTCGCGCCGCCTTGCCTCACGCCCGGGAGAACTTGCATGAGTTACGTCGACGCATTCGTGGTGCCGGTTCCGCAGAAGGACCTTGCCGCCTACCGCCGCGTGGCGCGCATGGCCGGCACAGTCTGGCGCGAACATGGTGCACTGGAGTACATCGAGTGTGTGGCCGATGAGGTCGAGGCCGGCAAGCGCACCTCATTCCCAAGGGCGGTGAAGCTCAAGGAGGGCGAGGTCGTGGTGTTCTCGTGGATCATTTACCGTTCCAAACGCGACCGTAACCGCATCGTCAAACGGGTCATGGCGGACCCTCGGCTGGAGACCACCATGGATCCGAAAACACTCCCGTTCGACGGCAAGCGCAGGTTCGCCGGCGGTTTCAAGATCCTCGTCGATCTCTAGCAAACAGAGGGCCACGCATGTTCAAGGAATACCTCCAGTTCGACGCCACCGGCCTCGCCGAAATGATCGCCCGCGGCGAGGTATCGACAAGCGAGGTGCTGGAGGCGGCGCTGGTGCGCGCGGCTGAGGTCGATCCGCAACTGGCGTCGATCTGTATTCCAATGGAAGCGATCGCACGGCAGCGGGCGCAGTCTGCATTGCGCGGTCCGTTCGCCGGCGTGCCATTCCTGCTCAAGGACATCGGCCAGGATTACGCCGGCGTGCCGAGCACCTCGGGCAGCCGCGCACTGCGCGAATGGGTGCCACAACGGCACGCGGAAATCGTCAAGCGCTTTCTCGACGCCGGTTTGGTCGTGTTCGGCAAGACTGCCACGCCAGAATTCGCCCTGCGCGCTGAGACGGCGCCGCTCATTTGGGATCGACCCACGCGCAATCCGTGGGACCCGACGCGTACGCCGGGCGGATCGTCTGGCGGTTCCGCTGCGGCAGTCGCCGCCGGGATCGTGCCGGCGGCAGGAGCCTCTGATGGCGGCGGCTCGATCCGCATTCCGGCAGCTTACTGCGGCCTGTTCGGGCTACGTCCATCGCGTGGTCGCGTACCCAGCGGCCCCGATCAAGGCGAAGTGTGGGACGGCGCTTCCAGCCAGCATGTGATCAGTCGCAGCGTGCGCGACTCAGCGCGCATGCTCGACGCCATCGCCGGGTCGGGCAGCGGCGACCCGTTTGTCATCGCGGCCCCGGAGCAACCGTTCGCCGACGCCATCGCTCGACCATCCCGCCCGCTGCGCATCGGCTACTGCACCGACTCGCCGCTGGGCACGCCGGTGCACGCGGAATGCGTGCAGGCCGTACTTCACACGGCAAAATTGCTGAGCGGGCTTGGCCACACGGTTGAACCCGCCGCGCCCGCATACGACGGCCATGCGCTCGCACGCAGCTACATCAGCATGTACTTCGGCCAGACCGCCGCCAGCGTGGCACGAGCCCGCCGGCTCACCGGCGTCAGCGATCGCGCATTCGAACTGGAAACGCGCATCCTCGCCCTGCTCGGCCGCACCCTCAGTGCCGGTGACTACGTGGACGAACGCTTGCGCTGGAACGATTACGCACGTGCACTGGGACACTTCCACCAGACTTACGACCTGTACCTCACTCCGACCACCGCGCAGCCGCCGAACCGCATCGGCGAACTGGCCACGCCGCCCGCGCAGCGGGTCGCCGCCAGCGTGGTGTTGGCTTTGCACGCCGGTCGCCTCCTGCTGAAAAGCGGCATGATCGATCAACTGGTGACCACCAGCCTCCAGCGCGTGCCGTTCACCCAGCTGTCCAACCTCACCGGCACGCCGAGCATGTCGGTGCCGCTGCACTGGGCGAGCGCCGAACCGGGTGGTACCGAACTGCCATTCGGCGTGCAGTTCGTAGCCCGCTTCGGCGACGAAGCCTCCTTGCTGCAACTCGCAGCGCAACTGGAGCGGGTGCAGCCCTGGGCAGATCGACGGCCGGTTTTGAACTCGTAGCGTGACGACGCAATCGCGCCACGTCTCCGATGATGAGTCATCGCGCTAACGACCAGAGTGATCGGAGGCAAGTCACCGCCGACGGCAGCAACCTACCCAAACCAGCCTGTGGCGACAGTCTGCTTTCGGGCACGCTCATGGTACGCGGCCTCCGCTTTTTCGGACTCTTTTACCATCGTCCATCACCAACTTCTCTATGTGAGCGGTGATGGCAATCGAACGGGACAGCAACGTCCACTAGCAAAACCGCATGCCTCACTCTTTCAATCACCTGAATTGACCTGCGTCAAAACGCACTCGTGATTGGTGTTTAACACTCCTCGCCAAGCGCTCCCGAGCCATCAGCTTGATTCGGGTCCATCTTCTTGCGAAGCATCACGCTCTCATGTCGGTGATGTCTTTGACGCCTATCAGCGCCGAGTCGGCCAACATGGCGGCGGACAGGTACGACGCTGTAATGGTTCTGCACCGATCAGTCACACGCGACATGTCACAAATCAGCCGAACGATCGCAACATGATGTGCGGTTGTCCGTTGATAGCAAGGGCGGTGGAACAGCACGGTAGGCCCGGCAATCAATCGAAACAAGGACATTTCATCGATGGACGACAGAGCGGCGCTGCACTAACCACCGTCGGCTGACCGCCTCATCCAAAGGCAAAGGACAGACAGGCTATGGCTTCGTTACGCAGGACTCTCCTCGCACTGATCGCAGCGACGGCAATCGCTGCGAGCCAGGCCGCCTTCGCGCAGACTACGGTCAGCCCACCCGGGCGGCTGCTTGCTTCCAATTGTTTTCAATGCCACGGCACTAACGGCGACGGTCCTGGATTCGACGAGCTTACGGGCAAATCGACGGAAAAAATGTTCAAGAAGATGAAGAAATACCAGTCTGGCGAAAAAGGTCAGGGCATCATGGCGCGCCATGCCATGGGTTATAGCGACGCCCAACTTCGCGAACTCAGCCAATGGTTTTCGCAACAGCAACGCTGAGAGGTTTGAACCATGGACAGACGCTCGTTTCTCCAGGCCGCGGCGGGTTTGGCGGCCACTCTCGCCAGCGGCATGGCCGTGGCGGCACCCCGCTCAGCGAAAGCTCGCGTGATCATCGTTGGCGGCGGTATGGCAGGGGCCACCGTGGCGAAGTATCTGCGTCTGTGGGGCGATGCCATCGACGTCACCCTGATCGAACGCCAGGCGACCTACACCTCCAGCATCATGAGTAACCTGGTGCTCACCGGGCAGCGAACGTTATCCGGACTCGCGTATGGCTACGACACCTTGCGAGATCGCTACGGTGTGCACGTAATCATTGACGATGTGATTGAGGTCGACCCCGTTGGCACGTCGGTCAGGCTGGCGTCAGGCAAGCGGCTCACTGCGGATCGCATCATCCTCGCGCCCGGCATCGGGTTCGATTCCGTCCCCGGCCTGAGCGATCCGCGCCAAATGCCGCACGCCTGGCAGGCGGGACCACAAACGACCCTGCTCGCACAACAACTGGCGGCGTTGCCGACCGGCGGCGTCATAGCCATCACAGTGCCGAAAATGCCTTATCGCTGCCCGCCAGGCCCGTATGAACGCGCCTGCCTGATCGCGGACTGGTTGAAGGCTAACAAGCCACGCGCCAAGCTGATTCTGCTTGATGCCAATGCAGATATCGCCGCAGAGAAAGACAACTTTCAGCGAGCCTTCAGCGAACTTTATGGCGATGTTATCGAATATCAGAAAGGTGTCGATATCACCTCAGTTGATGCAAAGAAGATGACGCTGTCGACCAGCAGCGGTTTGGTTCATGCCGATGTCATCAATTTGATTCCGCGCCAGCGGGCCGCAGCACTAGTGGCAAAGGCTGGGTTGGCGACGGATGCGCAAGCACGGTTCGCGCCGGTCGACGTCCTCAGCTATGCCAGTTCGGTCGCGCCAACACTGCACGTGATTGGTGATTCCTGCGCAACGACGCAGCCGCTGGCCGGCCAGATGGCCAACCAGCAGGCCAAGGTCTGTGCCGATGCACTAACGCGCTTCTTCGCAGGCCAGGGTCCCGACCCTGCCCCCGTCACCAATTCAGCCTGCTACTCGACCATTACCGCCAGCGAAGCGGGCTGGATGACGGCAGTGTTCCAATACGACCGGACCGCCCGTGTCATGAAACCCGTGGCCCAGTCCGCGGCTGCATCGGATGGCTGGACGCAGAAAAATTTCAAGCAGATGAACAAGTGGTTCGATGCGCTCATGGCGGACACATTTGCCTGAGGCAAGACCCTCGTCAAGTCCGGCATGCCGGTCCCGTCCAAGGATTGTGGACACGCCTGACCCGACTTGCCGCATGACATGATCGGCAACGCCAAACAGCTGGCCATACCGTTGAAGGTCCAACGTTGAACCATGACCGCCGCTCAACCAGGTCACGAACGGCAAATTGATGTCTGACAGAGGCAAACCGCGAAGCAGACCAATCCAACGCCGAGGGTTTCACAACCCGCGTGAATCCACAGAAACACGCCCTCGCCATGAGGGCGCGGGACGCCAGCGCCGGTCATGGCCCACCGCACGTGAGCACGTTGCGCAGCGTTAAGGCACGTCCCCGACACGCGCCCATGTTCCCACCGACACTCCGGGGTAGAACCTTCAGTACCGGCCCCGCCGCGTAACGCCGCGGCCTGCCGCCATACCGCGATGCAATCAGCCGCTCGCGCCTGAAACTCGCGGGTAGTGCGAAACGCCGCTCGATAAGCTTCTCCTAAGGATCAACTGCTATTTGTTGAAGGCTTTCCATCACCTTCAATCGATCCATGCCGCTCATTCTTCAACGCCTGCGTCCGCTTGGTTGGCTGGCCGGCGCGTATCTGATCATTGGCGCGATCACGCGCATCGTGCTGCTGGTGATGACCGGCGGCGCCGTGACACCCGGCGTGGGGCATTGGCTGTACGCGTTCGGCGTGGGCGCACTTGGCTCACATGGATCGCCGCGTTGCTCACGAGCTTCGCGCTGTGCTGGGGCGTCCTGCACCTGGTTTGGCAAGCGAGTCTGCACGAGGTTTGGCCGCTGTTGATTCTGGTGCTCTACGTGTTGCCGCTGCCTGCGCTGGCCTACAACCGCCGCAGCGGCCGCAACTATCTCTACGGTTTGGCGCTGGCGATGCTGTTCGGGCTGCTTTTCGTGACTGTCTCCGAACTGGTGTTCTGGCAGGAATTTGGCGTGCGCTTCAACTTCATCGCGGTCGACTATTTGGTCTACACCACCGAGGTGATCGGCAATATCCGCGAGTCTTATCCGATCGGTACCTGGCTCGCCTTGCTGACGGCCGTGTCGGTAGCGCTGCTCTGGCTGAGCCGTCGCCAGCTGCGCAGCAACGATGGCGGCACCGGCTTCGGCGCGCGCAGCGCGATGGCCATGGTGTGGCTGATGCTTTCGGTGCTGGTTACAGCCTTTGTGGCCGGTGACATGAAGGACCGCACGCCCAACAATTACGTCAACGAACTGAGCGGCAACGGTATCTTCGAGTTCTTCGCCGCGTACCGTTCCAGCCACCTGGACTACGCCAAATTCTACCGAACGTTGCCGGTACACGACGCCTACGCACGCGTGCGACACATGTTGCAAACGCCAGACGCCACCTACCTCAACGCCGACCCGCACGATCTCACCCGGGTGATCCGTAACGCTGGCCCCGAGCACCATCTCAACGTGGTGCTGATCAGCGTGGAAAGCTTGTCGGCCGATTACCTCGGCGTATTCGGTAACGAAAGCAAACTCACACCCCATCTTGACGCGCTCGCGAAGCAAAGCGTGTTCTTCACCAACACCTACGCGAACGGGACACGGACGGTGCGTGGGCTCGAAGCGCTGGCGCTGTCGATTCCGCCGACCCCGGGTGACTCGGTGGTCAAGATGAAAAACAACGAAAACCTGTTTTCGCTGGCCGGCATTTTCAATGATCGAGGCTATGCCTCCGAGTTTGTTTACGGCGGCTACGGTTACTTCGACAACATGAATTATTTCTTCGGGCACAACGGCTACACGACGGTGGACCGCAAAGACATTCCGACCAGTGCCACCATCCACCACGAGAATGTGTGGGGCGTGGCCGACGAAGACTTGTACACGCTGGCGCTCGGCCAGATGGATAAAATCCACACCGCCGGCAAGCCGTTCTTCCTGCACATCATGACCACCAGCAACCACCGGCCATTCACTTTCCCAGCCGGTCGGGTGAATTTTCCGCAGCGTTCGCGCGAGGGCGCTGTGGCCTACACCGACTGGTCGATTGCGGACTTCATCAAACGTGCGCGAGAGAGGCCTTACTTCCAGGACACCGTGTTCGTGATCACCGCCGACCACGACGCGTCGAGCGCCGGCAAGGCCAGTATCCCGATCAACCGTTATCACATCCCGCTGTGGATTTACTCGCCGGCGCACTTCAAGCCGCAGCAGGTCACCCGCCTGACCAGTCAGATCGACATCCCGCCCACCCTGCTTGGCCTGCTGAACTTCAGCTACCGCAGCCGCTTCTTCGGCTACGACGTATTCAAGCTGGAGCGCGGCCGCGAGCGCGCCTTCCCGTCCACCTACGAGAAGCTCGGCTACCTGCGCGGTGACACGCTTACCGCACTGGAACCGCGACGCAAGGCGGAGCAGCTCAATCCAGACTTCGCCACCGGTGACGCCATGGTCGTCAACTCCATCGACCAGAACCAGGTCGATGACGCCATCGCCTATTACCAGGTCGCAGCGAACCTGTTCAAGAACGGTGAGCTGGCGCGCCGCAGCGAGGATGTAACGCCGGTGCAGCCGCTATCGGGTGAGGATCCCGCGGGTGTCTCCTCTGCCACTGCGCGTGCCAGCGATGGAACCGCGATCACGCCTGCGCCAAAGCAGAACGCATTGACAACGCCGTAGGCGCTGCAACAGCTCCTGCGAGAAAATCAAGCCACTCGTAGCGCGTCGGCGAGCGGGCTCGCGGGCGGGCTCCAGGTCGGCTTCGCGCACCATTTGTTCCAAACAGCCATCCGTCGATGCCACGCGTGACCGCGCCGAAAATGTCAGTAAGCTGCGCGCGGGAAACTGACCTGCACGCGCAGCCCGTGTCCCCATGGCGCATCCAGCAGGGCGATTTCGGCGCCGTGCAGCTGGGCCACGCGCTGCACAATCGACAGTCCAAGCCCGTAGCCGTCGCCGCGACCACCGGCTTCGCGATGAAAGCGTGCGAACACGTCGGCGCGACGCTCCGGCGGAATGCCCGGGCCGTCATCGGTCACATCGATGCGCACACTCTCATCAACGTCGCTCAATGCCAACTCCACGCGACCACCGTCCGGTACGTGTCGCAGCGCGTTTTCGACCAGGTTGCGCAGCAGCGCCGAGATGCCGGCCGCGAAGCCAGCAACATACACCGGCATGTCGGGCAGCTGCAGCGACATGTCCACCCGGCTATCGGCGATGATCGGTGCCAGCTCGTCGATCACCTGCATCGCCAGCGGCGCAAGGTCGACCACCTCGCGCGCACCGTCAGCCGCACCGGACTCGAGCCGTGCCAGCACCAGTAACTGTTCGACCCGGCGTGCAAGAAAATTGAGCCCCGCATGCGCCTGCTCCAGCGCAAGCGCCGCTCCGACCGGATCCTTGTTGCCTTGCGCATCCTCCAGACTGATCAGGCTGGTGGTGAGCGGCGTGCGCAACTCGTGCGCGACGTCAGCGCTGAAGCGTCGCTCCCGCTCGAGCGCATCCTCCAGCGAACTCAGTTGACCGTTGAGTGCGTCGATCACCGGACGCAGCTCGACCGGCGCGGGCGAGAGCACCACCGGCTCGCGACTACCCGGAGCGCGCGCGGCGAGCAGACGAGCAAGCTCCTCAAGCGGGCGCAGCCCGCGCTGGCCCAACCCATCAGCCACGCGATCAACGGAAGGCCAAGCAGCAGCGGCAATGAGTGATCCAGCAACAGTGCGAGCAAGATGTCGTCCCGGCTGTCATAGCGCTCGGCAGCGCGAATGCGCATGCCGTTTTGTGCATCGAGCACGGTGTAGGCGCGCCAGCGGTAACCGTTCAACTGAAGGTTGCTGAATCCCTCGTCACTGGCCGGTGGTGGAGCGAGCCCGGCGAAATTGGCTGTGGCCAAGCGTACCTTGCCTTCAGTGTCCATCACCTGAAACGCCACTTCGGACTCGTAGGTGCCCTGCCCCAGTGAAATGGTGGCGTGCCGCGTCTCACGGGAAGCGTTGAGCTCGGCCTCCGACAAGTCGAGAGTCTCGATGTCGGTGGTGCGCAGCATCAGTTGGAGCGTCCGCGCCGACTGTGCCAGGCGTCCGTCGGAAAGCTCTTTGATCTCGTGCAGGGTGGCCTCAAAACTGAAGATGCCCACCGGCACCAGCACCGCGAACATTACTCCCGTAACCAGCCAGCGCAGCCGGCGGCGCAGGCTTGGTGCTTTCACTTTGGATCCCGGATCAGCATGTAACCGAAGCCTCGCACGGTTTGCAAAATATCAGCGTCAAGCTTGCGTCGCAGCCCGTGCACCAGTACCTCCAGCGCGCTGCGACCGACCACATTGTCGAGACCGTAGATTGAATTTTCCAGTGCCTCGCG
>CAJDWA010000013.1_pt1 | contig 24685 bp, 25 predicted proteins | sample 7391461 | NCBI WGS metagenome assembly CAJDWA01 (sample SAMEA7055726, study PRJEB34461) | soil metagenome | biome: terrestrial ecosystem; feature: Peninsula; material: soil | place: Antarctica | collected 2016 | reverse complement strand
GCAGCTGTTCAACCCCGCCACGAACAAGGGTGAACGCGTCGGCACCAAAACGCTCCAAGATGGGCGCAAGGTCCGCGTGTTCCGTTCGAATGGCGAGGTCGTGGACGCGTAAGGAACACGATCATGACGCGCCTTGAAAATTTTTATAAAGAACAGGTAGTTGCCAAGCTCACCGAGCAGTTCGGCTACCAGAACGTGATGCAGGTTCCCCGCATCACCAAAATCACGCTGAACATGGGCGTGGGCGAAGCGGCGGGCAACAAGAAAGTGCTCGAGAATGCGGTGGCCGATATGGCCAAGCTCGCTGGCCAGAAACCGATCACGACGAAGGCACGCGTTTCCGTGGCTTCGTTCAAGATCCGTGACGGTTGGCCGATCGGCTGCAAGGTCACGCTGCGTCGTGCGCAGATGTGGGAGTTTCTCGATCGTCTGATCAATATCTCGCTGCCGCGCGTACGCGATTTCCGCGGTGTTTCGGCCAAGGCGTTCGACGGCCGCGGCAACTACAATTTCGGTATCAAGGAACAGATCATCTTTCCCGAGATCGATTTTGACCAGGTTGACGCGCTGCGCGGGATGGATATTTCCATCACCACCACGGCCAAGACCGACGATGAGGCGAAGGCCCTGTTGACGGCTTTCAGCTTCCCCTTCCGCAACTGATAGGCGCGATTCATGGCCAAGAAATCAATGGTGAACCGCGATATCAAGCGGATGAAACTTGTTCAGAAGTACGCTGTCAAGCGCGCTGGACTGAAGGCAATCGTGCTTAGTACGTCGGCTTCCTACGAGGAGAAGATGGAAGCGCAGGCCGGACTGCAAAAGCTGCCGCGCGACGCCAGTCCGTCACGTGTGCGTACACGTTGTGCGTTGACCGGTCGTCCGCGTGCGGTCTACGCAAAGTTTGGCCTGGGCCGGAACAAGCTGCGCGAGGCCACGATGCGCGGCGACGTTCCAGGTCTGCGCAAGGCCAGTTGGTAATTTATAACCCGCCGAGTCGGGCAGTGGGGCGAGTGTCCCGTTGACCGATTCATCCGGCTGCATGGTCATGTGGCTGGTGGATGCGACTACCGCATCGATGTTCGTCAAAACCTGGAAATGCTGCTATAGTCGGCGGTCTGCGCAAAGCAGGCTGGCGTCTTCGCTGGCTCACAATCTGATTGATTTCCGGTTTTATCGGATATCGGTGCACTCTGAAGGATGTTTTCATGAGCATGACTGATCCCATCGCCGATCTGTTCACGCGTGTCCGCAATGCCCAGGCCGTGGGCAAACCGACCGTAAGAATGCCGTCGTCGAAACTCAAGGTGGCAATTGCCAACCTTCTCAAGAACGAGGGCTACATCCTCGACGCCATGACTTCCGCTGAGGAAGGCAAGCCGGTGCTCGAGATCAAGCTCAAGTATTTCGATGGCGAGCCGGCTATCGAGAACATATCCCGTGTGAGCCGTTCCGGTCTGCGTGTCTATCGCGGCAAGGACGAGTTGCCGAAAGTTCTCGGCGGCCTGGGTATCTCGATCATCTCGACTTCCGCTGGTCTATTGACCGATGCGCAAGCCCGTGCCAAGGGCTTGGGTGGCGAAGTCATCGGCCAAGTGGCATAAGGAGTCTTTCAATGTCACGTGTAGCCAAACAACCTATTTCCCTGCCCAAGGGTGTCGAGCTTGACGTTGGTAACGACCGCATCTCGGTGAAGGGTCCGAAGGGCACGCTCTTCGTTCACCATCTGCCGGGCGTGAAGGTCAATGTCGACAACGGCGTGGTAAATGTCAGCCTGGCCGAAGGTGTCGATGACATGTTCGGTGGCACGGCGCGTGCGCTGCTCGCCAACATGGTTACCGGTGTGTTCACTGGGTACGAGCGCAAGCTCGAGCTGGTCGGCGTCGGTTATCGCGCCTCCATGCAGGGCAAGTCGTTGAACCTGAGTCTCGGCTTTTCCCATCCGGTGGTGTTCGACGCGCCTGAAGGCGTCAGTATCGAGACTCCGACCCAGACCGAGGTGCTGATCAAGGGCGCCGACAAGCAGGTCGTGGGGCAGGTCGCTGCCAAGATTCGCGGTTTCCGTCCGCCTGAGCCCTACAAGGGCAAGGGTGTGCGTTATGCCGGCGAGAAGATCACCCTGAAGGAAGCCAAGAAGGCGTAAGTGAGCTGTCCCTGCGCGAAGGACTGGTGATCAAAAGCCGGACCCTTCACCAAGAGCAGATACCAGCCATTCCAAGCCGATCCGCTTTCGAGGAATATAGAGATGAACAAGAACGAAAATCGCCTGCGCCGCGCCAAGTCCACACGCAGTCACATCCGCAAGCTGGCGGTGGCCCGGCTGTCGGTTCATCGTACCGGGCAGCATCTGTACGCCCAGGTATTCGACGCGTCCGGACTGAACGTGGTAGCTGCGGCTTCCACGGTGCAGAAATCGGTCGCCGAGGGTCTCAAGGGTACGAAGAATCTCGCGGCTGCCCAGGCAGTGGGCAAGGCTGTGGCTGAGCGTGCGATGGCGGCGGGCATCGAATCGGTGGCGTTCGATCGCTCCGGGTTCCGTTATCACGGCCGCGTCAAAGCGTTGGCCGACGCGGCTCGCGAAGCGGGTCTCAAGTTCTGATTTGAATACTGGCCGGATGCGGCCTTGGGGTGGTCATGCCACCCAATGTGACACCTACAACTCCAAGCGGCCAAGCCGCAAGCAAAAGTCCTGGTTCGCCGGGCACACGGAATAGAACATGTCTTCTAACGATCGCGAAAATTCGGACGGCCTGCTCGAAAAGTTGATTGCCGTCAACCGCGTGGCCAAGACCGTCAAGGGTGGCCGCCAGATGAGTTTCACCGCGCTGACCGTCGTCGGCGATGGCGAGGGCAAGGTCGGCTTCGGCTATGGCAAGGCACGTGAAGTGCCTGTGGCCATTTCCAAGGCGATGGAGCGCGCACGCCGCCAGATGGTGAATATTGAGCTAAACAACGGCACCCTGTGGTACGCCATCAAGGCGAACCATGGTGCGGCGCGGGTCTACATGCAGCCTGCCTCGCAGGGTACCGGCGTGATTGCCGGCGGTGCCATGCGCGCCGTGCTGGAAGTGGTCGGCGTGAAGGACGTGCTGGCCAAGGCAGTCGGTTCGCGTAATCCCATCAATCTTGTGCGCGCCACTATCAAGGGTTTGCAGGCAGTTGCCTCGCCCAAGAAGATCGCCGCCAAGCGTGGCAAGAGTCTGGAAGAGGTGCTCGGCAATGGCTAAGAACAACGAATCCGCCGCCACCGTGCGCGTGCGCCTGGTCAAGGGTCTGCGCGGCGTGCAGGCTCGCCATCGCCTGAGCGTCAAGGCGCTGGGCCTGGGCAAGATCAACGATGTCCGCGAATTGAAGGACAGCCCGCAGGTACGTGGCTTGATCGCCACTGTCTATTATCTTGTCCGGGTTGAGGAGTAAGCATCATGCGCTTGAATGACATTCAGCCCAACGCCGGTTCCCACAAGACGCGTCTGCGCGTCGGTCGCGGCATCGGTTCGGGCATGGGCAAGACCGCCGGGCGTGGCCACAAAGGCCAGCACGCCCGCGCTGGTGGTTCCCACAAGTTTGGTTTCGAAGGCGGCCAGATGCCGCTGAATCGGCGTATGCCGAAAGTGGGTTTCCGCTCGAAAATGAAGGCTCAGAGTCAGGAAGTGTTCCTGTATCAGTTGGCCAATCTCAAGGGCGACGTGATCGACGTCGTTGCGCTGCATAAGGCTGGTCTGATCGACAGCCGGGCGAAGAAGGTCAAAGTAGTCCTGAAGGGTGAGATCGGTCGTGCGGTGAAGCTGTCGGGTTTGCTGGCTACGGCCGGCGCGAAGGCGGCCATCGAGGCGGCCGGCGGCAGCGTGGAGTAGTCAGGTGGCCGCAGCCAAGGGCAATGCACTAGGCAAACTGGGCAAGCTGACCGAGCTTCGTCAGCGCATCCTGTTTGTGGTGGGCGCGCTGATGGTGTTCCGTCTGGGCTCGTTCATCCCGGTTCCGGGCGTCAACCCGGAAGCGATGACGAATCTGGTCAACGGCAACGGCCTGATGGACATGTTCAACATGTTCTCGGGTGGTGCGCTGGAGCGGTTCTCGGTATTCGCGTTGGGCGTGATTCCGTATATTTCGGCGTCGATCGTGTTCCAGATGATGGGCTCGGTCGTGCCGAGTCTGCAGGCGCTACGCAAGGAAGGCGAAGCGGGCAAGCGAAAGATGACGGCATATACCCGGTATGCCACGGTGGCGCTGGCGGCGTTCCAGTCGTTCGGTATCGCGGTAGCATTGCAGGGACAGGTGGCCGCAGGCGGCGCGCCGGTCGTGTACACGCCCGGATTCGGGTTCGTGTTCTCTTCCGTGGTTGGGCTGACCGCCGGCACCATGTTCTTGATGTGGCTGGGCGAGCAGATGACCGAGCGCGGTGTCGGCAACGGTATTTCGCTGCTGATTTTCGCCGGTATCGTGGCAGGCTTGCCTGGTGCGGTGGTGCACACATTGGGCATGGCGAATAATGGCGAGCTGTCGCTGATCAAGCTGTTGATGGTTTTCGGTTTGGTGCTTGCGGTGACGGCCTTTGTGGTGTTCGTGGAGCGTGCGCAGCGACGCATCACTGTGAACTACGCAAGGCGTTCGGGCGGGCAGAAGGCTTATCAGAACCAGAGCTCAAACCTGCCGCTGAAGATCAACATGTCGGGCGTGATCCCGCCGATTTTCGCCTCCAGCTTGTTGATGTTCCCGGCAACGGCGGTGAGCTGGTTCACTACGGGCAATCAGTCGCGTTGGGTACAGGATTTAACGCAGTCGCTGAGCCCTGGTAACCCGCTGTATGAGATCAGCTTCTCCGTGATGGTGATTGGGTTTGCGTTCTTCTACACCGCGATCGTGTTCAACGCGGATGAGACGGCCGACAACCTCAAACGGTCAGGTGCGCTGATTCCGGGCATCCGTCCGGGCAAGGCCACGGCCAGCTATATCGACGCGGTGATGACCCGGCTGACTGCGGTGGGAGCCATCTACCTGGTAATGGTGTGTTTGGTGCCATCGTTCATGCAGCAGGCTTGGCATGTTCCGTTCTATTTCGGTGGTACGTCGCTGCTGATCGTGGTGGTGGTGGTGATGGATTTCACGTCGCAGATCCAAGCGCACCTGGTCAGTCACCAATACGAGAGTTTGCTCAAGAAAGCCAATCTTCGCCGCAGTTAACGCAGCAAAGAGGCGCCCTAGGTTGGAGAGTGGCGGCGCTGCGGTGCCGCAGGGCTTTCCAGTTCGAGTAATTCAGGTTAAAATTGCGCGTTTAGCGCGCACGAAACACATTTGGAGAGGGTTCATCATGGCGCGCATTGCGGGTGTCAATTTGCCGGTCCAGAAACATGTCTGGGTTGGTCTGCAGAGCATTTACGGGATCGGTCGCAGTCGTGCCAGGAAAGTCTGCACGGACGCTGGCGTGGTTCCTACCACTCATATCAAGTCCCTCAGTGAAGGCGAGGTGGAGAAGATCCGCCTGGAAATTCACAAGTACACCGTCGAAGGCGATTTGCGCCGCGAAGTGGGCATGGCGATCAAGCGTCTGATGGACCTGGGTTGCTATCGCGGCTTGCGCCATCGTCGTGGTCTGCCGGTTCGTTCGTGATCGCCAAGATCAAGAAGCGGCCCTTTACGGTCGCACTCATCGAAAAGAGAAATCATGGCTAAGCCGGTCAAGACCAAGAAGAAGATCAAGCGCGTTGTCACGGATGCCGTGGCTCACGTGCAGGCCTCCTTCAACAACACCATCGTCACCATCACCGATCGTCAGGGTAATGCCTTGTCGTGGGCTACTGCCGGCGGCGCCGGTTTCCGTGGCTCGCGCAAGTCCACCCCGTTCGCCGCGCAGGTCGCCGCCGAGAAGGCTGGTCGTGCCGCAGGTGATTACGGAGTGAAGACGGTGGAAGTGCGGATCAAGGGCCCTGGTCCAGGCCGCGAGTCTGCCGTGCGTTCACTGAATGCGCTGGGTTACAAGGTGCTAAACATCATCGACGTCACGCCGATTCCGCACAATGGCTGCCGTCCCCCGAAGAAGCGTCGAGTCTGAGGTTTTGGCGTCGCGATTCCAGTCGGATCGCGGGAATCGAGACCCGGTCACTCCTGGCCGACTCTTTAGAATAGAGAATCAAACATGGCACGTTATCGTGGAGCTACCTGCAAACTCGCCCGTCGCGAAGGTGCAGATCTCAGCCTGAAGAGTCCGGCGCGCGCGCTGGATTCAAAATGCAAGCTGGAAAACAAGCCGGGACAGCATGGCGCCAACAAGCGCATGCGCCTGTCGGATTATGCCGTGCAGTTGCGTGAGAAGCAGAAGGTCAAACGCATCTACGGTGTGCTCGAGCGTCAGTTCAGCAACTATTACACCAAGGCGACCACGCTCAAGGGCAATACCGGCGAGAACTTGCTGCGTCTGCTCGAAAGCCGTCTGGACAACGTCGTCTATCGGATGGGCTTTGCGGTGACCCGCGCTCAGGCGCGCCAGCTGGTGGCGCACAAGGCGGTGCTGGTCAATGGCAAGAAGGTGAACATTCCTTCCTACCAGGTGAATGCCGGCGACATGATTGCGCTGACCGAGAAGGCGCGCAGCCAGTTGCGCGTGCAGGAAGCGGCGACCGTGTTCGACACGATGGACTTACGTCCGATTTGGGTCGAAGTCGACGCCAAGAAGTTTGAAGGTACGTTCAAGTCGGTGCCGGATCGCGGTGATTTGCCGTCCGACATCAATGAAGCATTGATTATCGAGCTTTACTCGAAGTAATTAACCGGAGCTCTGCATGGCAGTTTCCTCAACTAGCGTGCTGCGGCCGCGTGGTCTCAGCGTGGAACAGCTTGGGGCCAATCGCGCCAGGGTGGTGGTCGAGCCGCTTGAACGTGGCTTTGGTCATACCCTGGGCAATGCGCTGCGTCGCGTGCTGCTTTCCTCCATCCCCGGCAGCGCGATCGTCGAGGTGGAAATCGACGGCGTGTTGCACGAATACACCACCCTGGAAGGCCTGCAGGAGGACGTTATCGAAGTCCTGTTGAACCTCAAGGACGTGGCGATTCGGCAGCATACCGGCGATGAAGTGACCCTGACTTTGTCCAAGAAGGGCAAGGGCGTGGTGACTGCTGGGGACATCGTGGTCGACCACTCAGTGGAAATCGTGAATCCCGAGCACGTGTTGTGCCACTTGACCAAGGATATCGCGCTCAACATGCGCTTGAAGGTGCGTCGCGGCGTCGGCTACCAGCCGGCCAGCGCGCGTCAGCATCCGGATGATGAGGCGCGGCCGATCGGCCGTCTGCAACTGGACGCGTCGTTCGCACCGGTGCTGCGTGTGGCCTATGAAGTGGACGCCGCTCGCGTCGAGCAGCGTACCAACCTCGACAAGCTGGTGCTGGACGTTGAGACCAATGGCACCATCGACGCCGAAGAAGCGGTGCGCAAGGCTGCCGAGATCATCAACGACCAGTTGTCGGTGTTCGGTGACTTCTCGCGTCGCGAGAGCGCCACCGACAAAGCCGAGAAGAGTGGTTTCGAACCGCTGCTGCTGCGTCCGATCGACGATCTGGAGCTCACCGTGCGTTCGGCTAATTGCCTGAAAGCCGAGAGCATCTACTACATCGGTGACCTGGTGCAGAAGACCGAGGTCGAGTTGTTGAAGACGCCGAACCTGGGCAAGAAATCGCTGACTGAGATCAAGGATGTACTCGGTGGGCGTAGTCTGGCCCTGGGCACAAAGCTTGAAAACTGGCCACCGCCGGGCCTGTCGCACGGCATGCAGTTGGGTTGAGGCCCAGCGAGCCGGTCAACTTTTGATCGTCTCGTGAAAAATGCGGGCCAGGGCGCGAAGAGCGCTCTGGCCACGCTGTTGAAAGGCCATTTGGGCCGAACTCTCGAAAGCCCTGTTTCAAGGGGCTCAAAAAGCGGGTAACCGCGGAAAATCGGACATACGCGCCGGTTTTTCATAACAACAGACATAGAGACAACACCATGCGTCACAAGAAATCCGGTCGCAAACTCAATCGGACCAGCAGCCATCGCGAAGCCATGTTCAAGAATATGGCCTCATCCCTGGTCAAGCATGAGCTGATCCGCACCACGCTTCCAAAGGCGAAGGAACTTCGTCGCGTTGCCGAACCACTGATCACGCTGGCCAAGGTCGACGGCGTTGCCAATCGTCGCCTCGCGTTCGCGCGCCTGCGCGACAGTGAAGCGGTGGGCAAGCTGTTCGTGGAACTCGGTCCACGCTACAAAGAGCGCCCAGGAGGCTACCTGCGCATCCTCAAGTGCGGCTTTCGTCCAGGCGACAATGCTCCGATGGCGTACGTCGAGCTGGTTGGTCGCCCGCAGGTTGAGGCCGTCGACGCCGATTAAGTTGTGCGAATGCGTCGGCCGCCCGTATTGATTGGCGGGACGTGCGCGTGACATCAAGCAAACCCGGCCGGGTGACTCGCCGGGTTTGTGCTTGTTTGGACGGCACGTTTCCATCATCTATCTCGCATTGACGGCACGAGGGTGCTGACAGCACTGCCTCGAACGGGTAATGTCATCTTTCCGCAACGCAGCAAAGTGCCATGAACCCATTCCGCTGGTCCTATCGTGTAAGTTTTGTCGTTGGCTTTCTGGTTTGTGCCGGCTTGCTGGGGTTTGCTCTTATCGCGGAAATCTTCTGGCAGATGTTTCCCTGTCCCTTGTGCATTTTCCAGCGCATCGGCTTCATCGTGATGGGGCTGTTTTTCCTGCTCGGGGCGCTGCACGCGCCACGCGGTGGCTTACGCTGGATTTATGCCGCGGGTGTATGGCTGGGAGCGGCCTTCGGCATCGTGGTGGCCGCACGGCATCTATGGATTCAGTCTCTCCCTGCCGATCAGCTTCCTTCCTGCGGGCCGCCGCTTGATTACATGTTCAGCACGTTCCCGTTCGCGAAGGCGTTGAGAATGGTGTTTACCGGTTCGGGCGAATGCGCTTCAGTTGAACCCATCCTCGGCCTGCCGATGCCTGCGTGGACTTTGTTCTGCTTTATCGCGCTCGCTGTGCTGACGGTGGTTGCTGTGCGCCAGAGAAAGGCGCGTCGATGAATACCGCCCAAGTGCTGAGTTCCACTGGGCTGAGTGCTGATGCTTCTGGTTCTGACGCGGTGTCATGGACGCCAGATTCATGGCAGCAGCGCCCGGCCTTGCAGCAACCCCATTACGACGACGCTGCCGAGCTCGCCCGGGCAGGCGCCCATCTGGCCGAGTTGCCGCCGTTGGTTACGTCGTGGGAAGTCCTTGCGCTCAAGGACGCCATCGCCGAAGCGCAGGACGGTAAGCGATTCCTGCTGCAGGGTGGCGATTGTGCCGAGAGCTTTGCGGATTGCACCAGCCCGGTGATTTCGAATCGCTTGAAGGTGCTGTTGCAGATGAGCCTGGTGCTGGTGCACGGGCTGAAAAAACCGGTGCTGCGGGTCGGTCGTTTCGCGGGGCAATATGCCAAGCCGCGCTCGACAGACAGCGAAACCCGCGACGGGGTCACCTTGCCGAGTTTTCGAGGCGACGTCGTGAACAACCAGCAATTCACCGCTGAGGCACGGCGCCCCGATCCGCAACGGCTGATCCAGGCGCACGCGCACTCTGCCTTGACCATGAACTTTGTGCGCGCGTTGATCGACGGTGGCTTTGCCGACTTGCGCCATCCGGAATATTGGGACCTGGCTTGGGTTGAACATTCACCGTTGGCCGCCGAATACCGCCAGATGGTGACCGGCATCAGCGATTCGCTGCAGTTTATGGAGACGTTGGCCGGACCGATCGCCAACTTCTCCAAGGTGGATTTTTTCACCTCGCACGAGGCCTTGCTACTTCATTACGAGCAGGCGTTGACTCGCCAAGTGCCGCGCAACCCCGGCTGGTTCAACTTGTCCACGCACTTCCCTTGGATCGGCATGCGCACGGCCACGCTGGAAGGCGCGCATGTGGAATATTTCCGTGGCCTGCGTAATCCCATTGCAGTGAAGGTGGGCTCGGCAGTGACGCCGGATCGGCTGCTGTCTTTGATTGATGTACTGAATCCGCGTGACGAACCAGGTCGTCTCACTTTGATCCACCGCATGGGAAACAGCGGCATCGCCTCTGCGCTGCCTCCGCTGCTTGATGCGGTCAAACGCGAGGGGCGGCGGGTGTTGTGGGTGGCTGATCCCATGCACGGCAACACCGAGAGCACGTCCAACGGTCACAAGACTAGGCGCTTCGACAATATTCGGGGCGAGTTGGAGCAGGCGTTCGACATTCATGCCGCCGCCGGTACGCTGCTTGGTGGCGTACATCTGGAGCTGACCGGCGAGGATGTGACCGAGTGCATGGGTGGCGCTCGCGATCTGAGCGAGAGCGATCTGGATCGCGCATACAAGTCGATGGTCGACCCGCGATTGAACTACGAACAGTCGCTGGAGCTGGCCATGCTGATCGTGCGCAAGTCAGTGAACGGACAACGATCGGTTTGACGCTTTCCAGGCGCGGCCGTTAAGCGGTCCGCGGATGGGTTTGTCTGATGCCTGGCTTTGGATTATTCGCCACAGGACCTCCGTAACTGGTCCGTCGCGCGTCGCGCGCTGCCTTAGAACAGATCCACAACGATCGTCTGGTTTACGGCCCAGCTGCGGGCACTTGTGGAACGGCCGGCGAGCATCGCTCGGGATGGTCTCGGCGGCCGATTGTCCGTGGGCGAGACAGATCAACGTGCTTCGCAGGATCGGCTCCAGCATCACGGTGGAATTCAGTGTTTCGCCGGCGTCACCGCCTTGCCACCCACAGTATCGAGGAACTTCGGTGGTTGCCATGCTTGGCGGTGCTGCTCGAAGCCATAGGCGATCGCGATCAAGGTGGGTTCGCTCCACTTGGCGCCGAACCACACGATGCCGACTGGTAGGCCATGCGCCCACCCGGCAGGGACGGTGATCGACGGGTAACCGGCGACGGCGGCAGGTTGCGAGGCGCCGCCGACGGTCGGGTCACCGCTGACGATGTGGTCGCCCAACACCGGATCGGTCATGAAGGCCGGTCCCCATGACGGCGCCAGCAGTGCATCGAGATGATGTGTCTTGAGCGCCGCGTCGATACCTTCGGGTCCGGACAATCGTTTCGCCGCAGCCAGTGCATCCACGTAGGCCTTGTCGCTGAGTGGCCCCTTCTTTACAGCTTCCTCGAACAGCTCCTGGCCGAACCAGAACATTTCCTCGCTGGCGTGCGCGCGGTCGAACGCGATCAGATCGGCCAGCGTATGTACGGTGAGCCCGGTGCGAGTGGCGAGATAAGCATTGAGATCGTGCTTGAAGTCGTAAAGCAGCACAGTCATCTCGGGACCGCCGAGCTCATTCAGATGCGGGAGTGTCACCGGGTCAACGATGATCGCACCCTGTGCTTTCATCGTGGCAATCGCCGCATCGAGCACGCGGTCCGCGTTCGGTTCGTTGCCGGCGAGTTGGCGCACCACGCCAATGCGCTTGCCGCGCAGGCCATCCGAATCGAGGAAGCGGGTGTAATCGGTGGCGTGAGCGCCCGCGTCGACGGTCGCCGGGTCACGCGGATCGGTGCCGGCGATGACCGAGAGCAGGCTGGCGGCATCGGCCACGTTGCGCGCCATCGGGCCGGCAGTGTCCTGGTTGTGGCTGATCGGCACGATGCCGGCGCGGCTGACCAGGCCCAAGGTCGGTTTGATACCGACGATACCGTTCATCGCGGCGGGGCAGATGATCGATCCGTCGGTCTCGGTGCCGATCGCCACTGGAGCCAGCCCTGCGGCAACTGCAGCCGCTGAGCCCGCGCTGGACCCGCAGGGATTGCGATCAAGTGCGTACGGATTGCGGGTTTGACCGCCCACGCCGCTCCAGCCACTGCTGGCGTGGGTGGAGCGGAAGTTGGCCCATTCGCTGAGGTTGGTCTTTCCCAGGATGAGAGCTCCTGCCTTGCGCAACCGCTCGACCAGGCCGGCGTCGCGCGGCGCAGGTGCGGCGGTCAGCGCCAGCGATCCGGCGCTGGTGAGCATGCGATCGCCAGTGTCGATATTGTCCTTGAGCAGCACCGGGATGCCGTACATCGAGTGGCCTGGCTTGGTGTCGCCACGCTCCTGGTCCAGGCTGCCGGCCAGTTGCAGCGCATCGGGGTTGGTCTCGATGACTGCGCGCAGGGCCGGTCCGGTCTGGTCGATGCGTCGGATGCGTTCAAGCAGCTGATCGGTCACCTGATGCGTATTGAGCGTGCCAGCATTCATGTCCTGCTGCAGTCGCTCGATGGACGCGTACGCGATGTCGTGGATCGCAGGTTCGGCGGCCGACGATGGCATGGTGAGTATGGCTGCGAAAAGTGCAGCAAAATGGACGGTTGAACGATGCATGTGACCCCCGACATTCGGCGACGAGATTGCTGTACATGACTGCAGCTTAGCGCCGCGCGCTGCCGGGTGCAGCGGCAACCGCGGTATAATCGCCGGATGATTGGGAGCGCTCGTTTGTATCAGGCCAGATCGTTCGGCCTCGCCGTAGTTTTCGTGGCCGTCTGGTTTTTCGCCATACCCTGCCTGGCCGCCGACGCGCAGGAGATCCCCGACACCCTGCAACAGCGCATCGCTGCGTGTACCACCTGCCATGGTGTGCATGGCGAAGGACGCGCGGCCAGCGGCTATTTCCCGCGCTTGGCCGGCAAGCCGGTGGGTTATCTGGCGCGGCAGATGCAGGACTTCAAGGATGGTTTGCGCAAGTACGCGCCGATGGAGTACACCGTGCGCCATCTGAGTCCGGCCTACATGCACGAGATCGCTGATTATTTCTCCGCGCAGCAAGTTCCATACACGCGTTCACCGGTGCCGCTGGTCGCGCCGGGCACCCTGCAGCGAGGTGAGCAGCTGCTAGTCAAGGGTGATCCATCACGCACAATTCCCGCCTGCGCCAGTTGTCATGGCCGTCGGCTGACCGGTGTGGAGCCTTCCACGCCTGGTCTGGTCGGACTGCCGTATGACTACATCAGCGCGCAACTAGGCTCGTGGCGCACACACACCCGTGCCACGGTGGCGCCCGACTGCATGGCCGAGGTGGCGAGCCGGCTGAGTGAATCGGATATCACCGCCGTGGCCGTGGCGCTGGCCAGTCGCGAGCTCCCGGCCGACACGCGTGCGCAGCCGGCCGGTTCGGTGACTCCGCCGCTGCGTTGTGGTGTGCTGGGTGCCACAGGCGGCACACCATGAGACGCCGCTGGTGGCTGGCAGTCGTGCTGCTGATCGTGCTGGTGATGCTTTGGCTGCTGCTGCGCCCAGGCAGCGATGCGCCAATGCCGTCCGCGGCGAGCACCGTGACGGCAGCGTCGCTGCGCGCCCCCGAGCTGATTGCCCGCGGTGAATATCTCACGACGGTCGGCGACTGTTCCGGCTGCCACACGGCGCAGGGAGGCATCCGTTTTGCCGGTGGCCGCGCGCTGCCCACGCCATTCGGTAACATCACCGCGCCCAACATCACTCCTGATCGCGAGACCGGCTTGGGCGACTGGAGCTTCGAGGATTTCTGGCAAGCCATGCATGCAGGCAAGGGCCGCCACGGCCAGTTGTTGTATCCGGCGTTCCCTTATACCTCGTACACCAAGATGCATCGCGGCGATGTGCTGGCCATTTTTGCGTATCTGCAATCGCTGCCATCGGTGCACCAGCCGGCCGTGGCGCCGGCGTTCAAGTTTCCCTACAGCGTGCGTCGCAGCCTGGTGGCATGGCGCGCGCTGTACTTCCGCGGCGGCGAGTACAAACCCGACCCGGCGCAGTCGGCGCAATGGAATCGTGGCGCCTACCTGGTTGAGGGTCTGGGCCACTGCAACGAGTGCCATGCAGCGCGCGGTTCACTCGGCGGCATCGCCAGTGGCCAGCATCTGACCGGGGGCGAGATTCCAATGCAGGACTGGTATGCGCCTGACTTGAGCACCCAACAAAATGGCGGGCTGCAGGGTTGGGGCGAGCAGGATATCGTCGACCTGCTGAAGACCGGCCAGTCAGCGAAAGGCGCAGCGTTCGGCCCGATGGCGGACGTGGTCGCCGGCAGTACGCAACACATGACTGACCAGGACCTGCGCGCGATTGCCACCTATCTGAGCGCATTGCCGTCGCGCGCGGCGCCATCACGTCCATCGCGCTTGTCCGCGCCCAAGGCAGTCCTCGCGCTTGGCGAGGAGATCTATGCGAAGCAGTGTGCCGATTGCCACGGCAAGGGTGGGGAAGGCGTCGCCGGGGTCTATCCGCCGCTGGACGGAAACTCCACAGTGACCGAACCCAGTGGCATCAACCCCACGCGGATGGTTCTGCTGGGCGGTTTCGCCCCGGTCACCGCGGACAATCCACGGCCGTACTCCATGCCGCCATTCGCTCAACAACTCAGCGACAGCGAGGTATCCGCAGTGGTCAGCTATATCCGCCATGCGTGGACCAACCACGCCGCGCCGGTGCGGCCGGAACAGGTGGCCAGGTATCGGCACACGCCGATCGATTGAATCCCCGCACTCCGATTAGTGTCAGCCAACGCCGCGGTACAGTTCACCCAGCGCCAGCCACGGCGCCAGACTCCAGTGCCCGCGCGCCTGGCCGGAGGGTGAGGGCAACACGAACAGCGTCGAGCCTTCCAGGGTTTCATCCTGCAGGCCGTAGCTGACGGCATGGCCGAGGACGGCGCGCCCAGCATTCTTGCTGGTGAACGCAAGCAAACGTGGTCGGTAACGCTTGACCTTGCCGTGCAGCGCCGTAACGTCGAACGCGCCGCGTGGCAGCTCGGAGTCGTTGCCGCTGTGGCGTTTGGCCAGGTCGGTGAGGCCGATACCGAGATATCGCAGTTGCGGAAATTCGGTCGGCGCCAGTAGATGCGAGGTGAGGCCGGCTTGAAACAGCGCACGCCAGAACAGGTTGCCGGGGTGCGCGTAATAGGCGTGTTCGGCCGCCGAGCGCCGGCTGGCAGCGGTGCCGCAGAAAACCAACGCCAGTCCGGGCTCGAGAACGTCGGGCAGGATGTGATGGTCAGTCCGGGTCGGCATGTTCGTCGAGCAGGAAGTCGGTGAACTGAAAGCGATCGTCTCGCAGCACCGATTCGCCGCGGCGCAGCTTGAGCGGCTGGCGGAACAGCGGGCTCGCGTAGCTCAACGTGTGGAACTCGCCGCGCTCGCCACAGGGATCCACGCCGGCTGGCAACGCGTCTAGCAACGCCGCATCATATTCGCGGCCACAGTAGCTGGCATCCAGTTGTTGGGTGTCCACACAGCACAGCATGGCGCGATGGCCTTCGCTGATGAAGCGGCGCGAGAGCACGGTCGTATCCTCGCCCCATAACGGAAACACTGCGCGCCAGTTCTCGCGACCGAGCTGGCGCACGCGGTAGTCGCGTATGTCTTCGAGGAACAGGTCGCCGAATGCGCAATGACGAATTCCCGGCCAGCGCATCCGGGCCTCGATCAGAGCCTTGGCATGCGCCTCCTCGTAGGCTTCGTTGCTGCCGGGCCACTCCAGCATCACCTCGATCACCGGCAGGCCGAGTGCGGCGCTCTGCGCATGCAGGACCTCGCGCTGCACGCCATGCATGGCAATCCGCTGGTAGTTTCGGTTGAGCGTGGTCAGCAGACCGACCACCTGCCACGCTGGATCGGCAAGCAGTCGCTGCAGCGCCAGCAGGCAGTCCTTGCCGCTGCTCCAGGCCAGCAGTATCGGGGTGGTCATGCTTGGCGGGCTCCAGGGTGATGGCCGGACCTACGCGGCAGCCGGATCTCCGAGCCAGGCGAAATCGCGGCAGGCTGCGCCGAAAGTGGAGCCATTTTGCAATATTGGCGGGCCCGGGTCGATTTTCCGACGCAGCTCATCGACAGCTTGTATCGGCAGCCGCTATAAAGACAGTCAGTCTCAGGGAGTACGCGGTGAGCGAGGAAATTCTGATCAACGTGACACCGCGCGAAACGCGAGTCAGCGTTGTCGAGAACGGCATGTTGCAGGAGGTGCACGTCGAACGAGCCTCCAAGCGCGGCTATGTCGGCAATATCTACAAGGGGCGTGTGCAGCGCGTGATGCCCGGCATGCAGGCGGCATTCGTGGAGATCGGGCTGGAGCGGGCGGCATTCCTGCATGCCTCGGACATCGTGCGCCCGGTTTTGCCAAATGCCGACGACGAGGAACCGAACAGTAATGGCCATGTGCCGTCGATCAGTGAGCTGGTGCACGAAGGCCAGGAGATCGTGGTGCAGGTGGTGAAGGATCCGATCAGCACCAAAGGCGCGCGATTGTCGGCGCACCTTTCGATTCCCTCGCGTTACCTGGTGCTGCTGCCGTATGCGCGCACGCTGGGCATCTCTGCTCGAATCGAGGACGAGGAGGAGCGCCAGCGGCTGCGTGATGTACTTACTTCGCTGATCGGCGACGAGGGGATCGAGGGCAACCGTTTGGGCTATATCGTGCGCACCAACGCCGAAGGCCAGAGTGCGGGGTCGCTGGCCTTCGACGTGACCTACCTCGGCAAGGTTTGGCGAGTAGTGCAAGAGAACATTGCCAAGGCACGCGTGGGCGAACGGGTATACGAGGAGCTGTCGTTGCCGCTGCGTAGCCTGCGCGACATGCTGAACCAGGATATCGAGAAAGTGCGGGTGGACTCGCGTGAAACGTTCGAGAAGGTGACTCGGTTCGTGCACAAGTTCATGCCGCAGCTGGACGATCGCATCGAGCATTACGACGGCGAACGGCCGATCTTCGACCTGTATGGCGTCGAGGACGAAATGCAGCGCGCCCTGAGGAAGGACGTGCCGCTGAAATCCGGAGGTTCCCTGATCGTCGATCAGACCGAGGCGATGACCACCATCGACGTCAACACTGGCGCCTATCTCGGTACACGTAATCTGGAGGAGACGGTTTACCGCACCAATCTGGAGGCGGCGCAGGCAGCCGCGCGGCAGCTGCGCCTGCGTAATCTCGGCGGCATCATCATCATTGACTTCATCGACATGAACGATGAGGAGCACAAGCGACAGGTACTGCGCATGCTCGGCAAGGGCCTGGCGCGTGACCATGCCAAAACCACGGTCTACCCGATGTCAGCGCTGGGCCTGGTGGAGATGACCCGCAAGCGCACCACCGAGAGCCTGGCGCGCCAGCTGTGCGAGCCGTGTCCATCCTGCAACGGGCGCGGCTTGTTGAAGACCGCCGAAACGGTGACCTACGAGATTTTTCGGGAGATCACTCGCGCCGTGCGGCAATTCGACGCGGAGAAGCTGCTGGTCATGGCCAACCCGCAAGTGGTGAACCGAATCCTCGAAGAAGAATCTACCGCCGTTGCTGAATTGGAAGAGTTCATCTCCAAAAGCATACGCTTCCAGGCGGAAGAGCATTATTCGCAGGAACAATTTGATGTTGTGTTGTTGTAAGTCTGTTTCGTTTTGGCTCGCGTGAACAACGTCTGGCGTCGCCGATTGCACGGCAGCGCCCGCGGTTTGGGCTGGGCCGCGGGCGTGCTGGTGATCCTGTTCGCCGTGCTGGCTGCGCTGGCGCAATTGCTGCTGCCGCTGGTGGCGCGACATCCAGCGTGGGTAGCCGCGCAGCTCAGTCAACGTCTGCAGCGCCCGGTCAGCTTCATCTCGATGGAAGGGCACTGGAGCGCATCCGGCCCGGAGTTCGTGATGCACGGCGTGACCGTCGGTCCGGCTCCGGGAGAAAGCGGTGAAACACTGCGGCTACCGGAATCTCGGCTGAGGCTGGATCTCGGCGGCTGGCTGCTGCCTTCGCGGCATCTGTTCAACGTATACGCACGTGGCTTGCAGCTGGACCTGTTGCACGATGCTGCCGGCTGGCATGTCAGTGGCATCGAAGCCGCGGGCAGGGCGGATCGCCAGCCGCTGTCATTGGGTCATTTGTCTGTCGACTTGTGGCTGGACGATTTGCGCGTCGTGGTGAACGACACCACCCTCGGTAAACATTACATCTTGCTATCGCGGAAGTTGCGGGTCAGCCACCAGGGCGACCGGATCCGCTTCGGGGGAGAGTTGAGGCGCGAGAGCGTGGCTGGTGCCAGCGTGCACGCAGTGGGCGACTTTAGTCAGGACGGCCAAGTCGGCAGACTATGGATCAGCGCCGACGCGGCCCGTTTGAAACCGCTGCTCGATGGCATCGACATGGCCGGCTACACCGTCGACGGTGGCACGGGGCGACTGAGCGCCTGGCTCGATTGGCGCCAGGGAAAGCTGAGTCGCGCCGTGATGCGTGTCGATCTGGATACGCTCTCCGCAAGCGCGCCGGCAGGTGGCACGGCCAGCGTAGCGTCGCTGCACGGATTGGCCGGAATCCGCCATGCGGACGATGGCTATCACATGCGCTGGGCCGGCGACGATGGCAGCGCGGCGGTATTCAACCTAAATCATCCAGGCACGCCGCAGATGCGGGTCGACGCCACGGCGCGCAAGCTGCAACTGGCGCCGTTGCTGCCGTGGTTGGCCTTGAAGCCGGATCTGGCGCCGTCGCTGGCACGTTGGTTGGGCACGGGACATCCACGCGGAGAACTTGCCTGGGTTGCACTGCACTGGACGCGTGCCGGCGGCCTGCAACGGCTGGCGGTCGGATTCGAGGCTCTGGGCATCGATCCGGTGGATAAGTTGCCCGGGATAAGCGGCCTGCACGGTGAACTGCGTGGCGATGGCGAGGCGTTCTCACTGGAATTGCCGGCGCAGGCCACCACGGTGACGTTTCCAGGCATGTTCCGTGACCCGCTGGTGTTGTCGAAACTGGCCGGGACACTGGCGTTCTGGTCACAGGACGGCGACTGGCATCTGGGTGCCGACACCCTGGATTTCACCGGTGTCGGCTACGCAGGCAGCGCGCGCGGCGAAGCGGTGTTGCCGGTACAGGGAGGCGCGCCCTGGCTCTCTTTGTACGCGACGGTGGATCATGCCGAAGTGTCCGCAGCGAAGCTGTTTTGGCCGGTCAATGCGATGTCGCCCGGCACCATGGAGTGGCTGGACCATGCGTTGGTGTCGGGCCAGGTCGAGCAGGCACAGGTGCTGATTCGTGGCGACCTGGCGGACTGGCCCTTTCATCACAACGAGGGACGCTTCGAGGGGCGTGCCGTCATCCATGACCTCACCCTCGACTACGGCAAGGATTGGCCGCGCGCCGAGGGCGTCGATGCGGTGGCCAGCTTTGTCAACAACGGCATGCTGGTGGAAACCAGCGCCGGCCACTCACTGGGAGTCAAGGCGGATCGCGCCGTGGCGCTGATTCCAGATTTCCACGAAGGCGTACTCGATCTCAACGCCCGGGGCAGCGGTAGCGCCGCAAGCCTGCTGGACTATGCCAGCAAGAGTCCGGTCGCCAGCCATGTGGCCGAAACGCTGGCCAAGCTCAAATTGGGCGGACAGGGCACCTTCGATTTCCACTTGAGCCTGCCGCTGGGCAAAGTTGAGGATGCGCGGCTCGACGGTACCGCGCAGCTACGCGATGCGACACTCAGCGCTCCTGACTGGAAGATCGATCTGCAAAAGCTCAACGGCCCGCTGCGTTTCGACCGGCATGGCCTGCACGTGGGCCCGCTGGATACCGTGTTTCACGGCCAGCCTTCGCGCCTGCAACTGGACATTGCAAGCGCCAACCCCGATCCGAATACAATCCTGTCGGCGAGTTTGCAAGGCAACTACCAGATGTCCGACCTGGTGCAGGACTATCCCTCGCTCGACTGGTTGGGCTCGATCGCGCAAGGGCGCAGCGAATTCAGCATTGGTTTCACCCTCGCGCAACAGCCGGGCACCGAGGCGTTGGCGCAGACCTTGAGCGTCGATTCCCCGCTCAACGGCATTGCCTTGCAGTTGCCGGCACCGCTGGACAAGCTCGCCGAAGCTACCCTTCCGTTGCACCTGAGCATGAACCTGCCGACCGAAGGCAGCGAACTGCATTTTGGCCTGGGCCAGCTCATGCGCGGGTACCTGCGCCTGCCCGGTAATGCCGGCCAACCGCTGGCGGGTACGCTGGCGTTCGGTGACCGCATGCCACAGACCCTGCCGCCACGTGACCTGCTCATTCGCGGCCATGCCGCCACGCTGGATGTCACCGGCTGGGTGCAGCGCGCGGTGGCCAGTGCAGGTGGTGATGGTCCGCGGCTGGAAAGTCTCGACGTCGGCACGGACCAGGCCATCTGGTTCGGGAGTCCCCTCGGACCGCTGCAGTTGCGCGCCGCGCCGCAACCGGGCGTGCTCAACGTGGACGTGGATGGGCCGGCGATGGCCGGCAACGTCAAGGTATCGACCGAGGACCTGGACAAGCGCGGCGTCACGGCGCGGATGCAGCATCTGTATTGGCCCAAGCACTCCGCGGCGAAAGACGCAGTTGCCGCCGTGGTTGCGGCCAACCGCACGCCAGACCCGCTTGCAGGTCGGGATTCCCCGGTCGCCGACGATCCGGCAAACACCGGAATCAATCCGGCCGCACTACCGCCGTTCCATCTTTGGGTAGGTGATCTGCGGCTCGGTGATGCGCGTCTTGGCGAAGCGCGGCTGGAGACGTGGCCGACAGCCAGGGGCATGCATATCGAACAATTACGGGCGTTGTCCAAGCGGGTACAGGTCACCGCCAGCGGCGATTGGGATGGCACGGCCACCGACAGTTACACGCACATGCGGATCAGTTTTTCGGCGGAAGACCTCGGTGCCATGCTGGCAGCATTCGGGTACAACGGTTTGGTCGACGGCGGCAAGACGCGCGACGAACTCGATGCCCGTTGGCCGGGCAGCCCCAGCGCGCTGTCGCTGGCTACCATGGATGGCACGCTGAGCATCCAGGTGAGCGACGGACGCATTCCCGAAGCGAGCTCGCCCGGCGTGGGTCGTTTGCTTGGCCTGGTGTCACTGGCCGACTTGCCACGCCGGCTCACGCTGGATTTTGGTGACGTCTTCGGCAAGGGCCTGGGCTTCGATTCGATCACCGGGGATTTTCGCCTGGCCAATGGCAACGCCATCACCGACAACCTGATGATCAGCGGACCGGCGGCAAACGTCAGCATCACCGGTCGTACCGGTTTGCGCACCCGCGACTACGACCAGCAAATGCGTGTGGTGCCGCACGTCGGCAACAGCCTGCCGGTGATGGGCGCCGTCGTCGGCGGCCCGATCGGCGCGGCAGCCGGGTTCGCGGTGCAGGGCCTGCTTGGCAAGGGTCTGAACCAGGCGGCTAGTGCGCGCTACCGGATCACTGGCAGCTGGGATGATCCAGTGATCACCCTGCTCGAAAAGCGCGCTGCCACGCCGCCGGCAGCGCCACCGCTCAGTCCCGGCGCGAACCAACCCGCTTCAACGGGAAGCGTGGAAGCCTCGATGCCTCAATCATCCTTGCTGATTCCGCCGGCAGCGGTCAGGAATACCACCCCGGCACCGTCGAGTTCCGTCCAGCGCTGAATCCATACGTTGGGCCGCACCGGTTCACGCGGTCGGGTCGGTGTCGTCCTTGGTGCCGCTAAACGGAAACAATTGCTGCTTCACGAATCCATCCGGGATGTAGTCGCCGACCACGCCGTAACGCTCTGGGAACTTGTTCTTCGACTTCACCGCGGTGCCGAACAGGTAGTCCAGGAAGGCATAGTGCGCGGCGTAGTTCTTGTCGATCGCCTCATCGTCCGATGCGTGGTGCCAGTGATGGAAATCCGGCGTCACCAGCACATATTTCAGCGGCCCCCACGGCAGGCGCACGTTGGCATGATTGAACACCGCCTGGAAACCCACGATCAAGATGTAGCCGTTCATCGCCGCCTCGGAAAAGCCGAGAATGTAGAGCGGCGCCAGCACGCAGACGCGGGTGAGGATCAGTTCCAGCATGTGCTGGCGCGAGCCAGCCAGCCAGTCCATCGTCTTCACGCTGTGATGCACGGCGTGGAAGCGCCACAGGAACGGCACCTCGTGATACGCGCGATGCGTCCAGTACTGCGCCATATCCGCCACCAGCACGCACAGCAGCAATTGCGGCAGGAATGGAATGTGCTGCACGCTCTGCTGGAAGTGGCTGCTGACCAGCCAGCCGAACATGTGGTGCAGCAGGAAGTTCACCGTCAGCAGCGCCAGTCCCACGATGAAGTGATTCACCGCGAAGTGCTTTAGATCGGTCTGCCATTCCTTGCGGAAAATTGCCTGGCCTTTGTACAGCGGAAACAGCTTCTCGATCACCACGAAGATCAGCGTGGAACCGAGCAAGTCCAGGATGAACCAGTCCAACCCGATGTACGGCGTGTGGTCGGGGAACTCGCCTACCGGCACGCGCGAACCGCCCAGCGCCACCGCCGCGATCACCAGCACGAAGGCCATCACGTTGAGGTTGCGCTGGCGATTGAGAATAATGTTGCCCAGCGACATGCCGCCAGCCACCAGCAGGCCGACCAGCAGAACCTGGCGCAACGTCTCCACCGAATACTTATGGCGCAGGTCCGGGGTGGTCAGGTATTCCGGAAAATGGAACGCCAGCACCGCCAGCAGGCACAGGAAACCCAGCGACAAGGCGATCACTCCACTGACCTTGCCCAGCCCCGGTTTCAGCTCGCCGTCGCGATGCAGCAGCTCGTGCGTCTCGGCTACCGGCTGCGCCAGGCGCTCGATGGCGTCGCGGGCCGCGTCACGTTTGGAATGTTCGCTCACGGATGATCCGTCACTTATATGGCCGATTGGCGATGTCGCATGGTAATCCAAGCGCGCCACCCAGGCTTTAAAGCCCAGCGCTGCAGCCCCATGTGGGATAGTTCCAGAATTGCCGCAGACTGACCAAAGCCCATGGATTCATTGATCGCCCTCGCCGAAAGCAAGCTGTTGTCCCCCGGCGGCATCGCCACCGGCGATCTCGACCGTGTGTTCGCCCAGCTGATGGGCCCGTCGATCGACGCCGCCGATCTGTACTTCCAGCACTCGCGTAGTGAGTCGTGGACGCTGGAGGAGGGCATCGTCAAGGACGGTAGCCATTCGATCGAGCAGGGCGTGGGCGTGCGCGCGATGTCCGGCGAGAAGACCGGCTTCGCCTATTCCGACGAGATCGTGCTGCCGCAGTTGTTGGAAGCCTCCAAGGCTGCGCGCGCGATCGCCCAGGACGGCAAGGGCGCAGGCAAGCCGCTGGCCTTGCACAACGCCCGCGCGCTGTATCCGGCGATCGACCCGGTCGAGAGCCTGCCCAATCCCGACAAGATCGCGTTGCTGCGCGAAGTCGATGCCTATGCACGCTCGCGCGATCCGCGTATCAAGCAGGTCATCGTAAGCCTGGCCGCGACCATGGACACCATCCTGATCGCCGCCTCCGACGGCACCCTGGCCGCCGATGTGCGCCCGTTGGTGCGCATCAACGTGCAGGTGATCGCTGAAGTAGACGGCCGGCGCGAGCAGGGTTATTCCGGCGGTGGTGGCCGTTACGGCTACCGCGAACTGATCGAGAACGGCCGCGCGCTCGCATTTGCCGATGAAGCGGTACGCCAGGCGCTGGTCAACCTGGATTCGGTCGACGCCCCCGCCGGCCAGATGACCGTGGTGCTCGGGCCAGGCTGGCCCGGCGTGCTGTTGCACGAAGCGATCGGCCACGGCCTGGAAGGCGACTTCAACCGCAAGGGCAGCTCCGCTTTCTCCGGCCGCATCGGCCAACGCGTGGCCGCCAAAGGCGTCACCATTGTCGATGACGGCACCCTGGTCGGCCGCCGTGGTTCGCTCAGCATCGACGACGAAGGCACGCCGACCGAGTGCACCACGCTCATCGAGGACGGCATTCTCAAAGGCTACATGCAGGACAAGTTGAACGCTCGCCTGATGGGCATGGCGCCCACCGGCAACGGCCGCCGCGAATCATTTGCCGCACTGCCCATGCCGCGCATGACCAACACCTACATGCTCGCCGGCCAGCACGACCCAGCCGAGATCATCCGTTCGGTGAAGAAGGGTCTGTACGCACCAAACTTCGGCGGCGGCCAGGTCGACATCACCAACGGCAAGTTCACCTTCTCCGCCTCCGAGGCCTACCTGATCGAAGACGGCAAGATCACTCGTCCGGTGAAGGGTGCGACCCTGATCGGCAGCGGTCCCGAAGTGCTGAACCGCGTGTCCATGATCGGCAACGACCTCAAGCTGGATGAAGGCGTCGGTGTCTGCGGCAAAGACGGCCAGAGCGTGCCGGTCGGCGTCGGCCAGCCGACGTTGAAAATTGATTTGATGACGGTGGGTGGCACCGCATCGTAATCGTTGCCTCCGTCGTGCGCTTTACTTCACCCTGCCGCCTCTCGTAGGAGCCCGCTCGCGGGCGATGTCTTCGCTGTTTATGGCCTTGAAAGCGAAGAGCATTCGTCAGCCTTCGGCAGTCGAGTTATTTTCTCCTTGCGCCTCCATGCCCGGAAAGCCCGTGAGTCGAGTCCGGGCTTTTCGCCAGCACTCCGGCAAGCGCTCATACGTTGCTCTGACTCTGGCATCCATGCCGTCGCCTTGTGCTGGCGAAAAGGAGTCGACCTTCCGTCGACTCCCGCTACGCGGCCTGTCGTCCCCGCTTCAGGGCCTCACGCCCGCAAGGGGCTCCGGGCAGAACACGTGCCATCCTGGTACGCACTCGGTACGCGATCCCTGCGCGATTGCGAGAGCAAAAAGCTGTCCGTTTTGGATGGATATTGGAATGCAGAGGAAGGTCAGCTATCGGCCAGAAGCAGTCGTTCAATACCACTACCATGTCGGACATGGGGTTTCG
>CAJDWA010000007.1_pt1 | contig 24796 bp, 17 predicted proteins | sample 7391461 | NCBI WGS metagenome assembly CAJDWA01 (sample SAMEA7055726, study PRJEB34461) | soil metagenome | biome: terrestrial ecosystem; feature: Peninsula; material: soil | place: Antarctica | collected 2016 | reverse complement strand
GTTGTGCAGTTCCTGCAGCAGCACCAGTTCGGCGCCGGCATCGGCGGCCTCGCGCAAGCCGGCTTCGATCGCCTCCAGGTTGGCGTCGCGATTGCCGCGATCGGTTTCCTGCAGCAGAGCGACCTTGAGGGGCTTGCGGGTCATTGGTCTAAGTCCTGAGCAACGTGCGGCGTGACAAGACTTGTAGTTTAATGGATCCACCCGCAACGGCGGTGCGGATTGAACGAGAAAGCGGCATTCGTTTAAATTCGAGAACGTGCAGGGTCGGGGGAGCCAGTAGATGCGGGGGATAGGACTTATCGCGGTGTTGCTGGTCTCCTCGTGCACGGGACAGCCGTCAAGTACGACCGCGCATACGACAATCGAGCTTAGTCATGTCAGAGATTCGACTCGATTGAGTGCCACCGGGCGAACCGTGAGAGTGGATGCGTGGTTTCAACTCCCGTTTCTCGACAGACGAACGCCAAGGCAAATGGCTGAATTTGCGCAGCAAACACGGCCTGACAGGCCAATGTCATCACTGTGGGCAGCAGTGATGTATCCCGAATTCGGGCCAGGTTTTACCCACGGGGCTGACCCCGACCCAGATTGCAGAATCGTGCCGAGTTCGTGGAGCAGGTGTGCGCCACACCAACAGCCAGGAATGCGTACTGGTTCAGAGGCAACGATGGCCAGGTGGTAGCGGCGATCAAGGTCGTCGAAACAAGTTTCCAACGGGCTCTGGTGCCCGGTCTGGAGATCACCTACATAATTTTCGATCCACCACCCAAGTCGCAGGCACGTGAGTTTGATCAAGCTATCGTCGGATACGTGCGCGACCACACCGTCTGCGTGACGCAAACTGATGAGGCAGGCACCCGCAGGCTGTTTGATGGTCGGCTTGATCATCAGGGCGCCGGTTGCAGCGATCTTTCAAAACTTGATCACGTTGTTGTTTATTACTAAGCGCAATCGTCGCGCGTATCAGGCGATCCCGATTGGCAACTGCATGGTGATGCAGTGCAGGCTGCCGTTCTGCCAGATCAACGGGCGGCAGGGAATCTGCACGATCTCGCGCAGCGCCGATGATACGAGCAGCTTCGGCATCCGCTGCATCGTCGTAGGCCGGCACCAGCACGGCACCGTTGATGATCAGGTAGTTCGCATAGGACGCGGCGAGGCGCCGCCCGTTGTCGAGGATTTGTTGCGGCCATGGCAGCGGATGAAGCTGGTAGGGCCGTCCGTCCGCGGTGCGCAATGCGGCCAGTTCAGCGCTCATCTGCTGCAGTTCTTCGTGCTGGGGATCGCTGGCATCGTCGCAGGCCTGAAACACGATTCCGTCGCCCGGGGAAAATCTTGCCAACGTGTCGATATGCGCGTCGGTGTCGTCGCCTTGGAGATAGCCATGATCCAGCCACAGGATGCGCGAGGCGTGCAGGCTGTCGCGCAGGATCGCGCTCATTTCCTCGCGCGATTGCTCGGGATGCCGCTGCGCCAGGCAACGCCAGGTCGTGAGTATCGTGCCGGCGCCATCGCTTTCGATGCCGCCGCCTTCCAGTGCCCAGTCGATGCGTTGGTGCGTTGCCTGGCCAAAAACGCCGGCATGGGCCAGACCGGCGACCAGCGCGTCATCCTGCTCGGCGCCGAACTTGCCGCCCCAGCCGGTGAAGCGGAAGTCGGTGAGTTGGAAGGTTCCGTCGGTCGCCTTCAAGGTGACCGGACCGGAGTCGCGCAACCAGGTGTCGTCGTAGGGCAGGGACACGAAACGCACTCGGCCAAGATCGACAGCGGCTTGTTCCAGCAAGGTTGCGGCGTGCCGCTGCACCTCATCGTCGCCCACCACGACGATCAGCGGCTGGTAGCGCGTCACCGCGGCGGCCAGCGCCACATAGGTAGTTTCGACCGAGGCCAGCCGCTCGGCCCAGTCGGTACCCGCATGTGGCCAGGCGATCAGCACCGCGGCTTGCGGTTCCCATTCGGCCGGAAGGCGCCAGGTGTGGTCGGTCATGGGAAGAACTCTCGGACAGGGACAAGCGGCCAAGTGTAAGGCGCAAGGCCCGGACACACGAAAACGCGGCCCGTGTCACCACGTGCCGCGTCGAGATGAGCGCTGGTCAGTGTGCGGCGGCGGGGTCGGTGTTGTTACCGGCCGGCGTATTCAGCACCGAGTGGATCACATGCTTGTGTTCGAAATAAACGATGAAGTTGGCATAGTCCCAACGATTGATCACCGGATGCTTCGCGGTATCGCCGCCACGCGGAGCCAGCTTGCGCTGCGGTGCGCCCCAAGTCTTCTCGACCTGGCTCATCGTAAGCCCGCGGGCGGGCAGATTCATCGCCGTTTCCTGCTGCACGCGATGGATCAACAGGCTGTCGCCATGCTCCGATTGGGCGGCATGAGCCGCAGGTGCCACGGCAAAACCAGCGGCGGCGATCAACATGGCGACGATCGGCAAAGTATTCGTGAACTTGACCATGGCTCCCCTCTCCAGACAAGGCTGTATGCGGCGTCGTTTTAGCAGACCCCGCCATGTTACGCCATGCCGGGCTGCGTCTATTGCGATGGGTTGGGCATTCGCCGTAGATACGGCACACAACCGCTGATCGGTCGAGAATAGCCCATCACCGTTATCATGGGCGGCTGCGGGTGCGGGTTTGCCCGGTTCGGATATGTTTCCCACATGATTTCTTTTCGACATTTCGCCTTGCGCCGCGGCAGCCGCTTGCTGCTTTCCGACATCGACCTGGTGATCCAGAGCGGCTGGCGGCTTGGTGTGGTCGGGCGTAACGGCTGCGGCAAGTCCAGCCTGTTTGCCGCGCTGCTGGGTACCCTTGATGGTGACGCCGGCGAACTGGAGATGTCCAGCAAGTTGCGGCTGGCCTCGGTGGCGCAGGAGACTCCGGCATTGCCGGACGCGGCGATCGACTATGTTCTTGGCGGTGACGAGGAGCTGGCTGAGGCCATCAACGCCGAGGCCGACGCCGGCGAGCGCGGCGATATGGAGGCGATGGCCAAGGCGCATCAGCGCATCGAGGAACTGAATGGTTACGACGGGCGTGCTCGCGCTGGTCGCCTGATGCATGGCCTTGGATTTGCGCCGGAGACGCACGAACGCGCGGTGCAGGAGTTCTCCGGTGGCTGGCGGGGACGGCTGAACCTGGCTCGCGCGTTGATGTGCCCGTCCGACCTGCTGCTGCTGGACGAGCCGACCAATCACCTGGATCTGGACGCGGTGCTGTGGCTGGAGGAGTGGCTGCGCCGCTATCAGGGCACCTTGCTGATCATTTCGCACGATCGCGAATTCCTCGACGGGGTGATTACTCATACGCTGCATCTCGACGACGGCAAGGCCAGGCTCTACACCGGCAATTACAGCGCGTTCGAGCGCCTGCGCGCCGAGCAACTGCGCCAGCAACAGATTTCGCACGAGCGCGAGCAAGCCGAGCGGGCCCATCTGCAATCCTTCATCGATCGCTTCAAGGCCAAGGCGACCAAGGCCAAGCAGGCGCAATCGCGGATGAAGCGACTGGAGAAACTGGCCGGTACCGAGGCCGTGCGCGCGGAGCGCCCCTTTAGCTTTCACTTCGCCAAGCCGGAACGATTGCCCGATTCGATGGTGCAGTTGGAAGACATTACCGCGGGGTATTTGACTGATCCCTCGACGCGCGATGCTGATGCCGAGGTGGCCAACATCGTGCTGGCCAACGTGCGCTTTTCCATCGAGGCCGGCGAGCGGATCGGTCTGCTCGGTCCAAACGGTGCAGGCAAATCGACTCTGGTGAAAACTTTGGTCGGCGACCTTGAGCCGTTCAGCGGTGAGCGCAAGGCGCACAAGGATCTAAAGATCGGCTACTTCGCCCAGCACACGGTCGAGAGCCTGCGCAAAGGCGCCAGCGCGCTTGAGCACTTGATGGATCGGGCGCCCGGGGCGACTACGCAGGCGATGCGTGATTTTCTCGGCACCTGGAATTTCGCCGGCGACCGCGCCTTCGAATCGGTGGACGGGTTCTCCGGTGGCGAGCGTGCACGCCTGGCGCTGGCTCTGATCTCCTGGGACAAGCCGAACCTGCTGCTGCTGGACGAACCGACCAACCATCTCGACCTGGACATGCGTGAGGCGCTGGCCGATGCGCTGGCCGACTTCGATGGGGCACTGGTGCTGGTCTCGCATGATCGCCACTTGCTGGGCATGGTCTGCGACAGCTTCTGGCGCGTCGCCGACGGCGTCGTGGAGAGCTTCGATGGCGACCTGGACGATTACGCGCGCTGGCTCAGGAGCCGGGGAAACGCGAACAAGAAGGCCGCAAAAGCCAAGGCTGCGACGCCCGTCAAGGTGGTACCGGAAATATCACCCGAGGAGCGTCGGCGCGATACTGCGGTCCGCCGCGAGCAGGAAAAAACATCACGCCAGCGGGTGAAACGCGTCGAGACCCGCACTGCCGCCATCGACACCGAGCTCGCCGGAATCGAGGCGAAGCTGGCCGATCCGGCCACCTATAACGGCCCGACCGGCGAGATGATGCAGCTGGGCCAGCGCCAGAGCGAATTACGTCACGAAAAAGAAGTCCTCGAGACCGAATGGCTGGAACTGGTCGAGCAACTGGAAGTGCAGGCCGCGTCATGAATCGTCGGCCGGCGCCGATGCTGCACCTGTGGTTGCCAGCGCTGCAATCGTTCGATGCTGGCCACCCGCTGCTTGAACGCTTGGGCCGTGCGGACCGTCTGGCCGATGGAGCCGCTGGCTATCTTGGCGGACTCGGCGAGTTTTTTGTCGGCGTCGATGCGAACCTGCCGGCGGCGGCGATCACCCGCGAGTTCTTGGTCGGCGACGCAGCCGACACCTGCTGGCTGTCGGCCGACCCGGCGTGGGTGCAGCCGGACATGACCGGTGTGCGCTTGCTCGCCTGCGGCCAACTGCAACTGGACATGGCTGAAGCACAGGCGCTGGCTGCGCCGCTGCAACCGTTGTTCGCGGAGGCCGGCATGCAGCTGTTGGTTTCCACGCCCGACCACTGGCATGTCCAAGTGCCAGCAGGCATGACGTTGCCGAAGTTCGATGCTCCGGAACAGGCCATGGGCGAAGACTTGTCGCAGCATCTGCCAGCGGGTGCCGAAGGACGCCAATGGCGCATCCTGCTCAACGACATCCAGATATTGCTGCACCAGCATCCGTTGAATGCCCAGCGGCACGCCCGCAGGCTGGCACCGGTGAACAGCCTGTGGTTATGGGGCGGCGGCTGCCTGCCGAAGCCGATGCGCAGCAAGCTCGATGGTGCGATCAGCGACGACGTGCTGCTGTGTGCGTTGGCAGCACGCGCGAATGCTGTGCATCTTGCGCGTACGGTGGAAACCGTGGCCAGCGCGGGTCCGGGCTGGCTGGTTGATTTGCAGGATCTGCCGGCTGCCGAGATTGCTTTGGCCTGGTGGCCGTCGTTGCAGCCGGTGTTCGAGCGCCATCCGCTGCAACTGCACTTCGGTAGCGGAGAACGCTGGTTGCATCGCCCCTGGCATCGTTGGCGCTTCTGGCGCGGAAGCGGCCGTTGAGCACGATGAAGTTATGCCGCCGCGAAGCCAGCGGGACGCTTGGCGACTGGCCCGATTCGGTGCATCCGGTGTTGCGCCAGGTGTATGCGGCACGAGGTGTGCTGGCGCCTGCTGGAGTAGAACATCGACTGGCGCGCCTGCTGTCGCCGCAGACGCTGGGCGGTCTCGATGCCGCAGTGAGCCTGCTGCTGGAAGCGATTCGCGCGGACTGGAGCATCGTGGTGGCGGGCGACTACGACTGCGACGGCGCCACCGGTACCGCCGTGGCGGTGCGCGGTCTGCGTCTGCTCGGTGCGCGCAAGGTGGGTTATGCAATACCAAATCGCTTCGTGCACGGTTATGGACTGAGTCCGGCGCTGGTCGAGTCGCTGCAGCCAACACCGCAACTGATCATCACCGTGGACAACGGCGTGGCCAGCCTTGCCGGTGTGGCCGCCGCGAAGGCGCGCGGCATCCGGGTCATCGTCACCGATCATCATCTTCCCGGCGAACAACTGCCGGACTGCGACGCGATGGTCAACCCGAACCTGATCGGCGACCCGTTCCCGAGCAAGATGCTGGCCGGCGTCGGTGTGATGTTCTATCTCTTGCTGGCCTTGCGCGCGAAGATGTATCCCAGCGATCTTTCTGATCACGAGAATCAAAAGACCGCTATCCATGGCGACACTCCGCACAATAGCGGGCGCCCCGATCTTTCCTGCCTGCTCGATCTGGTTGCGTTGGGCACGGTGGCTGATCTGGTTCCGCTGGATTTCAACAACCGGGTACTGGTCGAGGCGGGCTTGCAGCGCATCCGCAGCGGTCGCGCCTGCGCTGGCATCACCGCGTTGGTCGAGGCGGGCAAGCGTAGCCTGGCGATGCTGTGTTCCAGCGACCTTGGTTTCGCCGTTGGACCTCGGCTGAATGCGGCAGGCCGGCTCGAGGACATGAGTCTGGGCGTGGAATGCCTGCTCACTGATGACGTTGTACAGGCCCGGCGCCACGCCGAACGGCTCGATGCGATCAATCATGAACGGCGCGAGCTGCAGGCCACGATGGTGGCCGAGGCTGAGCTGATGGTTGCGGGCGTGAAGCATGTCGACGCGGTGGGCGTCAGCTTGTACGAACCCTCATGGCATGCCGGCGTGATTGGCCTGGTTGCCTCGAAACTCAAGGAACGGCTGCATCGCCCCGTGATCGCCTTCGCGCCAGCCAACGAGGATGACCCCGACCATCTGCGCGGTTCAGCGCGCTCGATCCCCGGGTTCCACATTCGCGACGCGCTGGCCACCATCGATGCGCGCCAGCCGGGATTGATCGAACGCTTTGGCGGCCATGCGATGGCGGCCGGGCTGAGTCTGAAGGCGACCGATTACCTACGTTTCGCCGCGGCGTTCGACGCTGTCGCCACCGAACTGATCGCGCCCGAGCGCCTGCAGGCGTTGCTGTATACCGACGGCGAGCTGCCACCTGGCGCGGCCTCGCTGGAGCTGGCTCGCCAACTGCGCCGGGCCGGGCCCTGGGGTCAGGCATTCCCCGAGCCGCTGTTCGACAATCTGTTCGAGTGCGCCGGCTGGAAGGTCATGGGTACCAGCCATCTGCGCCTGCAATTGCGTGATCCACGCGATGGCACGCTGCACGAGGCGGTCATGTTCAACGCCTACCACGGCCAACCGCCGCCGCCGCGGCTACGGGCGGCCTACGAGCTGACGGTGAATGATTGGCAGGGTCGCGAAAGCCCACGTTTGCTGCTGCGGCACATCGAGTCGGCCTGATCTCGCTTGCGCGTTTTTCACGCGACCTGTTCCACGCTGATGCCTACGCCACGTTTGGAGTACGCCCGTGATTGCACAGATCGAAGGATTGCCCGCCGGTACGCTGGGTTTCCGCGCCCATGGACAGGTCACCGCTGCCGATTACGAAAAAATTGTCGTGCCGGACGTGGAGGCGGCGTTTGCACTGAACCGCAAGCTGCGCCTGCTGTACGTTACAGCCGACGACTTCACCGGCTTCGATCCGGGCGCGATGTGGAACGATGCCAAGATGGGCGCGCGCCATTTTAGCGGGTGGGACCGCGTGGCGTTGGTCACCGACGTGCCTTGGCTACGTGGTACTGCCACGGCGTTCAGCTTTGCCATACCGGCGGAGTTCGGTTTGTTCGAAACCGCGGATATGGACAAAGCCATCGCCTGGATCAAGGCGCCTTGAGGATCTGCACGATGCCGTGGCGCCCGTAGGTTCGCACACGCTGGCTGTTTTCCAGTGGGCGCATCAGGTGACGCAGGCTCTTTACCACCGGCCGGGCCAGCTCACTGACAGTCACGGCGCCGTGTGACCGTCGTCCTTTTTGTAGCATTGCGCCGGAAACAGCAGTAACTGGCCAGTCCGGCAGATAGTTCAAAACCGCTTGCCTTGGCCGCGCTAATCTGCTCAAGTGTGGCCATGCATTCCGTCGCCGCCAAATTCACGAACCTCGACGCGCCTTCCGCGCGTGGCTTGGTGCCGGCCGGCAACAACAATAACCGTGCGAACAATAACGCCAACTGTTGGCGGGCCCGCGCGTAGCTTCAAGTCTCCACGAAAACATACGCGAAGAAGGCCCGCCTAGTGCGGGCCTTCTTTATTTGTGCGCGAATCCGTTCGCGCAGAACAAACCCGGCCATCGATGGCCGGACTCTTCACAAAAGCCGATACCAACCTGGAGACCAAGGATCATGTGTTCGATTTTCGGAATGTTCGACCTGCAGCCGGGTGATGATTTGGCTGCCTTGCGCCGGCAGGCGCTGGAACTGTCGCAGCGCCAGCGCCATCGCGGACCGGACTGGAGTGGCGTGTACGTCGATGCCGGGGTGATCCTGGTGCACGAACGCCTTGCCATCGTCGATCCGGCCAGCGGCGCACAGCCGCTGCGTTCGCGTGACGGTGCACTGGCGCTCGCGGTGAATGGCGAGATCTACAACCATCGCGAGCTGGCATCCAAACTGGACTACGACTTCACTACCGGATCGGATTGTGAGGTGATCAACGCGCTGTATCGCGAGCACGGAACCGACTTCTTGGCGCAACTGAACGGCATCTTCGCGTTCGCCTTGTGGGACGGCGAAGCCGGGCGCTACCTGATTGCACGCGACCCGATGGGCGTATGTCCGCTGTACTGGGGACACGACGAGCAGGGCCGCTTGTGCGTGGCCTCGGAGATGAAGGCACTGCTCGGCTTGTGCGCCGACGTGGCCGTCTTTCCGCCCGGGCATATTTACGACAGCGTCGTTGGCAAGTTGCAGCCCTATTACGCCAAGCCATGGCGCGACTACGCCGCGACGCGCGGGCATGGGGTCGCGGCGCCCGCGTTACGCGAGGCATTCGAGCAGGCGGTGCATCGCCAGCTGATGACTGACGTGCCTTACGGCGTGCTGTTGTCCGGAGGGCTGGATTCCTCGCTGGTCGCCGCTTGCGCCGCTCGTTTCTCACGCGAACGGGTCGAGGACAACGACCGCAGCGAGGCATGGTGGCCACGGCTGCACTCGTTCGCCATCGGTCTGGCAGGCTCGCCTGACCTGGCTGCGGCACAGATCGCCGCCGATGCGCTGGGCACCGTGCACCACGGCTTCGTCTACACCTTTTGGGAGGGCCTCGATGCGTTGCCCGAGGTGATCCGGCATATCGAGACCTACGACGTCACCACGATCCGGGCGGCCACGCCGATGTACCTGCTGGCGCGACGAATCAAGGCGATGGGCGTGAAAATGGTGCTCTCCGGCGAGGGTTCGGACGAGCTGTTCGGCGGTTACCTCTACTTCCACAAGGCGCCATCAGCCGAGGCCTTCCACGAAGAAACCGTGCGCAAGCTCGACGCATTACACAGCTACGACTGCCTGCGCGCGAACAAGGCGATGATGGCCTGGGGCGTGGAGGCGCGCGTGCCCTTCCTCGATCTGGAGTTCATTGATGTGGCAATGGGCATGGATGCCAGCCACAAGATGGCCGGGCAGGGCAGGATCGAGAAGGCGGTGCTGCGCGAAGCGTTTGTCGGAGCGCTGCCGGACGAAATTCTGTGGCGACAGAAGGAGCAGTTCAGCGACGGCGTGGGTTACGGCTGGATCGACGGCCTCAAAGCCCACGCCGAACAGCAGGTCAGCGACCGCGAATTCGCAGCGGCGGCAGCGCGCTTTCCCTTCAACACCCCGGCGACCAAGGAAGCCTATTTTTACCGGCGCATCTTCGAGCTGCATTTCCCAGGCGAGGCCTGCGCGGCGACCGTGCCCGGCGGCAAGTCGATTGCTTGTTCCTCGCCGGCCGCACTGGCCTGGGATCCGGCGTTCGCCGATGCGGCCGATCCGTCCGGGCGGGCTGTTCGCGGGGTACATGCCGACGCATTGGCTTGACTGGTTTGCTATCCTTTACCGCTTTACCAGGCGTCAAAGACGCCTGTCACCTCATTGGCACACACATGATCGAAACCAATCCGATCCTCGCGCAGATCACGGACCTTCGGGACCGGGTCGAGTCGCTTAGGGGGTATCTTTGACTACGCCATCAAAAGCGAGCGCCTGGAAGAAGTAACCCGCGAACTGGAGAGCCCCACCGTGTGGGACGATCCGGCGCGTGCCCAGGAACTGGGCCGTGAGCGCGCCCGGCTCGACTCGATCGTCCACGGCATCGATCGTATGACCGCCAGCCTCACCGATGCGGGCGAGCTGCTGGAGATGGCCATGGCCGACGGCGACGATGAGACGGCCCAATCGGTAATCAGCGACCTGAAGAAGGTGGACTCCGAAATCTCCAAACTGGAGTTTCAGCGAATGTTCTCCGGCAAGATGGATGCGACAAACGCGTTCGTCGACATCCAGGCCGGTGCCGGCGGCACCGAGGCGCAAGATTGGGCCGAGATGTTGCTGCGCATGTATCTGCACTGGTGCGAACATCGCGGCTGGAAGACCGAATTGATGGAAGTCAGCGGCGGTGACGTGGCCGGGATCAAGTCGGCCACCTTCCGTGTCGAGGGTGACTACGCCTACGGCTGGCTGAAGACCGAGATCGGTGTGCACCGGCTGGTGCGCAAGTCACCGTTCGATTCGGACAACCGTAGGCACACCAGTTTCACCTCGGTGTTCGTCTCACCGGAAGTCGACGACGATATCGAGATCGATATCAACCCGGCCGATCTGCGCACCGATGTTTATCGGTCATCGGGCGCCGGTGGTCAGCACGTCAACAAGACCGAATCGGCAGTGCGCATCACCCACATTCCCACCAATACCGTGGTGGCGTGTCAGATCGGTCGCAGCCAACACCAGAACCGCGACACCGCGATGAAGATGCTGGCCGCCAAGCTGTATGAGCTGGAAGTGCAGAAGCGCAATACCGAGAGGGACGCGCTGGAAGCAACCAAGTCCGACATCGGCTGGGGCAGCCAAATCCGCAACTACGTGCTGGACCAGAGCCGGATCAAGGACCTGCGCACCGGCATCGAGCGTACCGATACGCAGAAAGTACTCGACGGCGACCTGGACGAATTTATTGAGGCGAGCCTGAAATCCGGCCTGGAGGCTGGCTCCAAACGCAACGGCGCATAAGAGGCGCTCCGGCCAACATTCCCGCGCAAGCGGGAATCCATCTTGACCGCCGGCGTCGCGATAGAATCAAACCAGGTGCCCGCAGAAGCGGGAAAGTCGGGCCGAGCAACCCGCAAACCGCACAAACTCCCGGAATTCCGCATGACCAGCGATAACGCCACGCCCGCCCCCGACACCAGCGCACCGGTGCAGGATGAGAACAAACTCATTGCCGAGCGTCGCGAAAAACTCAATCAACTGCGCGCGCAAGGCGTCGCGTTCCCGAACGACTTCAAGGTCGACAGCTTCGCCGGCGACCTGCAGGATGAGTTCGCCGACAAGGACACGCATACTCCGGAGACCATTGAGGCGGCCGCACGTCGAGTGAGTGTGGCCGGCCGCATGATGCTCAAGCGCGGGCAAGGCAAGGTCAGTTTCGTACAGATTCAGGACCAGACCGGCCGCATCCAGCTGTTCATCCATCAGGGTACGCTGGGCGAGACCTACGAGGCCTTCAAAGGCTGGGATGTGGGCGACATCGTGGGCGTCGAAGGCACGCTGATGCGCACCAAGACTGGCGAACTGTCGGTCCGTGTGCTCCAGCTGCGCTTGCTGACCAAGAGCTTGCGACCGCTGCCGGACAAGTTCCATGGCCTGGCCAACGTGGAACAGCGTTACCGCCAGCGCTACGTCGATCTGATTGTCACCGAGGAAGCACGGCGCACCTTCGTGCTGCGTTCGCGCATCATCGGTTACATGCGTCAGTGGCTGGAGGCGCCGAGCCGGCGTTTCATGGAAGTGGAAACGCCGATGATGCACCTCATCCCCGGTGGCGCCACGGCCAAGCCGTTCGTGACTCACCACAACGCGCTGGACCTGGAGCTTTATTTGCGGGTGGCGCCGGAGCTGTACCTGAAGCGCCTGGTAGTCGGCGGCTTCGATCGCGTCTACGAGATCAACCGCAACTTCCGCAACGAAGGCGTGTCGACCCGGCACAATCCCGAATTCACCATGCTCGAGTTGTACCAGGCCTACGCCACGTACCACGAGATCATGGACCTCACCGAGAACGTGATTCGCGATACCGCCTCGAACGTGCTCGGCAGTACCAAGCTCACCTGGGAAGACGTCGAGATCGACGTCGGCCCGGCGTTCCGTCGCTGGCGCATGGAAGACGCCGTGCTCGAACACAATCCCGAGATCGGGCGCGATGAATTGCGCGATCGCGAGTCGATGGCGGCCCACGCGAAGCGGCTCGGTGTCCAAGTCAAGCCTGGTTATGGCTGGGGCAAGCTGCTGTTGGAGATCTTCGAGCAGACCGTCGAGCACACTCTGATCCAGCCCACCTTCATCACCGATCATCCGATGGAGGTGTCGCCGCTGGCGCGCGCCAGTGACACCGATCCAGGCATGACCGATCGCTTCGAGCTGTTCGTCAACGGCAAGGAAATCGCCAATGGCTTCTCCGAGCTGAACGACCCGGAAGACCAGGCCGCACGTTTCCGCGCCCAGGTTGACGCCCTGGATGCCGGCGACGACGAGGCGATGCACTACGACGCCGATTACATCCGCGCACTCGAAGTGGGCCTGCCGCCGACCGGCGGCCTTGGCATCGGCATCGATCGGCTAGTGATGCTGCTGACCGACTCCGCCTCGATCCGCGACGTGCTGCTGTTTCCGTATATGCGACCGGAGGCCTGATCATGAGCGCCACCGCATTGCAGGATCTGGCGGCCCCCGATGGCGTCTGCTTCGGCTGCGGCAGCGCCCACCCGCACGGCCTGCACATCAAGAGCCACTGGCACGAGGATGGCGTGCACGTAGTTTGTACGCACACCCCCGCGGCCGAGTTCCATGGCTGGCCCGGCCTGGTCTACGGCGGTTTGATCGCGATGTTGGTGGACTGCCACTCCAACTGGACCGCTATGGCCTATCACTACCGCGTCGAGGAACGTGCGCCGGACAGCAAACCGCGCATCGACTGCGTCACCGGCAGCCTTGGCGTCAAATACCTCAAGCCCACGCCGATGGATGTGCCGCTGTTGTTGAGGGCGCGGGTTGAGGGCGAGGTGATGCGCAAGACCCGCGTGGTGTGCGAGGTGTATGCCGGTGATGTCCTGACGGCACTGGGTGATTCGATCTTCGTGCGGGTCGACACCGCCCAGTTGGCCGAGGCCGCGCGCCACGCGTGAGCGACGGTGTGAGTTAAACTCGCGATTTCCCCGAAGCCTGGAGCCTGCCTCATGTGGTTTGCCATCATCGCCACGGACGTCGCTGATTCGTTGGAAAAGCGCAAGGGCGCCCGGCCCGCGCACATCGCGCGTCTGCAGGAGTTGCTGCAAGCGGGCAGGCTGTTCGTGGCCGGCGCATTTCCGGCCATCGAAGCAGAAGACCCGGGCCCGGCCGGATTCAGTGGCAGCATGATCCTGGCTGAATTTCCGTCGCAAGCCGACGCGCAGACCTGGGCTGATGCTGACCCTTACGTGGCTGCCGGCGTCTATGCTGAAGTACAGATCAAGCCGTTCCGCAAGGCATTGCCGGCGTGAGCGAGGTGATGACCGAGCAGATCCGCCAGCGTCTGGCGGATGCGCTGGCCCCCACGGAACTGGAAATCACCGACGAAGGCCACCTCCACGCGGGCCACGCGGGCGAGGGCAAGGGCCACTTTCACGTGCGGATCGTCAGCGCCGCGTTTGCCGGGAAGCTGCCGCTCCAGCGCCACCGGATGATTTACACCGTGGTAGGCGATCTGATGGACAATGGCATCCACGCGTTGTCGATCGACGCAAAAGACAAATAACATTGTAAATAAAATAGTTACACAGACTTTATCATCCAGAACATCACCAAAAAATGCATTGCAGCGCCAGCGCGCGTTTGGCACAGTGCCTTGTCGCCCGGCTGTACGGGCCTTACCACTGACCCGTTGAAGACCGCATGCGCCTGAGCACCATCAAACTCGCCGGTTTCAAGTCCTTCGTGGACCCGACCACCCTGCACCTGCCGAGCAACATGATCGGCGTGGTCGGCCCCAACGGTTGCGGCAAGTCCAACATCATCGACGCGATCCGCTGGGTGATGGGCGAAAGTGCGGCCAGTCGCTTGCGTGGCGATTCGCTGACCGATGTGATCTTTTCCGGCTCCAACACGCGCAAGCCGGTGGGACAGGCCACGGTCGAACTGATCTTCGACAATGCCGATGGCTCGATCCAGGGTGAATACGGCCAGTACGCCGAGATCTCGGTGAAACGCCAAGTCACCCGCGACGGCCAGTCCTCGTATTACCTCAACGGCGCGCGTTGCCGCCGGCGCGACATCACCGACCTGTTCCTCGGCACCGGCTTGGGCCCGCGCAGCTACTCGATCATCGAGCAGGGCATGATCAGTCAGATCATCGAGGCGCATCCCGAGGAACTGCGAACGCACCTTGAGGAAGCCGCCGGAATTTCGAAGTACAAGGAGCGGCGCAAGGAAACCGAAAGTCGGATCAAAGCCACTCGCGAAAACCTCGACCGCGTGCGCGATGTGCGCGACGAGGTCGACAAGCAGCTCGAACACCTCAACCGCCAGGCGCGCGCAGCCGAGCGTTGGAAAGCACTGAAAGAAGAACAAACACGCAAGGAAGCCGAACTGCGCGCGCTCGAATACCGCGGCCTGCGTGCCCAGCACGACGGCGAAGGCGCCGAACTGTCTGTCGCCGAGATTGAGATCGAGAAGCAGCTAGCCGGCCAGCGTGAGATCGAGGCGCGGCTGGAAAGCGTGCGCGAAAGGCACATCGAGTCCAACGAACACCTCAATGCCGTACAAGCCGATGTCTACAAGGTCGGCGCGGAGATCGCCCGAGTCGAGCAGCAGGTACGGCACAACCGAGAGAGCGCCGAGCGTCTGCAACGCGCCCACGCCGACAGCGAACGCGAGCATGCCGAACTGGCAGAGCAGCTCACCGCCGACCGGGCACAGAGCGAATCGCTGCGTCTCGCGCTGGCCGAAGGCGAGCCCCGGCTCGAAGCGCTGCAACAGCTGCAGGAAGACACCGGCGAGTCGCAGCGTGATACCGAGGCGAAGCTGGCTGGCTGGCAACAGCGTTGGGACAGCCACACTCGCAACGCAGGCGAATCCAACCGCGCCGCCGAGGTAGAGCGCACCAAGCTCAATTACCTGGATCGCCAGGCGATGGATCTCGCACGCCGACGCGAGACACTGGAGACTGAGCAGAAAACCACTGATCTGGTGGCGCTGGACGCCGCCGGTGAGCAATTGCAGAACGAGCACGACACCCAGCATGAACGGGTCGAGACCCTCGGTGGCCTGCTCGACCAGCACAAGAGCAATCACGAAAAAGTGCTCGAACAAGAGCGCCAGCTGCAGTCGACCCTCAACGACGCCCGCTCGCAACTGCAGACGGCGCGCGGCCGGCACGCCTCTCTGGAAGCGTTGCAGCACGCGGCGCTGGGACAGGACGAGAGTGCCGCCAGTGCCTGGCTGGCACGCCTCGGGCTGGACCGTTCGCGCCGTCTGGGCGAATCGCTGCAAGTGGAAGCGGGCTGGGAAACGGCGGTGGAAACCGCGCTGAGCGGGTTCCTGGACAGTGTGCTGGTGGACGGATCTCACGGCTTGGCCGCTGAATTCAGCGCCATCGAAGATGCGGACGTGGCCCTGCTCGATGCTGCCGACGGCGGCACCGGCACGGCTGGGACCCTGGCGTCGCACGTGCGTGGGCCGGCCGCCGCGATCGCCATGCTCGGTCACGTACTGACGGCCAGTTCGCTGGATACCGCTCGGCAGAGCGTGGCGACCTTGGAAGCGCCGGCGCCCTACCATTCGGTGATCACGCAGGCAGGTGAGTGGCTGGGGCCGGGCTGGGCGCGCGTGCGACGTGCGCAGGGCAGCCAAGTCGGTGTACTGGCCCGTGAACGCGAATTGCGTCAGCTTGGCGAGCAGATCGCCATGCTTGAAGCGCAGCTGGAGGAATCCGTCGAACAGTTGGAGATGTTGCGCGCCAGCAAGTTCGAGGTCGAGCGCGCGCGCGACGACGCCCAGCGCGAGCTTTACAACGCGCATCGCCGCCAGTCCGAGCTGGCCGGCCAGTTGCAAAGTCACCGCGGCAAGTTGGAAACGGCACGCGCGCGTGCGGAGAAGGTCAATGGCGAGCTGGCCGATCTTGCCAACCAGCTCGACGAATTGCAGAGCCAGACCCGCGAGGCGCGAGCGCGCCTGGATGAGTCAGTGGGCCTGATGGGCGACCAGGAAGATCAGCGCCGCGAGCTCGAGAACGAACGCCGCGCGCTGCTCGAGGCGCGCGAAGAAGCGCGCATGAATGCGCGCGAAGCCGCCGACCAGTCACATTCTCTGGCGCTGTCGCTGGAATCCAGGCGCTCCTCGTTGGCTTCGCTGGAGCAGTCGCTGGCCCGCATGGATACTCAGTTGCGCCATATCGAGGCGCGCCGCAGCGACATCAGTGAACAGCTCGCCGCCGGCTCGGATCCCATCGCCGAGCTGGAAGCGGAGCGTCAGACGTACCTTGACCAGCGCCTACTGGTCGACAAGCAGCTGGTCGAAGCGCGTCGCGCGTTGGAAGACTGCGACCTCGAATTCCGCAAACTCGAACAACAGCGGCACCTGGCGGAGCAGGGGTTGTCGGTGTTGCGCGAAAGTCTGTCCGAGAAGCGTCTCGCTGCGCAGGCACTTCATCTGCGTGCCGAGCAACTGGCCGAAGCGATCAAGGAATCCGGGCTGGAACTGGAAACCCTGCTCACCGAACTGGCCGAAGACATCAATGCGGACCAGTGGCGATCACAACTCGCCGAACTGGGCCACAAGATCGTTCGGCTGGAACCGGTCAACCTCGCCGCGATCCAGGAGCATGCCGAGCAGAGCGAGCGCAAGACGTATCTCGACAACCAGCTCGCCGATCTGGTCGACGCGATGGAGACGCTGGAAGGGGCGATCAAGAAGATCGACCGCGAGACCCGCCAGCGCTTCAAGGAAACCTTCGACAAGGTCAACGCCGGTGTACAGGAGTTGTTCCCGCGTCTGTTCGGGGGCGGCCATGCCTACCTCGAGCTGACCGGCGACGACTTGCTCAACACCGGTGTCACCATCATGGCGCGCCCACCGGGCAAGCGTCCGTCCAACATCTCGCTGCTGTCCGGTGGCGAAAAAGCACTGACCGCCGTGTCGCTGGTATTCGCCATCTTCGGTCTCAACCCCGCGCCGTTCTGCCTCCTCGACGAGGTCGATGCGCCGCTGGACGAGGCCAATGTCGGGCGTTTCTCCAGCCTGGTTCGCGAAATGAGCGAACACGTGCAATTCATCTTCATCAGCCACAACAAGGCCACCATGGAAGCGGCAACGCAGCTGTGCGGCGTGACCATGCGCGAGCCGGGTGTATCGCGGTTGGTGCAGGTAGACCTGGCCGAAGCGGCTAAACTGGCAGGCGCAGCCTGAGGAGCTCTCGATGACCGTGCAACCCGTGCTTGCCCTTGCCTGGAACGCTGCCGTCGGCATTCCGATGCTGATCGTGGGCCTGATCGTGCTCGCCTTGATCTGGCTGTTCGGTCAACCGAAGAAGGAGCAGGGCAAACGTCGCGCCGTCGGTGAAGGACACGCCCGCGGACGGCGTGAACCCACGGTCGGCGGCTCCAGCCTGGCGGACGATCCGTTCTTCAACCTCAGTGACGGAGACGCTGGCGAAGCGGGTGATGCCGCCATTTCGCCGGAGCAGGGCAAGCTTGAGATCGGTTTGCGCGAAGAACTGGAACGCCTCGGCGCCACCCTTTCCGGCGAGCGCAGCGCCGCCAAGCCCAAGTCAAGACCAAGCCTGGTCGGCGCCGCCGCCTCGATCGTCGACGCTTTGCGTGCCCCATCGGAGAAAAATGCGGATCAGCCTGCGACGCCGCCGACGACCAGCAATCGTCCCGCGCCGACGCTGACAAATCCCAGGGATGTTCCGCGCTCGGAGCTGGGCCGACGGCCCGCCGATCTGCCGGTGGAACGCATCGTCACCTTGTTCGTGGTGGCGCGCGAAGGAGGCCACTTCAACGGGCCGGATCTGGTCGTGGCCACGGAGAAAGCCGGGCTCGAATTCGGCGACATGGGCATCTACCACCGGCTGGTCGACGGCAAGCGCGAGCTGGGTCCGATTTTCAGCGTCGCCAACATGCTCAAGCCTGGCAACTTCGACCTATCCCGGCTGGACGCCTTGCAAACGCCCGGCGTCAGCTTTTTCATGACGCTGCCGGCGCCGATACCGGCGCTGGACGCCTGGGATGCGATGCTGCCCACCGCGCAACGACTTGCCGAATTGCTGGATGGCCAGGTGCTCGATGAGGAACGTAATGCACTCGGGCGCCAGGGCATTGCACACATTCGTGACCAGTTGCGCGGATGGGATCGGGATCACGAGGGCAAGGAAATCATCTTCGGCCGATGAATCACTCCGGCGCGCTGCAAACCACGCAGGATCCTTCATTCCACAAATTGCCGGAGAGCGGGACGCAATGAGTATTTCCTTGTCCTGGAAAGTGGCCGGTGCGGCGATCGGTCTGATCGCCGCCGGGTTCGCGTGGAATGGAGTGTCGCTGTATCTCGCCGCACGCCACGCCGATGAGATCATCCAGGAATCCGCACGCGCCGCGGCCATCGAAGCGCAACAGGCCGAGGCGCAGGCCAAGCAACGTCACGACCAACTTGCAGCCAATCTTCGCCAGCATCGTGCGGAACTGGCCAGCAACTACCGCGAAGTAGCCGATCAGGGGCGCGAGTATCAAGCCAGGCGCGTCGTGCAATTAGGCAGACAGGTGCAAGAGGCGCACCGCATCGAGGCCAGCTACCTACTGGACAACAATCAACAGTGTGCGAATGGCATCGTCATCAACCGCCGCGGCTCAACCTTCACGCAGGCGACGGGAAAGGGCGGGCAACCGATTCAGTGTCAGGGTAACAAGGCGGCCGAGCGGCTGCGCTAACTCGCAGAGCAGGCGCTCAGTACCGGCTTGCCGCGGCGCCGACTATGTGCGCTGCGGGTGGGTGAGGTCGTGTGACGACCTGCCGATCCCTCATGCGTGCTTCCGGCTCCTGTTCGAGACGGCCGTCGATCGCAGCGCAACGTCAGCGCGCGCGCGCTGCGGCCGGTGGGCCTGAAGCTCCTGCTCGATGCGCTGAAGGCGCGTGGCTATCCAGCGTCGGTCGCCCGATCAGCACGAAGGCGGCCACAGCGTCGGATCCATCGTCGGAACTCACTCCCGCTGCCGCAACGCCCATGTTGAGTGCGGGCTCGTCTTGTCGGCGCCCGTCCCGCCGTCGCCCGATCTCAGCCGAGGTCATCGGCTGTGCCGACACCGATCGTCGAGCCTGATCGAGCGCCACTCGCAGATCGCATTCACCGTGTCGGCGTTGCCGCGCCACCGATTCCTGGAAGGCGGTCATGAACGCCGCCGCCGCATGGTCGGCGACCGGCCACAGGCTGGCTAACACGCTGGCCGCGCCGGACTCGAGCGCGGCGCGCGCAATGCTGACCATCTCGTGTCCGTGCAGCGGTCCGGCGACGGCAGTGCTGCAGCCCGACAGCACCACCAGGTTGGCCTGCCAGCGGCGCTGCGCCAACGACTCAAAGGGCACCCACTCCGTGCCGACCAGGCCGTCGGCCAGCAGCAGGCTGGCGCGCGCACCATGCTGTGTATCGCCACGGCCGTGCACTGCCAGATGGACGATGTCCAACGGGCCAGCTTGCAGGGCTGCATCCAGCGCCTCACGGGTACAGTGCGCGCCGGTAAGCGCGGTGGTACCCAACTCCTTGGCGACAACTTGGCACTCGCGCTCGGCGCCACCCAGGTCGCCGCCGGAGTTGCCGGCCACCAGACAGGCCTCAGATTGCAGCGGCGCGGCGCGCAGCAGCCATGCGGCACAGGGCAGCAAGCCGATCGGCTGCCGATCGTGCCACGGCTGGTGAGCGATGTGGATCTCGTGCAGAGGCAGGTTGTTCAGCGGTCCGTCTGGCACCAGCAGCAGCTTGCGACCCTGCGCCCAGCCCGAGACCAGCCGGGTGGCCCAGGCGGTCAGGCCGGCATGCGTGCGAGCCAGGGTCAGAAGGTCGTGCTCTCGCTGGCGCAGGTCAGCCAGCTCGGGCGCAGCCAGGGTGGCGATGTCCATCGGCTCGAAGACGACGTCGAAACCGTCCGCGGCCAGCCGGTAGGCCACCAAGCCGTCGTCCTCTATGGCCACGTCGACAAGCAACTCTCCAGGCAGCAGCGCACGTCGCACCTCGTTCAACGTCGGCAAAGCCTGGCCCGGCGCCCGCGCATCCAGTATCCGGCGTGCCTTGCCTTGCTGCAGTACCTGCCAGGCCTCGGCTTCGCGTCCGGCGCGGCGCAAGCGCTGGGCGCATTGCATCGGCAGGCGCGCAAAGCCCCGGTTCACTTGCGAGGCATCCAGACCGCTTGGCAGCGCGGTGCGCAGTCGCTCGGCCAGCGCGGCGGCTTGTTGCCAATGTTCCAAAGCCCGAGCCGGATCGGTGCCGTCGAGATGTTGCGCCAGTGCTCGCTCGGCCACCAGACGGGCGCGTGGTTCCAGCTGATCGAGCAGCCTGTTCAGCTCGGCCGCCACGCTCGCGGCGCGTAGCGTATCGTGCAGCCGCGTGCAGGCATCCAGCAGGCCGGCCAGGCGGTTGGCGAGCGGGAAGGTCGCTCCAAAAGACCGTACCAGCCCAGCCGCACGGTCGAAGTGCCGCGCGGTCTGGGCCCAGGCGCCCCAGCGCTGGGCGGCGAGTGCGCGCTCGTTGAGCAGGGTGCCGAAGTCAATGTCCATGGCTTCGAAGGAATTGTCGCGATCAGGTAGCTCCGCGGCGGCCAGTAGCTGACCATGCATATCCATCAACGCGGCGGCCATGGCCTGCAGGCCGGTGAGATCCAGGCCCATCATCAGCTCACCGGTCTGTGCTGCCACCGACGCCAGCGAGCCCCAGGCCATGGCCTCGGGGCGCGCCAAACCGCGCGCGAACGACTCGGCCTGCACGGCCTGCAACAGCTGCCGGGCCGGCCCCGTCTGGCCGGCCTCGACAAGTGCCGCTCCCTGGTTGGCGGCGATGCGCAGCGCCAAGGCCATATCGCCCGCCTGACGCGCCTGCTGTTCGGCGACCTGCAGACCTCGCAACGCCTGTTGCCAGCGGTTGGCGTCCTTGTCGGCGAGCGCGGGCATCAGCAGTTGCAGCGCGCGCTCGGTGGGCAATCTATCTGCCAGTGCGGCATCGAAACCTTGCGCGTAGTCCGGTGCCAGCGGCTGCAGCCGGGCCACGGCGTGGTCCACGGCGAGCTGCCATGCCTGCTCCAGTGCGGCATCGGCACCGGCTGCATCGCCTTGCTCGCCGGCGGCGCGGGCGCGCAGGCCAGCCAGCATCGCGCGGCCCGGCAGGTCGTCCGCATTGGCCAGCGTCTCGGCGTGGTCGAGCAACGCCAACGCCCGATCTGCGTCACCGCATTCCAGCACTGTGTGAGCGGCGCGGCCCAAGGTGGCTACGCGTTCGGCCATCGGCGCGCGGGCGGCTTGGAGCGCATCGACTTGAGCCAGCAACGCCTGCAGCGCGCTGGCCCGCTCGCCCAGACGCTGCAGCGCCACGGCACGGTTGGCTTGCACCACGGCACGGCCGCGCGGTTCGGCTTCGAGCTCAAGCGCGGCCGCGTATTCGGCCAGCGCGGCGTCGCAGTCGCCGCCATCGCGCAAGGCGTTGCCCAGGTTGCCATGGCCTACCGATTGCAGGCGCAAGTCTCCGGCGACGGCGGCCGCCGCAATCGAGCGGCGAAACGGCGTCACCGCACCCGCCAGGTCACCAAGTGCGGCGTGCGCATTGGCTTGCAGATGGGCGGCCAGCGCCAGGTCGGCATCGCGGGCACTGGCTGCGGCCAGGTGCACGGCCAGGCGCGCCTCGTGAGCCAGGCGGCGCCAGTCCCCGGCCTGTTTGGCCTGACGAATGCGGGGCATCAGGCGGTCCAGCGCATGGCTCAGGGTGGCGTCCAACTGCACCAGCGCGGCCCAGGCACGCCCGTCGCCGGCGAGCGCGGCGTCGATGACGGCCTGCGACGATGCGCCGTACAGCACGTTGAGTTCGTCCAACAGGCTGGCCAGGCGCTGCTGCAGGTCCGCTGGTAGCAGCGTCAGCGGCGCATTCGTCTCCCACGTGGCCAGGTTCAGCGTGCCGGGCAGCAACAAAAGCTCTTCGATCGGCACGATCGCATCGGCGGAGCCGGAGTCGACAGGGGCGGCCATCAGATCAGCGCATCATGGATACGCTTGGCGACCACCGGGTCGTCGAGATAGCCGCCTATACCGTGTCGGTTCCTGGTGTGGTTATTCACCTCGCCGTGCTCGTCGATGCCGGGCAACAGTGGATCGCGCGGGAAGTATTTTGTCGTCAGCGGATACAGCGCAACGACGTCTCGTCGGTCGTACGCATTGAACCAGGCGTCGACACAGGGCGGGCAGCGCGTGGGCGACCACTTCATCACCGTCTCGCGGATTTCCTTCACGCCCAGCGGCGAACCTAGCGTGACGAACTGTGGCACGCGCCAGCCGCGCTCGCGGCCGAATTGACGCAGCAGCCGATAGGCGACCACCGTGCCTAGCGAGTGTGAGACGACGACGGTCTCGACGTCGGATTCCATCGCCTGCATCACGCCCTCGTCGATGGTGTCGCGCACGCCCTCGTTCCTGAGGTACTGATAAACGTCGTGCGTGGTCAGCGCGATGCTGGCGGCGCTGGCGCCGGGCACGTAGCGGTCGACGGCCTTGAGCACGCCCTGGAACCACTCCCATTGCAGGGGCCCACGTTCGACAACTTCGCGGCCGGCCACAGCGGCCAGCTCGTCAGGGGAGATGAATTTCTCCTGGATGTGCAGCGCGATGGCGTTGGCGAAGCGCTTCTCCTCGGGATCGAGCGCGTTGCCACGGATGATCACCGCCGCTGCGCTGGCCGGATCGGTGCCGCCGGCCAGCTGTTCGAGCGTGTCGCCGTAGTAGGGGAAGCGGATGTCGGACTCGGCTACCGGCATCGCCAGCCCGGCGGCATCAAGGCCGATACGCCAGGCGTCGATCCATTCCTTCTTCAACGCTACCGAGTCCTTGCGCTCCTGCGCGCGACCGTGGACGAAAACCAGTTTGCGTGCCATGTCGTTGCTCCCTTCAGCGAGGTTCTCAGATCACATCACCACTGTGCAGCGTACGTTCGAGCATGTCGACGCCACGTCCGTCGTACAGCGACCACAAGGACGGTTTCATCGTCGCTTGCAGACCGGCAAGCAGAGGGTGCAGCTGCACGCGGTGCGCCGACAGCAAGGCCCAGCCCTGGGACAGCAACGGCACGAAGGGCACGACGCCGCTGGTGCGGTCGATGTTCTTGCCTATCAGGCTTCGCGCCAGCAGCGACACGTCGAACAAGCGCAGGCCCAGGTCGCCGGCAAGGTCGTCCTGCATGTGGCGGATGCGGTCCATCAACTGCAGCTCGTCGTAGGCATAGGCGGCGTACAAGGCCGTTGTCGGGTCAATACCCTTGGCCACCTGCATCTGCAGCGCAAGGGCCTGGGCGTCGTCTCCGTCAAGCTTGAAGAGGCCCTGCCGTGAGGCCGCTGCGGCCACCGCGCGCAACATGCGCAGCGCGCCGATGCGGGCCTGGTATTCGCCCCAACGGGCGTGGTTGTCCGACGGTTCGTAGCTCACGTCGACCAGCTCGCCGCCGTCGAAGCTCAGCGCCGTCAGAAAGCCTGCCAGCGCCGGAATCACGGTACCGAAGCCGCCCTTGAAGCGCAGCACGACGCTGACCGCGGCAGCCTCCAAGTCCCACACGCGAACCACTCTACCCGCGTGACTCAGCATCCCGGGCAGCACTTCGGCGCGGCCGCCCACAGCCATGACCGATTCGACCTCGGCACCGCGCACTTTGAAGCCGCACTGCGACTCCATGTGCGCCGGTCCGAAGGGCAGGGCAAGATTGCGCGCGGTGCGCGCCAGGACCATCACGTCGGGTGCCGGCACGGTCTTGGCGGCATCAAGGCGCTGCGCCACCTGAGGCTGGTTGCCGCGCACGGCGGCACGCACAATGCCCACGGCCACGCTGCGTCCGGCATCGGCTGCCGATGGGGAGCCGAGCAGAACGTCGCGCGCGGCGGATGCGCGCGGTGGCAGGGTCGCCGGGTCGAGTCGTGACAGCCAGGTGAAGTCATCAGCGCACACCCGAGCCTCCGGCTTCTGATTTACGCGCCCGAGCAGGCCGCGGGCCTTTATCCGCCGTATCACTTCTTTTTCCAGCCAGTCCGACAGCACCTTGGGACGCACGTACAAGCCGCGCTCACCGGCAAGGTCGGCCACCAGGTCGAAATCGCCCTTGCCGGACAGGCCTTCGAGCAGGGCGTCCGTGTAGACGGCGCGGAACGCTGCGGATGCTTCGGCGGCTACCGAGGTCGGGTCGCCCAGTTCGGTGGCGGCGCGGCCCAGTCCGGTGCCGTAGAAGGTATCCACCGGCCGCAGGCCACCATCCGGCACGTCGTTGGGAAACACCACCGAGCTGATCGAGGCCACCCCCTGGCCCTGGATGCCCTCGGCTGGCACCCGGCAGGCGTCGGAGATCACCACCACGTGCCGGGCCAAACCGTACTCGGCCTGCGCGACACTGCCGCGCACGTTGATCACCGACAAGGGGTCCTTCGGCGCGTCGGACAACAGCCAGTATTCGTTCTTGTCGATGTTGACGCCGTGC
>CAJDWA010000006.1_pt1 | contig 24981 bp, 22 predicted proteins | sample 7391461 | NCBI WGS metagenome assembly CAJDWA01 (sample SAMEA7055726, study PRJEB34461) | soil metagenome | biome: terrestrial ecosystem; feature: Peninsula; material: soil | place: Antarctica | collected 2016 | reverse complement strand
GAAGACCTGAAAGTACTGGGAGAGATTATTGTTCTGGGTTATACCACAAGGGGTAAAAACCAGATTACCGGATCAACGTTTCAGATATCCGGTGATAAGTTAAAGGAGAATCCTGTTACTTCTATAGACCAGGCTCTGCAGGGTAAAATCCCAGGGATGGTGATTAGTACCACCTCAGGAGCTCCTGGTGCTGTGCAGCAAATACAGATCAGGGGAGTTAGTTCAATTTCAAGCAGCAATGCTCCACTTTTTGTAATCGACGGCGTGCCGGTAACTCAGGGTGATATGTCCGGATCAGGTTCAATGGGGTTGAGTACACTTTCCGCCATTAATAGCAACGACATTGAATCAATCACGGTTCTCAAGGACGCGTCAGCAACTTCAGCATATGGAGCAAGAGGGTCAAATGGTGTAATCGTAATTACAACTACCAAAGGCAAAACCGGTAAAACAAAGTTTAACTTTAAAACAAGTTATGGCTTCCAGAACAAAGCTATTGACGGTCGAGAAGTACTTTCTGCCAATGAGAGATTCATATTATTTAAAGAGGGACTCTATAATACATATGGAACAACCTGGGGTGTTGCAGATAGTGCACGCCTGCGTCTGCACCAAGCACTGCGACGGCGCGCCGCTCGGCGTAACGTCCGATGCCGACCACCGCGGCTGGCGCGAGCGCTCGGATCGCTGCCGCAAGCGCACGGTCACAGACCGCGGTCAGTGCGGTGGCGTCGCTCTGGTTCAAATGTTCCGGGGTGAGATTGCGCCCATTGCGGATAAACAGCAGCGGACAGTAATTCCACACGAAAAAGCGTGAGAAGAAATCCTCTGGCGAACCGAGCCGCGCCTCAGCCCAACGCCAGAGCCGCGAGCCGCTGCCTTCGTTGCGGTGACAGGCCATGCCCATAATCGGGTACTTGGGATGCTGCTCCGGAAGCACGCCGCCCAACGATGCCTCGATCCCGAACCACTCGCGCACCATCACCACGTCGCCGAACGGTACGCCGGTTTGCGCCATGCCCCAAGGCCCGGGATTCATGCCCAGCAGCAACACCCGCCCGCGCTTGCTGCCGTAACGCTGCAAGTATTCCTGATGGCCCGCCCACGCGTAGATCAGAGGGTTGTAGACGTGGCTTGGCGTGGTCAACGCCAAACCGGCCGTTTCACGCGCCAGTGTACGAGCGGCTTTGAGCAGGCCTGATGGCGTCTCGAGTGTCTTCATACATGCATCGCAGTCAATGCCAGCGTGCGATCTGCAGAGGGAACCCGACGCACCGGCTTCGTCTGCAAATAATCAATGCGCTCAGCGTTACCGGTGCGCCGATTCGCGTGTGCCTCGAACCGGCGCAGAGTCATGCCGGCGTCAGACCTGTTTTGCACGCCAATAATTGTTGGCGGCAGCGATGGTGGCGAATTCCAGTGCGACCACCTGACCCACCTGGATCAACGCGGCAGCATCGTTGGCGTAGTCGTCACGCAACCGATCGCGTACCGCTTCGTCGGGCTGCGTGGCCTTGATCACCAGCCGCGCCATCTTCAACGCGAGTTGGCGGCCCGCCTCCGGGCTGTCGGTCATCAATGAATTTCCGGGTACGAGGGTGACTTCCATTTATATGATCCTTTTGGATTGGGAAAAAGTGGGTATTTGCGCCTTTCCATCATAGTCGCGTGACTCAACGTCGGGCACGAAAAAACTCGCGCAGCAGGCTTGCGGACTCCTGCGCCATGAGCCCAGAGGCGACCTCGATGCGATGGTTATGGCGAGCGTCGACAAGCGTGTCAAAGACGCTGCCGGCAGCGCCGGTCTTGAGGTCGGCAGCCGCGTAAACCACGCGTCCGAGGCGAGCGTGGATCATCGCCATGGCACACATCGAACACGGTTCCAGCGTGACGTAGAGCGTGGCGCCCGACAGCCGGTGGTTGGCCAATTTTTCGCCGGCCGCACGCATGGCGATGATCTCGGCATGGGCCGTGGGATCGTGCAAGGTGATATTGCGGTTCCAGCCCTCGCCGACGATCTCCCCGTTTTGCACCAACACTGCGCCAACCGGTACTTCGTTCTCGCTGTCACGAGCGTGGGTCGCCAGCTGCAGGGCCCGCCGCATATACCGCATATCGTCAATCGAGAATTCGGTCGACGTCGGCGAAATTTCGTTGGTCATTTGAATCTATTGTCGCCGCCACAAGAGAAAGCCGGCAAGCTGCCGGCCTTCATGGGATGCGCGCAGGTATTTGACCTCATTATTCCCACTCGATCGTTGCCGGCGGTTTGCCACTGATATCATAAACTACACGAGAAACACCACGTAATTCATTGATAATCCTGTTGGAAACCTTGCCAAGAAACTCGTATGGCAAGTGTGCCCAATGCGCCGTCATGAAGTCGATGGTTTCCACCGCACGCAGCGCGATCACCCATTCGTACGCGCGCGCGTCGCCGACCACACCGACCGACTTTACCGGCAGGAACACGGCGAACGCCTGGCTGGTGCGGTCATACAGATCGGCCTTGCGCAGCTCGTCGATGAAGATCGCATCGGCGCGCGCCAGCAACTCGGCGTACTCGCGTTTCACCTCGCCCAGGATGCGCACGCCCAGGCCCGGTCCGGGGAACGGATGACGATAGACCATGGCGCGCGGCAAACCGAGTTCCACGCCGATCCGGCGCACCTCATCCTTGAACAATTCGCGCAGCGGCTCGACCAGCTTCAACTTCATGTGTGCCGGCAGGCCGCCGACATTGTGGTGGCTCTTGATGACGTGGGCCTTGCCAGTCTTGCTGCCGGCCGACTCGATCACGTCGGGATAAATCGTGCCCTGGGCCAGCCACTTGACCTTGCGCCCGGCGGTGACCAGTTTCTCCGATTCCTCATCGAAAATCTCCACGAACAGGCCGCCGATGATCTTGCGCTTGGCTTCCGGATCGACGACGCCTTCGAGCGCGTTGAAATAACGGTCGGCGGCATTGACGCGGATCACTTTCACGCCCATGCCATGTTCATCAGACGCAGCGGCCATCGTGGCCATAACCTGGTCGCCTTCCTGCCAGCGCAGCAGGCCGGTGTCGACGAACACGCAGGTCAGCCGATCACCGATCGCCTTGTGCAGCAAGGCGGCGACCACGGACGAATCGACGCCGCCGGAAAGACCCAGCAATACATCGTCATCGCCGACGAGCTCGCGCACTCGGGCGATCTGGTCGTCGATGATGTTGGCCGCGGTCCACAGCGTGGCGCAGCCGCAGATCTCGGTCACGAAACGCTCGAGCAATGCTCCGCCCTGCTTCGTGTGGGTCACTTCCGGATGGAACTGCACGCCGTACCAGCGCTTGTCCGGGTTTTCCATCACTGCGACCGGGATGCTGTCAGTCGAGCCGGTGACTACGAAGCCAGGTGGCGCGACCGTCACGTGGTCGCCGTGGCTCATCCAGACGTCCAGCTTGTGTGCATCAGCGTGATCGCTGAGGCCGGCGAACAGCTGACTGGGCGCGATCATGTCCACGCAGGCATGACCGTACTCGCGTGCTTCGGCCGCCTCGGTGGTTCCGCCGAGCTGTGCGGCAAGAGTCTGCATGCCGTAGCAGATGCCGAGGATCGGCACGCCGGTATCGAACGCCTGCTGCGGAACTGTCGGCGCCCCGGCGAGCGTGGTGGACTCCGGCCCACCGGACAGGATGATGCCGTTGGCGCCAAAGCTCGCGATTTCAGTGGGCTCGTGATCCCAGGCCCAGATCTCGCAATACACCCCGAGTTCGCGGATGCGGCGTGCGATCAGCTGGGTGTACTGCGCGCCGAAATCGAGTATCAGGATCTTGTCGCGATGAAGGTTGGTCATGGGACGGCCGGGAATGGGGAATCGGGAATCAGGGATGAAAGAAGCCGAAGCGCTTCGTGACCGGCATGCACAGCGAGGTCAAGGAACAGTGGGGAGTCGTTTTCAACGACTCCCCATTGCCGATTCTCCATTCCCGGCAACTCAGGAATTGAGCCGATAGTTCGGCGCTTCCTTGGTGATCTGGATGTCGTGCGGATGTGCTTCGGTAACGCCAGCTGAGGTCACCTTCACGAACTGCGCCTTGCGCCGCACGTCCTCGATGTTGGCGGCACCGACGTATCCCATCGACGCGCGCAGGCCACCAATCAGCTGGTGGATGATGTTGCGCAGCGGGCCGCGGTACGGCACGCGACCCTCGATACCCTCGGGCACCAGCTTCTCCGTTTCGGTCTCTTCCTGGAAGTAGCGATCCTTCGAACCCAGCTGCATCGCGCCAATCGAACCCATCCCACGGTAGCTTTTGTACGAACGGCCCTGGAACAATTCGATCTCGCCCGGTGACTCCTCGGTGCCGGCGAACATCGAGCCGAGCATCACGGTGGAAGCGCCGGCGGCGAGTGCCTTGGCAATGTCGCCGGAATAGCGAATGCCGCCATCTGCAATCAGGGGGATTTCGTCTTTCAGCGCCGTGGCCACCATGTCGATCGCGGTGATCTGCGGCACGCCGACGCCGGCGACCACGCGCGTGGTGCAGATCGAGCCCGGGCCCACGCCGACCTTGACCGCATCCGCGCCGGCGTCGAGCAGAGCACGCGCAGCCTCGCCAGTGACGATGTTGCCTGCGATCAGCTGCACCTGCGGAAAGTTCTTCTTGACCCAGGCCACGCGATCGATCACGCCTTGCGAATGCCCATGCGCGGTGTCCACGACCAGCACGTCGACGCCGGCATCAACCAGTGCAGCGATACGCTGCTCGGTATCGCCGCCCACGCCTACCGCCGCACCGACCAGCAGCGCTTCGTGGTGATCTTTGGCGGCATGGGGATTGTCGCGCGCCTTCTGAATGTCCTTGACGGTGATCAAACCGCGCAGCTGGAATTCGTCGTTGACCACCAGCACTTTCTCGATGCGGTGCTTGTGCAGCAACAGCATCACGTCGTCCTGGCTGGCGCCTTCTTTTACCGTCACCAGCTTTTCATGGCGCGTCATGATGTTGCGCACCGGATCGTCGTGCTTGCGCTCGAAGCGCAAATCGCGGCTGGTGACGATGCCAACCAGCCGACTGCCCTCGACCACCGGCACGCCGGAGATGTTGTGCGCATGGGTCAATCGCAGTACTTCACTGATTGAGGTGTCCGGGCCTACCGTGATCGGGCTGCGAATTACGCCGGCTTCGAACTTCTTGACCAGCCGCACTTCAGCGGCCTGCTGTTCAGCCGTCATGTTCTTGTGGATGATGCCGATACCGCCGTTCTGGGCCATGGTGATGGCGAGGCGCGCTTCGGTCACAGTGTCCATCGCGGCGGACACGATCGGAATGTTCAGGCGCAGGCCACGGGTGAAGCGTGCGGAAGTGTCTACATCACGCGGGAGCACGATCGAGTGGCCCGGAACCAGATAGACGTCGTCGTAGGTCAACGCCTCGGCGATGATGCGCATGCCAAATGCCCCGCTGCAAAGAGGGAATTATACGTTTCCATCACGCTACTCGCCAGCCATGAATCTGAACGGACGGGTGTCGCCGGGGGCCGCACACATGGTTTGTTCGATGCGTTATCGACCGCCTGAATGCCGTCGCAGGAGCTTTGCGCTGGCCGCTTCTCGATCAGTGGGGTGTAATGACATAGCACGGCCACCCGCGTGTAAGGTATTCCATTGACAGGAGAACCCGTGCACACCCGTCCACCTCATGCCCCCGATCAGTCCCACGATCACGGCCATCGCCACGACCACGCCCACGGCGTGGCCCGCGATGCTGACCGGCGCTATCTGACCATTGCCCTGCTCTTGCTGCTGGGCTTCATGGTCATCGAGGTCGTGGTCGGCATCATGGCCAAGTCGCTGGCGTTGATTTCAGATGCCGGACACATGCTGACGGATGTGGGTTCCATCGGCCTCTCACTGGTGGCGATGCGCCTGGCCAGTCGTCCGGCTCGTGGTAGTTACACGTTCGGACTCAAACGTGTCGAGATTCTCAGTGCGCAGGCCAATGGCCTCACCTTGTTGCTGCTGTCGGTGTGGTTTGTGGTCGAGGCGATCCGGCGGCTGATCCATCCGCCGGTGGTGCACGGGCTGTTGGTCATCGTGGTCGCGGTGGCCGGCATCGGCGTGAACCTGCTGGCGGTGTGGGCGATGAGCAAGGCCAATCGGCAGAGTCTCAACATCGAAAGCAGTTATCAGCACATCCTCACCGATCTCTACGCTTTCATCGCCACCGCGATTGCCGGTGGCCTGATCTGGTGGACCGGCTGGGACCGCTTCGATGCGATTGCTGCATTGGTCGTCGCTGGGTTGATGCTGAAGGCAGGCATCGGCTTGGTGCGCGATTCGGGCAGGATTTTCCTCGAAGCGGCGCCTCGCGGGTTGGAGCCGGCAACCATCGCCGAGGCGATTCGCGCCACGCCTGCCGTGACGCGCCTGGACGACCTGCATGTGTGGGAAGTGACATCGGGCCTGCCGGCACTATCGGCGCATGTCTTTGTCGACCATCAGACCGACTGCCACATCGTGCGGCGCGAGCTCGAAGCGATGCTGCACGAACGCTTCGCGATCGCACACACGACGATACAGACGGATCATGCGGAGGTCGGCCAGATCAGCTCGGCACCGTGTTCACTCGATGCCCACGACGAGCACCATTCGCACTGATTGCCGTCGCTGACCCGGTCCCACGCCGCAGGCGCAGCTCGCTGTCAAGGCAGCACCGTGCGGCGTTGCGTTGCCTTATCGAGGCATGCCGAGACGCGCCTCTTGCGCTTCGGCCGCCTCCAGCGTGTTTTCCATCAGCGTGGCGACCGTCATCGGCCCGACGCCGCCCGGCACTGGGGTGATCCAGCTGGCACGCTCAGCCGCCGGCGCAAATTCCACATCGCCCACCAGTCGGCCGTCTTCCAGACGGTTGATGCCGACGTCGATGACCACCGCGCCCGGCTTGACCCAGTCGCCCTTGATCAAGCCGGGTCTGCCGACCGCGACGATGACGATGTCGGCCTGGCGCACGAAACTCTCGAGATCACGCGTGAAGCGGTGACAGGACGTGGTGGTGCAACCGGCAATCATCAATTCCAGCACCAGCGGTCGACCGACATGGTTGGACACGCCCACAACCACGGCATGCTGCCCGCGGACTGGACGGTCGGTGTGCCCGAGCAGGGTCATCACGCCGCGCGGCGTGCATGGACGCAGGCCGAACCGGCGTAGTGCCAGCCGTCCTACGTTGATCGCCTGGAACCCGTCCACGTCCTTGTCCGGATCGATGCGGTCGACCAGCGCCTCCTCGTCGATATGTTTTGGCAACGGCGATTGGACCAGGATGCCATGAACGTCCGGATCCACATTCAGGCGATCGATCAAGGCCATCAGATCAGCCTGGCTGGTGTCGGCGGGAAGGTCGTGGTCGAACGAGCGAAAGCCAACCTGATGGCACGCCTTGCGCTTGTTGCGTACATACACCGCCGACGCGGGGTGGCTGCCGACCAGCACTACCGCCAGCCCGGGCGCGGCGAGGCCGCTGGCAACCCTGGCAGCAACCCGCAGGCCCAGCTGCCCGAGCAGTTCCTGTGCAATGCGTTTGCCGTCGAGTATGCGTGCGCTCATGCTGATGCCTGACTGTGAAGTCGTGCATTATCCGGGCTGGACGACACGCGCACAAACGGCAGGCAAGCATGCTGACGAATGAGACCCCGGATATTGCCATCGAACTTTCGCACGCACAGCTGCGATTGCGGCCGTGGCAAGACGACGACGCTCGGCAACTGGTCGACGCCGTGCGCGAATCGGTGGATAGCGTCGGGCGTTGGTTGCCCTGGTGTCATGCCGGTTACGGCCGTGACGAGGCAGCAGTCTGGATCGCGGGTTGTCGCGCCGGTTGGCGAGCCGGCGCGCACTTCGCGTTCCCCGCATTCGACGCCGCTTCGGGACGACTGCTGGGCAGCGTGGGACTGAGCCAGTTGGACCCGCTGCATCGCCGCGCCAACCTGGGCTACTGGGTGCGTGAGTCTTGCCAACACCAAGGCATCGGCGCTGCAGCGGCGCGTTTGGTGGCGCGCTTCGGATTCGAGCAACTGGGGCTCGCTCGAATCGAAATCGTGGCGCTGCCGGACAACCGGCCAAGCCGTGCTGTGGCAGCAAAGATCGGGGCGACCTTCGAGACGATCGCGCGAAACCGGTTATGGATGGATGACTGCACGCACGACGCCGCGATATATGGCTTGATTGCGCGCGACCTCGAAACAGACCTCAGCGCGTCCGCTTGATCAAGTCGCTGACGCGGCGACGGGCCTTGTGCTGCTGTTCCTTGGTCAACACTTTCTTGCGCCCGGCGTAAGGGTTCTCACCTTCGCGGAAGGCAATCCGGACCGGCGTGCCTTCCAGCTTGTAGCGCTTGCGGAAGAAGTTCTCCAGATAACGCTGGTAGGCCGGTGCGATGTGCTTGGTGCGGGTGCCGTGGATCACGATGGTCGGCGGATTGGTGCCGCCCGGATGGGCGAAGCGCAGCTTTGGCGCGTGGCCGTTGACCAGCGGTGGCTGATAGCCCTCGTAGGCCTTTTCCAAGGTCTTGGTGAGGTCGGACGACACCAGTACTTTGGTCGCCGAGGCGTGCGCGCGCACTACCGCACGCATCAACTCGCGCAGCCCCGAACCGTGCAGCGCGGAGATATGCACCTGCTTGGCCCAGTCGACGAAAACCAGCCGGCGATCCAGCGCACGCAGGCATTCTGCGCGCTGATACGCATCCAGGCCGTCCCACTTGTTGATGGCGATCACCAGCGCCCTGCCCTCGTCGATGGCGTAGCCGATCAGGGTGAGATCCTGATCGGCCAGGTTCTCGCGGGCGTCGATCATCATCACTACCACCTGGGCGGCGGCGATCGACTGCAGCGTCTTGATCACGCTGAACTTCTCCACCGCTTCCTCGACCCGCGCCTTGCGCCGGATGCCCGCGGTGTCGATCAGCGTGTAGCGCTTGCCGTCGCGTTCCAGCGGAACCCGGATCGGATCGCGCGTGGTGCCGGCGACATCGGAAACGATCAACCGGTCCTCGCCCAGCAGGCGGTTGATCAGGGTCGACTTGCCGGCATTAGGCCGGCCGACAATGGCTACACGAATGCTGCCGTCCTCGTTCGCCGCCTCGTCCGCCGTATCCTCATCGGGTGGCAACAGGGGCAACAAGGCCTCAATCAGCTCGTCGGTACCACGGCCATGCGAGGCGGCGATGGGCAAGGTGGAGGCCATGCCGAACGCAGCAAATTCGGCCAGTGCGGCCTGCTCGTCCAGTCCGTCCGTCTTGTTGACCGCGGCGATGATCGGCTTGCCGCTGCGCCGCAGCTCACTCAGGATTATATGGTCCTGCGGCAGCAGCCCTTCGCGGGCGTCGACCACGAAAACCAGCACATGGGCCTCGGCAATTGCGAGGCGAACTTGCTTGGCGGTGAGCGTGTCCATGGTCTCTTCGACGCCGGACAAGCCACCCGTATCGACCGCCAGAAACGGACGATCGCCTAGATGACAGGCGCCATAGTGGCGGTCACGGGTGACTCCGGGCATGTCGGCGACGAGGGCGTCGCGGCTGCGCGTGAGCACGTTGAACAGGGTCGATTTGCCAACATTGGGGCGACCAACCAGTGCGACGACGGGCAGCATGATAGGGACTTCGTTCCAGCAATCAGGGCGAGGACAAGCGATAGGCGCCGATATGGCCCTTCACGTCCTCGACATAGACAACGTCGTTCACAACCAGCGGTTGTGCACGGATTGCCTTCTTCGACAACCGCTCACGTGCAGCGAGTGCGCCGTCACCAGTCTGCAGCCAATGCACATAACCTTCGGCGTCGCCAACTACCACGTAGTTGCCCTGCACGGCCGGGCCGGTGAGCCAGCGGTACCGCAGCGAGGCGTTCTTCCACATGTCAGCGCCACCGGTCTTGTCGAAGGCCCAGATCTGCGATTGGTCGTCGACCCCGAAAATGGAGTTGTACTTGATCGCCAGCGAGGTGTAGCTCGAAAACGCATGCGACCACATCGGGCGTCCGCTGGGGCCATCCACGGCGACCAGAGTGCCGTGATAAGCGGTGCCGAAAAGGGTGTTGCCATCGAGCAGAATGCTACCGTCGGCGTCGCCCAGACGATCGATTTCAGTACGACCCTCGCCGCTGGACAGGCGCAGCTCCCAGAGCTTGGTGCCGTTGTCCAGGCGCACGGCCACCAGCATGCCATCGTCGCTACCGAAGAACACGACGCCGTTGGCAATCAATAGCGGACCATTGCCGCGCACGCTCAGCAGCGGCACGCTGCCTTGGTCGTACACCCATTGGCGCTCGCCGGTGGCGGCATCCAGTGAGTAAATCCGTCCATTGCTGCCACGGGCCACGACGTCTTTACCGACGATTACCGGCGAGGTCAGCACCTGGGTGTCCAGATCGGCTTCCCAGCGCGGGCTGCCGTCTTTCGCGTCAACGCCATAGACATGGCCATCCAGGGTGCCGACAACCAGCAGGTCGCCACTGACCACCGGACCGCCCGCATACATGGCATCCGTGCGCTTCTTGTCTCCCCAGCCGAACCAGCCGTGTGTGCGCGAACTTTTCGTCCACAACGTCTTGCCACTGGTTGCATCGAACGCCGCCAGCTTGCCGTCAGTGCTGTCGGCGTAAAGCACGCCATCGACCACGGTCGGGCGCAGTCGCACGCCACTCAGGCCGGCGCCGTCACCTACCCGGGCGCGCCACAGGCGGGTCACCTGGACAGTCGGCGTAAAATCCTTGGCCAGCGGTGTCGGTGGCTGGACGTTTTCCTTCTTGAACGAATGGCAACCTGCGAGGAAGGCCAGCGAAGCAAGTGTGATCAACAAAAATCTTTTCATGCACCCTGCTTCCCGGCCACGGCCAGATCATCGAGTTTCATCTGCAAGGCGCCGCGTTGAGGGGCGTCCTCGCTCAGTGCCGACATGGCCTTCTGATAGGCCTTGCGTGCGTCATCCATGCGTCCATCCTTGACCAGCGCATCGCCGCGGAGTTCCTCCGCCATGCCCGGGAAGCTGCCGACTGGCATCCGGTCCAGCGTGGCCAGCGCGGCTTTCGCCTGCCCGCGTGCCAATTCCAGCCGCGCGATTCGCACCAGGATCAGTGCCTGCAATGGCTCCTCACTAGCATGGCTTTGCGCCCATTCCAGCGACACCGCGGCCTTGTCCAGTTGCTTGTCCTGCACTTGCTGGCGGGCGAGCTCGCTGACCGCGAACAGCGCATACGGCGACTTCGCATAGTCTTTCTTCAGTTGCTCGGTCAACTGCACGGCGACATCCGGTTTGCCCGTGAGTTGAGCTACCTTCGCCTGCTGATAGAGCTGCGACGCCGCGCCCTCGTTGCGCACCTGATGGTTGCGCCACTGCTGCCATCCGAAGATGCCGACCAGCCCGATGACAATGCCGACGACGATAGACATGCCATTCTCGCGCAACCATTTCCGTACCAACTCGTCTTGTTCGTACTTGTCGTATTCTTCAAATGCCATGCAATCACCGTTCAATAGGCCGCGCACCCGCAGGCGCAGTCCAGCGCGTAAACACAAGTAGTGGATGGATCAGACCCGCCTGGTAGCAGGCGGGCAGTGCGCAAGCATAACCGAATTGGGGCTCGCGCAGCGTTGGCGACCGCGATCAGAGGTCGGCAGCTGAGGCCTTGCCATCTCGCAATTGCATGCGGAAATGCGCCACGTTGGCGCGGCGGAAATTATCCAGCCCTACCGTCTGGCCGTCGATTTGGACCTGCGCGCCGCTGGCGTTGCCGATACTTACATCCAGCGCCTGGTTGCTGCGGTAGATGCTATGGCTGCCTGCCGGCAACAAGCCGTACTCCAGCCGTGTCCCGTCGGTCTGGATGACCTCGACCCAACTGGCTGCGTTAAGCGTCAGCTGTAAATGATGATCGCCATGACCGGCATCGATCACCGGCACTGGCGGCGTGGGCATGGCCAGGCTGTTGTCGGCGGTCAGGTTCGGGAACGGCGCCATCGATGCCATTAGCGGTTGGTCCGCACCGAGCTTGCTCGCGCCTGCAAGCGATGTCGCCGGGGGCTGGCTCGCATGATTGACAGTGACGATCGTGCCGGGGTTCGCCTTCGACACCTCCTGCTGTGCCACCGGGGTGGAATCCAGTGGAGCAAGGTGGATGATGTCTCGATCGAGCGTGCTGCGTACGCCGAGCCAAAGCGTTGGCACGGCGATCACCAGGGTCAGCACGACATAGGTGGCTGCGGTGGCGTAACGCTCGAGCAGGAAACGCGAGTGCGAGATCCCGCCTGAAGTTACGAGCGGCGGCTCGACCTGCCGGATACGATCCACCTCCACCTGGATGGAGGCCTCGTTGATGCCGAGGTAGCGTCCGTATTTGGCCACATAACTGCCAAGATAAACCTTTGAATCGGTACCGTCGTATTGATCCAATTCGAGCTGACGCAACACCCGCGCAGCCAGCCGCAGTGTGCTGGCACACGTCTCGATGTCGAGTCCCCGGGCTTCACGCGCCGCGCGCAACCGGCTACCGAAGCCGGGTTGCTGCGATTCGCCCGGCGTGGCGTCCGCAACGGCTGGATGGGCATTGAACAACCCGGTGCTGCCTGGCGACTGTTCGGATTTATGGGATTGGATAGGCGTCATGGGCTGTCGGTGGATTCAAGGGCATGTGCCTGTTCCGAATCCGGGAACTGGCTACGCAAACGCTTGCTGTAATTTAGGGCCCCTTCCCGGTTACCCATGCTTGATTCGATGTCGTGCCCCAACTTGAGCGAAGCGGCAGTCGGCTTGTCCAGCGCGTCGAAACGCTGCAGAAAAGCCCTTGCTCGAAACGCGTCTTTCCCCTGGTACAACAGGTTCGCGAGCTGGAAGAGTGCCTCAGCGTCTTGCGGATTTCGCGCGATGGCGTCACGAAAATCCGCTTCAGCTTTGGCTTTGTCGCCTGCCCGCAGTTGGCAGACGCCGGCATTGGTCAGGGCCACACCAGGGGTGGAATAGAACGGGTCGGTGACCGCTTTGCGAAAATAAGTGTCGCCCTCGACATACTTGCCGATCGAGCACAGGAACTGGCCCAGGTTGTTATTCCATGCACCCTTGGTAGGTTCGATCTGCACCGCCTTGCGGTAATGCTTCTCGGCTTCGCCCGTCTTGCCGATACGCTCGTAAATGACTGCGATAACGGTATGCGCAGGCGCATAATTCGGGTCGAACTGCAGCGCCATCTCCAGCTTGCCCAGTGCGGCCTGCACGTCTCCACCGGCGAGATAATGTTGGCCCAGTTCGGTATGCACGCGCGCCGCATCCTTGGCCTGCTCGCCCTTGGTCTCTTGCGGCAGTGGCTTGCCCATGGTTCCGCTGTTGGTGTGGGTAGTAATGCAACCGGCCAACGGCAACAACAAGCAGAGAATCACAACCCGGTCAAATCGCATGCGAATCTCCTTGGTCTTGCCGTTTGCGGATTTCGGCGCTACGCCGGGTGCGGTCGGTGACTTGCCCGGCCAGCTGGCCACAGGCCGCATCGATGTCGTCGCCACGGGTACGCCGCAGCATGGTCAGGACGCCTGCGTTGAGCAACTGCGTCTGAAAATCGTGGATCGCACTCGCGTCAGACCGTTCGTAGCGGGTGCCGGGAAATGGATTGAACGGAATCAGGTTGACCTTGCAGGTCGGTAGCTTGCGCATCAATTTGATCAGCTGGCGGGCGTGCTCAGGCTGGTCGTTGATACCCTTCATCAAGGTGTATTCGAAGGTGATCGAGGTACGCGGCTTGCGCGCGACCCAGCGCTGGCAGGCGGCCAGCAACTCTGCGATCGGGTAACGCTTGTTGATCGGCATCAGCTCGGTGCGCAGATCATCGTTGGCTGCGTGCAGCGATACGGCCAGCGACACGTCGATGGTTTCGGACAATTGGTCGATCAACGGCACCATGCCGGCGGTGGAGAGCGTTACGCGCTTGGCTGCCAGGCCGAAACCGAGATCGTCGCGCATCAGCTTCATCGCGCGCACGACGTTGTCGAAATTGGCCAGTGGCTCGCCCATACCCATCATCACCACGTTGGTGATGCGCCGGTTCTGGTGGGTGACGTTGCCCAGATACTTCGCTGCCACCCAGACCTGGCCGATGATCTCGCCCGCGGAAAGGTTGCGGTTGAAACCCTGTGCGCCGGTAGAGCAGAAGCTGCAGTTCAGCGCACAGCCAATCTGCGAGGACACGCAAAGCGTGCCGCGGGTTGGCTCGGGGATGTAGACGGTTTCGATCGCGTTGCCGCTGTCCATGCCCAGCAACCACTTATGCGTACCGTCCGCAGCGGCCCGGTCCAGCATGGTTTTGGGGACACCTACAGTGCACACCTCGGTGAGCTTGGCGCGCAACGCCTTGCCCACGTCGGTCATGTTTTCGAAGTTGTCTTCCAGGTCGTGGTAGATCCACTTCATCACTTGTTCGGCCCGATACGGCTTCTCGCCGATCTGCGTGAAAAAATCACGCAGACCCTGGCGATCGAAATCAAGCAGGTTGACCTTGGTGGAGCTGGCAACAACTTGGTTCAAGGGAAAACTCTTGTGAACAATGCGCCCATTAAGGGCCACCTTTTGATCTTAGCGTTCAATAATGAACGCACTGGTTTGAACGTGCAGCCACGAATGGCTGCTTCTTGGTCCCCACGTTCAAAAACTGACGGACAACTTAACCCGAAACGACATCCGTCGCTGCAAAGAAGTAGGCAATCTCACCTTTCGCAGTGTCGACGGCATCGGACCCATGCACGGCATTCGCGTCAATCGACTCGGCGAAATCGGCGCGGATCGTCCCCGCTGCAGCTTCCTTCGGATTGGTGGCACCCATCAAGTCGCGATGGGCCAACACGGCATTCTCGCCTTCCAGCGCGGTAATCATCACCGGGCCGGAGATCATGAATTCGACCAGCGCCTTGAAGAACGGGCGCTCGCGATGCACGGCATAAAAGCCTTCGGCTTCCTGGCGTGACAGCTGCTTCATGCGCGCAGCCACGATTTTCAGTCCGGCTTTTTCGAAGCGGGCATAGATTTCGCCGATGACGTTCTTGGCAACGGCATCGGGCTTGATAATGGAAAGGGTGCGCTCCAGCGCCATGGGGTGTGCTCCGGCAAACGAATTTCAAGAAAATGGTTACGCCGGTAACTACCGGCAAAAGTAGCTAAACCTGACAAAGATTGAGGATTTAGCCCCGTAAAGTCTGACAGATTCTAGCTCATGTGCAAGGTTCGCGCAGGAGATGGCAAACGATCGTTTGACGCTCGGGAATCGCTTCACGTATGCTCAAACGATCGTTTGAATCGTATCGACCCACGAAGGACGTCACCCTTCCCGTGACCACCGCCATTTCCACCCGAGACCGTATTCTCGGCGCCGCCGAAAATCTGTTCGCGCAGCGTGGTTTCGATGGCGCCTCGCTGCGCCAGCTAACCTCGGACGCCGGCGTCAACCTGGCCGCGGTCAACTACCACTTCGGTTCGAAGGAAAAGCTGGTCGAGGAGGTCTTTCGTCGCCGCCTGGACGCCTTGAACGCGGACCGCATGGCCGCCCTGGCGAAGCTCGGGGGCAAACAGCCCGCCACGCTCGAGGAAGTTCTCGCAGCCTACATCAGGCCCGCGTTGGAGCTGTCGCATGACGGCAACGGCGCCTTGTTTATGCGCGTGCTGGCCCGCGCGTTTGCCGAGCACGACGACACGCTGCGCCGCTTCCTGTCCGAGAACTACGGCCATGTCATGCGCCAATTCACCGCCGAATTCGCTCGTCTCCTGCCGCACCTGAGCAAGCCCGAACTGTACTGGCGCATCGATCTGGTGACCGGCGCGCTGACCCATGCGATGTCCGGCTTCGGCATGATCCAGCGCAAGGACGACGTCAGCGAGCAGGCGCACCGTGAACAAACCGTCCAACACCTGATCCGTTTTTCAGCGGCCGGGCTCAGCCATCCCTAGATTCTTCTCACTGACCGGTAACGGCCACCTTGCCACCATTCATCGAGTTATCACCATCGCATCATCGGAGAAGCTAATGACCGCTGCATCCACCCCTACTTCAGGCCTGCGCATCCGCAAGGCAGCCGTGCTGGGCGCCGGTGTCATGGGCGCGCAAATTGCCGCGCACCTGACCAACGCCGGCGTCGAAACCGTGTTGTTCGACCTGCCCGCGAAGGAAGGTCCCAAGAGCGCCATCGCGCTGAAGGCCATCGCCAACCTGGCCAAGTTGTCGCCGGCGCCGCTGGCTGACAAAGCACTTGCCGCCTCGATTATCCCGGCCAATTACGACGACGATCTCGACCATCTGAAAAATGTCGACCTGGTGATCGAGGCGATCGCCGAGCGGATGGACTGGAAGCTGGACCTGTACAAGAAGATCGCCGGCCACCTGTCGAAGACCGCGATCATTGCTTCCAACACCTCTGGCCTGTCGATCAACGGTCTGGCCGAGGCGCTGCCGGAAGAGATGCGCCACCGCTTCTGCGGCGTGCACTTCTTCAACCCGCCGCGTTACATGCATCTGGTTGAGCTGATCCCGACCAAGCTGACGGACAAGAAGGTGCTGGACGGACTGGAGTCTTTCCTGGTCACCACCGTCGGCAAGGGCGTGGTGATCGCCAAGGACACCCCGAACTTCATCGGCAACCGCATCGGCGTGTTCTCGATGTTGGCAGCGATGTACCACACCGACCAGTTCAAGCTGGGCTTCGACACCGTCGATGCTCTGACCGGTCCGGCCCTGGGTCGCCCCAAGAGCGCCACCTATCGCACCGCCGACGTGGTCGGCCTGGACACCATGGCCCACGTCATCAAGACCATGGCTGACACCCTGCCCGACGATCCGTGGCACAAATACTTCAAGGCGCCGGCGTGGCTGGCTGGTCTGATCGAGAAGGGCGCACTGGGCCAGAAGACGGGCGGCGGTTTCTACAAGAAAGTCGGCAAGGACATCCAAGTTCTCGACGCAACCAAGGGTGAGTTCCGCCCGTCCGAACAGAAGGCGTCCGATGAAGTGGCCGCGATCCTGGCGATCAAGGATCCGGCCGAGAAGTTCGGCAAGCTGCGTGCATCGAACGATCCGCAGGCGCAGTTCCTGTGGTCCAGCTTCCGCGACCTGTTCCATTACAGCGCGTTCCATTTGGCTGACATCGCCGACACCGCGCGCGATGTCGACTTCGCCATCCGCTGGGGCTACGGCTGGAAGCTCGGCCCGTTCGAGACCTGGCAGGCAGCCGGCTGGCAGCAGATCGCCGAGTGGATCAACGAGGACATCAAAGCCGGCAAGGCGATGAGCGATGCTCCCCTGCCCGCTTGGGTCACCGACGGCCGCAAGGGTGTGCACAGCAAAGACGGTTCGTACTCGGCCAGCGCCAACGCCGACAAACCGCGCTCGCAACACCCGGTGTACAAGCGCCAGCTGTTCCCCGATCCGATCCTGGGCGAGAAGTTCGATACCGGGACCACCGTGTGGGAGAACGACGGCGTGCGCCTGTGGACGCTGGGCGATGACGGCATCGGCATCCTCTCGTTCAAGACCAAGATGAATACGGTCAACGACCACGTGCTCGACGGCATCCAGCAGGCGATCAAGCTGGCCGAGGAAAAGCTCAAGGCGGTGGTGATCTGGCAGACCGGCGAGCCATTCTCCGCCGGCGCCGATCTCAAGGGTGCGCTGGGCCTGCTCAAGGAAGGCAGGTTCGACGATTTCGAGAAGATGGTCATCAACTTCCAGGCCACCAGCATGGCGATCAAGCATGCGCTGGTGCCGGTCGTGGCCGCTGTACGTGGCATGGCCTTCGGCGGTGGCTGCGAGTTCCAGATGCATTCGGCGCGTACCGTGGCGGCGCTGGAAAGTTACATCGGCCTGGTCGAAGCCGGCGTCGGCCTGCTGCCCGCTGGCGGTGGCCTGCATGAACTGGCAATTCGCGCCGCCAGGGCCAACCCGGCCGATCCTTTCGAACAGCTGAAGAAAGTGTTCGAGACCATAGCGATGGCCAAGGTTTCCGCCAGCGCGTTCGAGGCAAAGAACCTCGGTTTGCTGCGCGACAGCGACGTGGTGGTGTTCAACGCCCACGAGCTGCTTTACGTGGCCAAGCAAGTCGCCAACGCCTTGGCCGAAAGCGGCTACCGCCCACCGCTGCCCGCCAATGCGATCCCGGTTGCCGGCGATGTCGGCACCGCCACCTTCAAGGCCTCGCTGGCCAACCTGCAGGCCGGCTATTTCGCCTCGCCGCACGACGTCGACATTGCCTCGCGTATCGCCGACACCTTGTGCGGCGGCGTCATCGAGCGTGGCTCGACCGTCGACGAAGAATGGCTGCTGGCGCTGGAACGCAAGCACTTTGTGGAGCTGGCCAAGACCGAAAAGACCCAGGCCCGCATCGCCCACACCATGACCACGGGCAAGCCGCTGAGGAACTGAGAATCGGGAATTAGAGAATCGGGAATGGTCGAAGGCCATTCCCGGCAATGCCAACCAATTCGAAACAATGGCCGGATTCGCCAGGGGCCGCGGAACTCGCAAACCGATTCCCAACCCCCCATTCCCGATTTCCGGCTTTCGGAGAAAGCACAATGACTAAGCAAATCCAGGACGCGTACATCGTCGCCACCACCCGCACGCCGGTCGGCAAGGCGCCGCGCGGCGTGTTCCGCCACACCCGCCCGGACGACATGCTCGCCCATGTGATCCGCGCCGTGATGGCTCAGTACCCAAGCATCGACCCGCATCGCATCGGTGACGTCATCATTGGCTGCGCCATGCCCGAAGCCGAGCAAGGCATGAACGTGGCACGCATCGGCCTGCTGCTGGCCGGCCTGCCGCACACCGTGCCCGGCGTCACCGTCAACCGTTTCTGCTCCTCCGGCCTGCAGGCCGTGGCGATGGCTGCCGATCGCATCCGCCTGGGCCTGGACGATCTGATGCTCGCTGGCGGCACCGAGAGCATGAGCATGGTGCCGATGATGGGCCACAAGGTCGCGATGAACCCCGCGATCTTCCAGGACGAAAACATCGGCATCGCCTACGGCATGGGCATCACCGCCGAGAACGTGGCCAAGCAGTGGAAGATCACCCGCGAGCAGCAGGACGCGTTCTCCGTTGAAAGCCACCGCCGCGCCCTGGCCGGCCAGGCCGCCGGTGAATTCAAGGATGAAATCACCCCGTTCCCGCTCGACGACCATTATCCGGACCTGGCTAATCGCAGCATCAAGACCGACAGTCGCCTGATCGACCAGGACGAAGGCCCGCGTGCAGGCACCACGCTCGAAGTGCTGGGCAAGCTCAGGACCGTGTTCCGCAACGGCCAGTTCGGCGGCACCGTCACCGCCGGCAACTCCAGCCAGATGTCCGACGGCGCCGGCGCCGTCATGCTGGCCAGCGAGAAGGCCATCAAGGAATACAACCTGCAGCCACTCGCCCGCTTCGTCGGTTTCTCTGTCGCCGGCGTGCCGCCTGAAGTGATGGGTATCGGCCCCAAGGAAGCCATTCCGAAGGCCCTCAAAGACACCGGCATGACTCAGGATCAGATGGACTGGATCGAACTCAACGAAGCTTTCGCCGCGCAGGCGCTGGCGGTCATGGGTGACCTCAAACTCGACCCGGCCAAGGTCAACCCGCTCGGCGGCGCGATCGCGCTGGGCCACCCGCTGGGTGCCACCGGAGCCGTGCGCATCGCCACCCTGGTACACGGCCTGCGCCGTCGCAAGCAAAAGTACGGGATGGTCACCATGTGTATCGGCACCGGCATGGGCGCGGCGGGTATTTTCGAAGCGCTCTAAGTACCCAAAGTCGCGCCGCCACAAAAGCCCCTCTTCCTCTGGGAGAGGGGTTTTGGTGATACTTCAGACGGATTACACCGTGCGGGTATTCAACGCCGCGACTGCACGCTTGGCCCGTAACGTCGCCCGACGCCGCGCGTCACCTTCTCACCGACAGGCTCCCAGGGTCGCCGCGGGCAGAAGGACCATCCCGGACGGGCTTCAACACCATCCCAAAAACCAGAACGGCGCCGTCCAAAAGCGGTGCCGTTCTTTATTTCAGGAATTCCCGCCGAAGTGACAATCAAGTGACCATCCGTCTCAACTCTTGCCGCCGAACTCCTCCCACGCGCGCACCGAATCAGCCGCATACATCAGCGACGGCCCACCACCCATGTACACCGCCACCGCCAGCGTCTCGGTGAGCTGCTGGTAGCTGGCTCCCAGCCGCACCAGCGCCTTCACGTGAAAGCCGATGCAGCCATCGCACTTGGTGGCCACGCCGATCGACAACGCCATCAACTCCTTGTCGATTGCCGACAGCACCCCTGGCTCCATCGCCGCCTTGGACATCGCCGTAAAGCCGTCCAACGTGCTTGGTTCAGCCGTACGCAATGTACCCACGGCCTGACTGAGATCCTGAGTCAACTGCTTGTAGGACTTACTGGACATAAGTGCGCTCCTGGTGTGTAAGGACAAATCCAGTTTGAGCGTAATTTGCGGGCGTTGAAGCGGGTGTGACAGCGTGTCGCGGGGCGTTGCGGCATGGTGAGCTCGATATGGACTTCCACGGACCAGCGCAACCTCTTGCCCGGATCACCCGTGGCCCGCCGCCGGTAGGACATGTACTGAGGTTTCAGCGGCAGTTCCGCCTCCGAACGTACGACCAATCGATCAATCAGTTGTCACGACGCGTCGACGCCACAGTGAGGCCAATCAGGCGCGATACGACCAGGGCGATGTACATCACCCCGACAAACATCTCCAGCGCCGCCACCGCGCGGGTATGCACAGTGATGGGAATAACGTCACCGATGCCCGTACTGGAAAGCAACGCAAAGCTGAGAAACAGCATCTCCGTCCACGTCCGCGGTGCTTGCGGATTCACTGCGGCGGAAAAACAACCCGGCTGCAGTGTCTGGCACAACACATAGACGAAGGTGAACGCCCAGGCCAGCAAGGTGAAAGTGGCTCCGGCCGCAAACAGCTCGTCCGTGGTGGCGCGACGATCAGCCAGCATGTAGCTGATCAGACAACCGGCGGCGTAGAAGTAGAACAACGCCTCCAGTGCCGCCCACCAGGGACGCAACTGCGGCACGTCCATGGTCATGTCGAGTACGTTGAGAGCGACCGCCGGCACTGCGATGGAAAAGCTGATCCACGCCCGCCCTGGCGTATGCCGCACCATCAGAATGGCCAGGCTCAACACCAGCACGCCGAACGCTCCCAGGATCGCGCGTGCCGGACGAGTCTGCTCAATAAATGGATAGAGCAGCAACCCAGCCAGCTGGACAAACAGAAGGATGGCCGAAGGGTGCTGGATGATCCGCACGAGCCAGCGCAGGCGCATGACGCGGGTGATGTTTACGGGCGCCACAGCCGCGTTCGCATTGCTCATATTGGGTCACTCGTGCGGTGTTGATTTGATGTTTGGCGGCGAGTGTAACCGTTGGATCAAAAGTGGATCTCGTGCCACAGACATGTCGGCAAGAATCCAACGCGATCAGTGGCATTAACTTGGGCGACTAGGAGCCTGTCGGGCTTTGGTGGTCGAGTCGAGAATTCGGATGAGTGCGGACAGATTTTCGCCGCTTCGCGGGTCCATATTGGTTCTATGGACCAAGAATCGGCGGAAGTATGGACCACTCAGGCGAATTCGCAGGCCGGCCAACCAAAGTCCGACAGGCTCCTAGGTCCCTCCACAAACGCTGCTCAGCCATCCCGTAGACCGTAGGTCTGCGAACAAACCTACGCGAAGGGCGACCTTCCCTCTCATTGCGGATTACCAGCCTGTTGACCAACTATAGCCAACACAATTGACCAGCTTCGCGCACGACTTGACCGGCATCACCAACCAGCTGGACAGCTGGCTGGAGGCCACTTGCGAGCCAGAGGGGCGCTCGTGAGGATCCGATTTCGGGTGGGCTGGTTGGTCGAAATGGTCCGCTTTCGTCGTTGCCATCGTGATTCAATATGCATGCACGCATCACGGCCGCAATGCTGCCAACGCGGTCGTCATGCCAGCGGCGCGTGCACGCTGCACTCGATCGGTCGGCACTTCAGCCTGCACTAGTTAACCGTGAGCCGGATTGCACGGAAGAGGATATGGCGAAACAAGACCTAACCCCTGGCCGTAGAACTTCCTCCATCCCCATTCCAGCGCGACTTTGCGGACGCTTCGTTGTAAGGTTTTGCGAATTGCGGTCACGGATGCGCCGCACGTTGCCGACCAGGACAGAAATGGTATGGGGCTTAACTTGGGAGCGAAAATGAAATCGTCACGCTTGCGCGCAGCGATACTCGCGGCATTGCTTGTAGTGTCCGCAGGGTTTGTTGCCCACGCGGCGGTATCGCCGCCGGCCGAATTCCCTCCGGACGCATTCCCGTCCACTTACCAGCCACTGCCCGCACAGACCACGCTGATAGAGCATGCGACGATCTATACCGGCACTGGCGAACGCATCGACGATGGCGCGGTGTTGCTGCGTGACGGCAAGGTCGCCGCGATCGGCAAGCAGGTCAATGTGCCAGCAGGCGCGCTGGTCATCGATGCCAAGGGCAAGTTCGTCACGCCCGGGCTGATTGACGTGCACTCGCATTTGGGCGTCTACCCGTCGCCGTCGGTCGCTGCTACCGGCCAGGGTAACGAGATGACCAACCCGAACACGGCGCAGGTGATGGCCGAGCACTCGGTCTGGCCGCAGGACCCGGGCTTCAACACCGCTCGCGCCGGTGGCGTGACGACGCTTGAGATCCTGCCAGGCTCCGGCAACCTGATCGGCGGCCGTGGCGTGGTGCTGAAGAACGTGCCGGCCACGACCGTGCAGGCAATGAAGTTTCCGGATGCGCCCTATGGCCTGAAGATGGCATGTGGCGAGAACCCCATGCGCGTGTATGGCAGCCGCAACCAGTTCCCCTCGACCATCATGGGTAACGTTGCCGGTTACCGACAGGCGTTTGCCGATGCCCAGGCCTACGATCGCGAATGGAAAGCCTGGGAAGCAAAGGTCAAAGCCAAGGGCGCCGCCGACGCCGGCTCAGCGCCTAAGCGCGATCTCGGTAAGGAAACCCTGGCCGAAGTGCTCGACGGCAAGATTCTGGTGCAGATGCATTGCTACCGATCCGACGAAATGGCCGCGTTGCTTGACGTGGCGCAGGAGTTCGGCTTCAAGATCACTGCATTCCACCACGCCGTTGAGGCGTACAAGATTCCGCAGCTGTTGGCGAAAACCGACACCTGCGCGGCGATGTGGGCTGACTGGTGGGGCTTCAAGATGGAGGCGTGGGACGGCATTCGCGCGAACCTCGCGATGGTCGACGCTGCCGGTGCGTGTGCGCTGATTCACTCCGATGACGAGAACGGTATCCAACGCCTCAACCAGGAAGTGACCAAGGCCTGGGCTGCGGGCCAGCAAGCCGGCCTGGACATCAGCAAGGAGCATGCGGTGATGTGGATGACCCTGAATCCCGCCAAGGCACTCGGTCTGGCTGACCGCATTGGCTCGCTGGAGCCGGGCAAGAATGCCGATGTAGTGCTCTGGAGTAACGACCCCTTCAGCGTCTACGCACGCACCGAAAAGGTGTTCCTCGACGGCGCCCTGGTCTATGACCGGGCCGATCCAACGCGGCAGTCGAAGTCGGACTTCATGCTTGGCAGCTTCATCGAGGCGCACGCCAGCGATGCCGCCGCCGAGGAGAAAACGCCATGAAATATCCGGTCATGCTTCTGGCGATGCTCTGTGTCGCATGCAGTCCGGCGGATCATTCGGACAACCGTACCTACGGTACTGATCAAAGACGGCCGAATAGCCGCCGTCGGTGCCAACGTCGACATCCCGGCCGACGCCGAGCGCATTGACGCCACCGGCAAGATCGTCACCCCGGGCATCTTCGATCCCGAGAGCCAGTTCGGTATCGTCGAAGTCTCGGCAGTCCAGGAAACCCGCGACGCTTCAGCCGGCAAATCGCGCTTCAGCGCCGCGTTCGACGTCGCCGACGCGATCAATCCGCGCTCAGTGCTTATCCCGGTCAATCGCATTGCCGGCGTCACCCGCGCGATGGTGTCGCCCACGGACAGCGACGATCACATCATCGCTGGCCGCGGAGCGATCATCGATCTGGGCTCCACCGAGGGCTTCATTCACCGCCATTCCGCGGCGATGTTCGCCACGCTCGGTGAATCCGGCGCGAAACAGGCTGGCGGATCACGAGCAGCAGCGTTGCTGGCGCTGCGCGAAGCGCTGCAAGATGCGGGGGATTACGCCGCCAACACCAGCGCGTATGCCACCAACCAACGCCGCAGCTACACGCTTACCCGGCTGGACCTGGAGGCGCTGGGCGCCGTGCTGGATGGCACTGAGCCGCTGGTGATCCATGTCGAGCGCGCCAGCGACATAGAGGCAACATTGCGGCTGGCCCGCGACTTCAAGCTGAAGCTGATCGTCTCCGGCGGCGCCGAGGCCTGGATGGTCGCCGATCAACTGGCCAAGGCACATGTGCCGGTATTACTTAATCCATTGGAAGACCTGCCTACGCATTTCGAAACACTGGGTTCCACGCTGGAGAACGCAGCACGCCTGCAGCAGGCCGGCGTCCTGATCGCGTTCGCCACCGGTGACACACACAACGCCCGCAACGTCACCCAGGCTGCTGGCAACGCCGTGGCCAACGGGCTGCCGTGGCTGGACGCGCTCAAGGCACTAATGCTCAACCCGGCACAGATCTACGGCATGGACAAGGATCTGGGCACGCTGGAGCAAGGCAAGTTAGCCGACGTAGTGATCTGGAGCGCCGACCCGCTGGAACTGTCCAGCTCTGCCGACCAGGTCTTTATCGCCGGCCGCAAGATTCCCATGGTCAGTCGTCAGACGATGCTGCGCGATCGTTATATGCGGGCTATGCGAGAGAAGCAGGCGTTGCCGTCGGGGTATCTTGTGCCAACTGTGCAGTGAGGTTGGCTGCTGGGTGATTTTGGTGCAGTGGGCTTCGTCCTGGCT
>CAJDWA010000008.1_pt1 | contig 25834 bp, 25 predicted proteins | sample 7391461 | NCBI WGS metagenome assembly CAJDWA01 (sample SAMEA7055726, study PRJEB34461) | soil metagenome | biome: terrestrial ecosystem; feature: Peninsula; material: soil | place: Antarctica | collected 2016 | reverse complement strand
CCGAGCTTATCCGCGGCGGTCGCGATCACCTGCTGGAGCTGGCAGCCAGCCGCGACCCGCACGCCGACGAGCTGCAACAGGCCTTCGCCCGCGAGGATGACGACCCGGGTCGCGATGCCTTCATGCAACGCCTGCTGGAGGCTTTCGGCATCCACGCCGAAGAGCTCGGCCGTGGGGTGCTGCTGCTCGATCCGCAATACCTGTCCACCGACGCCCTGCCCGGCTTCGCCGAGGGTCCGCAATCAGTAACGTTCTCACGCGAAGTGGCGCTCTCTCGCGAAGACCTGCCGCTGTTGCGACTCGACCATCCGCTGATCGCCGGCGCGATGGATTTGGCATTGTCCGGCGAACAGGGCAACGCCGCCTTCATGGTCGACGATGTGCTGTCGCCGCGGACGGCGTTGCTGCAATCGATCTTTGTGCTCGAATGCGTGGCCGATCGCCGGCTCGACGCCGAACGCTTCCTGCCGCCCCTGCCGGTCGTGGTCACTGTCGATACACGACTGGTCGAACGTGTCGATTTCGCGCCCAGCGAAGCCGCGCTGCGCAAGGCCGGTGACCGCAATATCGAAGTGGCGCGCTACCGCAAATTCCTCGGCAAGCTGGTCCCGCCGATGCTGGCCCGCGCCGAGACACTGGCCGCTGCGCGCGCGCAAACCAGCATTGACGCGGCAGTGGCCGTGGCTACCGACACCCTGGACGGCGAGCTGTCACGTCTGCTGGCGCTGCGCGCCGTGAACCCGTCGATCAGTGATGCGGAAATCACCGCCGTCACCGACGAACGCAACGCCTTGCTGGCGGCGCTGCCGCAATCGCGGCTGCGTCTGGATTCGGTGCGCTTCGTGGTCAGCGCGGATTTCCTGGCGATGCGCTGAACCTCAGCGCGTCAAGCGCCGTTTCGGCTTGATCGGAAGCTTGCCGCGCCAGTACTGGATCAACACGATGCCGCCGACCATACCGCCGAGATGAGCGAAATGGGCCACGCCGGCCTGGGTACCGGTAACACCCAGCACCAGTTCCACCGTGGCGTAACCAATCACGAAGAGCCAGGCGGGAATCGGTATCGGCAGGAAGATCAGCATCATCTTCTCGTGCGGATACATCATGCCAAATGCCAGCAGCAGGCCGAACACTGCCCCCGACGCACCCAGCGTCGGGTAGAAGCCGTGGGTAAACCATTGCACCACGATCAGCTGCGCCAGCGCCGCCACAATCGCGCAGACGAAATAGTAGATGATGAAATTACGCGGGCCGAAAGTCCGCTCGATCGTGCCACCGAACATGAACAGCGCGAACATGTTGAACAGGATGTGGGTGAGTCCGCCATGCATGAACGCGTAGGTGACCAATTGCCACGGCCGGAATCCGATCGAGGCCACGCCCTGCGCGGTCGGGAATATTTGGTCCGGCCCCCACGGCCACAGCGCGAAATACTGCAGGAACGCTTCACCGAAGAACTGTTGCAATCCGAAAACGACGACGTTGGCAATCAGCAGGTTGCGCGTGACCGGTGGCAAATCAAATGGCATCGGGCAACTCCAGGTCCAGGGTACAAAGGCCAAGCGTAACGGTGACGGCGCCATACCGCCATGCAGCGCGCAGCGCGGCAATATCGTCTGACTCCGAAGCCAGGTATTTGTTCAACCTGTTCGTATGTCGTTGGTAGCGGTTCCTGCGTACCAAGCAAAAAACCGCCTCGCGGCGGTCTTCAGTACGCGGGACGGCAAACTATCAGCCCTTGTTGAGCGCCAGCGCCATCGCATCCGGGCGCTTGGCGCCGACAAAACGCTTGGCCCAGTAACCGCTGTCCAGGCTGGAGATTTCCACGGACTTGCCGGTCGTCGGGGAATGGATGAAGCGCCCGTCGGAGATGTAGATGCCCACGTGCGAGACACGGTGGCGTCCACTGGTATGGAAGAACACCAGGTCACCAGGCTTGATGTCCACTCGTTTGACCTTGGTGCCGGCCAGGAATTGCGAGGCCGAGTTGTTCGGCAACTGCAGGCCGATCGCGTGAGCGAATACGTAACGGACGAAACCGCTGCAATCAAACCCGGTCGAGGGATCGCGACCGCCTCGCACATAACGGATGTCGCGCAGACTCATCGCCGCCGCCAGCAAGGCCTTGCGCAGATCGGTGATGTTCTGCATGCCAATATGGGTCGTCGGTGCCTTATCGCCGTCAGCTTGAGCGACCGCTGGGTTCGCGGCTGCCGCCACGTGGGTCAACAAGGCGTCGGCATCGCTCGGCAACACCGACTGGCCCAATGCCGCGGTAGGACTGAACATCGACAGCGGGTGCAGCAACGGCGCCGCTACACTGGCGACTGTCGACTCACTGATGAGCTGGCTGTCGACGGCGTTGGCGTCGGGGGCATGAAGCAGAGCGCAAAAGAACAGGACCGGGGCAAGTGCAGCAAACATGGATCGCTGGATGGGCATGCAGGAAAATCCCGGACGTTCACACGATGGGCCACCTGCGCGGACGCTGGCGGTGTGACAAGGTTGTGAAAGTACCAAGCCAGGAGCTCCTAGATGTTCGATCCAGGTTAAGTGGACCCTGCCGTTTCGGAAAATCGAGACGGTCAGCACATTCCATTTAACCGGTTGATTTTGATACCTATATTACTCGACAGGCGATTCCGGCCAATAATACGAATCCGGGTAAGGGCGAGCGCCGAAAATCGCCGTGCCGATTCGGATTTCGGTCGCTCCTTCGGCGATGGCGATCGGGAAGTCACCGCTCATACCCATCGAAAGCTTAGGCAAATCATGGCCTTGTGTTACGGCCTGATCACGCAGTTCGCGCAACAGACGAAAACACCCGTGCACTTCGGCGGGCTCGGTAGACAGGATCGCCAAAGTCATCAGGCCGCGCACGCGCAAAGTGTCGTAACGGCGCAAACGGTCCAGGAATTCCGGTAGCTGTTCAGGCGGCAGTCCGTACTTGCTGGGCTCGAGCGAGGTTTTCACTTGCACCAGCACGTCGATAGCGCGGCCCTCGTGTTGCAAGCGCCGATCCAGTGCCTCGGCCAGTGCCGGCCGGTCCAGCGAGTGCACTTCGCTGGCCAGTCGGGCGACGTCTTTCGCCTTGTTGGTCTGCAGGTGACCGATCATCACCCAGTCGATATCGCAGTCGGCCAGCGGCGCGGCCTTGTCGCGGATCTCCTGCACCTTGTTTTCGCCGAAGCGACGCATGCCCAACGCCACGCCGGCGCGGATGACCTCCGGTCCGAAGGTCTTGCTGACCGGCAGGATGGTCACCTCGGCCGGGTCGCGACCCGCCTCGCGGCAGGCATCATCAACCCGGCGGCGGATCTGCGCCCAGCTCTGGGCAAGAGCGTGCGTATCCATGCTCAGGCCCCGGCAGTCATGCCTTGCCGTCTTGCTGGTGATGGCGCGCCACCACCTCGGCCACCACCATCGAGACCTTCTTGCCGGTGGGGATGTGCAGGAATTCGTTCGGACCATGCGCATTGGAATGCGGTCCGAGCACGCCGGTGATCAGGAACTGCGCCTGCGGGAATTTCTCGCCGAGCATGCCCATGAACGGGATGCTGCCGCCCTCGCCCATGTAGGTCGCCGGCGCACCGAAATAATGCTCGGAAGCCTGGTTGACCGCCTCGGCCAGCCATGGTGACAGCGCCGGCGCGTTCCAGCCGCTGCCATCCTTTTCCAGGGTGAAGCTGACCTTGGCGCCGTACGGCGGATCCGCCTCCAGCAGCTCCTTGACGAAGACGCCGGCCGTGGCACCGCTGAGCGTGGGCGGCACGCGCAGGCTGAGTTTTACCGACGTATCCGGCCGCATGACGTTGCCGGCGCTTTCCAGCGCTGGGATGCCGCCGACGCCGGTAACTGCCAGTTGCGGACGCCAGGTGCGGTTGAGGACCAGTTCGATCAAGTCATCGGAGACCGGCTGCATGCCCTCGATCCAGGGGAATTTGCTGAAGATATCGGTACCGAGCACCTCGGCCGACGCCTTGGCCTGCTCGATCCGTTCCGCCGGAATGTCGACGTAAAGCTCTTTCGGTTTGATCTTGCCGGTGGCTGGATCCTCCAGCCGCGACAACAGCTCACGCAGAATGCGGAAGCTCGAGGGCACCACGCCGGAGGCGTCGCCCGAATGCACGCCCTCTTCCAGCACCTGCACGCTGAGATTGCCGCCGGTCATACCGCGCAGCGACGTGGTCAGCCACAGCTGGTCGTAATTTCCGCAACCGGAATCCAGGCACACCACCAGCGATGGGCTGCCGATCCGCGACGCCAGGTGATCGACGTAGAACGGCAGGTCGTAGCTGCCCGACTCCTCGCAGGCTTCGATCATGATCACGCAGCGCGCATGCGCAATACCTTGCTCCTGCAGCGCCAGCAGCGCGGCCAGCGAGCCGAAGATGGCGTAACCATCATCCGCGCCGCCACGGCCGTACAGCTTGTCGCCCTTGATCACCGGCTTCCACGGACCGAGGTCGTCAGCCCAGCCAGTCATCTCCGGCTGCTTGTCCAGGTGACCGTAGAGCATCACCGTGTCGTCGCCTTGTCCCGGCACTTCGATATAGATCAACGGCGTGCGCCCTTCCAGCCGCACCACCTCCAGGGTGGCGCCGGGCAACTGGTCCAGCTTGGAGCGCGCCCAGGTTTCCATCAGCTTCACCGCGGCATCCATATGTCCGTGGCTGGCCCAATCCTTGTCGAACATCGGCGACTTATTGGGAATACGAATGTATTCCACCAGTTGCGGCACGACTTCGGCATCCCACAAATCATTGACGAAACGGGACAGACGGCTGGTATCCATGGGTTGCACTCCGGCTTGCGAACAAGAAGGCAGTGTAGCAGCGCACCCCGACGGGACCGACACGAGGGGTGGCCAAAGCCCACAAGAACGGGCGCGTGCGCCGCACGGTCAGCTGGCATCGCGCCCGACTGCGCGACGGTCCGTCATCGCGCATGGTGATGTGGCGGCAGCGAGTGCAGCCGCCACTACGCCATCACCAGTTCCAGGGAGGAAAGCCATGTTCAGCAAACTCGCCAAACTCGTCATCGCATTAACCCTCGCCGTGCCGGGCCTGCTGTTCGCCGCCACACCGGTAAACATCAACCAGGCCAATGCCGCGACGATCGCCAAGTCACTCGATGGCATCGGTCCGTCGCGGGCGAAAGCCATCGTGGCCTGGCGCGAAGCGCACGGCCCGTTCAAAAAGGCCGACGACCTCAAGCACGTCAAGGGCATCGGCAAGGCCACGATCGAGCGTAACCGTGGCGCGATCCTGCTCGCCGACTCCGCTGTCGGAAAGGATGCTGTGGCCGAGCCAAAGCCCAGTCAGCGCAAGACGGCAGACGCCGGGTAAGTCCGCCCGCACCGTAACGACGCCCCATGCAGGCAGCGCGCCATGGCGTGCTGCCTGCGCTACACTCGCGCGCCGCACCTGCCGCCGCGTCGCCATGATCCTGCCGCTTTACCACATCGCCGCATCCGCCATTACTGGCGCCGGCAAGGGTCTGTTCCTCGACGAACCGGTTGCTGCCGGTCGCGTCATCACCGCACCCGACGCCATCGACAAGACATTTCGCCACAGCGAGATCGATGCGTCGGCGGAGCTTCGCCAGCAATGGCACGCCAGCGCACGCTGGTTCGAGGATCGCTATACGCTGTCGCCGGATTGGCCGGACGAGTGCTACCTCAACCACAGCTTCACGCCAAACGGCTTGTGGCACCTGGGTTTCGTATTCGCCCTGGCCGACCTGCCCGCCGGCAGTGAGATCACGGTGGATTACCGCCACCTGCTGCCACCCGGCCAGGCCGAGGATTTTGTCGATTCGGTCACAGGTGAGACAATTACCGGGTTGTCCTGGCAAGAGAGCTTGGCCAGCAGTACCCGCGCCCTTGCCGAACTGCTGGCAGCCACTCCAACCCAGGCGTGATGGCTGATTGTGATGTTTGAGATACCTACCATTGAAACGGCGCGATTGCGCCTGACCGCGTTGACCGAGCAGCACTTCGACGAGTACGCCGCCATGCTGGCCGATCCGGGCAGCACGCGGTGGGTCGGCGACGGTGAGCCGCTGGATCGCACCAACGCCTGGCGTTCGCTGGCGATGTTGCTGGGCCACTGGCAACTACGCGGTTGCGGCATGTGGGCACTGGAGCTCAAGGACAGCGGCGAGTTCATCGGCCGCGCCGGCCTGATGTACCCCGACGGCTGGCCCGATCTGGAGATGGGCTGGATGCTCAAGCCGGGCTATCGCCACCAGGGCTACGCCACCGAGGCCGGCAACGCCGTGCTCGATTTCGCCTGGACCAAGCTGCACGCACCGCGCGTGATCAGCCTTGTGCGGATCGGCAACGAAGACTCCGACCGACTGGCCGAGCGCCTCGGCGGCGAGCACATCGAGAACATGGATTTCTACGGCAGCAACAGCCATGTATTCGCCTACTACCCGCCGCAGCGTGAGCATCGCCGGGCCTACGCTTGAGTCATCGAGCGCGATAGCGCTCGCAGGGCGCTCGACTCGCGGCGTGGGCAACCGCTTCACCGTCGCTCAATAGACGTCGCGCCAGTAACGGCCCCGCTCGTGCAACTGATCCACCCGAGCGGCACCCAGCACCTCAAGCAACGCCGCATCAACGCCGGGCGTGAGCCCATCGAGGCTGCCGCAAACGTAGTCGACTGCGCCCGTTTCCATTCAGCGCAGCAATTCGTCTTTTGCCTCGCGCAGGCGTTGCTGCACACAGACGCGTTCGATCCAGCGTTCGATCTCTTCGCGGTAATGGATGGACTGTGCACATCGACCAGAGTGCACGAGCGGGCTAACTTGTGAACGTTATCTGAGGGCAAAAGAAAAGAGCCACCCCTTGAGGATGGCTCCAGACTTGTTCTCAATTGGTGGGCGGTACAAGGATCGAACTTGTGACCCCTACCATGTCAAGGTAGTGCTCTACCGCTGAGCTAACCGCCCGTCGCATCGGTCATGCCGCGCGAGCCGCGCAGTATACGGGAGCGCGCGGTCGGCGACAATATGCCGGGGAGACCCCGGCCTCAACGCAGCGCCCGTTCGCGCAGCTGGTGAATCTCGTCGCGCAGATGGGCTGCCTGCTCGAATTCCAGGTTCTGCGCGTGTTTGTACATGCGCGCCTCCAGTTTCTTCAGCAGGCTGGCGGCCTGCTGCGGGTCGAGGCCGGCGTAGTCGGCGCCTTGCTCGGCCACCGCGCGGCCGCGTGACTGCGGCTTGCCGCGGCGATTGCCAGCCTCGCTGCGTGCCCCTTCCATGATGTCGGCAATGCGTCGCACCACGGTCCTCGGCGTGATGTCATGCGCCTGGTTGTATTCGACCTGTTTCTCCCGACGCCGCGCGGTCTCATCCATCGCCACCTGCATCGAGCGGGTCACCGTGTCGGCATACAGGATGGCCTTGCCGCGGACGTTGCGCGCGGCTCGGCCGATGGTCTGGATCAGCGAGCCGCTGGAGCGCAGGAAACCCTCCTTGTCGGCATCCAGGATCGCCACCAGCGACACTTCGGGCATGTCCAGACCCTCGCGCAGCAAGTTGATGCCGACCAGTACGTCAAACTCGCCCAGGCGCAGATCGCGGATGATCTCGCTGCGCTCGACTGTCTCGATGTCCGAGTGCAGGTAGCGCACCTTCACATCGTGCTCAGCCAGGTACTCGCTGAGATTTTCGGCCATGCGCTTGGTCAGCGTGGTGACCAGTACGCGATCACCCATGGCGACCCGTTTGTACGCCTCGCTGAGCAGGTCATCGACCTGGGTGCGCACCGGGCGCACCTCGACCTCCGGATCGATCAGGCCGGTCGGACGCACCACCAGTTCGGTCACCGCATCGCCGGATTTTTGCAATTCGTAGGCGCGCGGCGTGGCGGAAATAAAGATCGTACGCGGCACCCGGGATTCCCATTCCTCGAAACGCAGCGGCCGGTTGTCCATCGCCGAGGGAAGGCGGAAGCCAAACTCGACCAGGGTTTCCTTGCGTGAGCGGTCGCCCTTGTACATCGCGCCCAGCTGCGGCACGGTCACGTGTGATTCGTCGACCACCAGCAGGCCATCGGCCGGCAGATAGTCGAACAGGGTCGGCGGCGGCTCGCCCGGTTCCCGCCGGGTCAGGTGACGTGAGTAGTTCTCGATGCCCTGGCAGTAACCGACCTCGGTCATCATCTCCAGATCGAAACGCGTGCGCTGCTCCAGCCGCTGCGCTTCCAGCAGCTTGTTTTCCTTGTACAGGTACTCCAGCCGGTCCTTTAGCTCGACCTTGATTGTCTCGATCGCGTTGAGCACGCTCTCACGAGTGCTGGCGTAATGGGTGCGCGGATAGACGGTGTAGCGCTGCACTTTGCGGATGGTCTCGCCGGTGAGTGGATCGAACAATGCCATGTTCTCCACCTCGCCATCGAACAGCTCGATGCGCAGCGCCTCGGTTTCCGACTCGGCCGGAAACACGTCGATGATCTCGCCGCGCACACGGTAGGTGCCGCGGCGCAGGTCCATCTCGTTGCGCGTGTATTGCAGCTCGGTCAGCTGGTGGATCAGCTTGCGCTGGTCGATCCGCTCGCCCTTGGCCAGAATCAGTCGCAGCGACAGGTAGTCCTCGGGATTGCCCAGACCGTAGATCGCGGACACGGTGGCCACGATGATCGAATCACGCCGCGACAGCAGCGCCTTGGTCGCGGACAGGCGCATCTGCTCGATGTGCTCGTTGATCGAGGCGTCCTTCTCGATGAAGGTATCCGACGCCACCACGTAGGCTTCCGGCTGGTAGTAGTCGTAATAGCTGACGAAGTACTCCACCGCGTTTTGCGGAAAGAATTCCCTGAACTCGCCGTACAGCTGCGCCGCCAGCGTCTTGTTCGGCGCCATCACGATGGTCGGGCGCTGCACGCGTTCGATCACGTTGGCGATGGTGTAGGTCTTGCCCGAGCCGGTGACGCCGAGCAGGGTCTGCGCGGCCAGGCCAGCCTCGAAACCTTCGGTAAGGCGCTCGATCGCCTGCGGCTGGTCGCCGGCGGGCTGGTAGGGAGCAACGAGTTGGAAACGGTCAGTCATCGACTACAGATGTGGGCGGAACAGGCGATTTTAAATCGGGACTGCTGACAGGGTGCATCAGCACGAACCCACAGCGATGGCGGAACCAGGCCACTGGGCCGGTCGCCGCCGCGCCATAGCATGGGATCTCCGTACATCGCAGGAAGCGACATGGCCACGGCGCCAGGGAAATCGGCTTCAGCTTGCTCGCAATGCGGCATGAGCCTGATCGAGCAGATCATGGTCTTGACCATTATCGGCATCCTCACTGGCATCGCGTTGCCGTCACTACGGCACCTGCTTGGCCGCAACCGCTTGCAGGGAGCGCAGACTGACTTCATCTCAGCATTGCGGCACGCGCGCAGCACCGCTGCCACCAGCGGCAAACGCACGCTATTTTGCCCCAGCCGGGACGGCAACCACTGCAGCGGCGACTCGCAATGGGAGTACGGCTGGTTGCTTGGACACGATACCGACGGCGATCATCAGCCTGATAGCGGTCCCTCTTACACGCACTCCACCTACGCCGGCGTGCGCATCATCAGCAACCGCGAACGCCACGATGTGCGGTTCCAGCCTGACGGGAGTGCCAGCGGCAGCAACCTGACCTTGTTGTTTTGCGAGCCGGCCGGAGGCGGCCCGGTCCTCAGCGTGGTGGTTTCCAACGCCGGTCGCGTCCGTGGCGCGCCGGCCAGCGCGGCTCAGGCGGCCAGTTGTCTGCAGGATGACTGAGCCGGCGTGACCGAGGGGAAAGCTTGTGCAGGACCGCTCATTGCGCTCTGCGGATGCTCGCTCATGCAACGCCCAACGACCCGAACGGACGGCGATCGATCAGAGCGGAAGCGTTCCGTGGAGAAGATCCACCAGGAATGCGCCATCAGGGCAGACGGACGAGAGACGAAATCCAGCAAACAGACGGCGCGGCGGCAGTCAGGCTATCGGCGTGCCGGTCGGCACCGGCTGCACACTGCCGTCGAGAAGTCGTGGCAACAGCTCCAGCGCATCCTCGAAACCAGTGATCGGCACGTGAGCAATGCCCACAGCGCGGCAATGCTCGATCAGGCGATCCTTGGCAAACACGAAATCGGCGCGGCCAGCCACACAGAAGTCCGAGACGCCATCTCCAATCAGCAGGGTTTTCACACCGCTCGCGCGTGCCTGGGCCAGGCAGGCGCACTTGCAGGTTCCGCTGCGGCAGCCTTCCATCTGGAACGGCGAAGTCAGCTGCCACGATTGCGGCAGCTCGCCCGGCACCAGATGATTGGCCGCCAATGGCAGGTCGTCCAGCCCGTGGCGGCCGAGCATCTGATGGATCACGTAATCGAGCCCGCCGCTGACCACATGGATCGGCACGTTCAGTTCGCGCGCCCTCGCCACGAAACCCGGGAATGCATGATCAATGCACAATCGGGCCAGATACTCGTCCAGCTCGGCCTGGGTCATCCGCAACAGGGCAACTTGGCCGGTGATGCATTCGCGCGAACCGATGCGCCCTGCACGCCAGTCCTGTTCCAGCACTTCCCAGCCCGGCGTGCCAAAACGGCCCAGCAGCGAGTCGATCACGTCTTCGACGGAAATGGTGCCGTCGAAATCAGACAGAATGGTCCAGCCGGAAACGGCCATCGCAAGCTCGCATCAGCAGCAGTCACCACCAGTGTAGCGAGACTGCGTGTCGGCGCTCTTTCCTACTTTGCATCCGCAGCGACGAAGGCCGGCCTGGCGCCATGACTCGTCGACTGCATTCTCTCGTCGCGCTGCCAGCTTGGGCGTCAGCGGTCGTCCCGCGTCCAGATCGCCCCATCTTCTTCGCGTACTGGAAAGCTGGCGATCGGTATGTAGGCCGGCGGCTTGGTCACCGCGCCGGTGCGCACGTCGAAGCGCGCGCCGTGCCGTGGGCACTCGACCTCGAAACCGAACACCTCGCCACCGGCCAGGTCGCCACCATCGTGCGTGCAGGTATCTTCAATGGCATACAGCGCCCCGTCGATGTTGTAGACGGCGATCGGCGTGTCGCCGTCCCACACCACCTTGAATTCACCAGGCAGGAAATCGCTGCGGGTGCCGACCTTGATCCAGTCGTTCATGCGTTCAACTCCACGAAGTCCTTGAGCAATACCTCAAAGCGCAGATCGTCGCGGCGAGGTATGCCGAAACGCTCGTTGCCGTAGGGAAACGGCTGATATTCGCCCGTGCGTCGATAGCCACGGCGTTCGTACCACGCAATCAATTCGTCGCGCTGCACGATGACCGTCATGCGCATCGCGCAACAATGCCACTCGTCACGCGCGATGCGCTCGGCCTCGGCCAGCACCTGCTTGCCCAGGCCACTGCCCTGCTCTTCCGGATCGACCGCGAACATGCCGAAGTAACCTGACGTGCCCCGGCACTCGATGTGGCAACTGGCCTTGAGCCGGCCATCGCCCTCGGCCATCAATACGCGGCTGCCCGGACGTCCAATCAAGGCGGAAACATCGGCCGCATCGGTGCGCTGACCATCGAGCAAGTGCGATTCGGTAGTCCAGCCGCGCCGGCCGGATTCGCCGCGATAGGCCGATTCGACCAGGGCGACGATGGCCGGAACATCGGCGGCGCAAGCCGGACGAAATACGATGCGGGATAAGGTGTCGGTCATCGCTCGCATGATAATGCCGCACCCCCTCGCCCACCATGATCTGCGGCAGCCCGCCCGTCGCCAGCGAATGTCATGCAGGCTGGTTCGTAGCCCGGCTCGCTTCGTAAACCTTCAGCTGGGCGTAGACCAGCGCGAGCATGGAGGCGGGCAGCTGATGTTGCTGTGCGCGGGCCAGCATGTCGCCGATGATCTGATCCGCTTCGATCGGGTGACCGTGCTGCAGGTCGCGCAGCATCGACGCGGCCAACGGCGAACCAGCTTCGGTCAGCATGCCGCGGGAACGCTCCAGCACCCGCTCGTTCGGTGCATGGGCGTAGTGTTCCGCCACGGCCCGACACTCATCCAACAACGCGAATGCGGCAACGGCACCACCCGGGGCAGCCACAATCTCGCCGATCGAACCGCGCATCAGGCAGGTGATGCCGGCCAGCGAAGCGAGGATCAGCCACTTGTCCCACATGTCCTGCAACACGTTTCTGCTCGGACGTGAGTCGAACCCCGCATCCGCAAATGCCTCGGTAATCCGCTGCATGCGCGCCGATGCACCGCCGTCGCGCTCGCCGAAGCTGAGGCTGTGCATCCGGTTTAGATGCTGCACGACGCCCTGCGCATCGAGCGTGGAAGAAATGACGCACTGACCGCCCAGCACACGTTGCGCACCGAACTTTCCGTCCAGCAGTTCGAGCTGGCGCATGCCGTTGAGCAACGGCAGGATTGCGGTTTGCGGCCCCACCGCCGGCGCGATGTCTGCCATCGCCTGTTCCAGACCGTATGCTTTGCAGCTCAACACGACCAGGTCGAAAGGCTCGCCTAGCGCGCTCGCAGACACCGTCGGAGGCGCGCTCAGATCGGCGTCCCCGGTGGCACTGCGGATGGCCAGACCGTGCTGCGCCAACTGTCGTGAACGCTTGCCGCGCACCAGGAACGTCACATCGCGCCCATGCTGCAACAGGCGTCCACCGAAGTAACCGCCGGTGGCGCCGGCGCCCACGATCAATATGCGCATGTCAGTCTCCTGTCGACGTCGTGTCCGCGCCCTGCTGCATGCGGGCCACCTGGGCGTCCTTGTCGCTCCACAGAGCCCCCATCCATGTCTTGACCCGCCCGCGAAACGCCGGGTCTTCGTCGTAGCTGCCAACCAGCCCGGGGTCGATCGGTCGCTCACGCACGTGTACGCGAATATCGTGTACACGCCCGGCAACCAGATCCATCATCGTGCACGGCCCTTCCGGATAGACGATGGTGACATCGACAACGGCATGCAGTGCGTCGCCCATCGCATCGAGCACGAAGGCCACGCCGCCTGCCTTGGGTCGCAGCAGATAACGAAACGGCGAAGACTGTGCATCGTGCTTGGCCTGCGTGAAGCGGGTGCCCTCGGCAAAGTTCATCACCGAGACCGGCATGTGGCGGAACTTCTCGCAGGCACGCCGGGTCACCTCGCGATCCTTGCCCTGCAGCTCGGGATGGCGCAGCAACGTTTGCCGCGAGTAGCGCTTCATGAACGGAAAATCCAACGCCCACCACGCCGGTCCCAGGAACGGCACCCAGATCAATTGCTGCTTCAGGAAGAAACGCAAAAATGGGATACGCCGGTTGAACACTTTCTGCAGCACCGGGATATCCACCCAGCTCTGGTGATTGCACAACACGAGATAGTTACCGTCGCGGCGCAGACCCGCCAACCCATCAACCTGCCAGTGGATGCGGGTGAACAGCGCGAACAGGCAGATATTGACGCCAATCCAGCTTTCCGCGATCACTACCAGGGCGCGCGAGAGCGATCGCCGCACAGGCGGCAACGGGACGATGACCTTGACCAGAGCAAGCGCGAATATCGGCACGACATGTAGCAGAATATTCAGCGCGAGCAGCAGCATCGCCAACGGGACGCGCAGCAAGTAGGGAAAGGTCGAGAACATGAGGCCTGACTAAGGATGGGAAACTGTGGGACATGATGCCTTGCGAGCGACCAGAGAGCCATGCCCACCGCCGGCACGTCACCGGCAAACACATCACATCAACAGCTTGCGCACCTTGAGCAGCGCCACGATGAACGCGTCGATCTCCTCGCGCGTGTTGTAGAACGCCAACGAGGCGCGCAGCGTGGCCGGCACGCCAAAGAACTGCATCAGTGGGTGCGCGCAGTGATGACCGGAACGCACCGCAACGCCTTCTAGATCAAGCAGCGTGGCCAGGTCGGTAGCCTGCACGCCATCGATCAGGAACGAGATCACCGGCTCCTTCTCGGCCGCCTCGCCGACGATGCGCAGGCCGGGGATCTCGCGCAAGCGCTCGGTACCATAAGCCAGCAACTGCTGTTCCCAGGCGTGGATCGCTGCGAAGCCGACCGACTCGTAGTAGTCGATCGCCGCAGCCATCCCCACGAAACCGGCGATGTTCGGCGTGCCAGCCTCGAACTTGTGCGGCGGCGCGGAAAAGGTGGTACCGGCGAAACTCACTTCGCGGATCATCTCGCCGCCACCGAAGAACGGTGGCATCGCCTCCAGGTGTTCGCGTTTCGCCCACAGTGCCCCGGTGCCGGTCGGCGCCAGCATCTTGTGACCGGTGAATGCATAGAAATCGCACCCCAGCGCCTGCACGTCGACGGCGCGGTGCGGTACCGCCTGCGACCCATCGACCAGCAGCGGGATACCGCGCTTGCGGCACTCTTTCGCAATTTCGCGTATGGGATTGACCGTGCCGAGTACGTTGGAGACGTGGGTGACACAGGCCAGCTTCACGTCCGGCGTCAGCATGTCGAGGTAACGCTCCACGATCAGCTCGCCGCGTTCGTTGATCGGTGCCGCCTTCAGCTTGGCACCACTGCGCGTGGCGACCAGTTGCCACGGCACGATGTTGGCGTGGTGCTCCATCACCGAGGTCAGGATCGTGTCGCCCGCCTTCAGCCGAGGCAACGCGTAGCTATAGGCGACCAGGTTGGTGGCTTGGGTGGTGCCGGAGGTGAGGATCAGCTCGTTGCGCGAGGGCGCGTTGATGAAGCGCGCCAGCTTGTCGCGCGTGCCTTCATAGGCCGCCGTGGCTTCCTCCCCCAGCTGGTGCACGGCGCGCGACACGTTGGCATTGTGTTCGCGGTAATGCGTGTTCATCGCCTCGATCACCGTCAGAGGTTTCTGGCTGGTGTTGGCGTTGTCCAGGTACACCAATGGTTTGCCGTGCACGCTGCGGGCGAGTAGCGGGAAATCCGCGCGGATGCGCTGGACGTCGAAGACGGTTGGCGTGCTGGTTTGTGGGTTCATCGTGGCCGTTCCGGAATGGCTCTCTCTCCTGCTTGCAGGGGAGGACTGGGGTGAGATCACTGTTTGCCGCCAAGAGCCTCACCCGCTCCCGACGCCTCCTGCAGGCAGGCAAGAGGTCAAAATATCACGCAGGCAGCTGGGCGATCAGCAAACCAGCCAGGTGCTCACGCAGCTCCGGATTAGCCAAATCACCCAGCACCGCGCGACAGAAAGCCGCCGTGAGCAAGGCACGTGCCTCGGCCAGCGGGATGCCGCGTGAGCGCAGATAGAAAAGCGAACGCTCATCGAGCTGACCCACAGTGGCGCCATGGGCCGCTTTCACCTCGTCGGCGTAGATTTCCAGCTCGGGCTTGGTGTCAATTTCGGCACTGGGCGACAACAGCAGGTTTTTGTTGCTGAGGTTGGCATCGCTGCCGTCAGCGCCTGGCGCCACCAGAATCGCGCCGCGAAACACACCGCGCGCGCGATCGCTGGCCACGCCGCGCCAGGTCGAATCGGAGGTGGTGTTCAGCGCCTGATGGCGAATCGCCAGCTGGGTGTCGATATGCTGTCGACCGTGTGGCATGAACACCCCACGCGTATGCAGGCGCGCCCCGTCGCCGATCAGTTCCGCCTGCAGATCGTGACGCGCCAGCGCGCCACCAAGTTCCAGCACATGCAGCAGCGCCTGCGCGCGAGCTTGCAGGCGCACATTGCTGCGCCGGATCAGGTAGGTGTTGCTGGCGGCGCTCTGCAGCACGGTGTGTTGCAGACGTGCGCCTTCACACACTTCAATGTCGCTGACCAGAGTCGCCAGGTGAGCTGGCTCACCGTTGGCCATGTGCTGCTCGACCAGCTGCAACTCGGCGCCTTCGCCTAGCTCGATCACGTTGCGCGCATGCCAGACCAGATCAACTTCGGCGGCCGCGCCGACGAAGACCAGGTGCACCGGACTGGCGATCTTCGCATGGGCTGCCACGCGCAAAACCACGCCATCCCGGGCGCTGGCTGCATTGAGTCGGGCAAAGGCATCGCCAGGTTCGCGGTAGTGCCGCGACAGGGAGAATCGCAAGGGCTCTGCGTCGCCCTGCAGCGCTTGCGACAGTGGCTGCAGCGACAAGCCCTCAGGCAGGTCTTCCACACGTGACAGCCCGGCGTGAAACACACCGTTGACGAAAACCAGTCGCGCTCCGTCCACGCCCGGGACAAGCAGGCTTTCCGGACTCACGGTCGCGTCGACAGCGTCCGCGTCGACGGTAGCAAAACGGCGCTGGCCCAGGGCCCGCAACGCCGTGTATTTCCATGCCTCCACCCGCGTGTCGGGCAGCCCGCCGGCGGCAAACGCAGCGAGATTTTCCTGCCGCGCCGCGTCCAGCCAGGCGATGCCGCTGGATGGCAGTGGCATATCCAGCAGGGATTGCACCAACGGCAATGATGCCGGCTGGTTCATGCCACGGCTCCCGCGGGACGACGCTCGGCAAGCCCGGCGTAGCCGTGCTGCTCCAACTTCAACGCCAGCGACTTGTCGCCGCTCTCGACAATGCGGCCGTCCGCCAGCACATGTACGAAATCCGGCACCACGTAGTCGAGCATGCGCTGGTAATGGGTGATCATCAGGAAAGCGCGATCGGGCGAGCGCAGTGTGTTGACGCCTTGTGCGACCTGCTTCAGCGCATCGATGTCCAGGCCCGAGTCGGTCTCGTCAAGGATTGCCAGTCGCGGTTCCAGCACCGCCATCTGGAAGATCTCGTTGCGCTTCTTTTCGCCACCGGAGAAACCCTCATTCACCGCGCGATGCAGCAGCTCGTCGGAAATCTGCATCACTTTTAACTTCTCGCGTACCAGCTTCAGGAACTGCATCGAATCGAGTTCCTTTTCGCCACGCGCCTTGCGCTGCGCGTTCAGCGCCGCGCGCAGGAAATAGGTGTTGTTGACGCCCGGAATCTCCACCGGGTATTGGAAGGCCAGGAACACACCGTTCGCCGCCCGTGCCTCCGGCGCCATGGTGAGCAGATCCATGCCGTCATAACTGACCGTACCCTCGGTCACCTCATAACCGTCGCGACCGGACAACACGTTGCCCAGCGTCGACTTGCCGGCGCCGTTCGGGCCCATGATCGCGTGCACCTCGCCGGCATTCACCGTGAGACTCAACCCCTTGAGGATTTCCTTGCCGGCTACGCGGGCGTGCAGATTTTCGATTTTCAGCATATTTGTTCCTGATCTTGGGCCCCTCTCCCACCGAGAGAGGGGTTGGGGTGAGGGTACGGGTTGGCTGCGACATCACGCTCCGCCCGTACACTCATCCGCCCTTGGGGCAGCTTCTCCCAGAGGGAGAAGGGAAAAGTATCAACCAACCGCGCCTTCCAGCGAGACTTCAAGCAGCTTTTTCGCCTCTACCGCGAATTCCATCGGCAGTTCGCGGAAAACCTGCTTGCAGAAGCCGTCGACGATCATCGATACGGCGTCTTCCTCGCTGATGCCACGGGCGCGGCAATAGAACATCTGGTCGTCGGAGATCTTCGAAGTGGTGGCCTCGTGCTCGACGATGGCGGTGGGGTTTTTCACTTCCATGTAGGGGAACGTGTGTGCACCGCACTTTTTGCCAATCAACAGGCTGTCGCACTGCGTGTAATTGCGGGCGCCCTCGGCGCCCTTTTCCATCTTTACCAGGCCGCGATAGCTGTTGGAGCTGCGCCCCGCGCTGATCCCCTTGGACACAATCTTGGACTTGGTGTGCTTGCCCAGATGGATCATCTTGGTCCCGGTGTCGGCCTGCTGGAAATGGTGGGTCAGCGCCACCGAGTAGAACTCGCCCACGGAGCGATCGCCGCGCAGTATCACGCTGGGGTATTTCCAGGTAATTGCCGAACCGGTTTCCACCTGGGTCCAGCAGATCTTCGAATCGTCGCCACGACAGTCGCCGCGCTTGGTCACGAAGTTGTAGATGCCGCCGACGCCGTTCTCGTCGCCCGGGTACCAGTTCTGCACGGTGGAATACTTGATCTGTGCACCCTCCAGTGCTACCAGCTCGACCACCGCCGCGTGCAACTGGTTCTCGTCGCGCTTGGGCGCGGTGCAGCCTTCGAGGTAGGACACGTGTGCGCCTTCCTCGGCGACGATCAGGGTGCGCTCGAACTGGCCTGTATTCTGGGCGTTGATGCGAAAGTAGGTGGACAACTCCATCGGGCAACGCACGCCCTTGGGGATGAATACGAAACTACCGTCGGAAAACACAGCCGAATTCAACGCGGCGAAGAAGTTGTCGCCGGTGGGCACCACGCTGCCCAGGTACTTCTGCACGATCTGCGGATACTCGCGGATCGCCTCGCTCATTGAGCAAAAAAGCACGCCAGCCTCAGCCAGCTGCTTGCGGAAAGTGGTGCCGACCGAGACCGAGTCGAACACCGCATCCACCGCCACGCCAGCGAGCGCGGCACGCTCGTGCAGCGGCACACCGAGCTTCTCGTAGGTTTCCAACAGGGCCGGATCCACCTCAGCGAGGGACTTCGGCGCGATCTTGGGCGCGGCGTAGTAGCTGATCGCCTGGTAGTCGATCGGGTCGATCTTGACCTTGGCCCAGTCCGGTTGCGGCATGGTCAGCCAGTGGCGAAAGGCTGCCAATCGCCATTGCGTCATCCATTCCGGTTCACCCTTGATCGCGGAAATGGCGCGGACGGTGTCCTCGTCCAACCCCGGCGGCAGGCCGGTCATCTCGATGTCGGTGATGAAGCCTGCGGAGTAAGTGCGACCGAGTACTTCGGCCACATCCGCATTGTCACGCAGCGTGGTCACGCTGCTGCTTTCGTTGATCATGCTGCTCATTCGGTGATGGCCTCGCCGGTTTTTACGGTGACGGCAATTTTGCGCCTGGTTGGCGACGGCTTGAGCATGTCGGCCAAGCTGACTCCGCGCAGAGTTTGCTCCAGCACGCTGTTGACGTGCTGCCAACTGCCACGGACGTTACATTGCGATTCGCGTTCGCATTGGCCTTCGGCCACGCTGCACTCGGTTACGCCGATCGGGCCTTCCAGTGCCTCGACGATCTCGGCCAGCGAAATTTTGCTGGCCGGACGGGCAAGCCGGTATCCGCCGTTGACGCCGCGAAAGGACTCGACCAGTTCCGCATGGCCCAGCGCCTTCAGCAGCTTACTTACCGTGGGAAGCTCCAGCCGCGTCTCATCGGCAATCTGCGCCGTGCTGAGCACTTCAGCCGGATGCGCGGCGATGCAAGTCATCACCACGGTCGCGTAATCGGTGAGTCGGCTGACGCGGAGCATGGGCGCTCGGGCTCGGACATATTGAATCGGGACTAAAATGGTACTGATTAGAGCCGACGAGGTCAATGACAGCGCTGCACAAGAGACGAGTTACGCCCGTCGTTGGTCCCCAGAACCAGGAGATCCAAGCTGCCAACGGGGGCAGTCCAGCGCCTGCACACCGCGCACGGGGACGACTCTGACCCGGAGCCGCATCAAGAAGCGCGCCAGGACAGCCTGATAAGCTGTCGGTGTTTTGTCAGCGACCGACCTCATGGACAGTATTCAAGATCGCGCCAGCGCCCGCCTCGCCTGGCTGCGCAAGGTGCTCGGCGATCCCGCTGCCACGTTGGTGTCGGCCTCCGCCGACGCCAGCTTCCGCAGCTACTGGCGCTCGCAGCACGCCGGACAGAGTTGGATACTGATGGACTCGCCGCCGTCACAGGAGGACCCTGCACCGTGGCTCGAGATCGGGGCGCGACTCGCTGCCGCGGGGCTGCATGTGCCCGCCGTGCATGCCCAGGATCTGCAGCGGGGTTTCCTGCTGATCGAGGATCTCGGGAATCGTCTGTATCTACCGGCTCTGAACCAGAACAGCGCAGACGCGCTGTACGGTGACGCGATGGGCGCGCTGTTGCGTATGCAGCGCGATGTCGATGTCGCCGGCTTGCAGCCCTACGACCGCGCCTTTTTGCAACGCGAGCTGGAAATCATGCCGCAGTGGTTCCTCGCCAGGCATCTCGGCTACACACCCGAATGCGAGGAGTGGGATGTACTGGAGGCGACATTCACCCATTTGATGGCCAGCGCGCTGGAACAGCCGCGCTGCTTCGTGCACCGTGATTTCCACAGCCGCAACCTGCTGGTGATGGACCACGACAACCCCGGCATCATTGATTTCCAGGGTGCGCTGGTCGGCCCGATCACGTACGACCTCGCTTCGTTGCTGCGCGACTGCTACATCGTGTGGAACCGCGAGAAGGTCGAAGCTTGGGCCGAAGGTCATCGGCTTCGCCTGCAGGAGGCGAACCTGATCGGAGCCGACGTCGACCGCGAACGCTTTCGGCGCTGGTTCGACCTGATCGGCCTGCAACGGCATATCAAGGTGCTGGGTATCTTTTGCCGGCTGCACTACCGCGATGGCAAGCGCGGTTATCTCGCCGATCTGCCGCGGGTGTACGGCTACGTCATCGAGGTAGCCAGTCGTTACCCCGAACTGCACGGTTTCGCGCAGCTGCTCGAGCGTTGCGTCGGCGAGCGCGACTTGCGCGCGACCGCCGCATGAGACACGCCCTGATCTTCGCCGCCGGCCTGGGCGAGCGCATGCGCCCGTTGACCGATCACACGCCCAAGCCGCTGCTCCCGGTGGCAGGCAAGCCGTTGATTGCGTGGCATCTGGAAAAGCTTGCTGCCGCCGGCGTGCATTACGTGGTGATCAACACCTCGCACCTGGCCGAACAGTTTCCCGACGTGCTGGGCGACGGCTCGCGCTGGGGCCTGCGTATCCGCTATGCCTATGAAGGCCCGACTCCGCTGGAAACCGGCGGCGGCATGTTCAACGCGCTGCCGCTACTGGGGCCGGAACCCTTTCTCGCGATCAGCGCAGACATCTGGTGCGACGCCGATTTCGCCAGCCTGCCGAGCGAACCGATCGGGCTGGCGCATCTGTTGATGGTCGACAACCCGCCGCACCATCCTGACGGAGATTTCGCGCTGGACGAGCAAGGTGTGCTGCAACCATCGGGCAAACCGAAGCTCACCTTCAGCGGCATCGGCGTGTTTCGCCGCGAGCTTCTGCTGGACTGGGAGAGAGTCACCGGCGCGGCGACCAGGCCGCGATCATTCAAGCTGCGTGAGGTACTAGAACCGGCGATCGCCCGCCAATCCATCACCGGCACCCACCACCAGGGCATTTGGGCGGACATCGGAACGCCGGCCCGCCTTGCACAGATCGACGCCCGGTTTGCCGCCACTGACGGCCACACCAGCCTCCCGGTTCATGGCGACGCCGGCTTGGCGGACACCTGATCCGGGTTCGCGTGGATCTCCTTGAAGGTCGTCGGCCGAATTATCACTGGCGCCACCGGCAGACGAGCCTGCGCAGTTGTCGGGCTCGCGTGTGCCGTCGGCAAAGCTGGCGTTGAAGGCGTTATCGGTATGCTCGGCACTGGATCCTTGCCGCCCGCCATTTCCTGGGAACGCGCGGCGTTCTCCGCCTGGGAGGTCATCACGATGATGCTGATGCGGCGATTGATCGGGTCGGCGGGGTTCTGCTTGTCGAACGGCACTGAAGCGGCCAGACCCACCACCCGCGAAATCTTTTCAAGCTCCAAGCCGCCCGCAATCAAGGCACGTCGGGCGGCGTTGCCGCGATCGGCCGACAGCTCCCAATTGCTGTAATTGTGTTCGCTGGTGTACCGCGCATCGTCGGTGTGGCCCGAGATGCTGATCTTGTTGGGCACCCCGTCGATGGACTCACCCAGCTCGTGCAGGATCTGCACGGTATAGGGCTTGAGCGTGGCACTGCCCATGTCGAACATCGGCCGGTTGAGCTTGTCGACGATCTGGATGCGCAAACCTTCTGGCGTGATATCCAGCAACAGCTGGTCCTTGAACGGCGCCAGCGCCTGACTGTTCTGGATCGAGGCGTTCAGTTGCTTCATCAACTCTTCCAGGCGCGCCTTGTCCTCTTGGCGGGCTTGCTTGAGCGCATCCTTGACGTCTTTCTTGACCACCGGCGAGCCATGTTTGTCCGCGCCCGGCCCGCGCGGCAGATCCATCGCGCCGCCCATCTGGATCATGCTGTCGCTAGCGCCGCCTGGACCCGCCTTGCCAGGCGGTGCCATCGTCGCCGTGCCCGGGGTCATGCTGGGATTCTTGAAGTACTCGGAAATGGCAGCCTTCTGCTCGCGGGTGCCCACGCCGATCAGCCACATCACCAGGAAAAACGCCATCATGGCGGTCACGAAATCCGCATAGGCCACCTTCCAGGCACCGCCATGATGGCCGTGTTTCTGGCGTCGCGCCTTGCGGATGATGATGGGTTGTGTGGTGTCCTCGCTCATCCGCTCGCTCCGGCGCGTGCTCCTTTGAGGTGACCCTCGAGATCCACGAAGCTCGGGCGCGACTGGCCGGACAGGGATTTGCGCGCAAACTCGACCGACACCATCGGGTTATAGCCGCGCAGATTGGCCATCATGGCTACCTTCACGCATTCGAACGCCTTGCCGTCCTCCTGCACCTTGCTCTCCATCGCCGACGCCAGTGGCCCGGCGAATCCATAGCAAAGCAGGATGCCCAGGAAGGTGCCCACCAGTGCGCCGGCAATGTGCTCGCCGATCTTCGAGGTGTCGCCGCCGAGCTGGGACATGGTGGTCACGATGCCGAGCACGGCCGCCACGATGCCGAATCCTGGCAATGCATCGGCAGACTTCATCACTGCCATCGCCGGCGCCTCGGCCTCCTGATGGTGGGTTTCGATCTCGACTTCAAGCAGCTGCTCGAGCTCCATCGGATTCATGCTGCCACCCACGATCAGGCGCAGACAATCGGTGATGAATTCGATCAGGTGGTGTTCGGCCAGCAGGCGCGGATAGGCCGCGAATACCTCGCTGTTGGCTGGATCTTCGATATGGGATTCCAGGCTGAGCAGTCCGTTCTTGCGCGTCAGGCTGAAGATGTCATACAGCAAGGACAGCAGGTCGACGTAATCCTGGCGACGGTATTTGGGGCCCTTCAACAGACCCAGCATGTCGCGAAAGGAGGCCTTGACGATCTTCATCGGGTTGGCGGTAAGAAAGGCTCCCGCCGCGCCGCCACCGATGATCAGCAACTCATACGGCTGCCACAACGCCAACAGTTGCCCGTGCGACAACAGATAGCCACCCAGGACGCTGATGAGGACAACCAGGGTACCGATAACGACGAGCATGCTAGTTCCACCACGGGGATCGACTATCTCTTATCGGCCGCTGGCAGGAAATATGTGCCTACGAATCCGCTTGAGTGGTCCATATTTCCGTCGATTCTTGGTCCATAGAACAACTATGGACCCGCGAACCGGCGAAAATCTGTCCGCACCCAGCCAAATTTTCGACTCGACCACCAAAGCCCGACAGGCTCCTAGGGGCGTCGCGCCAGCTCCGGATTGTCGCGCGTCACCGGCATCAAGTCCTTCTTCGACACGCCCAGCCACAGCAGAATCGGGCTGGCCACGAAGATCGATGACAGTGTGCCGACCAGAATGCCGATCAACATGGTGATCGCGAAACCGTGCACCGCCGGACCACCCATGAAGTACATGGCGCCCATGGTGATTCCGGTGAACAGCGAGGTGATGATGGTTCGCGACAGCGTATTGTTGATCGAACGGTTGAGGATTTCCTCCGGCTCGGCCTTGCGCGCCAGGCGGAACAACTCGCGGATACGGTCGAACACCACCACCTTGTCGTTGATTGAATAACCAATTACGGCCAGCACCGAAGCCAGCACGGTCATGTCGAATTCGCGCTGAAACAGCGCGATGACGCCCAACGTGACCAGTACGTCGTGGACTTCGGTCGCCACCGCGGCGATGGCGAAACGGCGCTCGAAGCGGATCCACAAGTAAGCCATGATGCCCAGGATCACGAACAACGCGGCCCAGGTGCCGTCGGTCTTGAGCTCCGCACCGACTTCCGCACTGACGAAGTCGCGGCTCTTCATCTTCGCGTCCGGCCGCGCCGCCTGAAGTTTGCTCATTACGTCAGCGGAGACGCGATCGAGATTGACCATGCCATTGGCCTGCATCGCCGACGGATCATCCTTGGCCTGGAAGCGGATCGACACCTGCCGCGTGCCACCAAGACTCTGCACTATGGCATCACCAAAGCCGCCCTTGGCCAGCGCGCCGCGCACGTCGGCGATCTCCACCGGCTGGTCGTAGTCGACCGTCATGGACACGCCGCCAGTGAAATCCATCCCGTAATTGAGCCCATAGGTCGCGATCAGGGCGATCGAACCGATCATCAACATGAGTGCGATGGCGATGCTGTACTTGCGCATGCCAAGGAAGTTGATGTTGCTGTCGTGATTGAAAATTTCCATGGTGGTTCCTTAGACCGACAGCGTCTTGAGCTTGCGGTTGCCGTGAATCGCTGCGGTGAACGCGTGGGTCAGCGTCACCGAGGTGAACAGCGAGGTCAGGATGCCGATCATCAGGGTCACGCCGAAACCCTTGATCGCACCGGTACCCATCGTGGTCAATGCGAGCGCGGCGATCAGGTGGGTGACGTTGGCGTCCAGAATGGTCGACCAGGCTTTCTCGTAACCGGCTCGGATCGAGGCGTGCGGGGTGGACCCGTTGCGTAATTCTTCTCGCACGCGTTCGCAGATCAGCACGTTGGCGTCGATCGCCATGCCCAGCGTGAGCACAATACCGGCGATACCCGGCATGGTCAGGGTCACTCCGATCAGCGACATCACCGCGACCAGGATGACCAGATTGAAGAACAGGGCGATATCCGCAACCAAGCCGAACAATTTGTAATAGATCGCAGCGGCCAGCAGTACCAGTGCCAGGCCGAGCATCACCGACTTGAAGCCCTTCTCGATGTTGTCCGCACCCATGCTGGAGCCGATCACACCTTCCTCGATGATGTCCACCGGGGCGGCAAACGCACCGCCCTTGAGCAGCAGGGCCAGGTCGGAAGCTTCTTTCGGACTGCCCAAGCCAGTGGTCTGGAACTGTTTGCTGAACGGGCTGGCGATGTTGGCGTCGTTGATCACCGACTCGGTGACCTTCGGCGTACGCACTTCCTTGCCGTCGACCATCTTGGTCTCGGTCACGCGCTCGACGTAGACCACCGCCATCGGCTTGCCGACGTTCGCATTGGTGAAGTCGCTCATCTTGCGCGCGCCGGCGGCGTTCAAGGTGACATCAACCTTCGGCGTGCCGCTTTGCTGGTCGATGCCGGAAGAAGCATCAACCAGCTCCTTGCCGGTCACGATGACTTTCTTGCTCACCAGCACCGGCTGGTTGGTGTCACGCATGCGGTACAGGTTCGCGTCCGGCGGGATGTTGCCAGTCCTTTCGGCTTCCAACGCCTGCGGGTCGCCGGGATGGCCGATGCCGGGCCGGTATTCCAGTGTGGCCACGGTGCCGATCAATTTCTTTGCCTCGGCCGGATCTTGCACGCCGGCCAGGTCGACCACAATGTGGTTCTCACCCTGCTGCTGGATCAGCGGCTCGGAAACGCCGAGCGCGTTGATGCGGTTGCGCAGCGTCTGCAGGTTCTGGGTGATCGCGCCACGCGTGATATCGCGCAATTTGTCCGGCTTGATCACCGCGTTCAACATGAACCGGTCACCGGTGCTGGGGCCATTGGACACCAGCAAGTCCGTGTACTCGTTGCCAATGACGTTCGACGCCGTGGAACGATCCTCCGCCGAGCGCAGTACTACCGAGACGCCCTTGCCGCGCACGGAGTTGCGCGTCACTGATTCGTAGCGGATTTTCTTGTCGCGCAACAGGCTGCGGATATCGTCCGCATAGCTGTTCTCCTGCTTGTCGATCACGTCGTTCTGATCGACCTGCATCAAAAAGTGCACGCCGCCCTGCAAATCCAGACCCAAAGGCATCGACTTGGCGCCGATCACGCTGAGCCAGGCCGGCACGGTGGACTGCAGATT
>CAJDWA010000003.1_pt1 | contig 26626 bp, 21 predicted proteins | sample 7391461 | NCBI WGS metagenome assembly CAJDWA01 (sample SAMEA7055726, study PRJEB34461) | soil metagenome | biome: terrestrial ecosystem; feature: Peninsula; material: soil | place: Antarctica | collected 2016 | reverse complement strand
TCTGGACTTGCCTGGCGTCGATGGTTTCCAGATCGCGCGGCTGATCCGGCAGCGCGAATCTGCTGGCCAGAGCCTGGCGATCATCGCGGTGACCGCGCGTTCCGGCAGTCGCGACGAAGCGCTCGCCCGAGAGGCGGGCATGGACGGCTTTCTGCGCAAGCCGATCAGCGGCGAGCAACTGGTCGCGGCGCTGGCGCGGGTCATCGGCGTGCCCGCGACTGTCACGTCGGCTTGACGCTCGCCGGCCTGACGTCACCGGTCTGCTGGCGGGATCCTACATGTCGAACTTGTGCAGTTCGAAACCGAGCCGCTGGTATTCGCGCCAGCGCTCGCGCGAACCGTCGCGCGCTGCTGGGTCGGCGGCCACCACTTCGAGCACGCGCTGGCAGGGTCGGTCGGGACAGCTGTCACGCAGGTTGATCAGCAACGGGCGGTCGGGCGTATCCACGTCCGGCGGCACGATCAGCACCGCGGTCTGCGCGTCGTCATCGTCGCCGGCCAGCTGGTGCGGAATCATCGCGTCGTCATCGAACGCCCACAACAACTCATCAACCGCATGGGCTTGTTCGTGGTCGCGCGTCAGGATCAAGGCCGGCTGCTGCGCTGCATACGCTTTCTTCGCCAATTCGCAGACCAGCAGCAGCGGCTGCTCGCGGAAGCGTGGCTTGTCGATCAGGTAGAAGTCGGCGCGCATGGGGGTTGCCGGGAATAGGGAGTCAGGAATAAGGAATGGTAAGTGCAAAGGCGCAGTAGCGACAGCCGCCTTCCCCATTTCCTATTTTCTATTCCCTATCAAGCAGCCACTGCGCCAGCAGGGTTACCGGGCGACCCGTGGCCAGGCCCTTGCGGCCGTCTTCCCAGGCGGTGCCGGCAATGTCCAGGTGAGCCCAGCGCTGCCCGTCGGTAAAGCGCGACAGGAAGCAGCCGGCAGTGATCGCGCCAGCGGTCTTGCCGCCGATGTTGGCGACGTCAGCGAAGCCGGATTCGAGCTGCGCCTGGTACTCGTCCCATAGCGGCAGGCGCCAGGCACGATCGAGAGTTTCTTCGCCGGCGGCGAGCAGCTCGGTGGCGAGGTCATCGTGCTTGCTCATCAGGCCGCTGGCGTGCTTGCCCAGTGCGACCACACAGGCGCCGGTGAGGGTCGCCGCGTCGATGATGGTGTGTGGCTGGAAGGTGCGGGCGGTCCAGGTCAGCGCGTCGCACAGGATCAGGCGTCCCTCGGCATCCGTGTTGAGCACTTCGATGGTCAGGCCGGAGAGGCTGGTCAGCACGTCGCTGGGACGATACGCGTCGCCGTCGGGCATGTTCTCCACGCTCGGCACCACGCAAACCAGATTGAGTTTGAGGTCCATTTCCACCGCGGCCACGAACGCACCGAGTACGCCCGCCGCACCGCCCATGTCGAACTTCATGTCTTCCATGCCCGGGCCGGGCTTCAGGCTGATGCCGCCGGCGTCGAAGGTGACGCCCTTGCCGACGAAGGCGTACGGCTTGTCGCCCTCGTTGCCGCCTTTGTATTCCAGCGCAATCAGCCGCGGCTTGTTGGTCGAACCGCGTGCCACCGCAAGCAGCGAACCGAAGCCGAGCTTCGCCATCTCCAGTTCGTCGAGCACGCTGCAGCTGACTTTGTCGTGGTTGTCGGCGAAACCCTTGGCCTGTTCGGCAATGTATACCGGGTTGCAGATGTTCGGCGGCAGATTGGCCAGTTCGCGGGCGAAACGCACGCCTTGGGCGATCGCGCTGGCCTGGTCCAGCGATACCTGTTCATCGGCGCCGCCAGCAAACGCGATCGTCGCGAGTTCGGGTGGCTTGGCCTTGTCGCGCGGCTTGAACGTGGCGGTGTAGCGGTAGGCGGCGAAATCGGTGGCGAGCGCGGCCACGCGCACGCGCCAGCAAAGATCGCGCCCCGGGACATCCACCTCGGTCAGATACGAGACTGCCTCGGTCACCGGCAGGCGACCGAGTGCGCGGGCGGCCTCGTGGTTCACTTTCTGGAAACGCGCGCCATCGAATGATTTTTGCGTGCCCAGGCCGACCACCAGCAAGCGCTTGGCGCTTACCCCGGATGGCGCAAACAGCACGCTGCTGCTGCCGGCTTTGCCAGTGATGTCGCCGCTCTCCAGCTGGCGCTTGATCAGTCCATCTGTGGCACGATCCACCCGTTCAGCTGCACTACTGAGCACGCCTTGCTCGTAGACGCCAACCACGATGCAGGCACTGTCGACGGACTCGGGTGCGATGGTGCCAAGGCTGAACTGAAGGGTCATTCGATGAGTTCCTGTTTGAGCCCGGCTGCGGCCGGACAGGCTAGACTTGCGGTTTGCCGGCCAGCTGGCCGAGCCGCGTGAGCGAGCAAGTTTATCGCATGCTGAGCATTCTCGACCGCTATTTCCTGCGCGAGCTGGCGCAAACCGTGGCTGCCACTGTGGTGGTGCTGCTGATGATCGTGGCCGGTAGTGCGTTCGCCAGGGTGTTGCATCAAGTTGCCAACGGCAGCTTTCCGGCCAGCGTGATGTTCCAGGTGCTGGGCCTGCGCACGCTCGATGGATTGACCAACCTGATTCCGCTGGCCAGCTTTATCGGCGTGCTGATGGGCCTGGGCCGGATGTACCGTGACAGCGAGATGCACGTGTTGTCGTCCTCGGGGATGGGCGTTGCCGGGTTACTGCGGCCGGTGGCGCTGCTCTCCGCCGGGCTGGTATCGATCAGCATCCTGGTCTCATTGTGGCTGGGGCCATGGGCGGTGCGCACCAGCGACGCCTTGGTAACCGCGGCCAATCGTTCGGTGATCGCCGCCGGTCTTGATGCCGGGCGTTTCACCACCCTTCCTGGCCAGGGCGGCATCATCTTTGTGGATAGCTTGAGTCGAGATGGCACCCAGTTGGGACGTACCTTCGTGTCCACCCAACGCACCAGCAAAGAAGGCGGCACCCATCTGAAATTGGTCAGTGCCGCTAGTGGGCAGCTGTACCAGGAAAGTGATGGCGGCGGTCGCTTTATGGCTTTCAAGGACGGCTGGCAATACGACATCCCGCTTGGTGCAGATAACTGGCGTCAGATGCAATATCAACGTAACGACATTTCGCTTTCCAACGTGCAGGCCGACGACGGCGAGGACCCCTCCCACTCGAAAAGCAGTTGGGCTTTGTTCCAGTCGGACAGCCCGGACGATCGCGCCGAGCTGGCCTGGCGCACCAGCACGCCGCCGCTGACCTTTGTGCTGTTGATGCTGGCGTTGCCATTGTCGCGGCAGAGTCCGCGCGAGCCGAAGTACGGCCGCCTGTTGCTGGCGGTACTGGCGTTCTATTTCTATTACCTGCTGTTGGCCATGGGGCGCGCGCAAATCGGCAAGGACCACTGGCACAACCAAGCGCCGCTGTGGGGCCTGCACCTGGTGGTGCTCGGAGTGGCGGGCTGGATGCTGTGGAAGCAGTATTCGGCACGCCGTGTGCGCCGACCGGCGGCCGGCGCTGCGTGATGGGCGTTTTTAAAATCAAGCGGGTGGACCGGCTGGTGGCGTTCAGCGTGCTCGGCTCGCTGCTTACAGTGTGGCTGGTCCTCACTGGCTTCGATGCGGTAACCCATTTTTTGCGTCAGCTCGCCAACGTTGGCAAGAACGACTACACAGTGACCGATGCGATGGTCTACGTGCTGGTGACGTTGCCGCGTCGCGCCTACGAGATGTTCGGTAATGCTGCCCTGATCGGTGGCCTGCTCGGCCTGGGCGGCTTGGCCGGCAGCGGCGAACTGACCGCGCTGCGCGCTGCTGGTCTGTCACGGCTGCGCATTGCTGGCTCGGCAACGGGCGTGGTGGCGGTGCTGATCGTCGGGGTGGTTATTCTGGGTGAAACAGCCGCGCCCTGGGGCGACCAACAGGCGCAGGCGATGGAGCTGCGGATGCGCTCCGGCAACCTGCGCATGAGCAGCGCCAGCGGGCTGTGGGCGCGTGGCCGCAACGACATCATCAATGCTCGCGGCACTACGCTCAAGCACCACGATGGCCTGAGCGAAATACAGTTGAGCGACGTGCGCGTATTCTCTTTCAGCCCCGACGGTCAGCTCAGTCGCTTCCAGTGGGCCAAGACCGCCACCCACGACGGCCGCCAATGGAACCTGCATGACGTGCGCAGCACCACGCTGGATGCTCAGGGCACGCATTCCACCACGGTTCCCAACCAGCCGTGGCAGTCGAATCTGAATCCGCAGGTGCTGGCGCAATCGGTGGTGCGCCCGCAATACCTGTCGATGCGCGACCTGCGCCGCAACATGGATTACCTGGAAAGTAATGGAGAGAGTCCAGGCAGCTACGCGGTGGCGTTCTGGGGCCGCGCGTTGTACCCGTTCAACGTGCTGGTGCTGGTGTTGTGCGCGATGCCGTTCGCCTTCGGCACCTTGCGCTCCGGCGGCCTGGGCAAGCGCTTGTTCGTTGGCATGCTGCTGGCGATCGGCTGGTACTTCATGCAGCAGGCGATGGTAAATTTCGGTACCGTCTACGGCCTGCCGCCGCTGCTCGCGAATCTGTTGCCGGCGACTTTGCTGGTCTGCGCGGCGTGGCTGTATTTCAGACGGCGGGTGTGATGAGCTGGACATCAGGGGCTTGGGAATCATGACTTGCATCGAGGTCTCCGATAGAGTCCTTCTCCTCTCGGCGACCTTGGGAGTCCCGTTGCGAGTGAGAGAGTGGCGCGCAGCTTCGGATGAGGCTTCGGGCTAAGCGTGGATCCACAATGCCGAGTATTGCGACGGTTCGCTCCCTTTGAACTTCGTAGCTAGCCAGGTAAAGGACAAGAGATGGATATAGTCGATCTACGTAGCGACACGGTCACGCGGCCGACGGCCGCGATGCGCGAAGCGATGTTGGCGGCCGAGGTAGGCGACGACGTTTACGGCGAAGACCCTACCGTCAACGCCTTGCAGCAGCGCCTTGCCGGCGATTTCGGTTTCGAGGCGGGGTTATTCGTGCCCAGCGGCACCCAATCCAACCTGCTGGCCTTGCTCGCGCATTGCGAGCGTGGCGACGAATACTTGGTTGGCATGGAGGCGCATACCTACAAATTTGAGGGCGGTGGCGGAGCAGTACTTGGCTCGATTCAACCACAGCCGATCGTGCAGGCGGATGACGGTTCGCTGCCGCTGGAGCGGATCGAGGCTGCGATCAAGCCGGTCGATCCGCACTTTGCGCGCACCCGTCTGCTGGCGCTGGAAAATACCTGGCACGGTCGCGCGTTGCCGCTGGATTACCTGTCGGCCGCGCATGATCTGGCCCGCTCGCACGACCTGGGCCTGCACCTGGATGGCGCACGGCTGTTCAACGCAGCGCTGGCGTGCGGCGTACCGGCACGCGAGATCACCCGGCATTTCGATACCGTCTCGATCTGCCTGTCCAAAGGCCTGGGTGCGCCGGTCGGTTCGGTGCTGCTCGGTTCGCACGTGCTGATTGACAAGGCGCGCCGCTGGCGCAAGGTCTGCGGTGGCGGGTGGCGCCAGGCTGGAATCCTGGCCGCAGCCGGGCTGCACGCGCTGGATCACCATGTGGCGCGGCTGGCTGAGGATCACCGGCGCGCCGCGTATCTTGCTGGCTGTTTGCGCGAAATCGCCGGCATCAACCTGCTTGGCCAGCACACCAACATGGTCTTCATCGACGTGCCGGCCGCGCGCTTGCGCGAACTGGATACCCACCTGCGCGAGATCGGCATCCGCATCAGCATCGGTTACCTGCCGACGCTGCGGCTGGTCACTCATCTAGACATCGATGATGAAGGCATCGAGCGCACGGTGGCCGCGTTCCGCGCGTTCTTTGCGTGTCGGGCTTGAAGGCGTCGTCCCGCATGCTGCCGAGGTTTTGGTTGACGCGCCAGACGGTCGACGCCGACAGTCGTGCGCTGATGGTTTGCTAGCATGATGGGAATGAAAGCATCCGCTGTCGAACTGCTGCAAAGCGTTTTTGGTTACCCCGGTTTTCGCGGCCAGCAACAAGCCGTCATCGAGCATGTGTGCGCGGGCGGTGATGCGCTCGTGCTGATGCCCACCGGCGGCGGCAAGTCGCTGTGCTACCAGATTCCCGCGCTGCTGCGGCAGGGTACCGCGATCGTGGTGTCGCCGCTGATCGCACTGATGCAGGATCAGGTCGACGCCTTGCGCGAAGCGGGTGTGGCGGCGGCATATCTCAATTCCAGCCTCGCTCACGACGCGCAGCGTGAGGTCGAACGAAAACTGCTGGCCGGCGAGCTGAACCTGCTTTACGTGGCGCCGGAACGGCTGCTGACATCGCGTTTCCTGGACCAGCTCGAGCGCACCGAGGTCGCCTTGTTTGCGATCGATGAGGCCCATTGTGTGTCGCAGTGGGGTCACGATTTCCGCCCCGAATACCGCGAACTGGCGATCCTGCACCAGCGTTTTCCGCAGGTACCGCGCATCGCGCTCACCGCCACCGCCGATGAGCGTACGCGGGAGGAGATCGTCGAGCGATTGTCGCTGCAGAATGCGCGACAATTCGTCTCCAGCTTCGACCGCCCCAACATCGGTTATCGCGTCGGGCTGCGCCACAACGCGAAGCGCCAGTTGGGCGAATTCCTGCTCGGTCACGAAGGCGAATCGGGCATCGTGTATTGCCTCAGTCGGCGCAAGGTGGACGACACCGCTGCGTGGTTGGCCGAGTCGGGCATCGAGGCGCTGCCGTACCACGCAGGACTGGATTCGGCGACGCGCGCGAAAAACCAGCATCGCTTTCTGCGCGAGGACGGCGTGGTGATGGTTGCCACCGTCGCTTTCGGCATGGGCATCGACAAACCCGACGTGCGCTTCGTCGCGCACCTGGACTTGCCCCGCAGCATTGAGGGCTACTACCAGGAAACCGGCCGCGCCGGTCGCGACGGATTACCGGCCGAGGCGTGGATGATCTACGGCTTGTCCGACGTGGTCACCATGAGCCAGATGATCGCGCAGTCCGAATCGGCGGACGAACGCAAGCGGGTCGAACGACAGAAACTGGAGTCGCTGCTGGCCTACGCCGAAGCCACCGATTGCCGACGGCAGATGCTGCTCGGCGCGTTCGGCGAAAGCTATCCTGGCCCGTGCGGTCATTGCGACAACTGCATCGCGCCGCCGAAGACCTGGGACGCCACCGTTCCTGCCCAGAAAGCGTTGTCGGCGGTGTATCGCACCGGCCAACGTTTCGGATCGGGCCACGTGATCGACGTGCTGCGCGGCGTAGAGACTGAGCGTGTGCTCAGCCTGGACCATCATCGCCTGAGCACCTTCGGGGTCGGCGCCGAGATGGATGAAAAGCAGTGGCGGTCGGTGTTCCGCCAATTGCTCGCCGCAGGTCTGCTCGAGGCCGACGCAGAAGGCTATGGCACGCTGCGTCTGACCGCGTCCAGTCGTGCCGTGCTCAGCGGCGACCAGCACGTGAAGCTGCGCGAAGATGCTCGCCCCGAGCGCGCCAGTCGCGGTCGCCGCGACAGCAAACGAGCCGCCGGCAGTGGCAGTCTCGGCATCGAGGCGTACGAGCAGTCGATGTGGGATGAGCTACGTGCCGTGCGCACGCAACTGGCGAAGCAACAGGGCGTTCCGCCCTACGTGGTGTTCCACGATGCCACCTTGCTTGCGATGCTGCGCGCCTTGCCTGCCAACGAGGACGAGCTGGCCGGCATCAGCGGCGTCGGCGAAGCCAAACTCAAGCGCTACGGGCGCGATTTTCTCGCCGTGATCAACGCGTCGGCGTAGGCTCTCGTTGCAGGGGGCCGATTTTTTGCATAAATATTCCGCCGGACGCGGCCAAGCGGCCCGGTGCAGACTCGGGCTGTTTTGAGCGCCATGACGTGGGGAGATGCGATGAGCTCGGTGAACGCGACAGACGGGTTGGGCCAGCACGCCACCCTGCGGGTGGTATTTATCTCGGCGGCGGCGGCATTGGGCGGCTTTTTGTTCGGCTTCGACACCGCGGTGATCAATGGCGCGGTCGATGCGATCCGCGGCCACTTCGGGTTGAATGCGGGTGAGATCGGCATCACGGTGTCCTGTGCGCTGCTCGGTTCGGCACTCGGCGCCTGGTACGCCGGCATGCTGGCCAACCGCTTCGGGCGCGTGCGCACTATGCAGGTGGCGGCCGTGCTGCTGGTGGCCGCGGCCGTGGGTTCGGGTCTGGCGATGGCGGTTTGGGACCTGGTCGTGTGGCGGGTAGTTGGCGGCATCGGTGTTGGCGTGGCCTCGGTCATCGCGCCCACCTATATCGCGGAAGTGGCGCCGGCGCGCATTCGGGGCCGGCTCGCTTCGATGCAGCAACTGGCCATCGTGCTGGGCATCTTCGCCGCGTTACTCAGTGATGCCTGGCTGGCCGATGTGGCCGGTGGGGCTGCTAGCGTGCTGTGGCTGGGCCTGCCCGCTTGGCGCTGGATGTTTCTGGCGGCAACGACGCCAGCGGTGATCTATGGCCTGCTGGTGCTGATGATTCCCGAGTCGCCACGTCACCTGGTGGCGAAGGGACGGATGGCCGAGGCGCGAGTGGTGTTGCTCAAAGTGCTGAACATGCACAGTGACGCCGCGCTGGACAAGAAGCTGAGCGACATCGAGACCAGCTTGCGTTCGGAGCACAAGCCGCGCCTGCGCGACCTGTTCAGCAAGGGTACGGGTCTGTTGCCGGTGGTGTGGATTGGCATCCTGCTGTCGGTGTTCCAGCAGTTCGTGGGCATCAACGTGATCTTCTATTACTCCGCCACGTTGTGGCATTCGGTCGGTTTCAGTGAGGCCGACTCGTTCACCATCACCGTGGTTACCTCGATCGTCAACGTGCTGGTAACTTTGGTGGCGATCGCGCTGGTCGACAAGATCGGACGCAAGCCGCTGCTGGTAGTGGGCTCGGCTGGCATGGCTATCACTCTGGCCACGATGGCGTGGTGTTTCTCACAAGCTACCGGCAGCGGGGCGGACTTGAGCCTGCCCGGCTCGGTCGGCATGGTGGCGCTGGTCGCCGCCAATGCCTACGTGGTGTTCTTCGGAGTGAGCTGGGGGCCGGTGGTATGGGTGCTGCTGGGTGAGATGTTCCCCAACCGAATTCGCGCGACCGCGTTGGCGGTCGCCGCGTCGGCGCAATGGCTGGCCAACTTTGCGATCACCAGCACTTTCCCGGCACTGGCCGAGATCGGTCTCAGCTTCGCGTACGGTTTATATGCAGGCTTTGCGCTGCTGTCTTTGCTGTTCGTGTTGTATTCGGTGCGCGAGACGAAGGGCATCGAGCTGGAGGACATGCATGCATGAGAATCATGGGACATTTTTTCTCCGCAGGTGGCGTCGAGCGGGATTTTGATACTCACGGTCACGCGATCTATCACTACACCACCGACGACACGGCTAGGTGTCGGTCGAGTTCGAGCCTGTGGACGTGCATCTAAAAGTCTGCGCCAACGCCAATAGCGGAAATTGCGGCACGCGCATGAGCGTCACCGTGAGCGACGTCAATTATCGGTGGCGATGAAACGTGCTAAAAAATGCGTACTTCTTCGATCAAGGACCGACCGTGAACACGCCACGATATTCAACATGTATTGCACTCATCACGGTATTGGTCATCTGTATCGCCCACAGCGATCCGGGCGTGGCAGCGCAATCGCAGCGTGCTGTTTCCGTTGCGCCAGCTTCGGAGTCTTTGCTAAGTGATGACTTGCTCAACCGGATGATCGCTGTCGCCCGGGAAGGCCGGGCGTTGGAGCAGACCAATCGGGTCGGTGACGAGGAAAGTGATGATGGAGACGTGCCCGGCTCGGCTGAGGCCATCGGCGATCGGATGGACGCGAACCCCGTGGTACGCGCCATGCTCAGGCGCCACGGCTTCACCGGGCGCAGCTATTTGCTCGCCATGGCGACGCTGGCCCGTGCTGGCGGTGTGGCGAGAATGGCAGGGACCAAATGGGCGTCAAGTACCCCCGGGAACGCCGCCGTCGATCCGCGCAATGTCGCTTTTTACAACGAGCACAAGGCAAAAATCGCCACACTGGCTGCGCTCAACATTTCGGGCTACTCGCGTGAAGAAGACGAGCGCATGACCAATAACATTCGCAGCATCGATCCCGACGATTTCGACGATTGCATCTTGCTGGGACCCGCTGTGCTTACGGTGGTGCCGCACGCAACCACGGGTTCAGCTGACGCGCCTCCCGCGGGTCGATTGAAGCTGTCCGACGCGACGAAGCAGTTTGTCGAACTGTTCAAGTCACGCCGGCTGAAGAGAGATTTCAGCGTTCTGGCAGACGAAGTTCATCGTCATGCGTATGAGCCGCGCCTGGAGTCCGCCGCGTTTGGCGCGGCGCTGGCTGATGTGACCCACTGGGCTGAAACTTACTGCAAAGGCGCTAACGAGGAACCATAACCAGGGGCCGGCTACGCTCGGAATGTTCCAGCACAAATCCGGCGGCGATTACCCGCGCCTGGAGCCAGTCAGCGGTGTGAGACGACGCGGCTACGCCGCCGACAAGGAGATGACGGAAGATAGTGGCGGCGGTAATTAACCTGGACATCGGTCAGCAAAGGCGGCGATACCGGGCCAGATCGAGGCAACCGAACAGCGAAGGCGGGTTCAACTCTGAGCGGGCTCCGATTGCCTGGTCTGGTTTTCCGTTTGACTCCTGATCCTTCCGGCGTTCTGGCCTCCGTCAACGACGAGCGCGAGGTCCTTCCCTGAACGGATGCCGCAGTGCGGCTTGTCCCGTGACATGGGCACGGTCCAGACTCGGGCTACAGGACAGGGAGCGCCACGTGCCGCTTGCACGTCTAATCAGGAGATTAGCGCCATGTCAGTAGCCAAGGTCATTGAGCTCAATGCGTCGTCGAAGAAAGGTATCGAGGACGCCGTGCAACACGGTCTGCGCAAGGCCGCAGAGTCCGTGAAGGGTATCAAGGGAGCGTGGATCAACGAGACCAGAGTAGTCACCACCGAGGACGGCACCATCACCGAGTGGCGGGTCAATATGCGGATCAATTTTGTGGTGGATTGAGATTGAAGCGATGGGTCCGGTGTTCGGGCGTGCATGCCCGAGCACCGAACACCGAACACGGGATCACCCGTGAACCAATCCCGTCACGTGCCGCTCGTCGTCATATTCCACGACCGTATCGGCCAGCCCCGGCAGGGTCTCCAGGGCATGGCGGCTGAGGCGTTCGAAGTGCATCAGGAAGTGATCCATGGTGGCGGCGTCCATGGCCAGCGGAGCGTGGCGCGCCACCAGTTCTTGTTCCTGCTCGCCGCGCCAGCGGCGCACGATGTCCCAATTGGGCGCCTGCAGCACGATCAGCGCATCGAACTTGCGCCATAGCGGCTGATAGCCGCGCAGTTGCTTGTTGACCCAGTGTCGCCAGGTACCGTCAGGATCTTCGTCGCGTTCCAGCGCATTGATCGGCCGGGCCAGCGCGCCCAATGCCTGCGGGCGGATGCCGAGCGCCCAGCCTTCGACGATCACCAGGGTTGGTCGTTTGGTGATGCGCGGCCAGCGTGAGGGCGGCACACGCGTGTCGCGCCCCTTGTCGAAACGCGGGTAGGTGACCGCCAGGCGATCAGATGCCTGCGGTACGGCGGCCAGCACCGAAAGCAGCAACTCGATCTCGTGGGTGCCGGGAACGCCACGGGTGCGTAGCAGTGGATGCACGTCGCGCGCCAGCGCCTCACGTTCGCTGCGGGCGTAATAGAAGTCATCCAGCGAGAGGACCTCGGTAGCCCAGCCGCGTGCGTTGGCCTGCGCTTTCACGACCCGCGCCAGCGTGCTCTTGCCGCTGCCCTGCAAGCCGGAGAGGCCCAGGATGTAGGGCCTGCGAGAGCGTGCGATGCGCCCGGCGTATTGGTCGAGCAGGTGCCCGGCCAGCGCTTCATTTTGCCGCTCTCCTTGCGACATCATCGGCGGTACAGCCCGTGACGAAGCCGGAAGGTGATGCTTGCAAACTTTCGCGGACAGCTGCCAGCGTTGCCGTGGTTTTCACTCGGCATACGGAAGCATCGCGTCGTTTCCAGCGTTGATGTGACGGGGGATGTACGGATCATTGCACTATCATCGGACAGGTTCGTTCGCTCCATCTTGGCTCGGGTTGGCCACACCGCAAAAGGGAAGTTTCACACATCATGCTCAAACCTGAAATCCTGGACACCTTTTTGCACCTGCTGGAGGAGGCCAGGGCCAGCGGTGACCGGGAACCGACGGCGATGAATCTGGCCACGATTGAAAGCGCAGGCCAGGTCGCCTCGCGCATTGTGCTGTTGAAAGGCGTCGACGAGCGCGGCTTCCGTTTTTTCACCAATTACCAAAGCGACAAGGGCGGCCAGCTGGAAGCGCATCCGGTCGTGGCCCTATGTTTCCACTGGAAGCAGGTGCGCCATGGCGTGCAGGTGCGGGTCGAGGGGACGGTGCGCAAATTGCAGGACGATGAGTCCGATGCCTACTTCGCCACTCGCAAGCGCGGCAGCCAGATCGGCGCCTGGGCTTCGTTGCAGTCGCAGACGCTGCCCGATCGCAACACCTTCGAGCAACGCGTGACACGCTACGAAGCCGAGTTCGAGGGGCGTGAAGTCGCCCGGCCACCGCATTGGGGCGGCTTTTTGGTTGAACCGGACATGCTGGAGTTCTGGTATGGCGCCGAGTTTCGCCTGCATGAACGCGTGCGCTGGAGTCGTCACGGTCAGACCTGGACCAGCCGTCTGCTGTATCCATGACCGCGCCGTTGCCCATCTCCAGCGTCGCCCAAGACGGGTTCACGGTGTCCACCCGCAACCGTGGATTCACCGAGATCACCCGCGAGGTGGTCGAGGCGGTCGGTTCCAGCCAGGTGCAGACCGGCATCGCCAATGTGTTCACCACGCACACCAGTTGCTCGTTGCTGCTGGGTGAAAATGCCGATCCCGCAGTGCGCGGCGACCTGGAGCGCTGGTTTGCTCGCGCTGTACCAGATGGCGACCCGATCTTCCGCCACGATGCCGAGGGCCCGGACGACATGCCGGCGCATATCCGATCCGTGCTCACTGGGGTCAGCCTCAGCGTGCCCGTGCGGGAGGGCAGGTTGCAGCTGGGCACCTGGCAGGGCATCTATCTGTGGGAGCATCGGCGCGTCCCGCATCAACGCAAGGTCATCGTGACCGTGCTGGGAGCAGCAGGCGAGTGAGCGGGCAGGCGACAACAACCGATCATTACCCACAACGCATCGTGTGCCTCACCGAGGAGCCTACCGAGGTGTTGTACGCACTCGGCGAGGACTCACGCATCGTGGGCATCTCCGGTTTCACCGTGCGTCCGCCACGGGCGCGCAAGGAAAAGCCGAAAGTGTCCGCGTTCACCAGCGCGAAAATCGGTGAAATCCTGAAGCTGGAACCCGACCTGGCGATCGGTTTTTCCGACATCCAGGCCGACATCGCGCGCGAACTGATCAAGGCCGGCGTGGAGGTCTGGATCAGCAACCATCGCAGCGTCGAGGGCATCGTCGCCTATATCCGCCGGCTCGGCGCGATGGTCGGCGCACATGAAAAGGCGGAGGCTTATGCGCAGCGTGCCGAGCAGCATCTGGCCGACATCCGCGCCGCTGCAGCGCATTTGCCGCGACGGCCCATCGTGTACTTTGAGGAGTGGGACGAGCCGATCATCACCGGCATCCGCTGGGTCGCCGAACTCATCGGTATCGCCGGCGGCGTCGACTGCTTCCCCGAACTCGCTCGAGAACCACTGGCGAAACAACGCATCCTCGCCAATGGCGACGAAGTGGTGCGCCGCGCTCCGGACATCATTCTTGGCTCCTGGTGTGGCAAGCGCTTCCGCCCGGAAAAGGTGGCCGCGCGGCCGGGCTGGGACACGATTCCCGCGGTGCGCGACGGGCAACTGTTCGAGGTCAAGTCGCCGATCATTCTGCAACCGGGACCGGCGGCGCTGTTCGATGGCCTGGATGAGATCCACCGGATCATCGTGGAGTGGGCTCGACGCTGAGCCGCTGGTGTCATCAAGATCTCCAGATTTTCGCCCCTCTGCCATGCAGACAAAGGTTGGAGGAGAGGGGTCTGGAAGATCGCAATCGAGCAATGCTCAGCATCGTGATTGAACGCGTTGCCGGACCCTCATTCGGCGCGTCGCGCGACCGTCTCCCGAGCGCGGCTCCTGAGGAGTCCTCTTGGCGGGTGAGAAAAGGGGTATCGGCGGAATGTCACTTACTTACCGCCGTCATCCCCGCAAAAGCGGGGATCCAACGTGCTTCACTCTGCCTGGCAATCCCCAAGTCACTGGATTCCCACTTGACCAGCCGTTCGGCTGTTGAGAAGCGCCTCGCGGAAATGACGACTATTGAGGGAATTGTCACTAAATAAGTGCCATCCGGGTATCGCCGCGGAGCTTTGACGCTAATCGGGTGGTGCAATGAAGCGCAGACGCTCCACGCGCCCGAAGCGCCTGAACGTTGCGCAAACGCAACGCAAAGAGGGCGCCACTTCGCCACACGCGGCCAGCCGTGCGGACGCACCACTCGCCGCGGTCAGCCTTCACAACAACCGCAGCAACTCCTTCATCATGGGTAGCCGGCGCACGCGCACGGCACTGGCGCGGAATACGGCGTTGGCCAGCGCCGGTGCGGCCGTCGGCATGGCCAGAAAGCTGGCGCCGCCGGGCGCACGGTCGCCGGGCACGACGATGACTTCGACGTCGTTGGGCAACTGGGCCATGCTGGCCAGCGGGTAATCCTTGTAGCTGTGTTGCTGGATCCGGCCGTTCTTGAAGGTGATCGCCGGGTTGAGCGCGTTGGACAGCGCGTCGAGCGTTGCGCCGGCGACCTGTCCTTGCAAACCCAGCGGGTTGATCACGCGGCCCACATCGACTGCGCAGGCGACGCGCTTGATGATCAGCTTCTCGCCCTGCATGGCGGCTTCGACGGCGTGCGCCACGTAGGTGCCGTCGACATGCCAGCAGGCGATGCCGAGACCATTGACACTGCGCAGCCAGTTCTTCCATCCAATGCGGTCGGCAACCAGTTGCAGCACGTTGCGCAGTCGGCCGACGTCCAGCGATGCGCCGTTGCCCAGCGGCAGCTGGCGTGGTTCGCCGAGGATGCGCAGGCGCGTCTCGAGCGGATCCTCGCGTAGCAGGTGGGCGATCTCATCGATAAAGCCTTCGACCGCGAACGCGTTGCTGAGGTGCGGCATCGCACGGAACAGACCGCGCGGTATGGCCGACTGCTGTGCGTGCCAGTCGCTGCGCAGGTTCGGCACCAGGCCGGCGGGCAGTTGATCGGCACGTAGCTCCGAGCTCCACAGACGATCTTGGGGGGCACCGCGAAGACTCAGTGCCGAGGCGCTGGCCATGCGCTGGTTCCAGCCGATGAGCTGGCGCTTGCGGTCGATGATGGCGCTGAATTTGTGCACGCATCCGGAGCGGTAAAAATCGTGGCTGAAATCCTGGTCGCGGGTCCACAGCAGCCGTACCGGTTTGTCGACGGCTTGGGCCAGCATCACCGCTTCGGCGACGAAATCGTGGTCGAGCCGGCGCCCGTAACCGCCACCCACGCGCGGTACTCGGATCGCGATCTGGGCTGGTCCGAGGCCGGTCAGCCGTTGCACCACCGCCCAGGCTTTTTGTGGCGCCTGGGTCGGTACCACCAAGCTGGCGCGGTCCTTGTCCAGCCGCACCAGACAATTCATTGGCTCGGCGGTGGCGTGGGCCAGCCAGGGTTGGAAATAGGTCGCTTCCAGGCGACGCGCGGCTTTCTTGCCGGTCGCATCGAAGTCGCCATCGTCGCGCACGCGGGTGGTCGGCGCCGCATCGCTGGCCAACATGGCAACGGCCTGTTGTTCCATCGCGTTGCTGTTCTCGCTGCTGTTGGCGCCGGGTTTCCATTCGAGCTTGAGTTTCGAACGCCCCTGCAGCGCGGCCCAGGTATCCGTGGCGAGCACGGCCACGGCTGGGGCGATCACCGTGCTACCGCGGGGTTGTCCGGGCTCGGGCTTGAGCTGGATCACCTTGATCACGCCCTGGTGTGCGAGGGTCTCGCTGGTGTCGATGGTCGAGAGCGAACCGTCCGGCCACGGACAATGCACCAGCACGGCGACCAAGGCATCGCCGAGATGCTCGTCGATCGCATAGCGTGCGTGGCCGGTGACAATATCGTGGGCATTGGCGTCGCCAGCGGGTCGGCCGATCAGCTGGTAGCTGCTGGCGGCCTTCACCGCAGGCGCCTGCGTGGGCAAGGCGACCTTGCTGGCGTCTGCGGCAAGGCTGCCGTAGGTCACTCGACGGCCATCCGGGGCGATCACCGTGCCGGAGTCGCAGCGCAAGCGGTTGGCGGATACGCCGAGACGTCGTGCGGCCGCCTGCAGCAACAACCAGCGCGCCAGCGCGCCGATCTTGCGCAGGTCGCGCCAGGCGGCCGGGATCGAATGACCGGTGCCGCCGACCTGGTGGCCGTAAGTCCATTCCGGCTGGCCGTTCTTGCTGCCCACCCCAAGGCCGAGCGCGATCACGCTGACCCGGTTCCAGTCCGCGTCGAGTTCGTCGGCGATGATTCGCGGCAATGAAGTGGCCACACCGGTTCCAGTGTCCGGGTTGCGTGCGCCGATCAGCACGTTGCCCTCGGCGTCGATACGCACGTAGGCACCGAGGTCGTGGAAGTTGTCGCCGAGCAGGGCCAGCGGCAGCGGCGGGTCGGCCGCATCAGCGACGCGGATGCCCACCACGAGTGCTCCCGCCGCCCCGGCCAGCACCTGCAGGAAGCGACGGCGGCCAAGCCGGATTGTGTTGTTCGGGTCGCGTGCGCTCACGGCTGGCCCGCCTTGCCGGCGGCGGCGCGTTTGATCGCGCGGCGTACGCGAGTCTGGCAGCCGCAGCGGCACACGTTTGGCAGCTGGTCGATATCGTCGTCACCGGGTTTGGGTTTGCGCCGGAGTAGAGCCACGCCGGCGATCAGCCAACCGGGCGTGCAGTAGCCGCAACCGATCGCGTCCTCGTCGATGAAGGCTTGTTGCAGCGCGTGCAAGGTGCCGTCGTTGGCGGCCAGGCCTTCCACCGTGGTCACCGATTTGCCAGCCAGAGCCTCCACCGACATCGTGATCGCAGAAACCGCCTTGTCACCGACCAGCACCAAGTCCGCACCGCTCTCGCCGTGCTCACTGCCGTACTTGGTGCCTGTCAGCCGCAACACGTCGCGCAGGTACCACAGCAGCGGCATTTGCGGATCGCCGGTGTGCCGAAAGTGCTCGCCGTTGATCTCAAGGTCGATGCCCTCGCGGATCTTTTCGGGCACGATGTTGCTGGCCTGGCTGGTCGGCAGAATCTGGTCTTGCACCTGCGCCATCCATCGTCTCCGAGGCAATCAATCCGCACATTGTGGCATTGCCGACCCCGGCTTAGGGTCGTGCGCGGCTGAACAGCCGGCGCCAGAGGAAGTACGCCGGCACGCCGGCGAGCATGATCAGCAGACCGATCCCGGCGTTGCGCGGATTGTCGAGCATGGTCGTGACCACCACCCAGGCTACGATGCCGATAAACAGCAGTGGCAGCCATGGATAGCCCGGCACGCGAAAACTCGCCGTGCCACGATCATGGCGGCGATACCAGAACAGCGTGGCCACGCCGACTGCGCAGGCCAGCCAGTCGCCGAAGGTGGCGTAATCAAGCAACTGCCCGTAGGTGCCGCTGAGCGCCAGCACGATCGACCAGCCGGTCAGCAGCAACAGCGCGGTATTGGGCGTGCGCCAGCGCGGGTGCAGTCGCGCTACCGCACGAAAGAACAGGCCGTCCTCGCCCATGACTTGCAATACGCGCGCCCCGGCGACCAGGGTGATGTTGCAAAAGCCCAGGGTGGAGATCGCCACGCCAAGCGCGATCAGCCGCGCCCCGAATGAACCAAACACACGCTGCATCACGTCGGCGGCGGGTGCATGGCTGGCGGCCAGTCCGGCATGACCGAGCACCGCCAGATAGGCCACGTTGACCAGCGCATAGGCGGCAATCACCAACAGCATGCCAAGGGTCAGCGCGCGCGGCAGGGTGCGCTGCGGCTCGTGCACTTCGCCGGCCAGGTTGTTGAGGTAGGTGAAACCCGAATAGGCAAACAGCACCGGCAGTGCCGCACCGACGAAACCCACGCCGGCGTGGCTTGGGTCCGCCGCCAGGATCGGTGCGCTGCCCACGCCGGCCAGCAACAGCCCGCACGCTACCAGCGCCGCCACCGCCAGCAGCTTGAGCACAGAGAACAGGTTCTGGATCTGCGCGCCGAGGCGTATTCCGAACAGGTTGATCCCGCTGACGAAAACCAGCCCGCCCACGGTGAGCGGCAGTATCCAGCGCGGAGGCAGCCCAAACAGCGACGCCGCATAACTGGCGAAGATCGTGGCCACCGCGGCGCTGGCGCCAGAGTAGATCACCAGCAACATGGTCCAGCCGAACAGAAAACCGGCAAGCGGTCCGAATGCCTCGCGCAGGTAGACATAGATACCGCCCGCCTGCGGCCGCCGCGAGCCCAGTTCGGCGAAACACAACGCGCCGATCAGGGTCAGCACGCCCGCACCCACCCATATCAGCAACAAGGCCAGTCCAGACTCGGTGCGCTGCGCGGCAATGCCGGGGTTGAGGAAGATGCCGCCGCCGATGATGCCGCCAACCACGATCATGGCCGCATCCCACGGGCGCAGGCTGCGCCGATAACCGTGGGTAGCTGGAGAGTCGCTCATGGCGTGGCCGCTGCAAAAGATGCCGGCGAGCATGGCGATTGTGATGGCTCAGAGCAAGAACGGCGCGATCAACCCAGGTCAGTGGATAGAACGGTGAGGACGATTTGCGATGTTGTTCCTGCGCATGCCGCCTCAGTCGAGCACCAGTTCGCCGCGCACGCCGATCACACACGCGCCACCGATGGTGATAGCGCCACTATTCGGGTCGCGGCCCACGTCCACGTAACCGTCGCGACCCACTTCACGACCCTGGCTGGCGCGATAGTGCAGGCCGTAGTCATCGCGATCACCACGGGCGCCTAGCCAGGCCATGATCGCGGCATTGGCGCTGCCAGTGACCGGGTCCTCCGGAATGCCGTCGGCCGGGCAGAACGCGCGTACCGCCATGGCGACCTCGTCGGAGCGCTCGCGCCCGAACACGCTGACGCCCACCGCACCGTACCGAATAGACCAGTCGGCGATAGCGCCCATATCCGGAGCAAGCGCGCGCACCACCCCGGCTTCGTGCAGATTGCACACGATCCAGTGCGGGCCGTTGTCGATGCGAACGACCTGATCCTGCGTCAGCTGCGCGTGCAGTGCGGCGCTAAGGTGTGTACGTTCCGCGTCGGCGATTTCGTGCAAACTTGCCGGCGGTGCCTGCACGTGGATGATCCGCGCCGGACCGTCTCCGACGACGTGCACCGGCAGCAACCCGGCGGCGCATTCCTGGACCAGATTCACCTTGCTGGCTTCGACCAGGCCAGCCTCGATCGCCGCGTATGCGCTGCCTACGCTGGGATGGCCGGCGAACGGCAGCTCCTGCCGTGGGGTAAAGATGCGCACGCGGTAGTCCGCTTCAGGCTGGCTCGGCGGAAGAAGGAAGCTGGTTTCGGAAAGGTTGGTCCAGCGCGCGATGCGTTGCATGGCATCGCCGTCCAGACCACCGGAATCCACCACGACGGCTAGCGGGTTGCCATCGAACAGGCGGTCGGCGAAAACATCCAGTTGCAGGAAACGGCGTGAGCGGGACATGGCGAAACCAATGAATGGACCGCACGAACATGGCATTGCCGACGCCCGCTGGCAAGCAGGCGATCCGGCCCGCGCGTTGCGCGCGGACCGGTCGTTTCGATCAGAAGCCGCTACGCAGGAACAAGTCCAGATTGTCCACGTTCAGCGTACCGATGCCGGCACCCGGGTTGTAGTGGCCGTTACCCGCATAGAACCAGTTGTTGCCGGCGCTGATGCGGTTGAAGGCGGACCACTTGCCGTAGCCGAAGATGTTCTGCAGCAGGTAGATGTGCGGATTCCACAAGCCGATGCGGTGTCCAGTGCTCTCCCGCAGCAGCGCCGTGATGCCGTTCAGTTGTGGCGACACGAAACTGGTGCCGCCAGAGCTGAACAAACCGCCCTGGAAGGTAAGCAGATAGCCGGTTTCCGGATCGGCATTGAGTGAAATATCCGGTACGTTGCGCCCGCGGAAATGGGCAGGAAGCTTGAGATAGGTGAACGGACCGGTGGCCGGATCGTTGTAGGTCAGCGCCTGATGCCTTTCGCTGCGACGCGTTCCCCAGGTAAAGAACTGGTACAGCGGCTTGCGCCAATAGACGCTGACACCGCCGCCACCGCCCACCGAGAACACGGCGTCTCGACTGGGCACGAACGGGATCAGGTAATCCCAGCCCCAGACGCTTTCCTGGTCGATCGACAATATGGTGTCGCCGGCCGAGTTGACGAACTTCACCGGTACCGTGGTGCCGCCAGCGGCAGTGATGTACGGATCCGAGGCGGGTGAATCGACCGTCAGCGGCGCGCTGAAATCGCCGGGGCCGTCGCCACTGCCGAGTTGGCGCACGGTGTCGTATGCGCCGGAGTCGCCGCTGGCGGCGAACATCGATTGTCCCTGGACAGCGGCTTCCAGGAAGATCTGGTGGTAGGCGCGCAGGTCGCCCACGTCGGTGGTGTCGGTATCGCTGGCACCATCGACGTTCAAGGCGGCGAAGTTGAAGATCTCGCCCAGCCCCCAACTGGTGGAGATACTGTCGGCCTGGTTGTCGGAAACCGCGCGGGCGAACGCATCGACGAAGCCCGAGCCGGCATTGGGAGCGTCATAAACGATGATGTCGGCCTGTGGCGCCAAGCCACCGGCCTGTTCCACATCCAGCGCGGTCTCTTCGGCACCATCCGTGCCGCCACCGCCATCGACATGCACCTGGGTGATGCGGTTAGGCTTGGTATCCAACCCGATCGCGGCCCAGTAGTCCTCCGCATCCGCCGGATCGAAGTTGGCCAGGGTGACGATGGCTACCGTCGAGCCCTTGCCGGTGATCCCGCGCTGGTACAGCGGATTGATGTTGTAGAAATTGGCCACGTCACCCACCGTGTACTGCCCGGGGATACCGGTAGCGGTGGGGTTGTCGGCGGCTGGGCGTGCCTGTGCTGACAGGGTTGTCGCTGGCGTCGCGATATGCAGGTTGGACACGCGCAGCTTCGAGGTGTGATGCGGTACGTAATGCCATTGGTTGTTCATGCCGCTGGCGGTGATCACGCTGTGGCTCAGTCCCGCCGGCATCACCAGCGGCTGGGCCGGGCGATGGAAGCGTCGGCCGCTCTTGCGCGACACGTAGGTGTGCACCGGCGTGCCGAACAGCTTGCTGAATTGCCCGAGCGTGCCGTGCACACTGACCACCATGTGGTTGTCCAGCACATCGCCGTGCAGGCCGTGCTGGTTCAGATAGTGCTGCACGCGTGCAATCTGCGCGTCGGTGGCGCCGTAGCGCTGGGCAAATTCGGCGGTGGTGAGGAACTTCTGGAAATTCGCGCTTCCCGGCGTCGCCGTTTGCCGAATGTAGTTTTCGAGTTTGGCCTCATCGCGTAATCGCAGTACGAGACTGACGGTGACGTTCTGATCGGTGGGCGCCAGGCCCTGGTCGACATCTGCTTGCAGGCCGGTTGCCGCGGCTGACGTGGCGACGCCAGCGAACATGGCGGCTAGCGTGATCGCAAGAGCTTTTCTTTTGAAGTTTCAAGTACATGAGCGTTTCTCCCTGGAGCGGACAGGGCTGGCTGGAAAGCGCAGGCACTTTCAACAGGGAAACAGAAGGCGGCGACGCTTTGGAGTTCAGCCCAGGCGATTCATGAATGACTTGCAACTTTCCCAGCGACGTCGTCAGCTCCCCCCCGGACGACCGGCGTTGCGCCGCTCCACCGAGCCTAATACGAACCGGTGTTCGTGAAAAGTTCCGATTGTCGTCACCGCTACATGGCCGCCGCGATGCGTCCGGAAGGCTTTCTACCGGTTTTTTTCGCCCGCGCGTACGCCACAATGGGGGTTTGCGGCCCTGAGGCATGAGCCATGGGGCGCTCCATCCTTTTGAAGCCGAGTCCATGACCCTCATCAAACAAGCTGATCTGATCCAGTCCGTTGCCGACGCATTGCAGTACATCAGCTATTACCACCCGGTCGATTACATCAAGAGCCTCGCCGCCGCCTACGAGCGCGAGGAATCACCGGCAGCGAAGGATGCGATGGCGCAAATCCTGATCAACTCACGCATGGCCGCCGAAGGGCATCGCCCGCTGTGCCAGGACACCGGCATCGTCACCGTGTTCCTGAAGGTGGGCATGAACGTGCGTTGGGATGACGCCACCATGTCACTAGAGGACATGGCCAACGAAGGCGTACGCCGCGCGTACCTGGACCCGGACAACAAACTTCGCGCCAGCGTGCTGGCCGACCCGGCTGGCAAGCGCATCAACACGAAAGACAACACGCCGTCGGTGGTGAACATGTCGATTGTGCCGGGCGACACGGTCGAGGTGATTGTGGCAGCCAAGGGCGGCGGCTCCGAGGCGAAGGCGAAGTTTGCGATGCTCAATCCGTCCGACTCGATCGTCGACTGGGTGCTCAAGACCGTGCCCACGATGGGAGCCGGCTGGTGCCCACCGGGCATGCTCGGTATCGGTATCGGCGGTACTGCCGAGAAGGCGATGCTGATGGCGAAGGAATCGCTGATGGAGTCGATCGACATCCAGGAGTTGATCGCGCGCGGGCCAGCCAATCGCGCCGAAGAATTGCGCATCGAGCTGTACGAGAAGGTCAATGCGCTGGGTATCGGCGCGCAGGGCCTGGGCGGCCTTACCACCGTGCTCGACGTCAAGGTCAAAGATTTCCCGACCCATGCGGCAAACCTGCCGGTGGCGTTGATCCCGAACTGCGCCGCCACCCGTCACGCCCATTTCGTGCTGGACGGCTCCGGCCCGGTGATGCTCGATCCGCCGTCGCTGGAAGACTGGCCCAAGCTTACTTTTGACACGTCCAAGGGGCGTCGCGTGAACCTGGATACCGTGACCAGGGAAGAAGTGATCACCTGGAAACCGGGCGAAACCCTGCTGCTCAACGGCAAGTTGCTCACTGGCCGCGACGCCGCGCACAAGCGCATGGTCGAGATGCTCGACAAGGGTGAGCCGCTGCCGGTCGATTTCAGCGGGCGCTTCATCTACTACGTGGGTCCGGTCGACCCCGTGCGCGACGAAGTCGTCGGCCCTGCCGGCCCCACTACCGCCACCCGCATGGACAAGTTCACCGAGCAGGTGCTCCGTGAAACCGGTCTGCTCGGTATGGTCGGCAAGGCAGAGCGCGGCCCGGCCGGGATCGAAGCGATCAAGAAACACCAATCGGTGTACCTGATGGCTGTCGGCGGCGCGGCGTATCTGGTCTCCAAGGCGATCAAGGCCTCGCGCGTTGTTGGCTTCGCTGACCTGGGCATGGAAGCGATCTATGAATTCACCGTCGAAGACATGCCGGTGACTGTGGCAGTGGACTCCGGCGGCACTTCGGTGCACCAGACCGGTCCCCGCGAATGGCAGTCAAGGATCGGCAAGATCCCCGTAGTTATCCAATAAAAGTAGTGCGATCCGCGCACGCCGTTGCCTCATCCCTCCCAGATGAGGATTGAGGTGGGGATCTCACGGTCGCGAGAAACAAGTTCCAACGCGTGACTGGAAGAGCTCACGTCACAAGCCGATTTCTCCAACGAGCTCCGAAAGTCCAAAGCCTCCCACCCAACCTTCCCCTGAAGGCAGAGGAAGGAGAAATCAAGAAGACCAACAAACTTCGGACGTCCATACGTCCAAACATTATTCGCGAAGGAAGCATTTGCATTTGCTTTGCCGCAGCGCAACACTGACGCGACCATTTTTGTCACCTGATCACACTGGATGCCCGTGACCCCGCCAACTCTCGCGCCGTTGCCCCCGGACTCCCCCTGGATCGTGATGAAGTTCGGCGGCACCAGTGTCGCTACGTTGCCGCGTTGGCAGAATATCCGCGAGCTGGTCGCCAGTCGCCGTGCCGAGGGGGCGCGGGTGCTGGTGGTGGTTTCGGCGCTCTCCGGCATCACCGACGCGCTCAGACAGATGTGCCGGCTTGAGAGTCGCCCGCAGCGCCACGACGCGGCGAAAGCTATCGTGCAGCGTCATCATGAGCTGCTCGAACACATGCGCCTTGCGCTGCCAGATCGCCTCAGCGAGCGGCTGGGAGACCTGCTCCGCCTGGCGGAGCAGGGAGCTTCCGGTCGCGGCGAGCTAGCCTGGAAGGCAGAGGTGCAGGCGCATGGGGAGCTGATGTCCAGCGCGATTGGCGCGGCCTTCCTCAGTCACAGCGGGCTGCCCACGCAATGGTTGGATGCACGCGATTGCCTTGCCGCCGTGGCGCTGCCGAACCAGAACGAGCGCACCCGGTTGCTATCGTCGATGGTCGAGGCAAAACCCGACCCGGCCTTGACCGAGCGACTCGCCGCGCTGGGCGAGGTGTTCATTACCCAGGGTTTCATCGCGCGGGAGCGGCCCTCCGCGGCAGGCGCCGGGCGCACGGTGCTGCTGGGCCGCGGCGGCTCGGATACCTCGGCGGCGTATTTCGGTGCGCTGCTGAAGGCGGCGCGGGTGGAGATCTGGACCGACGTGGCTGGCATGTTCACCGCCAACCCGCGCCAGGTGCCAGGCGCACGCCTGTTACAGCGGCTGGATTACGAGGAGGCCCAGGAAATCGCTTCCACCGGCGCCAAGGTGCTGCATCCGCGTTGCTTGTCGCCGTTGCGCGAGTCGCGCGTGCCGCTGCTGATCAAGGACACCAACCGGCCCGAGCTCGAAGGCACCGTGATCGGCCCGGAGGTGCGCGCGCATGCGCCCAGCGTCAAGGCGATCAGTGCGCGCAAGGGGATTACCCTGGTGTCGATGGAGTCAGTCGGGATGTGGCAGCAGGTCGGCTTCCTCGCTGACGTGTTTGCGCACTTCAAGACGCATGGCTTGTCGGTGGACCTGATTGGTTCGGCCGAAACCAATGTCACCGTGTCGCTCGATCCCACCGAGAACCTGCTCGATTCGGACGCAATCGCCGCACTGGCCAGCGACCTGGCCAAAGTGTGCCGGGTCAAGGTGATTGCGCCGTGCGCGGCGATCACCCTGGTCGGGCGCGGCATGCGTTCGTTGCTGCACACCTTGTCCGGCGTGTTGGCCGAGTTCGGCCAGTTGCGCGTGCACATGATTTCGCAATCGTCGAACAACTTGAACCTCACCTTCGTGGTGGATGAGGAAGTGGTTGATGCGCTGCTGCCGCACCTGCATGACCTGCTGATCGGCGCCGGTTCGCTGCGCACCGACGATAGCGCGCTGTTCGGCCCAAGCTGGCAGGCGTTGTATGGCGGCGGCGAGACGCCGTATGCGGCGGCCGCCTGGTGGCACGAGGCCGAGCGCAATCGCCTGTTGCAGATCGGCGCCGAGGCTACGCCGCGCTATGTCTATCACCTGCCCACGGTGCGCCAGCAGGCGCGCGAGCTGAAGTCGGTGGCCGCCGTCGATCGGCTGCATTACGCGGTGAAGGCGAACACCCACCCGGCGATCTTGGGCGTACTCGCCGAGGAGGGCTTCGGCTTCGAGTGCGTCTCGCCAGGCGAGCTGAAGTTTGTCCTGGAGCATGTGCCGGAGTCAGCTCCTCTACTTTTCACCCCGAACTTCGCGCCGCGCGAAGACTACGTCTGGGCTCTGACCACCCGCGCCATGGTCTCGCTGGATGCGCTGTATCCGCTGGAACATTGGGGCGAGCTGTTCCGTGGCCGCGAGATCGTGTTGCGGGTAGATCTCGGCCGCGGGCTCGGTCACCACGAAAAGGTGCGCACCGGTGGGAGCGGCAGCAAGTTCGGCCTGCCGGTGGATCAGCTCGATGAGTTCCTGTATCTGGCTGACGCGCATGGTGTCACCGTGCGCGGCCTGCATGCACACCTGGGTTCGGGCATTCTCGATGCTTCGCACTGGGGCGACGTTCACGCCCAGCTGGCCAGCCTGGCCGAGCGCATCGGCAGCGTCAGCTTCATCGACATCGGCGGTGGCCTCGGCGTGCCCTCGCATCCCGGCGAAGCGCGGCTCGACATTCCCGGGCTGGACAATGTATTGCGAGAGGTCAAGGCGGCCTATCCGCATTACCAGCTGTGGATGGAACCGGGCCGCTACCTGGTAGCCGATGCCGGGGTGCTGCTGGCGAAGGTGACCCAGCAAAAAGGCAAGGGTGCACTACGCTACCTTGGCATCGACACCGGCATGAACAGCCTGATCCGTCCGGCGCTGTACGACGCCTGGCACGAGATCGTCAACCTGACCCGCCTGCACGAACCCGCCACCGCGCTCTACCAGGTGGTGGGTCCAATTTGCGAAACAGGCGACGTGCTCGGCACCGACCGCCGTTTGCCTGAGGCGCAGGAAGGCGACGTGATCCTGATCGCCCAGGCCGGTGCCTATGGCAAGGTGATGTCGAGCCCATACAACATGCGCGACGAGGCCGAGGAAATCATCATCGAGTGACGGCGCTGACGGTCCACGTGAAAGAGCAGCGATAATGGGCGACCGGTTGGAGAATGATGTGCAACAGACCATGCAGCCACGCCTGACCCAGGTGTTCCGTTTCACCCGCGCCAGCTA
>CAJDWA010000016.1_pt1 | contig 27018 bp, 25 predicted proteins | sample 7391461 | NCBI WGS metagenome assembly CAJDWA01 (sample SAMEA7055726, study PRJEB34461) | soil metagenome | biome: terrestrial ecosystem; feature: Peninsula; material: soil | place: Antarctica | collected 2016 | reverse complement strand
GCGGATGATCGTTCGGTGGCGGAGCGCTGGCGCGGCATCGGTATCCGTATCGAGGACGACGTGGCGGTGACTCGCGAAGGGCATGAAGTACTGACCGCGGCGATGCCGAAAGAAGCCGCACAGATCGAGGCATTGCTCGCCGCCCGGTGATCCATGCCACCAGACACGATGGCGGCGCCGGCGCCGCACGACGCTGCGCGCGGACGAGGGGCATCGCCGAGCAGGATCAAGGCAGCGCGGCGAATGCCTCGCGCGTGAGGTTCTCGGGCGTGTCGTCGGTGCACACCACGTCGTCCTCGATGCGAATCCCGCCGTATTGCTTGAACGCCTCGACCTTGTCCCACACGATGTCTTTCGACACCGGCTTGTCGCGCAGTTCGGCCAGCAGCATTTCGATGAAATACAGCCCGGGCTCGATGGTCACCACCATGTTCGGTTCCAGCGTGCGGGTCATCCGCAGGAACGGGTGGCCGTCCGGACGCGCGACGGTGTCGCCACGATCGTTCTTGGCGAAGCCGCCCACATCGTGTACCTGCAGACCGATCGAATGGCCCAGGCCGTGCGGGAAGAAGGCGCGTGTCACACCGCTTTCGACGGCTGACTCGGCGCCCATGCGGATGAATCCGTGCTCCTTCAGCAACACCGCCAGCTGTTGGTGGGCGAGCAGATGCAGGTCCGCGTAACTGCGGCCGTCGCACACCATCGCCGCGAGGCTTTGCTGATTTGCATCCATCGTATCGATGAGGGCCTGGAATTCAGCGGTCCCTTCGGCAGCGTAGGTGCGGGTGATGTCGCTGGCATAGCCCGAGGCGCTGGCGCCGGCGTCGATCAGCAGTGAGCGCGCCGGCTTGGGTGGCTGGCGGGTAAAATCCATGTAATGCAGCACGGCGCCATGCTCATTCAGCGCCACGATGCTGGAGTAGGGCAGTTCGGCGTCGATCTGGCCGGCGGCCGCCAGATACGCCTGATGGATGCCCAGCTCGCTCTCGCCGCTGCGAAATGCCTGCTCGGCGGCGCGGTGCGCGCGGGTGCCGATCCGATTGGCCTCGCGCATCAGTTCCAGTTCGTACGATGTCTTGTACGCGCGATGATAGTGCAGGTAATCCAGCACCGCCCCGGGATTGTTGACTTCGATGCCGGCGACGGTCGCGGTCGGCTCGGCGATCGTGGCGCATCTGCCACGCGGCAGCTGCGCCACCGCGTCTTCGGCCGTACGCACGACCACGATCTCGAAGTGGTCGACCCAATAGCCGCAGGGTGCGTCGGGAACCACATGCCAGTAATCGCGTGGCTGCAGGAAAACCAGTTTCGGCTTGGCGCCCGGCGTGTAGGCGATCCAGCTGCCTGGTGCGTTGATCAGCGGCAGCCACCACTTGAATTGCGGGCTGACCGCATACGGGTAATGGTTGTCGTCGAGGAATTTGATCGCCGGCATGCCGGCGGCGATCAACAGATGATCGAACCCGCCCAGCGCGAGTGCTCGTTCTGCGTGGGCACGCACGGTGGCCAGGTGCTGAGGGTAAAACGTGGCGAGTCGATCATGCATGGGGAGCTCCTGGCAGGCAGGCCATGCCCGGTCGCCATGCGCTCGCATGACATCGCCGTACGGCCGGATCGGCGGCGCGCGTACAGGGGCAAGGTCCGGATTATCAGTGAAGTCGAACCGGCATCATGACGCGCGCGTGTGGACAGTTCCAGTCCGGACCAGCCAGCCCGGACAAACCAGCCCGGGCCAGCCAGTTGGTCACACCTGCGCCAGCCAGCTTTCGAGCCGCGCCGCGTCGATGTCGGTGATGGCGATGATCCGGTAGCCTGCCCAGACCTGCCCGGAGCTGGCGGCATGCTCGTGCCATTGCTCCTGGATGCCGACCTCGATCGGTTGCGATTGCACCAAGGCGCGGCCGGTGGCTGGCAAGGCGATGCTGACTTGATACAAAGCCTCGCTGCGGGGAGCCTGTGCGGTGATCAGCAACATACCGGTGCTGGATAAATTGCCCAGGTGACCGATCGGCTCGCCGCGGATCACGTCGGTGACGATCGAGTTGCCAAGCGCGTCCTTGCGCGGTGCGCGACGCTGGTTGACGGGAACATTCGGCGGGCTCATCGGCGACTGGACTCCTGTGACTTGCCACCGCGGGCGAGCGCGGCCGACTGGCGCAGGTTGCCGGTGAGGCTGCGCCACGCGCGATCCAGCAGGCTATCGGATTCGGCCGGGACCTCGCAGGCGCGACCGCTGGCGATCTCGTGGGCCAACTGGGCCATGGTCATTTCTTCGCCGCGCTGGCCGCGCCGACTGACCAGCAGGCAGCGGCCCGACATCGGGGAGTACCACGCGAGTTTGCGCCGCGCGATCTGGCCGCTGGCGGGATCGACGAACTCGAACCAGCTACCGAACGGCAACTTGCGCAGGCTTTGTTCGATGTGCAGCTCGCGTGGTTCGAGCGCGACCGGCTTCGCGGGCGCCGCTGTGGTTTTCTGTACTACCGCTTTCTGTACCGCCGTTTTCTCCACCGGCGCTTTCGTCGGGACCGCCGGATGGACGATTGGACTGGCGGTGGCCGGCGTGGCGTCGGCATGTTGTTCGCCCAGACGCTGGTGCTGTTTCAGGCGCAACGCCAGATCGGTGGCGCTGGGAAGATCAACCGCAGGATCGGGTTCGCCAGCGCCAAGCAGGCGTTGCGCTACTTGCAATGATTCCTCGGCATGCATGCCGATCTGCTGCAAGCCGTTTTCCACCTCGTGCTGCAGATGTCGGCGGTTGGGCGTGGGCAAGCGGCCGAGCAACTGGTCGGTGATCGCCAGCTGAGCCTTGAAAGCATCGCTGCCTTCGCCGTGCCGCAACAAGGTCAGGGCAAGCACATCGGACCATGCGCGGTCGAGCAAGGCACGTAACAGGCCGCGCGGGGGCGACTGGGCGAAGCGTTCGGCCATCAGTTCGCTGGCGCGTTGGCGGGCTTGGTCCAGCCGTTCACGTCCCTGCGCCGCTTCGACATGGCGCCGCTCAGCCGCCTGCGCCTTGCGTGTCAGCAAGGCTAGATGGTGTTCGATATCCGCCAGCAGGGTGGTGTAAAGACCTGGACTGGGGGGTTCCTGATTGGCGCGGCTGACCAGCTGTTCAAGCTTGCTTGCCAGCGGCCGGTTGGTCTCGTCGTCGCTACCGTCGAGCCAGTCGTTGGCGGCGACGGCAACCGTGTCCAGCAATCGCCGCGCGGGATGATCGCGTTTCTCGAAGAAGCTGTGATCGGCGACGGCCACGCGCAGCATCGGCAATTGCAGGTTGCTCAGCAGGTTGCTTGCATTGCCGCCTTGCTGCAACTGCTGGCCGAGTTGCTCGAACAATCCGGCGACGAGCTCCACCGTGTCGCCCTGTTCGCTGGTGAGTTGCGTACGCGGTGCCCCGACAGGCTTGCCTATGTTGAGCTGGGCCAGCAACTCCTCACGCAAACGTGCGGCGCTGCGTAGCTCGCGGCTGGCGTGGTCGGTGACCTTGGCCAGATGCTGTTGCAGGGCGCTCAGCGCCGACTGCAGTTCATCCTCGCTGGCGACCGGGCCAGCGGCCTCGCCACCTGCGATGCCCTGCCCGGAGTGCCGTTGCGAAAGCAGGTCGCGCAGCGACTCCAGCACGTGGATGGAATCCTCACCTTGACCCGAGGTTTGGGGCTTGTTCGAGCTTTCCGGCGCGGCGGCGGGTTCGCTCGCTGGTGTGGTCTCCGCCATGCCGGGGCGCGAGCGTTTGTTGACGTGGCGCGCTGCCGGGAAACTGCGCAGCTGCGGCAGGATGCCGTCGGACTGCCAGCGCAGGTTGATCACGTTGTACAAGCTAGCCAGCGCGGGAACGACCGACTGGTCGAAGTGCTGCAGCAGCAAGAGCTGATGCTCGAGCGGGAGTTCCAGCTCGATGCTTGCCTGCTGGAATGCCTTGGCCAGGGCATGTGGCCCCAGCGGCAAACTTGGGCCTTCCAGTGGCGCGGAGCCGATCAGCACGGCTAGTCGATAGCCCAACTCATACAGGGCGCGGCCATGGCGTGCTTCGCCACGGATGCCCAGCTGGTCCAGCGCCATCGAGATATCCTGCACACCGGGATCGAGAAGCTCCAGCGTATGCCATGGACTGACTTCGGTGGCTGCACCGGCAGGCGTGTTCAGGGTTTCGTCCAGCTCGCTCAGAGCCTTGCCAACATGCTCCATGAAGGACTGGACGAGGCGGGTTTGCCCTTGCAACACACGCTGGCGACTGGTGAAGCAATCTTGTTGCTCGTCGGAGCGATGCGTGTTGTCGGCCAGCGAAAACAGCTCCCTCTCAAACTTTCTGATGCACTGGCGGGTCGGTTCGTAAAGACTCTCCACGCACAAGGTGTAACTGGTCTCGATCAATTGCTGGGCGCGCGCAGTCCAACGCCCATTGTTGAGGCGGGCGGCTGGGTGCGATGCCAGCGAGCGTCGCGAGTCCGGTCCGACGTTCATGCAAGAAGCCTGTCTTAATCCCCCGATTGGGATAAGTCTATGCTGGATGTCGCAGCTATGCCATCACCGTGATGCGGCGCGATCAGTCCAGGAAAGCGGCAATTACATCGTTCAGGAAACGCTGGCCCAACGCACTGGTGTGCAGCCGCCGCGGATCGTCACGAAGCCAGCCACGCCGGTGGGCGTCGGCCAGCGGTGTGGAGATGCGATCCAGCGCCAGGCCGGTACGTTCGGCGAAGTCACTCATCGGGACACCGTCAACCAGGCGCAGTGCGTTCAACATGTACTCGAACGGCAATTCCGCGTTGGTGACCATCGTGTCTCCACCGATCCTGGCGGGTCCGCTGTTTGCTGCCATGTACGCGCGGGGGCTGCGGCTCTTCCAGCGCCGGTGCACCCGTCCGCTGGTCGCGTCGCTGAGTTTGCCGTGGGCGCCGGCGCCGATCCCGAGATAATCGCCGAACTGCCAGTAATTGAGGTTGTGCTGACAACGCCGGCCCGGCTGCGCATAAGCGGAGATTTCGTATTGACCGTAATCGGCGGCGGCCAGTCGTGCTTCGCAAGCTTCTTGCATCGCCCAGGCATGATCGTCGTCAGGCAGCGGCGGCGGGTTGGCGGCAAACACGGTGTTCGGCTCCAGCGTCAACTGGTAATGGGAGATATGGCTTGGGTGCAGGGTAATCGCGCGCTCGACGTCGGCAAGCGCGCCGTCCAGTGTCTGTTGCGGAAGCGCATACATCAGATCGAGGTTGATGTTGGTGTAGCCGGCATCCTGCGCCGACTTCACCGCGGCCTCCGCTTCGTTCGCCGAATGGATGCGGCCGAGTCGCCGCAGCTTGTCATCATCAAAGCTCTGCACGCCGAACGAGATGCGGTTGACGCCGGCGGCCAGGTAGCCGTCGAAGCGCCCATGCTCGACCGTGCCGGGATTGGTTTCCAGGGTGATCTCGGCATCGCTGGCCAGCGACAGGCGCTCACGTACGCCGTCGAGCAGGCGGGCAATCAGGTCGGGCGAGAACAAACTGGGGGTGCCGCCGCCAAAGAAGATGCTGATCACCGGACGATCCTGCAATGCGGCGGCGAAGTCGGCGCGATCGGCGTCGAGGTCGGCCAGTAGATGATCGATGTATTCGGCGTACGGCGGTGGCGTGCTGCGCAGACCATGCGAGTTGAAGTCGCAATACGGGCATTTCTTCACGCACCACGGCATGTGAATGTATAGCGACAGCGGTGGCGCGATCAGGCCCATTGGCGAAGCTCGGCCAGTCGCGTCTGCAGCCCGGCCAACGCCTGACCACGGTGACTGAGGCTGTTCTTCAACGAAGGTTCCAGTTCGGCGGCGCTGACCTGCTGTCCATGCGGCAGGAACAGCGGGTCATAACCGAAACCGTGTTCGCCGCGCGATGCGTCCAGGATCCGGCCATGCCAGCGACTCTCCACGATCAGCGGCGTCGGGTCGTCGGCGCGGCGCAGCAGTACCAGCGCGCAGATGAAGAACGCACCGCGCTGTTCGATCGGGACCCCGTCGAGTTCGCGCAGCAATTTCGCGTTGTTGGCGATGTTGTCGCCATGACCGCCAGCGTAGCGCGCCGAATAGAGACCGGGCGCGCCGTGCAGATGGTCCACGCACAAACCCGAATCGTCAGCCAGCGCGGGCAGGCCGCTGACCCGCGCCGCGTGGCGCGCTTTCAGCAGCGCGTTCTCGACAAAGCTCAAACCGGTTTCCTCGGCGTCGTCGATGCCCAGGCTGGCTTGCGCAACAACTTCCAATCCGCTCTGTGCGAGCAAAGCGTTGAACTCCGCCAGCTTGCCGCGATTGCTGCTGGCCAGAACGATGCGTTGTGCCATCAAAAGAGTCCCGATTTCTGACCTACCGCCCCAGGGCGGCATGTTGCGCCAGCACCAGCTCGCCGATGCCTTTCTCGGCCAACGCCAGCAGCGCATCCATCTCGTCGCGACGGAAAGCGTGGCCTTCGGCCGTGCCCTGTACTTCGATGAAGCCGCCGCCGTCGTTCATCACCACGTTCATGTCGGTGTCGCAGTCGGAGTCCTCGGCGTAGTCCAGATCGAGCACGGGCACGCCCTTGTAGATGCCTACCGAGATCGCGGCGATCGAGCCTACGATCGGGTTGCGCTTGAGGTTTTCGCGTTGCATCAGTCCGTTCACCGCATCGACGAGGGCGACGTAGGCGCCGGTAATCGCCGCGGTGCGGGTGCCGCCGTCGGCTTGCAGCACGTCGCAGTCCAGCGTGATCACACGCTCGCCCAGCGCCTGTCGATTGACGCAGGCACGCAGACTGCGGCCGATCAGGCGCTGGATCTCCATGGTGCGCCCGCCCTGGCCGCCGCGTGCCGCTTCGCGCTGCATGCGGGTGTGGGTGGCGCGCGGCAGCATGCCGTATTCGGCGGTGATCCAGCCCTCGCCCTTGCCGCGCAACCAGGCTGGCGTGCGGTCCTCGATGCTGGCGGTGCACAGCACGCGGGTGTCGCCGAAACTTACCAAGACCGAACCTTCGGCGTGACGGGTGTAGTGGCGTTCGATGCTGACAGTGCGCAGCTGGTCGCTGGCGCGGCCACTGGGGCGGGTGACGGAATTCATGGGGCGGATCCTGGGGACGCTTGGCCGGATTGGGCAAGCCGGGACCGGAGAGTTTACCATTGCGCTCTTTTCCCACGTTCGGAAGGCGCCGATGATCCGCAGCATGACGGCCTATGCCAGCGCCGAATCCACCGGCCCCGCCGGCACACTCAGCTGCGAGCTGCGCACGGTCAACCATCGCTACCTCGAGCTGAGTCCTCGCCTGCCGGACGACCTGCGCGCGTTCGAGTCGTTGTTGCGTGAGCGCGTGGCGAAAAAACTGTCACGCGGCAAGCTGGATCTCACGGTGCGCCGCAACAGCGATGCGCGTGGCGAGTCGCTGCAGGTCAATCGCGCCTTGCTGGCGCGCCTGTCCGAGTTGAACGTCGACATGGTCGCCTTGTTTCCCGGTATGCAGGTGCAGTTGACCGAGTTGTTGCGCTTCCCTGGCGTGATGCAGCAGGCCGAGATCGATCCAGAGGCACAGCAGGTCGCGTTGTTCGACGTGCTCGAGCGTGCGCTCGATGCGCTCACCGCCACCCGTGAGCGCGAGGGTGAAAAGCTCGCGGCGATCTTGCACGAGCGGCTCGACGCGATCGAAAAAGTGGTAATCGAGGTGCGCGGCTGGATGCCTGAAATCCGCGCCGCGCTGCGCACCCGCCTGGAGACGCGCCTGGCCGATCTGAAGCAGCCGGTCGAGCCGGGCCGGCTGGAACAGGAACTTGTGCTGCAGATCACCCGCACCGACGTCGACGAGGAACTCGACCGGCTCAGCACCCACATCGGCGAGAGCCGTCGCGTGCTGGGGCTGAACGAGCCGGTAGGACGCCGCCTGGATTTCCTGATGCAGGAGTTCAACCGCGAGGCGAACACGCTCGGTTCAAAATCAGTCGACGCGCGCAGCACCAATGCCGCGGTCGAGCTGAAGGTGTTGATCGAGCAGATGCGCGAACAGGTGCAAAACATCGAATGAAGACGGTGAATTCCGCGCCAGGCCTGGGCGCTCACCGCAACTTCCCCCAACGGGAAGATGGGGCGAACGAGTGGCGCAGCACATGATGATTGACGCGACGGGCACTCTGTTCGTGGTCGCCGCGCCCTCCGGCGCGGGCAAGTCCACGCTGGTCAATGCGCTACTCGAGCGTGATCCGGCGATCTCGCTGTCGGTGTCCCATACCACGCGGCCGCCAAGGCCGGGTGAAAAGTATGGGCGGCATTATTACTTCGTCGACCGCGCCGAGTTCGAGCGCGAAATTGCCGAGGACATCTTCCTGGAACATGCCGAAGTGCATGGCAATCTTTATGGCACCTCGCGTACCCGGGTTGGGGGATTGCTGGAACAGGGGCGCGACGTGCTGCTGGAGATCGACTGGCAGGGTGCCCAGCAGATCCGCCGCAGCCAGCCCGATTGCGTCAGCGTGTTCATCCTGCCGCCCTCACGGGCTGAGCTGGAGCGGCGCCTGCGCGGGCGCGGCTCGGACAGCGCCGAGGTGATCGAACGGCGATTGCACAATTCGCGCGGCGAGATCGCCCACGCGCATGAATTTGACTACATCCTGGTCAATGACGATTTCGAGACTGCGCTGGCCGACCTGCAGGCCATCGTACGAGCCGTGCGCCTGCGCAGCAGGCTGCAAAGCCAGCGGCACGAGCAGCTGATCGCTGACCTGCTGGCAGCTGAAGGCTGAGTTGTCGCCAGCGTCGGCGTGCATGGTCTTTGGCCCGCGCTTGGGCTACCTTGTCCGTTTATTTCGTTACGCATTCCGCCCATGACCGATCCCGTTGACGCCGCGCCTGTCGATAGCACCCTCGTGCGCATTCGCGGCCTGACCACGGCCTTCGGTAGCAAGACGATCTTCGATGCGCTGGACATGGATATCCCACGCGGCAAGATCACCTCGATCATGGGCCCCAGCGGCACTGGCAAGACGACGCTGCTCAAGCACATCACCGGACAGCTGCACGCCGATGCCGGCACCATCCTGGTCGATGGCCAGAACGTGGCCGGGTTATCGCGCGAAGGGCTGTACAAGCTGCGCGAAGGGATCGGTTACCTGTTCCAGAACTCGGCCCTGCTGACCGACTTCGATGTGTTCGAGAACGTGGCGTTTCCGCTGCGTCAGCACACCAAGCTTCCCGAAGTGCTGATCCGTAATCTGGTGTTGATGAAATTGCAGGCGGTCGGCCTGCGCGGCGCGGCGCGGCTGATGCCCAATGAGCTGTCCGGCGGAATGATGCGGCGGGTCGCGCTGGCCCGGGCGATCGTGTTTGATCCGCAATTGATCCTGTACGACGAACCGTTCGTGGGACTCGATCCGGTGGCACTGAACCAGGTGATAAAGCTGATCGTCACGCTCAACCAGACGCTCGGCATCACCAGCGTGGTGGTGTCGCACGAGCTGGCCGCGGTGCAACGCATCGCCGACCAGGTGATGTTGCTGTCCAACGGCAAAGTGGTGGCGCAGGGCAATCCGAACACCATCGCGGACGATGGCTCACCGTGGACCCGGCAGTTTTTCGGCGGCGAGGCGGATGGCCCGATTCCCTTCCGTTATCCAGCCGGCGACTACGCCACCGAGTTGGGTTTTGCCGGAGTGCGCCAATGAACGCTCGAACACGGGGAAGCGGCAACGTGGTAATGCAGTCGCTGACCCAGGTTGGCAACTGCGGACTGTTCCTGCTGACCTTGCTGGCGGCGATCCCGCGCAGCTTCCGCTACGTACGCGAGACGATTCGTCAGCTGTGGTTCGTCGGCGGGATGAGTCTGACCATCATCACGGTCTGCGGTCTGTTCGTGGGCATGGTGCTTACGCTGCAGCTATACCACGTGTTGTCGATCTTTGGCGGCACCTCGGCCAGCGGCATGGTGGTGGCGCTGTCGGTGTATCGCGAGCTGGGTCCGGTGATTACCGCACTGCTGTTCGCCGGCCGCGCCGGTACCGCGATTACCGCCGAGATCGGCCTGATGCGTGCTACCGACCAACTCTCCGCGATGGAGATGATGGCGGTGGATCCGATCGCCTACGTCGGCACTCCGCGGTTCCTGGCCGGGCTGATCGCGATGCCGCTGCTGTGCTGCGTGTTCTGCGCCATGGCGATCTTCGGCGGCCACCTGGTCGGCGTGACCTGGCTGGGTATCGACAACGGTACGTTCTGGTCGAACATGACCGCCGTGGTCGATGTGCGCACCGACATCGTCAACGGCGTGCTGCTGAAGAGCCTGGCGTTCGGTGCGGTGGTGTCGTTGATCGCAGTGTTCCAGGGCTTCACCGCGCCGCCGACCAGCGAGGGTGTGGCCAATGCCACCACCCGTACCGTGGTGACCTCGTCAATCGCGATCCTGGCGCTGGATTTCGTGCTTACCGCCTTCCTGATGTGACTGTCATGACCCATTGTTTTTCGAGGATTCTGCCGTGAGCCAACCGAGAAGTTCGTATGCCGTCGGCACCGGCCTGTTTATCGTGCTGGGATTTGCCGCGCTGGCATACCTGGCGACGCAGACCAGTTCGGTCGCCAATATCCACCAGGGCGACAGCTACACCGTCCAGGCGCAGTTCACCAATATCGGCCAGCTGAAGGAGCGCGCGCCGGTGAAGATCGCTGGTGTGCGCGTGGGTCAGGTGCAATCGATCACGCTGGCGTCGGATCAGGATATCGCGGACGTGAAACTGTCGATCGACAAGCGCTACCACGATATCCCGCAGGATTCAGTAGCCACGATCTTCACCAGTGGCCTGCTCGGCGACCAGTACGTGGGTATCGAATACGGTCGGGCGAAACAGATGGTGGCTGCCGGCGGCTCGCTGGCTCGCACCAAATCGTCGCAGCCGCTGGAGGAGATGCTGGGCAAGTTCTTCGGCGCCGGCGGTGTGGTCGACAACGTGGGCGGCAGCTACACGGTCAAAGGCGATTTCACCAATGTGGGCACGCTTTCGGTCGGTGCACCGGTGAAGATGGCCGGCGTGGTGATCGGCAGCGTGCGCTCGGTGCAAGTCGATCCGGTCGAGCTCAATGCCGAGGTCGTACTGGCAATCGACAATCGCTATAACCAGATTCCCGACGATTCGGCCGCTGCGGTGTTCACGAGCGGTTTGATCGGTAGCCAGTATGTTGCGATCCAGCCGGGTGGTTCGCCCGACGTGCTCAAGAATGGCGATGAGGTGATCCTGACTCAGTCCGCGATGCAGCTGGAGGATCTGATCGGCAAGTTTCTGGTCAATGGTTCGCCCAGCGACAAGAAGGACGCGGACGACGGCAACCAGTAGCCCATCCCTGATTTGATTTCCCGCCGGCAGCTGATGCGCCGGTTACGCTAAAGGAGTTCCCCCATGTTGCGCAGTTTGGCTCTTGCCACCGTCCTCGCCCTTGCCGCCGCGGTTGCCGCGCCGGTTTGCGCCCAGGAATCCGCCGCAGTTACCCCGGCGACCAGCGAGCAGGCTCCCGCACAGATCGTGCAGGGTATTGCCGATCAGCTTGCCAGCGCGATCGATGGCCACCGTGACGAGCTGAAACACAACAACGAAAAATTGATCAGTATCATCGACGAAGTGTTCCTGCCGCATTTTGACATCGATTACGCGTCGATCCTGGTGCTTGGCCGACACGCGCGTGAGACGAAGCCGGAACAGCGCGACCGTTTCGCCAGAGCGTTTTACAACTCGATCACCCATCGTTATGCCGAGGGCTTGCTCAACTACACCCGTGGCAAGGTCAAGGTGCTGCCATTCAAGGGCGACCTCAACGACAAGCGCAGCGTCGTGCGTACTCAGGTGGTGCTCGATGATGGCAAGCTGTTGTCGATCGATTACGCATTCCGCAAGAACCGCGGCGGCGACTGGAAGGCCTACGACGTGATCATCGAGGGTATTTCCTACGTGACCAACTACCGTAACCAGGTCGACGCCGAGATCCGCAAGGTCGGTATTGAACAGTTGATCAAGAACCTCGAGACGCAGGGCGAGGAAGCTCTCGATACGATGGACAAGGACAGCAAGGGCGCCAAGTGAGCAACGCGGACTTCCAACTGGACACTGGCGCGTCAGCGAGCCTGGGCGTGAATGGCGTGTTGAGCTTCGACACTGCGACCGCAGCATTGCAGGCGATCCGGTCCGCGCTGATGGCGGGTGGCGCGAAGGAGCTTGATCTGACGGGCGTCAGCCGCAGCGACAGTGCGGGCCTTGCCTGCGTACTGGCCGCCGTGGCCGATGCCGGCAGGCCAGTACGGGTAATCGGCATGCCAGCGGGCATGCTTGCCCTGGCGCAAGTCTGCGAGGTCGATTCCCTGCTGGATTGAGTGCCTGCCGAGGTGAAAGCCGGGCAATCTGTTGCCCCGGTCGCTCAGCGCTAATCGTTCTTCTTGGGGCGGGATTCTTCCCACTGGTGCTGCTGTTCCAGCAACTCATCCGGGTCGAAGCCTGGAGTGTCCAGGCCCTGCATCTTTTCGATTAGAGCGGCTGGCGGATTGCCATCATAAAGTTTGTACAAGCGCTGCTGCCGATACGCGTCGCGGATGAACACGTACGGATCGTATGCCGACTGCAGGAACCCTTCGGCGTCGATCGCTCGCGAACGCAAAGTCACCAGATAAATAGCCTGCGGTGCGTATTGCAGTCCGTTGTAGTGGTGGTTGGCGATAAACATGCTCAGCGGATCGAAGAAGTAGCTGTCCACCGGCGTGCCCCAGATGTCGCGGGTGGTACTGGGGCCCAGCAGAGGCACCATCAGGAAATCGCCTTCGCGCGCGCCCCAGCGGGCCAGCGTGATGCCGAAGTCGTTGTCCTCGATCGGCAGGCCAAGTTGGCTGGCCGGGTCAAAGAAACCGCCAATGCCCAGGGTCAGGTTGATCAAGAACCGCCCGGTGCTCTGCGCCGCGTGCTTTGGACGCGCCTGCAGCAGATCATTGGCAACCGTGATCGGCATCCGGATGTTGGTGAAGAAGTCGCTGAACGAACGGCGCACCGGCGGGTTGGTGACCTTGCGATAGGCCAATGCCACCGGCCGGACCGCCACCTGATCCACCGCGTTGTTGAATTTGTAGGCCTCGCGGTTGTACTTCTCCAGCGGATCGTCGGCGCGCGGTTCCGCGGTCGCGCACGCAGTGAGCAGCGCGATCATCAGCACGGGTAACCAGCGGCTCAATCGGGGAAATCGAAACGGACGAGGCATCGGAACGGGGATTCACGGCAAGGGCAGTAAGTGTACTGCCTGGTTTTATATTTTGCATGGCTTTCGGCGTGCTTTTTATCTGCGCGCGCCTACCCATGGCTAGCCCGCCATCATACGCGTCACACGCATTGCCAGCAAAGCGTCTGCTCAACTACACTGCTAGACCATATAAGTCTCTATTCCCCAAGGAATTCGCATGGCACGTATAACCGTGGAAGACTGCCTCGAGGTAGTCGATAACCGATTCGAGCTGGTCCTGATGGCAACCAAGCGCGCACGTCAGCTGGAAAAGGGTGCCGAGCCGGCAGTCAATCCCGAGCATGACAAGCCGACCGTATTGGCATTGCGCGAGATCGCCGCTCGTCGCATCGACCAGGCCACAATCGACCAGATCGACAAGACCGAACGCGAGCGCGCCGAGCGCGAAGCGTTGGAGTGGGCGGCAGCCGAAGTCGACGACGATCTCTCCAAGGGCGGCGACGACTGATGATTGATGACTGCCGGCGCAACCGCCTCAGTCGCCCCGGTATGCCCGGCGCGGCGGTGGGCATGTGCGCGACAGTCACGCGACGTATTATTTGCGAGGTGGGCGCCTGAGCGGGCGCCAGGAACTAATGCCTGCGACCGCGCCGCCTGCCCCGGTCAACTCATCCACATGGCCGCCCTATGTGCTGGCCCTGAAAGAGCGTATCGCCTACCTGCCTGAAACGCAGGTGACACAAGTCTTGCGCGCGTACACGGTCGGCGCCAAGGCGCATGCCGGACAAGAGCGCAAGAGCGGCGAACCGTACATCACGCACCCGGTAGCCGTGGCCAGCATCCTGGCAGAATTGGGACTGGATGCCGAGACGATCATTGCGGCGATCCTGCACGACACCCTGGAAGACACCGAGCTCAGCCGCGAGGCCCTGGCGGGTGAGTTCGGTGAGGTCGTGGCCGAATTGGTCGACGGCGTCACCAAGCTGGACAAGATGCGCTTCGGCACGCGCCAGGAAGCCGATGCGGAGAGCTTCCGCAAGATGCTGCTGGCGATGGCGCGCGACATTCGGGTGATCCTGATCAAGCTGGCCGACCGACTGCACAACATGCGCACGCTGGGGGCGAAGGACCGCGTCTCGCGCCGCCGCATTTCGCGCGAGACACTGGAGATCTTCGCGCCGATCGCGCAGCGTCTGGGCATGAACAAGTTCAAGGCGGAGCTGCAGGATCTGGGGTTCCGCGCGCTGTATCCCGATCGTTACCGGGTCATCAGCGAGCGCATCCGTGCCGCCATCGGCAACCGCCGCGAGGCAATGGGCAAGATTGAGACTGCGCTGACGGCGCAACTTGCCGCCGAACAGCTGACGGTCCGCGTGGTTGGCCGGATTAAGTCGCCGTGGAGCATTTATTCGAAGATGCGCAGCGAGCACAAGACGTTCGCCCAGCTGATGGATGTGTACGGCTTTCGCGTCGTCGTCGATAGCGCAACCAACTGTTACGTCGCACTAGGCGGGGTGCATGCGCTGTACAAGCCGGTCGATCGCCGCTTCAAGGATTTCATCGCCATTCCCAAGGCGAACGGCTATCAGTCGCTGCACACGGTGCTGCTGGGGCCGTTTGGCGCGCCGATCGAAGTGCAAATTCGCACAGCCGAGATGGATTCGGTGGCTGAGCGCGGTGTCGCCGCCCACTGGGCATACAAGACGGACAGCGGCCCGGCCAACAGCGCACAGGTGCGAGCACGCGCGTGGCTGTCCTCGATGGTCGACAGTTCAGCCCACACGGTGTCCTCGGCGGAGTTCATTGAAAACGTCAAGATCGACCTGTTTCCCGACGAGGTCTACCTGTTCACTCCGCGCGGCGACATCCTCTCGCTGCCGCGCCATGCGACGGCGCTGGATTTCGCCTACGCCGTGCACACTGATGTCGGCGACCACGCCGTAGCCGCGCGGGTCGACAAGAAGCTGACGCCGCTGCGCAGCCGATTGGAGTCGGGCCAGGTGGTGGAGATCATTACGGCACCGTCAGCGGTACCGAATCCCGCCTGGCTGGAGGTGGTAGTCACCGGCAAGGCGCGTACTGCGATTCGCCAATATCTGAAGCACCTGCAGCATGAGGATGCGGTCGATTTCGGTCACCGCATGCTCGATCGCGCCTTGGATGCACAGGGCAGCAGCCTGGACGCGATTTCGCCGACGGTGCTGGATCGATTCCTGGCAACCGCCAAGCTCAAGCGACTGGAGGAGTTGCTCTCTGATATCGCGCTGGGCAATCGCATGCCTGACGTGGTCGCACGACAATTGCTGGGTTCGCGCCGGAAGAAGGTTGACGGATCGAAGCAGGGGCCGCCGATGGCGCAGGAGAAGATCCGCATCAGCGGTGGCGAGCGCGGCGTGCTCAGTTTCGCCAAATGTTGTCATCCGTTGCCGGGCGACGACATTCTCGGATACCTGTCGTCAGGCAAGGGCATCGTCGTGCATCGCGAGGAATGCCCGAACGTAGTCGACCTGCGCAGGTCGCCGGAGCGCTGCGTCGCCATCGAGTGGGATCGTAACGTCAAGGGTGACTATCGGGCGCAATTGCACATCGAGGTGATCAACCGTCCCGGCGTACTGGCGACCGTGGCAGCGGCGATCGCTGCCGCCGATTCCAACATCGAGAACGTGGAGTATGTCGAGCGCGACGCCGCCGCCGCCACTTTGTTGTTCTCGATGGAAGTAAAGAGCCGCAAACACCTGGCCGACGTGATCCGTCGCGTGCGGCGCACTGGCGTGGTCAGCGGTGTGCGCCGGTATCCGCTGTAAGCGGGGAATCGAGGATCGGGAATGGTTCAAGGTGCCGAGAGTCTCAAGTTTTGTTTTTTCCTGGCCGGACGTTAGTCTTTCCCATCTTTCATTCCCGAGAAAAAGCCATGTCCCGCAGTATCATCTCCACTGACCAGGCACCTGCCGCCATCGGCCCTTATTCGCAGGCGGTTTGCGCCGGCCATACCGTTTATTTTTCCGGGCAGATTCCGCTCGATCCAGCGACTGGCAGCCTGGTCGACGGCGACATCACGGCGCAGGCGCGACGGGTGTTCGACAACCTGGCGGCCGTTGCACAGGCTGCCGGCGGTTCGCTGGCGCAGATCGTGCGGGTGGGCATCTACGTCACCGACCTGGCCAACTTTGCCGCCGTGAACGCAGTGATGGCTGAATATTTCCAGCAGCCGTATCCCGCTCGTTCCACCATCGAAGTGTCGGCCCTGCCGAAGGCGGCACAGGTCGAGGTCGATGCAATCATGGCGCTGGACTGATGCAAGGCGAGGCCGGCGCCGACAGTGTGCGCCGGAAACATCCTTACGAATGACTACGATGCTCGGGTAGGCTTGCGCCTCATGGCCACCCGCAACGCCCGCCCTGTACCTGTGATCGCTGCCGACCCGGGCGTTGCGCCGGTCACCACGCTGCCGGGAGTGGGACCGGCGTTGGCCGCGTCGCTGTCCAAGCTCGGATTGGAACGCGTGCAGGATCTGTGGTTTCACCTGCCGTTGCGCTACGAAGACAAGACGCACATCACCTCGATCGCGGACCTGCGCCCTGGCGAGCGGGCCCAGGTTGAGGGCGTGGTCGAGGCCGTCGAGCGCGGATTTCGCTATCGTCCGCAATTGAAGGTGGCGATCGGCGATCCAAGCCAGCAGACCCTGCTGCTGCGCTTCTTCCATTTCAATCGCGCGCAAGCTGAGCAGTTGGTGCCGGGCACACGGTTGCTCTGCTACGGGGAGGTGCGTCACGCAGCGCATGGCCTGGAGATGGTGCATCCGACCTATCGCCGGCTGAGTGGCGACGAAGTGGCTACCGTGGACGATCTGCTCAGTCCGGTTTATCCGACCACCGAAGGCTTGGGCCAGAAACGTCTGGCCGGGGTAGTCGGCAAGGCGCTGGCGTTGTTGCCACCGGCTGCGCAGCTTGAGTTGATTCCTCCGGCGCTGTGTCGTGACCATGGCTTGACCGCGTTGCACGACGCCTTGCTCTACGTGCACCGGCCGCCACCCGACGCGCACCTGGGCCAACTGATGTTGGGCCGGCATCCGGCGCAGCAACGTTTGGCATTCGAGGAACTGCTGACCCAGCATCTGAGCCTCAAGCGCCTGCGAGCTACGGTCAGGCGACGGCATGCTCCCGTGTTGGGCGGCGCCGGCGAGCTGCAACGCCAATTGCTGGCCGGGCTGCCGTTCCGCCTGACTGCAGCGCAGCAGCGTGTCGGCGACGAAGTGGCGCGCGACCTCGCACAGGCGCAGCCGATGCTGCGGCTGGTGCAGGGTGACGTCGGCAGCGGCAAGACGGTGGTCGCCGCGTTAGCCGCCCTGGCGGCAGTGGAAGCCGGTTACCAGGTTGCCCTGATGGCGCCGACCGAATTACTGGCCGAACAGCATCTGCAGAATTTCCGACACTGGCTGCAGCCACTAGGCTCACCGGCAAGGCGCGCAAGCAGACGCTGGCGCGGGTGGCAGACGGCGCCGCGGTGGTAATTGGCACGCACGCCCTGATGCAGGAAGGCGTGGATTTCGCGCGCCTGGGTCTGGTGATCGTCGACGAGCAGCACCGTTTCGGCGTGCAGCAGCGCCTGGCTCTGCATGAGAAGGGTCGCCACGGCAATCTGGTGCCGCACCAACTGGTGCTGACCGCCACGCCGATTCCGCGCACGCTGGCGATGAGCGCCTATGCTGACCTCGACGTATCCTCGATCGACGAACTGCCACCCGGACGCACGCCGGTGCAGACGATCGCGATCTCCAATGCGCGTCGTGCCGAAGTCATCGAGCGCATCCATGTCGCGTGCGGTGAAGGACGACAGGCGTATTGGGTATGCACGCTGATCGAGGAATCCGAGCAACTGCGCGCGCAGGCGGCAGAGGTTGCCCACGCCGAGCTCTCCGCCGCGCTGGCCGGGTTCGCGGTAGGGCTGATCCATGGCCGCATGAAGGGAAAGGAAAAACAGGCCGTGATGGACGCGTTCAAGGCGGGCGAACTGGCGGTGCTGGTGGCGACAACCGTGATCGAGGTTGGCGTGGACGTGCCGAACGCGAGCCTGATGGTGATCGAGAACAGCGAGCGGCTCGGATTGGCGCAATTGCACCAGCTGCGCGGTCGCGTTGGACGCGGCGCCGTGGCGTCCAACTGCGTGCTGCTGTATCAGCCACCGCTGGGCCAACTGGCGCGCGAGCGGCTGCAGGTCATGCGAGAGACCAACGACGGCTTTCGCATCGCCGAGAAGGACCTGGAGCTGCGTGGGCCTGGTGAGGTGCTGGGCACGCGTCAGACCGGACAGCTCGCCTTCCGCATTGCCGACCTTGCCCGCGACGCGCATTTGTTGCCTGCCGTGCAGGAAGTGGGCGAGCACATGCTGGCGGAGTACCCCCGTCAGACGGGGCAGTTGATCGAGCGCTGGGTCGGCGGTGCGGCACGGTATGCGGATGCTTGAAAGGCGGGGAATAGGGAATCGGGGATGCGGAGAGCCTCGCCAGGCTGTTGCGATGCCCAGTTCCCGATCTCCGTCACATAAACTCAACGTCTAAACCACGACGACGCCCCATGACCAAACCACAAATCCTGATCGATACCGACCCTGGCGTCGATGACGCACTCGCCATCCTGATGGCAGCCGCGCACGCCGACATCGCGGGCTTGAGCATTGCTGCCGGCAATGTCGGGCTGGATCACACGTTGCGCAACGCACGCACCTTGGTCGACCTGATCGGCACGGATATCCCAGTGTTTGCCGGTTGCGCGACGCCGCTGGTGCGTGTTCCGGAAGAGGATGCGGCGTTCGTGCATGGGCAGGATGGCTTCGGCGACATCGGCTTTTCCGAACCTGCTGCAAGGCTGTCCGCGGAAGCGGCCGCGATGGCCTTGCTGCGCCTGACCCGCGAGCGGCCCGGTGAACTAACCCTGGTGGCACTGGCTCCGTTGACCAATCTGGCGCTGGCACTGCGGCTGGATCCGACCCTGCCGCAGCGGGTGGCACGGCTGGTGGTGATGGGCGGTGCCGTGACCGGGCATGGCAACACCGGCAAGGTCCCGGCCGAGTTCAATATCGGCTTCGACCCCGAGGCGGCGCATGTCGTGTTTGAGGCGTTTCCGAGCTTCGATCTGGTCGACTGGGAAGCGACGCTGCGTCACGCTTTCGACGATGTTGAATTCGATCGCTGGCTCGCTGCGGGCGACCAGCGGGCAGCGTTCTTCAGCAAGATCGTGGCCACCGCACGTGGCTACAATGCCAAGCACGATCGAGGCGGGTTGGTGGCAGCGGATGCGCTGGCGATGGCAGTGGCGCTGGATCCATCCATCGTCACGCGTAGCGAAACGCGGGCGGTGGCGGTGGAACTGGATGGTCGGCTGACCCGGGGTGCCACCGTGGTCGATTGGGCGGCCCGACTGGGTCGGCCAGCGCAAGCGAACATCGTGCTGGAAGTCGACCATGCCCGATTTGCCGCGATGGTGCGGCGCGCGCTGGGCGTGCCGGGGTGACGTTCCGTCCCTGCTGGTCTGTCAGCTTGCGCGGGGTGCAAGTTCCTCGTTACAATACCGCTCTTTTCACCACCGCTTTAGAGTCTGTCATGAAAGCTGATATCCATCCGAACTATGCCCCGGTGGTGTTCCAGGACCTATCGTCCGACTTCGCGTTTTTGACCAAGTCGACCATGTCCAGCAAGGAAACCGTCAAGTGGGAAGACGGCAATGAGTACCCGCTGATCAAGGTGGATATCTCCAGCCATTCGCACCCGTTCTACACCGGCAAGCAAAAAACGCTGGACGTGGGCGGCCGTGTCGACAAGTTCCGCCGCCGTTACGCGGGTTCCGTCAAGGAATAAGCGACTTTCCGGCTGGCGCCATGCGCTGGCTGGTCGACAATGCTGGTTTGAGGCACGGGGCAGGCGCAGGCTTGCCCCGTGCCTTTTCGTGTCCGGCTTCGACCATTCGCGATCGAATGCAAGGATGGCGTTGTGCGATAATGGTGGGCGAACCGATGCCCGGGTATCGGTTGCGCCGCGTGCTTCCCCGGCGTGCGACGCCCCCACATTCCCTTGCCGGACGGCACCGCCATCGCGGTTGTCGCCGGTGACGACTTACATGCAAGGAGGTTTCCGTGTCCGACCCCAAGACCGTCAAGCTGGTCGATGAATCAACCCAGCGCAGCAGCGAGCTGCCGTTGGTCAGCGGCACCCTCGGTGCGGCCTGCATCGACATCAGCACGTTGTACAAGAACACCGGCCATTACACCTATGACCCGGGTTTTGGCAGCACCGCCAGCACCAAGAGCGCCATCACCTATATCGATGGCGACAAGGGCGTTTTGCTTTATCGCGGTTACCCGATTGAGCAGTTGGCCGAAAAATCCAGTTTTCTCGAGGTGTCGTACCTGCTGCTGAATGGCGAGCTGCCGACGCCGGCAGAATTCAGCACGTTCGAGAACGACATCACCCATCACACGATGATGCACGAGTCCCAGAAGGAGTTCTTCCAGGGCTTTCACCATGACGCGCATCCCATGGCGATGCTCGCTGCCGCCATCGCTTCGTTGTCGGCGTTCTATCACGACAACCTGGATGTGGATGATCCGGCGGACCGCAAGATGGCGGCAATCCGCCTGATCGCGAAGATGCCGACTATTGCGGCGGCCTGCTACCGCTATACGATCGGGTGGCCGATGCGCTACCCGCGCAACAACCTCAACTACGTGACGCGCTTCCTGCACATGATGTTCGAGGTGCCCAGCGAGCCGCTTGAGATGAACCCGGTGGCGGCCAAGGCACTGGATCTGTTGTTTATCCTGCATGCCGACCACGAACAGAACGCTTCGACCTCCACCGTGCGCCTGGTCGGTTCGACCGGCGCCAATCCGTATGCGTCGATCGCGGCCGGCATCACTGCGTTGTGGGGTCCCGCGCACGGCGGCGCCAACGAGGCCGTGCTGAAGATGCTCGAGGAGATCGGCACTCCGGACAACGTCGAATCGGCAGTCAGGCGCGCCAAGGACAAGGACGACAACTTCCGCCTGATGGGTTTCGGCCACCGCGTCTACAAGAACTTCGATCCGCGCGCGCAGATCATCCACAAGATGTGCCATCAGGTGCTGGACGAGCTCGGTGTCAACGACCCGATGCTGGAAGTGGCCATGAAACTGGAAGAGATTGGCACGCCGGATAATGTCGAATCCGCAGTGTTGCGCGCCAAGGACAAGAACGACAGCTTTCGCCTGATGGGCTTTGGCCATCGCGTGTACAAGAACTTCGATCCGCGGGCACAGATCATCCGCACGATGTGCCATGCCGTGCTGGACGAACTGGGGGTTCACGACCCGCTGCTGGAAGTGGCGCTGAAGCTGGAAGAGGCCGCGCTGAAGGACGACTACTTCATCAGCCACAAGTTGTACCCGAACGTCGATTTCTACTCGGGCATTATCTACAAGGCGCTGGGCATTCCCACCGAGATGTTCACGGTGATGTTCGCCATCGCCCGTACCGCCGGCTGGATCGCGCACTGGATCGAGCAGCATGAAACGCCGGGGGCGCGGATCGGCCGCCCGCGCCAGGTCTATACCGGGCCGGACGTGCGCGATTACGTGCCCAGCGGGAAGCGTTGATCCCACACGAGGATCTATCTTTGAGTCATCGAAAAAACGCCCCGGCTCCGGCCGGGGCGTTTTTGCGTGTGGCGCCGCGATGTCAGCGAAGCGCGACGCTCAGGCGCTGCTCGAAGGCATCGTCGGTGTCCTCGGCCAGCAGCATTTCCAGCTGGGTCAGCGAGGCACGTCGCATCGGCCGATCATCCGTGCGGTCAAGCGGCGCCTGGCGCAGCGCATTGCGCGGCAACACGGTCAGATCGAACGGTACTGTGTCGGCAGAGAACAGCAACACAGGGTACTCAACACAGGGTACTCGGGCTGCTCGCTGCGGCTGTAGCGCAGCCGACGTACCTGTATCTCGATCGGTACGCCATGCTCGCGCAGATATTGCAGCACAGCTTCCGCATCGTCGCTGTACACGTGCAGACATACGGCCGAATGCGCATCGGCGGTGCCATCAAGCACCGCACCGACAAGCCGTGGCTCAAACTCGGCAAGAAACGTCATGGCGTCGACAGCTGCTTGGCGCCGCTCTCGCAATAGCTGCGGTTGACTGTCGCCAAGAAATAGGCGCTGGTGCTCGCGCAACGCCTCCTCGACCTCCAGGTTGCGTGGCAGCGCCTGGGTATCGAGTATGCCCAGCCGTTCGGCGGCCTTGAGCTTGGCGTGATGGAAGTTGCGGATGCCGTGCTCGCTCATCAGGCGAGCCGCTTCCTGGGCTACGCGCAGGCGGTTGCGCTGCAACCGGTCATGCGCGTGGATGCGATGGTGTTCGCCTCGGGACATGACGCACTCCTCGACAAAGGCTGGCGGCGCCCGAGGTGTTTCTTAGTCCCGGGCTTCAGAAGATCTCGTAGGCGTGTTGCTGATCCTGCTCCTTTTGCTGGGCGGCCTGGCTACGCAGGCGATCGACGTCTTCCACCTTGAATATCTCGTTCATGCCGTTCGGGTCGTCCGCCGCGGTCGGCAGGCCGCTGTAGCGGTTGATCCATACCGTACTGATTCCCGGCGGCATCGGCAACGTGTTCGGGGGCAGCCCCTCCAGTGCTGCGCCCATGTATCGCATCCAGATTGGCAATGCAGCCTTGGAACCGAACTCGCCACGACCCAGTGAGCTGTAGTCGTCGAAGCCGACCCAGACCGACGTCGACAAGTCGCCGTTGAAGCCAACGAACCACGCATCGCGATGGTCGTTGGTGCTGCCGGTCTTGCCGGCAAGGTCGGTGCGCTCCAGCGCGCGCGCGGCGGAGCCGGTGCCGCGCAGGATCACGTCCTTCATCAACGAAGTGATCATGTAATCGTTGCGCGGCCCGACCACACGTGGCGCCAGCACCGGCGGGTGCTTGTCGTCGTCATGCACGTCGGCAGGAAGTACCGCCTCGCCAATGACGTCGATGCTGCTGGATGACGCCGGTGCGTCCGCACTGCCGGCAGAGGCCACGCGATTGGCTGGTGTCCGGATCATGTCCGCTGGCGCGGGGCCGGCGGGACGGGCGTCGAGCAGGCGCTCCTGACAGTTGCGGCAGGCGCGCGCCGGGTTAGCCAGATATATCGGTTTGCCGTCGCGATCATCGATTTGGTGGATGAAATACGGCGTGACCAGATAGCCGCCGTTGGCGAACACGGCATAGCCGCGGGCCATACCCATCGGCGATACCGACGAGGTGCCCAGCGCCATCGACAGGTTGGCCGGGATCGCGTCCAGCGAGAATCCGAAACGTGTTGCGTATTCGCGCACGAAATTCACGCCGGCAGCATCCAGCAGGCGCACTGACACGAGATTCTTGGACTGTACCAGCGCCTCGCGCAGGCGCATCGGGCCAGCGAACTTGCCATCGTCGTTGGAGGGTGTCCAGATCCCGTTCGGCCGCGAAGGATCGGGCAGTGCCAGTGGGGCATCGTTGATGATCGAACCCGGCGTGAAGCCGCGATCGAAAGCTGCGGAATAAAGATACGGCTTGAAGCTCGAGCCGGGCTGACGTGCCGCCATCACCGCACGATTGAACTTGCTGCGGTTGAAGTTGAAGCCGCCCACGATGGCCTCAATCGCGCCATCTTCCGGATTGAGCGAGACCATTCCCGCTTGCACGGCCGGTATCTGCGCCAGCTGCCAGTTGCCCTTGTCGTCAGGAGAAAGCCGGATGATGTCGCCGCGCTTGAGTATCGTGTCGACTTTGCTTGGCGCAGCACCTACCCGGCTGTCGCTGATATGCGAGCGTGCCCAGCTCATCGCGGACATCTCCAGTTTGATGCTTTCATGGCTCGGCAAATAGATCGTCGCCTGGCTGGCGTCGCTGGTGGTGACCAGGCCTGGCGTCAGGCCCGAGACACTGTTGTAGCCAGACAGCACCTGCTCGAGATCCGCGTCGCTGGCGTCGGTCGGCAGATCCTGGTGGGCTTCTGGGCCGCGCCATCCGTGTCGGTGGTCGTAGGCGACCAAGCCCTCGCGCACGGCATCCACCGCTTGCTGCTGACGAACGCTCTGCACGGTCGTCTTGACTACGTAACCTTCGGTCAGGGCATCGTTGCCGAGGCGATCGAGCACTTGTCGGCGCACCATCTCTGCCAGATAAGGCGCATCCACCTCGATCGGCTGCTCATGCGGGTGCGCACGGTTCGGCTCAGCAATGGCCTGCTCGTGGACTGCCTTGGTGATGTAGCTGTGCTTGAGCATTTCGCCCAGAACCCAATTACGCCGCGCCATCTCGCGCTTGGGGTTGTTGATCGGGTTCACCGCCGAAGGCAATTGGAAGGTGGAGGCGATCGCCGCGCACTCGGCAACGGTCAACTGGTCGAGCGTCTTGCCGTAGTAATACTCGGCTGCCGCCGCCACACCGTAGGAACGGTGGCCCAGGAACATCTTGTTGAGATAAAGCTCGAGGATCTGGTCCTTGGTGAGCTCGTGCTCGATGCGCAGTGCGATGAAGATTTCGGTGAGTTTGCGCGAGTAGAGTTTCTCTGGACTCAGGAAGAAGTTGCGCGCCACTTGTTGAGTGATGGTGGAGCCGCCAGGCCCCTTGTCGCCGCCGGTGATGATCACGTGCCAACCGGCACGGGCAATGCCGCGCCAGTCCACGCCGGGGTGGTGGTAGAAATCCGCATCCTCGGCCGACAGCACCGCATGCTTGAGCCGATCGGGCACCTGGTCGATGTCCACCGGGATGCGCCGGGTCTCCCCGAACGTCGCGATCAGCTTGCCGTCGGCGCTCAGCACGCGCAGCGGCACCTGCATGTGATAGTCCTTCAGCACAGCGACCGAAGGGAGTCGCGGCGCTATCAGCCAGTAGGCGACGCCTGTCGCGAGCACTGCCAGAAGCAAACCGGAAAACGCCAGGATCAGTGCCCAGCGGAACAAACGTTTGAAAATTCGCATGGTGTGGAGATAGCGAGACCTGAGTCAAAACATGACAGAGTATAGATGTAGCAATATGTGCGTCATGCGCCACAAGCCACGGTTGGGTCAAGCAAGGGTCGCGCCAGCGAAGGCAATGCTCCAAATGTGGTGGACATCACGCCAATTACTTGAGAAAGTTCCCGTAGGCCGTTGCATTTGCGTTAATTTTTCGATTTAATGCCACTGCGCATCCAACCAGAAATCTGGACAGGGCGTTAGCGGCAAGGGGGAAACACCGTGGGGCTCTTTACACCGAAGAAGCCGGCGCTGATTGGCGTCGACATCAGTTCGACCGCCGTCAAGCTGCTGCAGCTGAGTCAGGCGGGTGGGCGCTATCGCGTGGAGCATTACGCGGTCGAGCCGCTGCCACCCAACGCCGTGGTCGAGAAAAACATCGTCGAGGTCGAGGCCGTGGGCGATGCGATTCGTCGCGCCCTGGCGCGGTCGGGTTCGAAGCTCAAGCATGCCTCCGCCGCGGTGGCCGGGTCGGCGGTGATCACCCGCATCATACCGATGACCAGCGACCTTTCCGACGACGACCTGGAAGGCCAGATCCAGGTCGAGGCCAACCAGTACATCCCGTATCCGATCGACGAAGTCAGCCTCGACTATGAAGTCATCGGCCCGGTACGTGACAATCCGGACATGAACAACGTGTTGTTGGCGGCCTCGCGTACCGAGAACGTCGACATGCGAGTGGCCGCGCTCGATCTGGGCGGGCTCACCGCCGCGGTGATCGACGTCGAAGCCTTCGCGATGGAGAACGCGTTCGCGATGGTGGCCGACCAGCTCAACGTCGGCCGTGACGCCCTGGTGGCGGTGGTCGACATCGGCGCGACCATGACCACGCTCTCGGTGCTGCGCAATCAGCGCACCATCTATTCTCGCGAGCAAGTGTTCGGCGGCAAGCAGCTGACTGACGAGATTATGCGCCGGTTCGGGCTCTCCTATGAGGAAGCCGGTCGCGCCAAGCGCAAGGGTGGTCTGCCCGAGTCCTACGAGACCGAGGCGCTGGAGCCATTCAAGGAATCGTTGATCCAGCAGATCAGCCGCCTGCTGCAATTCTTCTTCGCCGGCAGCGAGTACAGCAAGGTCGATCAGGTGGTGCTGGCCGGTGGTTGCGCCTCGATCGAAGGGCTCGGTCCGATGCTGGAAGAACAGCTTGCGGTGCCTTGCGTGGTCGCCAATCCACTAGCCCGCATGTCGCTGTCGCCACGGGTACAGGCCCAAGCGCTGGCGCAGGACGCTCCGGCGCTGATGATTGCGGTCGGCCTCGCCTTGAGGAGTTTCGACTGATGGCACACGTCAACCTACTTCCGTGGCGCGCGGAACGACGCAAGCAGCGCGAGCGCGAGTTTTTCATGCAGCTGGGCGCCGCTTTCGTAATCGCGGTGCTGGCGCTGCTGCTGTGGATCTTCTGGATGAACGCACGCATCGACAACCAGAACGATCGCAACTCGTACCTGCAGACTGAAATCAAGCAGCTCGACGTGCGCATCGCCAAGATCAAGGATCTGGAAAAGGTGCGTGAACACCTGCTGGCACGCAAGCAGATCATCGAGCAGTTGCAGGCCGATCGCTCGCAGATGGTGCATTTGTTCGACGAACTGGTGAAGACGAGTCCGAGCAGCGCACGTCTGACAGCGCTCACACAGCACGGTCAGGCGTTGTCGCTTGATGGCGTGGCGCAATCAAACGCCAGCGTCGCCGAATACATGCGCAACATCGAGGCCTCGCCGTGGATGGGCCATGCCGATTTGCGCAAGACCGAAAACACGCATGATGCAACTCGCACGCCGTATGCATTTGGTCTGAACGTGTCGCTGAGCCG
>CAJDWA010000017.1_pt1 | contig 27439 bp, 30 predicted proteins | sample 7391461 | NCBI WGS metagenome assembly CAJDWA01 (sample SAMEA7055726, study PRJEB34461) | soil metagenome | biome: terrestrial ecosystem; feature: Peninsula; material: soil | place: Antarctica | collected 2016 | reverse complement strand
AGCTCGCCGAGCATCGTGTAGCCGGTGACTCCACCCACCTCTTGCAAAGCAATCATCGACAAGGGCAGCAACTTGTGTGTACGCAGCACATGCGCATTGAAGGCGGTTACATCCTGCACTTGAGCCACCGGCCACAGGAACGCTTCCACGACGATCTGTTCCCCACCGACCGCGACAAACACCGACAGATCGCCAAACTGGTGCATCTTCAAGTGCAGGCTGGGTACCGCACCCTCGATCAGGTCAAGTGAGATGCGCCCATCGCGCACCGCGCTGGTATGGGCGATCGCGTGATGCATGGTCTGGATTGTCCAACTCGCACCGGCCTCCAGCGCAGGCATTATCGGCACCTCGAGCCCCCGGCCGGGATCGCGCATCACCTTTTCAATCGCGGCAAGCTCCTGGGCATGTTCCGGGCATATCCATACGTCCTTCTTGACCAGCCCCTGCTGCCGCATACGCTCGCGAAAGTTGCGAACATGCAGCGTGGATGGCTTCAGGGAGTGCCCAGCGGCTTTCATGTAATTACAATATTACTTACATGTAATTGACGTCAATAGTTACTGATACGGACCAACAAGAACAACGCGCAAGGCCAGCTCACAGCCGGCATCGCCCTGGGCCCGCGAGGGCGCCCGTCTTTGGGCAAACAAAAACACCAATGCACAGCTTCGCTTATGGGATACGGAATTCGCAGGCAAAATCAGTTTCGCGGCTCGGTCTTTACTCAAGCGGTCATCAACATTTGTGCAGTCATGGCCGCCCCTGGTCCCGCAAAACACTGCGCAAGAATGGAACCGTGATCCGCCGTTGCGCCGCCAGCGAAGCTTGATCCAGCTTGTCGAGCAGATCGAGCAACGCCCCGAGATCGCGCGCATAGCGCGAAAACAGCCAATCCAGCACGCTTTCGTCCAGCTCGATGCCGCGCGCGGCTGCCTGTGCCCTGAGAACCGCGCGGCGTTCGCCATCATCGAGCGGTTTCAGCGCGAACTGGGTGCACGCGCCGAGGCGTGAGCGCAGGTCGGGCAACTCGATGCCGAGCTGGGTCGGCGTGGCATTGGCGGCAAACAGCAGCCCACCGCCGTCGCTGTGGGTGCGGTTGTAAAGGTCGAACAGCGCGTGTTCGGCTTCGCGATTGCCGGCGATGGCGTCAAGGTCATCCAGCGCCAGCACTTCGCTGCCGGCGACGCCGCGCAAGACCGCCGCTTGATCGCTTATCGTGGCCAGCGGCAAGTATTGCGCGCGTCGGCCGTCTGCGGTGGCTGCCTGACAGGTCGCCAGCAGCAGGTGGCTGCGGCCGCTGCCACTGGCGCCGTGCAGGTAGACCCATGAAGCTCCCGGTTCTGTCGCAAGCGCGCGCACCGCGTCCAGCGCGGCCGCGTTGACGCCTGCATGAAAGTGTTCGAAGCGCTGGCGGCGCGGCCAGCGCAGCGCCAGCGGCAACTGCTGATTCATTCGGTCGGCCGATCGCCCGGCATTGCTACGGTGAAGGTGCCGGTGTCGACGTCGCTGGCGCCGGGCGCGCCCGCTTCCTCTTTGGCGAGTACCGGATCGTCCGGTCCCGCTTCGTTGTACAACTCGCTCATCCGATAACGCTCGACCAGATAGCGCAGCAACACCAGGATCACCGAGGCGGCCGGCAGTGCCAGCAGCACGCCAAGAAAACCGAACAGATAGCCGCCGGCCAGTACCGCGAAGATCACCGCCACCGGATGCAGGCCGATCTTGTCTCCGACCAGCTTGGGCACCAGCACATAGCCTTCCAGCATCTGGCCCACCACGAACACGCCACAGACCAGCAGCACGTGGGTCCAATCGCCGAACTGCACCAACGCCGCGATGATGGCTGCGACAAAGCCGATGATGAAACCGAGATAGGGCACGAAACTGAGCAGCCCCGCGACCATGCCAATCAGCAGCCCGACCGAAAGACCCATCAGCTCCAGGCCGGCCCCGTAAAACACACCCAGCGCGAGCATCACCAGCAACTGACCGCGTACGAATGCACCGAGGATATTGTCCGATTCACGCGCCAAGCGCGCGATGGTCGGCTGGATCGAACGCGGCAGCATGCCGTCGATCGTGGATACCAGCCGATCCCAGTCGCGCAACAGGTAGAACGCGACCACCGGGATCAGCACCAGGTTGGTCAGCCACATCGCGATACCGACACCCGAACGGGACACCTTGCCCAACACCACCGAAGCGACGCCACCGATCGAGCCGATATGCGCCTTGATTGCGTTCAGCAGGCTCTCGCTGTCGAACAGGTGCGGATCCAGATTCAACCGCGCCTGCAACCACGGCCAGGCCACGTCCTGACCCCAATCGGCATAACGCGGCAGGTTGTTGACCAGGTTCTCGACTTGACGCGCGATCAGCGGGATCAGCAACAGCAGCACACCGACGGCGGCAACCAGCAACACCACGAACACGAGCATTCCAGCGATCGCGAACGGCATCAGCACCGGCGCGAGCAGCCAGATCAGGTAGACGATGACTGCGACGATGGCGAATAACTGCCACCGACGCGAGATCTCTCGGGATTGGTTCATGGTGAAATGCCGTGCAACCAGCGCAGGTTGGCGTCGGCCCCGTCATGCGGCTCGCCCTGCAGCAATAGGCGCCCTCCGGCAGCGAGGTTCGCGGCCAGCGCATCGATAGGGACCGAGGCCTTGACGTCGAGCAGCACACCATCGTTCAACGCACCGATGGTGGTCACCTGCCGCACCGACGGGTCGGCATTCAACGTGGCCAGCAAGTTTGCATAGTCGCGCGCCGACTCCAGCCCGCTGACCCACATCTTGCCTTCGCTTGCGACCGAGCCGATCACGTTGAGCTGCTTGCCGAGGCGATCGACCATGCCGTTGCCCGCTTCGCTCAACAGAGCGTCACCGCTGGTTCCCTGGTTGCTCCAGCGTTGCGCCTGCCCACCGGAGATCAACGTCCAGTCAGCCGCAGTGCCACGCAGCTTGCCCAGCAACACCAAACCTGTGTGGTACTGCCGGTTGATCGCCGCCAGCGCCGTCGGGTCCGCTGCGGCGACCTGAGCTGGATCAATCTGGCTGTCCGACAGCGGATACACCACGGTGGTTCCGCGTGCAGCCGCCGCCGCGGTCAGGCTCGTTAGCTGCGTCTCGTCCAACGCGCTGCCGTCCGCACGCTGCACCAACAGCAGCACGGGCGGCTTGATGCCCGCGCTGCTCACGCCGAGCTTGGCGATCAGTCGGCGCACCGAGGACGCCGCGAAATCCACGTTCAGCACCAGGCCCGTGGCGGCGCGCTGGTACTGGAACTTCTGCACCAGCGAGCGGGCGTCGCCCAAAGCCCCGGCGTAACCGGCATTCGCACGCAGATCCTGGCCACCGGCAACACGCGTCATCACCTGCGCCAGCGCCGTGGAGAACGCCTGGTCACGCTGTGCGTCGCTGGTATCAGTGACCGGCACCGTCACCGAATAAGGCGAGCCGGATACCTGTGCATGCAACGGCGGCAGCACGGCCAGGCCCAGCAGCAGGAATGCAGTCAACAAGTGGAGCATGCGTATCGGCACGGTAGTCTTCCTCGGGAAACACCCGCGAAGTCTGCCCAATCCCGCTCGCAGCGTCCATCGGCGCGATAAAGGAGCAACCCTCGATGCGCCGGGTGCGCCGGATGCGCCGGGCTTCAGGGGCACATCCTGCTAAACTTGCGCGTTTCTTCCCCGCCGGTTTTCGCCATGTCTGACGCCCTCACCTACCGCGCCGCCGGTGTCGATATCGACGCGGGCAACGCTCTGGTCGAACGCATCAAGCCGCTGGTCAAGCGCACCTTCCGCCCCGAGGTAATGGGTGGGCTGGGCGGCTTCGGCGGTCTGTTCGATCTTTCCGGACGTTACCGGGAGCCGGTACTGGTATCCGGCACCGATGGCGTCGGCACCAAGCTGAAGCTGGCGCAGATGCTCGGACGCCACGACACCATCGGCATCGATCTGGTCGGCATGTGCGTCAACGACGTGCTGGTGCAGGGCGCCGAGCCGTTGTTTTTCCTAGATTACTTCGCTACCGGCAAGCTCGACGTGGAGACCGCCGTGGCCGTCGTCGGTGGCATCGCCAAGGGTTGCGAGCTGGCCGGCTGTGCGCTGATCGGCGGCGAAACGGCCGAGATGCCGGACATGTACCCGCCTGGCGAATACGACCTGGCCGGCTTTACCGTTGGCGCGGTGGAAAAATCGCAGATGTTGACCGGCAAGGCGATCGTTGCCGGCGACGTGGTGCTCGGCGTGGCCTCCAGCGGGCCGCACTCCAACGGCTACTCGCTGGTCCGCAAGATTCTCGAGCGTGCCGGTAATCCACTGGATCTCGATCTCGGCGGCGTGAAGCTTGCCGACGCGCTGATGACGCCGACCACGATCTACGTCAAGTCGATGCTGGAATTGTTGAAAGAAAACCCCGTGCACGGCATGGCCCACATCACCGGGGGCGGCCTGAAGGAAAACATTATCCGCGTCGTGCCCGAAGGCCTCGGCCTCGTACTGGACGCCCCCGCCATCGTGCTGCCCCCGGTATTCGACTGGCTGATGCGCGAAGGCAAGGTGGCGCGCGAGGAAATGTGGCGCACCTTCAACTGCGGCGTCGGCTTCACCGTGATCTTGCCGCGCGATGCGGTGCACAGCGCGTCTGCGCTGCTGACGCGACATGGTTTGTCCAGCTCGGTGATCGGTCAAGTAGTAGTGCCCACGCAGGGCGACGAACGCGTACATATAGGCTGAGCGAGCCGGTGTCGATCGCTCCCGCCAAAGTCGCCGTGCTCGCCTCCGGGCGCGGCAGCAATCTCGCTGCCTTACTCGATGCGTGTGCTCGCGGGGAGCTCCCGGTCGAGTTCGTGCTGGTCGGCAGCGACAAGGCCGCGGCCGGCGCGCTGCGCCTGGCCGAGGTCGCCGACATCCCCACCTTGGCGCTGGATCCGCACGGTTACCCTGACCGCCGCGCGTTTGACCTGGATCTGCTGGCCCGCATTGCCGCCAGCGGCGCGGAGCTGTTGGTGCTGGCTGGTTTCATGCGCGTCATCGACGGCGAGGCGTTGCGCCCGTGGGAGGGCCGCATCATCAACATTCACCCCTCGCTGCTGCCGAAATACCGCGGTCTGCACACCCATCGGCGCGCACTTGAAGCCGGCGATAGGGAGCACGGCGCCAGCGTGCACTTCGTCACCGCCGAACTCGACGGCGGCCCGGTAGTCGCCCAGGCGCGTCTGACGATCGAGCCCGGCGACGACGAGCAGCGCCTGGCCGAGCGCCTTTTGCCGCTGGAGCACCGCCTGCTGCCGGCAACCCTAGCCTTGCTGGTCAATCGGCGCCTGCAATGGCAGGCAGGCGCCGTGCTGTGCGACGGTCGGACGTTATCGGCGCCGCTTAGTCTGGGCGAACACGGGCTGGAGTGATGCGCCGTTCAGCCCGCGATCGGCAGACTCGTTGCATGACCTCTCGATTCTTGCTCATACCTGTGCTCGGGTTTGCCCTGCTTTTCGGCACGGCAAACGCCACCACCCCCGGCGCCTTTACCGCCACCTACAAGGTGCTGCGCGGCAACAGCCCGATGGGCACCGCCACGGTCAGCCTGCGCGGCGACGGCAACGGCGAGTGGACCTACCGCAAGAGCGTAAAGGGTACCGGCGGCCTGGCGGCGATACTCGGCGCCAGCATGGACGAAACCTCGCGCTTCCGCTGGAGAGACGAGCTGCCCGAAGCGCTCAGCTACGATTACGCATTGCACATCGGGACCAAGAAAAAGCAACGCCATCTGCGCGTCGACTGGGACACCAACCAGGTCCACGTCGACGGTAGCAACGGCAGCAAGACCTATCCCGCCAAACCCGGAATCGTCGAACGCAATACATTGCCGCTGGCGCTGGGTCTGGCGCTGGAGGCGGGCAAACGGCAGGTAACGCTCGCCGTGGCCGCACGCCAGAAGATCAAGATCCAGCAATTCACGGTAACGGGCAAGGAAACCGTGAATGTCCCCGCCGGCAGCTTCGATGCCGAACGGGTCGAGCGTACCGACGCCGATCGCGACTTCAGCGCCTGGTACGCACCCGGGCGCTACCCCCTGCGTAAAAACGGCACGTAACGATTCCGTTCGCCGGCATGCTCGCGCAGCCAACGGCGAGCACGTGGCTGGGTCACCACGTAGTCGTTGAAGATGCCGCCCCAAGGCAATCCGAGCAGCATCCACGGTCAGGCTTGCTCACCGACCCAGAGCAGGTCCGCGACAACCGCACACACAAAAACACCGAGCGCGAGGTTGGCGAACAGCAGCAGGTAGCGCGGGGTGAAACTGCGCGTCACCGCCTCACTCCACATCCGGCCCGGGCTCGAAGGCGGCACGGCCTTCAATTCCGGCATGTTCTTGAATCGCCAGCACATCACCATGAACTGGCCCGCACCGGGTGCAGGTGCGTCAGTTCGGCAAACGCCGGATCCTCGCGCCCAGCACGCCAAGCTTCTCCTCGATGTTCTCGTAGCCGCGATCGATGTGATACACGCGATCGACCACCGTTTCGCCACTGGCCACCAAGCCGGCCAGTACCAGGCAGGCCGACGCGCGCAGGTCGGTGGCCATGATCGGTGCGCCACTCAGCTGCTTCACGCCCTGCACGATCGCGGTATTGCCCTCGAGGCGGATATCGGCACCCAGACGCTGCAACTCGTGCGCATGCATGAAGCGGTTCTCGAACACGGTTTCGGTGACTACTCCAGTGCCTTCGGCAATGCAGTTGAGCGCGGTGAACTGCGCCTGCATGTCGGTTGGAAAGGCAGGGTAAGGCGCGGTGCTGATGTTGACCGCTTTTGGTCGGCGTCCGCCCATGTCCAGCTCGATCCAGTCGTCACCAGTGGAAATGTGCGCGCCGGCTTCCTCCAGCTTGGCCAGCACCGCATCCAACGTGTTGGCACGGGCATGGCGGGCGCGCACCTTGCCCCCGGTCATCGCCGCGCCGACCAGGAAGGTGCCCGTCTCGATGCGGTCGGGCAGCACGTTGTATTCGGCACCATGCAGGCGCTCGACGCCGTGGATCACCATGGTCGAGCTGCCGGCGCCCTCGATCTGCGCGCCCATCGCGATCAGGCAGTTCGCCAGATCCACCACTTCGGGCTCCTGCGCGGCGTTGTCGATGATGGTGGTGCCCTGCGCCAGGGTGGCCGCCATCATGATGTTCTCGGTGCCCGTGACGGTGACCATGTCCATCGAAACCCGCGCACCTTTCAGCCGCGATGCCTTCGCCTTGATATAGCCATTTTCCACGGAAATGTCGGCGCCCAGCGCCTGCAGCCCGCGAATGTGCTGGTCGACCGGGCGCGAACCGATCGCGCAGCCGCCGGGCAGCGACACTTCGGCCTCGCCGAAACGCGCCACCAGCGGGCCCAGCACCAGGATCGAGGCGCGCATGGTGCGCACCAGGTCGTACGGCGCCACGCAGGTGCTGGTGGTGCGCGGGTCGACGTGCACCTTCATGCGATCGTCCAGCACCAGCTGCACACCCATTTGTCCGAGTAGTTCGATGAAGGTGGTGACGTCGTGCAAGTGCGGCACGTTGCCGATACTGACCGGCTCGTCGGCCAGCAGGCAGGCGGCGAGAATCGGCAGCACGGCATTCTTGGCGCCGGAAATGGCGACCTCGCCTTGGAGCGGCACGCCGCCGTGGATCAGGATCTTGGCCATAGGTACAGGAATCGAAAATAGGAAATAGGGAATCGAACAAGCTGCAGAATCGGGAACACGATGACCGGCTCAGCTACCGCCGGCGGGCGCGTCCCTATTGTCCGGCCTCTTCGGGGGTCAGCGTTTTCAGGGCCAGCGCGTGGATTTCACCGCCCATCAGGTCGCCCAGGGTGGCGTATACCAACCGGTGCCGCGCCAGCGGCAGTTTGCCGGCGAACTGACTGGCTACCACGGTAGCCTCAAAATGCACGCCGTCGGCGCCTGTGACATCAACCCGGGCACCGGGCAGGCCGTCTTCGATCAATGCCTGTATGCGGCTGGGGTCCATGCGGTGTTCCATGCGGGGGTCGGGTCGGCGGACTCATGGACTTTCGCGCGACGCGACACCATGTGGCTGACATATGACGTTAAAATACCAATATGCCATGGTAGTGGAATTCGTCTGGCACAGAAACGACAGCGACGCCCCGACGATTCCGCCGTGTCGACTCCTCCCTCACTCGAGCCCCCATGAACGCACGCATTGCTCCGCCCGCGCCGAACGATCTGAGCTCCGGTGCCATCATCGACAGCGCGCGCAGGGTGATCAGCAGCGAAGCGATTGCCATCGGAGCACTGGAGTCCCGAATCGGCCCGGAATTCGTCGAGGCGTGCCGGCTGATCCTGGCCTGCACGGGCCGCGTGGTGGTCAGCGGCATGGGCAAGTCCGGCCATGTGGCGCACAAGATCGCTGCCACGCTCGCCTCCACCGGCACACCAGCCTTCTTCGTGCATCCGGGAGAGGCCAGTCATGGCGACCTCGGCATGATCCTGCCGCAAGACGTGGTGCTGGCTATCTCCTACTCTGGCGAGACCGACGAATTACTGTTCATCCTGCCGGTGATCAAGCGACAGGGCATTCCGCTGATCGCAATTACCGGCAAGCCCAACTCCACGCTGGCGCGCGAGGCGGACGTGCACCTGGACGGCTGCATCTCCAGCGAAGCCTGCCCATTGGGCCTGGCCCCGACCACCAGCACCACGGTAGCGCTGGTCATGGGCGACGCATTGGCGATCGCGCTGCTGGAGGCACGCGGATTCACCTCGGACGATTTCGCCCGCTCTCACCCGGCCGGCGCGCTCGGCCGCCGCTTGCTGCTGCACATCAGCGACGTGATGCACAGCGGCCAGGAGGTACCGCGGATAGGGCCCGATGCGACGCTCACCGCCGCGCTGATGGAGATGACCCACAAGCAACTGGGCATGACCGCTGTGGTCGATGCCGACCAACATCTACTGGGCGTATTCACCGACGGCGATCTGCGCCGCGCGCTGGACGACGAAGAGGTGAACCTGCGTGATGCCCGCGTGGCCGATCTGATGACCCGCGGCCCGAAGACCATCGGTGCGGACCGGCTGGCCGCCGAAGCGGCGCAGCTGATGGAAAAGCACCAGATCCACGCCTTGTTGGTGGTGGACGACGAACAGCGTGTGGTCGGTGCGCTGAACATTCACGATCTGCTCCGCGCACGCGTGGTCTGATTCGTCTGACGAATCAGAAAAATCAGGCAAGTCGTTCTTTACGATTCTCCGCACAGAAACCCCAGGCCGTGCCCAGCTCCCCCTATTTCGCCAACCTGTCCGCCGACATCCTCGAACGCGCCGCGAAAATCCGTCTGGCGGTGTTCGATGTGGACGGTACCTTGACCGACGGGCGGCTCTGGTACGCCGAGGACGGCCGCGAAACCAAGGTCTTTCACGTGCACGACGGACTGGGCCTGAAGCGGTTGCAGGCGAATGGCGTGCAGGTCGCGTTGATCACGGCGCGGATCAGCCACCCGGTCGCCATGCGCGCCGCGGAGCTGGACATCACTCATGTCTACCAGGGCCAGGGCAACAAGCTCGCCTGCCTGCGTGAACTGCTCGACGCGCTGCACCTGCAGGCAGATCAGGTGGCCTACGTCGGCGACGATCTGCCTGACCTTGCGCCGATGCGCGTGGTGGGACTGGCGGTGGCCGTGGCCAATGCGCACCGATGGATCGTCGATGAGGCTCATTGGCAAACCCACCAACGCGGCGGTGAAGGCGCCGCACGCGAGCTGTGCGACCTGCTGCTACACGCGCAAGGCAAGAGTGACGTGGAGCGGGAGTTTTGGCGGTGACATGGCGCAGCTGGCTGCGCGACCGGCGCCTGCCGGTCGCGATCGTCCTCGTGGCGCTCGCCGCCGGCGCCAGCCAACTGCTGCTGCTGTGGCTGGGTCCGGCGCCGCGCACCCGTGACATCGTGGGCCCGCCGCGTTCGGGCTACACGCTGACCAACGCCAGGGTCATCGAATACGGTATCGACGGCAAACCGGGCGTGCACCTGCAAGCGCCGCGCGTCGAACGCCGTGAGGGTGATGATTCGCTGTACCTCAACTCGCCGACCTTCCAGATGCCATCCAACCAGCCCGGTGTACCGGATTGGAAGGGCGAATCATTGTACGGCTGGGTCAACAAGCCCGGCACGGTGCTCAAACTGCAGGGGCCGGTCAACATGCACCGGTCCGAATTCACCGACGCGCACGGTCTGGCTCAAGCGGAGGCGTTCCTGCACACCTCGGACGTCACCGCCTGGCCGCAGCAGAACCGCCTGGAAACCGCCGAGCGCGTACAGATGGCCCAAGGCGACCGTAGAATGGGCGGCGTCGGCATGCGTGCCAACCTCAACGACAATCACCTGGAGTTGCTCGATGACAGCCACGGCTCGTTCCCGCCGCGCAAGCGCTAGCCGCCCTTGGCTCGTCGGCCTGTTGGCGACCTGTTCGCTCGCGATGCTGCCCGCACTGCTCGTGGCCAAACAGTCTGATCGCGAACAGCCGATGAATTTCGCGGCCAAGCACACCGATGCGTACAACGCACCGAACACGGTGACCACCTTGCAAGGCAGCGTGAAGATCAGCCAGGGCTCGCTGTCGCTCAAGGGCGATAAAGCCGCGATCCACCTCGACGCCGACAGCCAGATCTCGCGGGTGGTTGTCACCGGCAAGCCAGCACATATTGAACAACTGGACGACAGCGGCAACCTGATGACCGGCAATGCCGCCCAACTCGACTACGACAACATCCACGGTATCGCCGTGCTCAGCGGGAACGCCTCGGTCAAACAGCAAGGTCGCGGCGAGTTCCATGGCGACAAGCTGACCTACAACACCGAAACCAGCCAGATTACCGGCGATTCCGCTGGCGACGGCCTGGTCCATGGCGTATTCCTGCCCAAGCCGAAGCCCGCGGGTACGTCCGCGCCGACCAGCAAGCCAGCCCCCGCCGGCAGCAGTCCGACGCCGCAGGGAAATCGCTGAATCCATGCTCTCCGCCGAAGGTCTGCAAAAAAGCTTCAAGTCGCGCCAGGTCGTGCGCCACTTTGCGTTCTCGATCCGCGAGGGCGAGGTGGTCGGTCTGCTTGGTCCCAACGGGGCCGGCAAGACCACCTGTTTTTACATGGTGGTCGGGCTGATCGAGGCCGATGCCGGCAGTATCACGCTGGACAAGCAGGACATCACCGGCCTGCCGATGCACGCGCGCGCGCGCCTCGGTATCGGTTACCTGCCGCAGGAAGCTTCGGTGTTCCGCCGGCTCAGCGTCGCCGACAACATCATGGCAGTGCTGGAGCTACGCGGTGATCTCACCTCGCAGCAGCGCGACAGCGAACTGGAAGGCCTGCTGGACGAGCTGAAGATCGCGCACATCGCCGGCCAAAAAGGCATCAGCCTGTCCGGCGGCGAACGCCGGCGCGTCGAAATCGCCCGCGCCCTGGCCGCCAACCCGCGCTACATGCTGCTGGATGAACCCTTCGCCGGAGTCGACCCGATCTCGGTCGGCGAGATCCAGCGTATCGTGCGCCACCTGAAAGAACGTGGCATCGGCGTGCTGATCACCGACCACAACGTGCGCGAAACCCTGAGCATCTGCGACCGCGCCTACATCCTGAACGAGGGCGAGGTGCTCTCACGGGGCACCCCGGCGCATATCCTCGCGGACGAAAAAGTGCGCGACGTTTACCTGGGCCGCGAATTCCGCCTCTGAGGTGCCCCCGCAAGATTCGGGCCAGCAGCTCTGGCCCCGTCCACGGTCACGCGCTAGGATGGATGTACGTTCCCTCGATCCGGCTGGCATGAAACCCGCCTTACAGTTTCGCCTCCACCAGCAGTTGACCTTGACGCCGCAACTGCAGCAGGCGATCCGCTTGTTGCAGTTGTCGCAGTTGGAGCTGGAAGCCGAGCTGCGCCAGATCACCGAAAGCAATCCACTGCTGGAGTTTGCCGAGGAGACCGAGGACGACGAGACGGAAAACCTCGACAGCGTCCCGGAAGCCGAGTATCAGGCCACCGACAAGGCGGCCAGCAGTGACGGCGACAGTGGCGGAGAGACCACCGACTGGGCCGACAGTGCCGGCCCGGCCGAATCGCCGATCGACTTCTCCAGCAACGGGCCGAACAGCAGCGGCAGCAGCGGCTCGCGAGGCGACGATGATTTCGAGCCACAGAATGCCGCCCCGGAAACGCTGCAGCAACACTTGACGTGGCAGCTCAACCTGGCCCCGTTCAATGCGCGCCAGCACCTGATCGCCACGGTCCTGATCGATGCCCTGAACCCGGCGGGATACCTCGCCGAGGGACTGGACGCCGTACTGGCAGCGATGCCGGATGGCTTCAACGCAAGCATTGCCGAGATCGAAGCCGTGCGTCGCCAGCTGCAGGGCTTCGATCCAGCAGGCGTGGGCAGCATAGATCTGCGCGACTGCCTGCGCGTGCAACTGGAGCAATTCGACGAGGGAACCCCGTATTGCGAGCTGGCGCTGCGCATCGTCGACAGCGAGCTCGAGCTGTTGGCGCGCAACGACATCGCCAAACTGGCACGGCGCCTGCACGCCGACGCGGACGATGTGGCCGGAGCGGCTGCGGTGATCCGCAGCCTCGATCCGCGCCCCGGTGCCGCGCTGGACACCACGCCGGTGGAATACGTGGCCCCGGATGCGTACGCGATACGCGACGGCAGCCGCTGGCGGGTCAGCCTGAATCCTGACTCCCAGCCACGACTGGGTCTGAACCAGCATTACTGCGGCCTGATTGCCAAGGCGCGCGGCGACGATGCCAGCTGGATGCGCGGCCAGTTGCAGGAGGCTCGCTGGCTGATCAAGAGCCTGGAATCGCGCGCGGAGACCCTGCTCAAGGTATCCGAGGCTATCGTGCGCCGGCAGAGCGCCTTCCTCGATTACGGCCCGGAAGCGATGCATCCGCTGGTGCTGCGCGAAGTGGCCGAAGAGGTCGGCATGCACGAATCCACCATCTCGCGCGTCACCACGCGCAAGTACCTGCACACCCCGCGTGGCACCTTCGAGCTGAAGTACTTCTTTTCCAGCGGCGTATCCACCGAGGATGGCGGCAGCGCCTCGGCCACCGCGATCCAGGCCATGCTGCGCAAGCTCATCGACGCCGAAGATCCGCGCAAGCCCTTGTCCGATCAGGCCCTCGCCGATGAACTGCAGGGCAAGGGCATTCAGGTGGCCCGTCGCACGGTCGCAAAATACCGGGAGGGGCTGCGAATTCCCACCTCCAGCGAGCGTCAGCGCGCCAGCTGAGCGGCCGTTAAAAGCAGGCAGCGACTTGGTTAACGAAAAAGCGCTCCCATACCTGCTAAAGAATGGTTGACGATGTGCCATCAAGGCACGTCCACCCGCCGCGAAACGCGGCACTGCACCACCAGAGGAGGCGCACCCATGCAATTCCAACTCAGCGGCCAGCAGATTGAAGTCACCCCGGCCCTGCGCGACCACGCCACCGCCAAGCTCGACCGTCTCACCCGCCTCGACGACAAGCTCAAGAGTCTCGTCATCGTGCTCTCATTGGACAAACTCCAGCAGCGCGCCGACGGCACTCTTAGCGTGGTCGGGGCCACTTTGCATGCCGAGGCCACCGAGGCCGACATGTACGCCTCGATCGACGTAGTGTTCGACAAGCTGGTCGCACAATTGCGCAAGTACCGCGAAAAAGTTGCCGACAAACATCAACGCCAGGCGCGCGAGGAACGCCAGTACGGCTGATCGCTGACGTCGTTTCGTTAGCCATCACGGCCCGTCTGCGCAAGGCGGGCCGTTTTCCCCTTTGCACGCCGCGTGCCCCTCAAGCTGGCACAATGGTCGCGTCCCCGCGGAACATCGCGGTTTCATCACGCGACACAAGGGCCCTCGCTTGGATCGGATCAGCGCGCGACAACTCTACGACAGCGTCCACGAACGCATGGCGTTGCGCTGGCTGTCCGGCATGCGCGGGGAATCGCGCGTGCTCGAACCGGGCGTGGCGCAGGCTCGCCGACCGTCGCTGATCGGCTACCTCAACGTCATCTACCCGAACAAGATCCAGATCATCGGTTCGGAGGAACTCAACTTCCTCGACGCACTGGATTCGCGCCAGCGGTGGGAAGTGATGCACAAGATTGCCGCCTACCAGCCGGCGGCGCTGATCGTGACCAAGGATCAATCGGTACCTGCGGACCTGCGCGAGGTGGCCGAGGAAACCGACATGCCGCTGTGGACGAGTCCAAAGCGCGGCCACGAGTTGCTGACCTATCTGCAATACCACCTGGCCCGGATGCTGGCCGCCAAGACCACCCTTCACGGCGTGTTCCTGGAAGTATTCTCGATCGGCGTGTTGATCACCGGCGAGGCAGGTTCGGGCAAGAGCGAGCTGGCGCTCGAGCTGATCAGCCGCGGCCACCGCCTGGTCGCCGACGACGCCACCGAATTCACCCTGATCGCACCGGACGTGATCGACGGCACCTGTCCAGATCTACTGCAGGACCTGCTCGAAGTGCGCGGACTGGGCGTGCTCAACGTGCGCGAAATGTTCGGCCACATGTCGGTGAAACCATCCAAGTACCTGCGCCTGGTGATCCATCTCAAGCCACTGCGCGATGACGACGAGACCGACGCCCTGACCCGCCTCACCGGCGACATCGGCCACCGCCAGATCCTCGACGTGGCGGTGCCGATGATCACCATCCCGGTGGCCTCGGGACGCAACATTGCAGTGCTGGTGGAAGCGGCGGTGCGCAGCCACGCGCTGAAGAGCAAAGGCATCGATCCGGCGCAGACTTTCATCGACCGTCAGGCCCATCAATTGCGCCGGTTGCCTCCATGGTGAACGCATGAACGAGAGCAAAGAGCCGTTGACTCCCTTCAACGCACCCGAAGCGATCCACCTGATCGTGCTTACCGGTATGTCTGGTGGTGGCAAGACGGTCGCCCTGCGCGCGCTGGAGGACCTTGAGTTCTACTGCGTCGACAACCTGCCCGGTAGCCTACTGCCGCATCTTGTGCAGGCCGTGCTGCAGGATCACAGCAGCCGGCGCCGGCGCATCGCGGTAGGCATGGACGTGCGCAATCGCGGTGAGGATTTCCGCCACCTTCCCACCGTACTGTCGGAACTTGCTGCCGCTGGCGTGCAGGTACACATGATCTTCCTGGATTGCCGGGACGAGGTGCTGATCAAGCGCTATTCGGAAACCCGTCGCCGTCATCCGCTGGCCTTGCGCGGCGTGTCGCTGGCCGATGCCATCGCCGAGGAGCGTCGACTGCTGCGCCCGCTGATGGCGATCGCCGACAAAGTGATCGATTCCAGCGACCTCAACGTGCACCAGCTGCGCCGGCTGGTCGCAACCGGCTACGCCCAGGCGACCGAGGGTTTGACCCTGATGTTCCAGTCATTCGCGTTTCGCCGCGGCCTGCCGCTGGATGCCGATTTCGTGTTCGACGCGCGCTGCCTGCCCAATCCGCATTGGCAACCGCACTTGCGACCACTGTCGGGCAAGGACGCGCCGGTACGCGAATACCTCGATACCGAGCCGCTGGTTGAGGAATACTTCAGCGACACCACACGCTGGCTGGACAGGTGGATCCCGCGCTTCGAGCAGGACGATCGCAGCTACCTGACCATCTCGATCGGCTGCACCGGAGGCAGGCACCGCTCGGTCTACCTGGTCGAAAAAATGGCTGCCCACTACCGCACTCAGCGCGAGGGCGTACTCACCTTCCATCGCGAGCTCGAATGACCCCCATGCTGCTCCATTTCACCCGAAGCGGGGATACGCAACCATGAGCGTCGGCGTACTGTTGATGACTCACGAGGCCGTCGGCAACGCGCTGATCTCGGCGGCGCACCACGTAATGCCGAAATTGCCCCTGCGCGTATCCGCCGTGGAGGTGCCGCCGGAGTCAGACCCGGAGGTGATGCGCACACTCACCGCCCATCATGCGCGCGAGCTCGACCACGGTGATGGCGTGCTGATTCTGGCGGACCTGTATGGCGCCACGCCATGCAACATCGGTCTGTCGCTCGGCGCGCTCGGCGTGCACCTTCGCTGTGTGTCGGGGCTGAACCTGCCGATGCTGCTGCGCGTACTCAATTATGCGGAAAAGCCGCTGGACGAATTGGCCGAAATCGCTGCCAGCGGTGGCCGCGGTGGAATCTTCATTGACCACGCCTGACCTCGAGGATGCCCCGATTAATGCTTGAACAAGAAATCGTCGTGACCAACAAGCTCGGTCTCCATGCCCGCGCCTCGGCTAAGTTGGTGCAGCTGGTACAGGGCTTCAAGTCCACCGTATGGCTGATCAGCAAAGGCCGCGAGGTCAATGCGCAAAGCATCATGGGCGTGATGATGCTGGCCGCCGGCATCGGTACCGCACTGAGCGTGCGCGCCGAGGGTCCCGACGAAGAAGCGGCCGTAGCCGCCGTGGTCGAGCTATTCGAGCGCAAGTTCGACGAGGGAGCATGAGTTGCATGGGAATCGGGATTCGGGAATCGGGAATCGGTAACAGCAAAGCGATACCGGACCACCGGATCGCCATCAGGCCCGCACTGCCTGCGCGACCCATTGCCTATTCCCCATTGCTCATTTCCCGCGCGGAGTACGCGCCATGAGACAGGTTCTTACCGGCACCGTCGCCGCCCACGGCATGGCGCTGGGGCGCGCACGGCTGGTGCAGGCCAGTCGCTACGCGGTCGATACGCGGCCACTGGAAGCAGGTGAAGTCGAGGGCGAGCTGAAATTGCTGCACCTTGCGCTGGATACCGCGCGGCTGGAACTGCGCGAACTGCGCGGCAAACTGCATGGCGCGCTGGCACACGAGGTCAACGAGTTCATCGACGCGCACAGCCTGCTGCTGGACGACGCCGAGCTGCTACGCGGGCTGGACGATCTGGTGAAGATCGGTCGCTACCACCCCAGTGCTGCACTGAAGAAGCAGCGCGATCGGCTCTGCGCGGTGTTCGAGGCGATGGACGACCCCTATTTGCGCAGCCGCAAGGAAGACGTCGAGCAGGTCATCAACCGGGTGATCTCCGCGTTGCAACGGCAAACCAGTCCGGAGGAACGCAAACTGGCCGCGCGCGTGGGTGAGATCCTGATCGCCGACAGCATCGCCCCGGCCGACATGGCGCAACTGGCCGGCAACGGCCTGCTCGGCGTGGTTGCCAGTTCTGGCAGCGCTTATTCGCACAGCGCCATTCTTGCGCGCAGCCTGGGCCTGCCGATGTTGGTCGGCACCCGCGATGCGCTGGCCAATATCCACGACGACGACCTGATTTTGCTGGACGCCGAACAGGGTCAGACCGTGGTGCATCCTACCGCGCAGGATCTAGCGCACTACCGCGCCTGGCAGCGTCAGGCCGCCAATGAGGGCCGACGCCTGGCCAAACTGGCCAATGCCCCCACGCGTACCCGCGACGGCATCGAGATCACCCTGCTGGCGAACGCCGAAACCGGCACCGATGTGGCGATGGCGCGCGCCCGCGGCGCCGATGGCGTGGGTCTTTATCGCACCGAGTTCCTGTTCCTGCGCAAACGCGTGTTGCCGTCGGAGGAAGAACAATTCGTCGCCTATCGCGACCTGGTGATGGGTATGGGTGGGCTGCCGGTCACCATCCGCACCATGGACCTGGGTGCCGACAAGGCCGATGCCGCCGGTCTGGTCACCCGCGGCGAGGAAAACCCCGCGCTCGGCGTACGTGGCGTGCGCCTGTCGCTGCGACACCCCTCCGTGTTCACCACCCAGATCCGCGCGATCCTGCGCGCGGCTTGCTACGGCCCGGTGCGCGTGTTGATCCCGATGGTGACCCAGCCGGACGAGCTTATTGCGGTGCGTACCCTGTTCAAACTGGCGCGCCAGGAACTCAAGCGCGAGAACGTCGACCTGCCGGAAAAACTGCAGATGGGCGCGATGATCGAAGTGCCCGCTGCCGCGATCAACGTGCGCGCACTGCTGGAATACTGCGATTTTCTCGCCATCGGCACCAACGATCTGGCCCAATACGTGCTCGCTGCCGATCGCGGCAACGATGCGCTGGACAATATCTACAACCCGTTGCAGCCGGCATTGCTGCTGCTGCTGTCGCACGTGATCAGAGCCGGCCGACGCGCAAAGAAGCCGGTGAGCCTGTGCGGCGAAATCGCCGGCGACGTGAACTTCACTGCCCTGCTGCTGATGCTTGGCCTGCACGAATTCAGCATGCATCCGAGCCAGATCCTGCCTGTGCGTGACCGCCTCGCCACGCTCGACCACGCTCGCCTGCGCCGCCATGCGGCACAGCTGCTGCGTGCGCATACGCATGAGCAGGCCGAGGCGATCCTGGCCGATCTCATCGGCTGACACGCCTGGTCAAGCCGGCGCCGCCGCCGCTAAAGTTTGTCCAGAAACGCATCCAGCAAGGCGCCGCGATATGTGCGCCGGTGTAGCAGCAGCGAGAGCTTGCGGCGCAGGTCGAGGAACGGGGTCTCGAGTGCCTTCAGGTGACCGGCGGCGACCGCGTCGATGATCGCCACCGCCGGCAGGCAGGCGATGCCGAGCCCGGCCACCACCACTTGCTTGATCGCCTCGATCTGGTCGAGTTCCAGCACCGTCTCGCCCGGCGGCAGTTGCGCCAGCACGCGTTCGCTCGTGGCGCGCGTGGCTGAGCCAGGTTCGCGCAGTACCCAGCGGGCGCCCGCGAAGTCGGTCGGCTGCAGCGTGCGTTTGCGCGCCAGCGGATGTTCGGGCGCCGCGCACACGGCGAGCAGATCGTCGCGCCAGGGTCGCACTTCCAATTGCGGGTGGGTGACCGGCCCCTCGACACAGCCAACATCCAGGCTATGGTCCAGCATGCCGGCGGCGATCGCCGCAGAATTCGCCACCCGCAGGCGAATCGCCACCTGTGGATGCGCGCGCACGAACGATCCCAGCAACTCGCCAACACGGTAGTTGCCCACCGTGTTGCTGGCGCCGATGCGCAACTCGCCGCGCAGCGTCGTGCCATCCGCACGGCCACGCCGCCCGAACTCCGCGTAGCGCTCTAGCAACTCCTGCGCCAGTGGCAGCAATTCGCGTCCGCGCGCATTCAGATGCAACCGACCGCGTTCGCGATCGAACACCGGCGCATCGAGCTGGCGCTCCATCTCGGCCAGCGCCATGCTGGCCGCTGGCTGGGTCAAGTGCAGACGCTCCGCAGCCGCCCGCACACTCCCAAGCAAAGCGATCTGCACGAATACGTCGAGCTGCCGCGGGCTGATATTGACCATCAATTTATCTTATACATCAATTAAGATATTCCAAGTTTTGTTTATGTACGCCAGCGTAGACAATGGCGGCAGTTTCGGAGTCGAGGGGCCGGCCTAACATTGGTCGGCCGACCTGCGGATTCGGCTCGACTACCAACGCCTGGCAGGTCTCTTGAATGAACGTCCCATCCGTCGCCGCCACCATCCACCCCACCCTGCGCAGCCGAGCGCCCGGTCTGTTGCTGGCTGTGGCGATCGGCCTGCTGGCCCTGCTGCTGGGACGCTGGGCTCCGATCATCGGTGGGCCAGTGTTCGGCATTTTGCTGGGCATCGGGGTGCGCAACGTGTTCGCGCCGGATGCGCGCTTTACCCCGGGCATCCAGTTCGGCGGCAAGCAGGTGCTGCAGTGGTCAATCATCGCGCTGGGCTTCGGACTCAGCCTGACCCAGGTGGCAAAGACTGGTCTGGAATCACTGTGGGTGACCCTGATCACCATGAGCGTGGCCTTCCTCAGTGCGTGGCTGCTCGGCCGCTGGCTCGGCGTCCACGGCAAGCTGAAAATCCTGATCGGCGTGGGCACCGCGATCTGCGGCGGCTCGGCGATCGCCGCAGTAACGCCGATCATCCGTTCGGATGACGACGACACCGCCTTCGCGATCTCGACTATCTTTCTTTTCAACGTGATCGCCGTGTTGCTGTTCCCCATGCTCGGCCACCTGATGCATCTGTCCGACCTCGGTTTCGGCCTGTGGGCTGGCACCGCGATCAACGACACCTCTTCGGTCGTCGCTGCCGGTTATAGCTACAGCCACGCGGCGGGCGATTACGCCACCATCGTCAAATTGACCCGCGCCACCTTGATCATCCCAGTCTGCCTGGTGCTCGCCTTCGTGGTCGCTGCCCGTGAGAAGCGCAAACAGACGCAAGCCGGGGCCGTAGGCCATTTCAGCCTGGCCCGCATCTTCCCCTGGTTCATCCTGTGGTTCCTGGTGGCCTCGGGCATCCGCACCATCGGGCTGGTGCCGGTGGCGATCCAGCCAGCCCTGCACATGCTGGCCGAGTTCCTGATCATCGTGGCGCTGACCGCGATCGGCCTGTCCGCCAACCTGCGCAAGATGATATCCAGCGGTGCGCGACCGATCCTGCTGGGCCTGGGCGTGTGGGTGGCCGTGGCGGTCAGCAGTCTGCTGGTACAGCTGGTGATCGGACAGGTTTGATCTGCTGGTTCCAGCCGCCAAGGTCGGTTCAGCACCCAAGCATCCTGCAAGTCAGGGGCTTGTTGGGACGTGAAGCACCTGTATTCGCTGCGAATCGACGTACTGAACCGGATAAGAACGCTGCGCCGTACCCATCCGATTGATGTCCAGCGCGGACCTTCTTGGCCAGTCCACTGCGTTCGTCTACAGCCGACACGACTATCACGGCCGCACTTGCGAACTGGAATACAGCGCAAACGTGGTGCTTGCGTTGCAACCATGAGAACAGTGCGGTAGTTCGCCCCGATAGCGTCGACCGTTCCCGCCTGCTGTAATACGACAAACTCGTCCCACTAGAAGTCTGTCGCACTTCGGTTGGCCGGCCTGCGAATCCGCACACTCGAAGAGCCCCCACTTGATCGAACAAAATCTGACCCTGCCTTGCGGCCATATCCTTGCCAATCGCATCTGCAAGACCGCGATGACAGAGGGCCTGGCCGACCCGCACGGGCGTGCCACCGCAGCACACCAGCGCCTCTATGCCAACTGGGCCCAAGGTGGCGCGGCACTGCACGTGTGCGGCAACATCATGATCGATCGCCGTTATCTGGAACGCGCCGGCAATGTGGTGGCGGAGGACGACACTGATCTCGACGCACTCAAGGCCTGGACGGACACCGTGCACACGCACGGCAGCCAGCTGTGGGCACAGATCAGCCACCCTGGCCGACAATGCCCGCGTCTGGTCAACCTGACTCCGCTGGCGCCATCGGAAGTGCAGTTGTCGGTCGCCGGCAACTTCGGCAAACCACGCGCGATGGTCGAGGCGGATATCCAGGATGTGATCGCCCGCTTCGCACGCACCGTCGCTGTGCTGAAGACAGCCGGATTCGACGGCGTGCAGATACACTCCGCGCACGGCTATCTCCTGTCGCAATTTCTGTCGCCGCGCACCAATCTTCGCCACGACCACTGGGGTGGCTCACTGGAAAACCGGGCTCGTCTGCTGTTGGAGGTAGTACGCGCGGTACGCGCCAGCGTCGGTGCGGACTATCCGGTTTCGGTAAAACTCAACTCGGCCGATTTCGTCACCGGAGGCTTCACCCTGGAAGAATGTCTGCAGGTCGTCGGCTGGCTCAGTACAGCTGGCATTGACCTGCTGGAGATCTCCGGCGGCACCTACGAACAGATCGAATTCTTCAGGGCGCACGATCCGGCCGAAATCCGCGACACCACTCGCGAGCGCGAGGTGACCTTCCTGAAATACGCCAAAGCGATCAAGGCAGTTGCCACCATGCCGGTCATGATCACGGGCGGTTTTCGCACCCTGGCCGGCATGGAAGCCGCGCTGCGCGAAGGCCAGACCGACCTGATCGGCCTGGCGCGCCCATTCTGTCTCGACCCGGATTTCCCCGTCCGCATGCTGGCCGGAACCATGCCGATCCTGCCGGTGCCGGAAGACCGACTGGTGCTTGGCAAGGGCTGGCGCGGCCCGAACAGTCGATTCGGTACCATGCGCGCGTTCAACAACCAGGCCCAGGCCGGCTGGTACTACCACCAGATTGAGCGCCTCGGCGCCGGCCTGGCACCGCAGCCGGAACTGTCGCCCTGGCGGGCCTTGCTGGGGCATTTCAAGAAAGATTTCAGACGGGCGATGGCACGTAAGCGTGCATGGAAAGCTGTCTCAGAAGCGAGCGGCCCAGAGGTGGAGGCGCAGTAACAGAGCGCGACGCTTTCCGATAACGGATGGTCGTTCTCGACCCTGGATTAGGCGCGGACTCAACTCTGAAACGAGTAGTTCAGGGTGTCCACTAAAGCCGACGAACTATCCCGTCCGAAATGAACGATTGGCTATGCATCATAAGCGCATGCCTAGGAGCCTGTCGGGCTTGGTTGGCCGGCCTGCGAATCCGCCTGAGTGGTCCATATTTCCGCCGATTCTTGGTCCATAGAATCACTATGGACCTGCGAACCGGCGAAAATCTGTCCGCACCCAGCCGAATTCTCGACTCGACCACCAAAGCCCGACAGGCTCCTAGCCAGATAACTGTCTCTGTGGAGGCAGCAACTATTGGAGTAAGAACCTTGGACCAAATCCCTCCGGGCTGAACACGCGCTGCAGATCTTTCGTGGTGTTGTCGCTCCTCCGCCACAATGCCGGAGACGGCTGCAACCGCAGCAGGGTCGATGTTTTGCAACTTGGCAATTTGCTCCTCCAAGTGCCGAAGAACTACACCCTCAACGGCCACGGTTGTGGCGGCAATTGCATGGCGCCCGAGAAGGCCTGTCAACAGGCCAAGTGCATAGCCACCCAACCCACAAAACCAGTAGCTGCGGCAACGAGGCTTGCCGCGGCGTTGCAACTCCGAACGGAAGATGAGGCGATGGCGAAGCTCATGCGAGCGAAATTCGCTGAGCTAACTGACGAGATCGCGAGCGGTAAGGCGAGCCATGAAAATCTGCCCGGAGTAGATGCAAATTGCACCGTGCTCACCCGCGTGATCGACCTTGATGATGCGGTCCCCGAGTTCGTTGGTGTTCTCGGATTGCGCAGTCATTTCCATAAGACATCATGCCAAGTAGAGTTTGCGTTCAAAGCGAAGTGTGATCTTGCAGCCTATCCTTGAACGGTGATGCCTTCCTGGCGTCCTTGAATCAAGCGACCCAAGAGCTTGTCCCGATTGCTGCAATCTAAGCTCGCCAAGAGCGCAAATTTAGCGCTTGCGAGGGACAGCGGCTGAGCGTGAATTGTTGGCCGCGGTGATCCGCCGCGTCAGGCGAATAACGCTTCGCGCTGCACGCAAATGAAACCGCTCACCTTCTCCCCTGCTCCACCAAAGTCAGGGCCACTTTGTCACGCAGGTAAACGGGCAAGGCCAACTCGGCGACCTGGGTGCGGCCGGCCTTGAACTCGCGCATCGCCAGCACTGCGACATGGGAAGCCTGCGGATAGCGCTGGCCATCGGCCGAATGCAGGGTGCCGGTGAGGCGCTGGCTAAGCATGGGGGCGTAGGTAGCCCAACCGCTGCCGACCACCTGCCAGGCGTCTGCCACGGGAAGCAGCAGGGACTCGGCGGTGCAGATGCGCTCGTCGTCCAGCGCGATCAGGCCACCGTTGTCGTCACGGCGGTAGCTGGCCGCGTAGATCTCGCCCATCCGCGCGTCGATCACGGCGAGTATCGCGGTGCCGATTTCTTCCGGCGCTTCGAATGCACCGGGGCCACGGCCCACGGCGATCGCATCCAGTGCGTGGCGACCGATGCCCGCTTCGGCCAGCAGCGCATCGGCCATCGGCAGTACCAGCTCGGTGTGGCGGCGCGGTGCGATTTCACTACGGGCGATCAGCTCGTTGCCGTGGATCAAAGCAACGGAGCAGGCTTCGGTGGCGGTTTCGATCGCGAGCAGGTTCATGATTCACCCATGATAGCGGCTGGCGGCTCGGTCGAGGTTGGTACGTACGCATACCAGTCGATACGCCGGGTCAGGTACATCATCAGCGCCACCATCGCCAGCAGCACCAGGGCGCCGATCAGCAACGCGTACTGCTCGGCCGCGATCAGTGCGTACAACATCGCGTAGATCAGGCCCAACACGCCGCCCAGCAGCGCGCCGGCGCGGCGGGCGCGCAGTACCGACATCGCGTAGCCACCGACGATCAGCACCACCGCCGCCGCCGCGATCGCGTAGGCCAGGTCAAAGCCGATCTGCTCGGACAGGGCCAACAGCACCACGTAGAACGTGGCCAGCGCCGCGCCCACCAGCAGATATTGCACGGGATGCACGCGCAATCGCTTCAGCACCTCGAACAGGAAGAACGCCACGAAGGTCATCGCGATGAACAGCAGCCCGTATTTGCCGGCGCGCACATTGCGCTGGTACACATCAACTGGCTGGTACAGCTGTACGCCGAAGCTCGAGGCCGTGAGCGCGGATTGCATGTGGTCAGCATCGGTCCAGTGCTGGCCATAACTGCGATTGAGATCGAGCATGTGCCAGCGCGCACTGAAGCCGTTCGAATCGAGCCGGTGCTCCAGCGGCAAGGCCGCGCCGACGAAGCTGGGGTCGTGCCAAGGCGCACGCATAGTCACGTTGGTGCTGCGAGCCAGCGGCAGCAGCCGCAGCGATTGGGTGCCGGCGAGCTTCAGGCCGATCTCCACGTCGATCGACTGCCCGCCCAAAGCGTCCAGGTCGATCGGTACCACCACGTTCGGCCACGCTCCCAGCCGCGACGTCGACGAATCGAAACGCGCGGGCTTGCCGTTGATGCGCACGTCGGTGATTTCCTGCAAACCGCGCAGGTCGCCGAGCGGCAGGCGCAGCTCGGCCTTGCCAGCCTGCCATGCGGCGGTGCTGTCGTGCTGGAACTGCGCCAGATCCTGCGCACGGAATCGTGCACCGAGCTTTACCGTGGCAACGAACACCGGCGCACTGTAGATGCCGTAACTACGGGTCTGCACCGCCATCGCCACATCCATCTTCAGTGCATCGGCCAACACGCTCTCGCTACCTGCATGCAATTGGTAAGGCTGGTCGGCTCCTGCGTTCACCTGACGCACAGTCGGCACCACCAACACCGGGCCGCCCAGCACCTGGTTGCCGCCCCAGCCCTGCGCGATCTGATTGATCGCGGCGGTCCGCGACTGCTGCCGCTCATGCACCAAGCCGCTCACCTGCAGCAGCGGTATCGTCATCAGCAAGGCCAGCACACCGATGCCGAGCACCTTGGCCGTAACCGTCTGCATCCACTTGCCCATGTCATCGCACTCCTGGAATGAAGCGTCGATCAGAACAAAGGGAGCTGCTCATCGACGGGCGCGCTTCAGCGCTTTCCGGGGCGGCTTATGGCGAAACGCAGCCCCGTCTTCGCAGCAAGCGCGGCGCGATGACCAACACAACAGCCTGGCAATGGGCACAACTCGATGTGATCACTAGCCAGATCGACGACCGCCCGTAGAAACCTAGCTGAGCTGGAAGTGAGATTTCTTGACATATACTAATGTATTAGTACTATATGGATAGTAGTCGAGAGAACTGACCCATGCCCGAGCTCCATCCTACCGAAGGTGAACTGGCGATCCTGCGTATCCTGTGGGATCGCGGGGAGCCGTGCACCGTCCGCGAGGTTCATGATGCGCTCTCGCGCAGCAAGGACACTGCGTATACGACGGTCCTGAAAATGATGACCATCATGGCCGACAAGGGTCTGCTCAGTCGCGACGAGACCGAGCGCAGCCATCGTTATGCCGCCGTGCACCCCGAACCTGCCGTGCAATCGGCGCTGTTGAACGATCTGATGCAACGTGCCTTTTCCGGCTCCGCGCTGCAACTGGTTCAACGGGCGCTCGATACAGGCGCCACCAGCACAGATGACCTCAACGCGATCGCGGCCATGATCGCCCATGCCAAGGCCCAGCGCCGCAAGGGGTAATGGTTCGGTGCATACCATGTCATTCAGCCTCATCTTCGCATCTGCGCTGACCCAAGCGCTGCTCCATTCGCTCTGGCAAGGTGCACTACTGGCATTGCTGGCGGCAGCGTTGCTGAGCACGTTCGCACGAAGCAGTGCCGCTCTCAAACATGCACTCGGCATGGTCTTTCTGCTGGCGATGGCGGTGCTGCCGGTGGTCACTCTGGTGTCACTGTTGAACGCGGGCTCTGCCATCGCCTCGACGGGTCTGGCAGCCCAGGGACCACACGACGGCTCCACCCTGGCCCTGATGTCGCCAGGCGTGCATTTGATCAGCGCGCCTGCGTGGCTGCCATGGCTCTGGTGCGGCGGCGTGGTCGTGATGTTGTTGCGGCTGATCGGTGGCGGCTGGATGGTTCGTCGGTTGGATCGCAAGGCTTTCACCGCGCTTCCGCCGGCTTGGCAGGCACGCGTTGAGGCGTTGCGTCACGCCATGGGTATCCGCCGCGCGGTCGCCGTGCGTCTGTTGCAAGGCGTCGGCCTGCCGTGCTCGGCGCGCGCATGGCGGCCGGTGATCTGGTTGCCGATCTCGATGTTGACTGAGGCGCTGCTGTTCTATCACCCGGGCGTGTGGTGGTTGAGCCGCCGCATTCGCCAGGAACGTGAGAATGCTTGTGATGATTTGGCGGTGGCGGCGTGTGGCGACGCCATCGTTCTGGCGGAGGCTCTTGCCAACTTGGAGAAACTCCGTAGGTCCGCCCACATTTTTACCCTTTCTGCCGCTGGAGGTTCGCTTATGCAACGCGTCACACGATTGATCTTTCCCCACACTCCCAGCCGTTTGGGTTGGAGCGTACCAACCGGGCTGCTGGCGGTGTTGTGCTCCGGTGTCTTGCTGGCCGCGCAGGTCACGCCCACGACCGGTCACGCACTAGCTGGCACGACACTCACGGACGCCTCGTCAGAGAACACTGGCAACGGCTCGTTCGAGATCAACGGACTGTTCCTCGGCGGCTGGCGCGTCTATCGAGAATCGGTCACGCCGCAAGGCCGCATCACTGAAACCTACACCGTGAATGGACATCCATCACGCATCGACGCCAGCGCACGCAAATGGGTCGCGAACAAGCGCGCTGCGGTCGGCCATGCTCTGGAGCTTCCTCCGATTCCGGCGCTGCCTCCGATTGCTTCGCGAGCCGATCAGACTGGCGGCCACTGGTGGCAATTCGCAGGCAATTCGTTCGAGCTCGATGCACCGTTCGCGGGTGGTCGACGCGTCTACAAATCGTCAGTCAGTCTGCGCGGGAAAATCCGTGAGAGCTACACAGTGAACGGCAAGCCCGCACCGATCGACGTCAGCGTCCGCCAGTGGATCCAGGACGAGCAACGCAAGACCGCCAAGCTGGCACAGCTTCCAACGCTGCCACGACTGCCACCAATCGTCGGAACGAATTCGTGACAGATCGCGTGACGCTTCCCCGGGTCGTGATCGCGTGTACTTCCACGCCATCAGTCTTGCCTGACGGTTACCTGTATTCACGTGGCAGCGCCATCGTGCGCATACCGCTGTCTTTTTTTACCTATAACTA
>CAJDWA010000051.1_pt1 | contig 27487 bp, 25 predicted proteins | sample 7391461 | NCBI WGS metagenome assembly CAJDWA01 (sample SAMEA7055726, study PRJEB34461) | soil metagenome | biome: terrestrial ecosystem; feature: Peninsula; material: soil | place: Antarctica | collected 2016 | reverse complement strand
TTGGTCCATAGAACCACTATGGACCTGCGAACCGGCGAAAATCTGTCCGCACCCAGCCGAATTCTCGACTCGACCACCAAAGCCCGACAGGCTGCTAGGTTCTTGTGGATCGGATGAATGCAGTACGGCAGCGGATGCCGTCGCTCCGTGTGCACGGGCGAGTGCGGTCTTCGGCAGCGAGCATCTATCCATTGCGTACGCGGCTTTCGCATTGAACGGTGCGGCCCGCTTCGTATGCCCGAGGTGTTGCGCTTACACTTGACCGGCTGATCGGCACACAAGGAGAACGGCATGTTTCGTCGATGGTGCGGTTTGCCTTGTTCTGAGGCGTGGCTGGCGGCTACCGGTGTGCCGGTCTGCCATGTCTGACATACGTGAGATGCTGACCAGCGCGACCCAAACCCTCGGGGATCGCACGGATGCCGAGGCGCTGCTGCTGCACGTGCTGCAGCAGCAGCGCAGCTGGCTTTTTACGCATGACCTGCAGGTGCCGGGCGCAGGCGTTCGCGAGGCTTATGCCGAGGCGGTTGGACGTCGTCTGCGCGGGGAACCGGTGGCCTATATCACTGGCCGTCGCGGCTTTTGGACGCTGGACTTGGAAGTGACTCCGGCAACGCTGATCCCGCGACCGGAAACGGAGCTGCTGGTGGAGCTAGCCCTGCAACGTTTGCCGCCTGACTTCGACGGCAACGTGGCAGACCTCGGCACCGGCAGCGGCGCGATTGCGCTGGCCATCGCCTGTGAGCGGCCTCATGCGCGCGTGGTCGCCACCGACGCCAGTGTTGCGGCGCTCGAGGTCGCCCGGCGCAACGCGAAGCACCATGCCATCGACAACGTCAGCTTCATGCAGGGTGACTGGCTGGCGCCGCTGGCGGGCCAATGCGTTGAAATGATTGTTTCAAACCCGCCCTATATCGAAGCGACCGACCCGCACCTCGGGCGTGGCGATCTTCGATTCGAGCCGGCGTCTGCGCTGGCCTCGGGGAGCGATGGCCTGGACGATATCCGTCGCATCGTCGACGCCGCGCGTAGCCATCTCGACCCGGGCGGCTGGCTGCTGTTCGAGCATGGCTGGAACCAGGGTGAGGCGGCGCGTGCGTTGCTACTCGATGCCCGCTATGTCGATGTGTTCACCGCGCAGGATCTCGAGCAGCGGGATCGCGTGAGTGGAGGGCGGCACGCCGCCGCGTGAGCGTGCTTGACGCCGCTCGTGGTTGCTTGCGTGCGCCGACGGGCGCGCTACCGCCGCGTGGTGTCGGATTGCCGCTGAACGTTCTGTCCCAGTCATCGTGCGTAATGCCTGGCCGAAATCAGGCGCTCGCGACGATGGCCTGGATCGCACGGGGGAAACGGGTGCGGATCGCCTGGCGGATGCTGTCCACGTCGAGCCCAGCCGCGGCTAGTACTTCATCGCGACTGCCGTGTTCCAGATAGACGTCTGGAAGGCCAAAATGAAGGATTGGCAGCGTAATGCCGTGCGCGGCCAGGCATTCGGCCACGGCCGAGCCGGCACCGCCGGCGATGGCGTTGTCTTCCAGAGTGACGAAGCCGTCGTGGCTTTCTGCCAGTTTCACGATCAGCGCCTCGTCCAGCGGTTTGACGAAACGCATGTTGACCAGGGTGGCACCGAGTTCGGCGGCGATCGTGGCGGCAGGGGCCAGCATCGCACCGAAGCTGAGCAGGGCCAGACCATGGCCGCGACGACGCACCTCGGCCTTTCCGATCGGCAGCGTTTCCAGATCATGATGGATGGAGACGCCCGGACCAGTACCGCGCGGGTAACGGATGGCCGCGGGGCCGTGGTGCTGGAAGCCGGTGCTCAGCATGGAACGGCACTCGTTCTCGTCGGCGGGCGCCATGATCACGAAGTTGGGCAGGCAGCGCAGGAAGCTCAGGTCGAAGCTGCCGCAATGGGTCGCGCCGTCCGGGCCGACCACACCGGCGCGGTCAATCGCGAAGGTGACGTCGAGGTTCTGCAGTGCCACGTCGTGGATCGTCTGGTCGTAGGCGCGCTGCAGGAAGCTCGAATAGATCGCCACCACCGGCTTGGCGCCTTCGCAAGCCATGCCCGCAGCCAGCGTCACGGCGTGCTGCTCGGCGATCGCGACGTCGAAATAGCGCCGCGGGTACTCCTTCGAGAAACGTACCAGTCCCGATCCCTCGCGCATCGCGGGGGTGATGCCCATCAGGCGCTCGTCCGCTGCAGCCTGGTCGCAAATCCAGTCGCCGAACACGTCGGTGTAGGTCGGCTTGGCCTTGCCGGGTTTCTTTTTCAGGCCAGCCTGCGGATCGAACGGACCGACCGCGTGGTATTCGATCTGCGCCTGTTCAGCCGGGGCATAACCCTTGCCTTTGGTAGTGATCACGTGCAACAGCTGCGGGCCGGGCAGGTTCTTTACCGTGCGCAGCGCCTGCAGCAATTGCGGGATGTTGTGGCCGTCGATCGGGCCGGTGTAATGAAAACCTAGTTCCTCGAACAGCGTGCTCGGCACGAACATGCCCTTGGCATGCTCTTCCCAGCGCTTGAACCAGCGCCCGACGAAAGATTGTTTCGGAATGGCCCGCTTGGCTTTCTCGCGCAGCTGGTTGAGACGGCGGCTGGCCATCGCGCGCGCCATCATCTTGGTCATCGCGCCGACGTTTTCGCTGATCGACATGCCGTTGTCGTTGAACACGACCAACATGTCCGGTTCGACGTCGCCACCGTGGTTGAGCGCCTCGAACGCCAGCCCAGCGGTCATCGCGCCATCGCCGATCACGGCCACGACCTTGCGATGGTCGCCCGCGCGCTGCGCCGCGATCGCCATGCCCAGCGCCGCCGAGATCGAGGTGGACGAGTGGCCCACACCGAAGGCGTCGTACTCGCTTTCCTCGCGCTGTGGAAAGGGCGCCAGTCCGCCCTTCTTCTTGATCGTGGTGATGCGGTCGCGGCGGCCGGTAAGGATCTTGTGCGGGTAGCACTGGTGGCCGACGTCCCAGACCAGCCGATCGTGCGGCGTGTCGAACTCGTGGTGTAGGGCCACCGTCAGTTCGACGACGCCAAGGCCGGCTCCGAAATGGCCGCCGGAGCTGGCCACCGCTTCGATCAGGTATTGGCGCAGTTCGTCGGCAACTTGCGGCAGCTCGCTGTCGGGCACCCGGCGCAAGTCGGCCGGGGTCTCGATCGGTGCCAGGTGGGGGAAGTGGCTGAGGTCGTTCATCCGCATATTGTTGGCCCAGTGGCGAGGCGGGGCAAGGGCAAAGATGTGAAAAATCCGGGTAACGGGTCCTGCACGCCTCGCACACGCCTCGGCGAGGACGCTGCCGAACGGTCGATCCCAGGGAATCTGCCATGTCCACCCGCAAACTGTTTCGCCGGTTCGCCGAAGCCACCTCGCGCCAAGCCGGCAAACCGATGACCTTCATCCTGGCGGTGGCGCTGGTTGTCGGCTGGGCGGCCACCGGCCCGCTGTTCCACTACGGCGATACGTGGCAACTGGTGATCAACACGTCGACCACGATCATCACCTTCCTGATGGTGTTTCTGATCCAGAGCAGCCAAAACCGGGATACCGGGGCGCTGCAGATCAAGCTGGACGAGCTGATTCGCACCAGCAAGGCACACAATTCCTTGCTGAATCTGGAAGAGCTTGACGACGAGGATCTGGAACGGGTCCGCCAGCACTACTGCAAGCTGGCGAAGAGTGCGCGCGACACCATACATACGATCGAACAGGACGCGCCGGACCTGCACAACGACGACGAAGGCAGCGCTGCCAGTGACAATGAGGCAGGCTGAAAGCGGCAATTGCCGGATCAGGCGGCGATCGGCCGCCGGTCGCGCGGCAGCCGGCTGACCAGGAATTCCATCTGGTCGGCCAAAATATTGCGGTTGGACAGGATCAGGTGTTCCACCCAGCTTGGCCGATACGGCACCGCCAGCAGCGGCATGTTGGCCTGTTGCGGAGTGCGGTTGCTTTTTTTCAGGTTGCAGGGGAGGCAGGCGCTGACCACGTTTTCCCATTCATCCTTGCCTTGTCGGGAAATCGGTAGCACGTGGTCGCGGGTCAGCTCGCCACGGGTGAAATGCTCGCCGCAGTAAAGGCAGATGTGGCGGTCGCGAGCAAACAGCGAGGTGTTGGTCAGTGCCGGAGCCGGGTCGATCGCGTGCTCGCGGCATTGGCCGGTGCTGGCGATGATCGGATGCAACTGGAGCGTGCTTTGCACGCCGAGCAGCCGATTGTGGCCGCCGTGTACGGTGAGGCAGGGGTCGCCCAGGGTCCAGGCCACCGCGTCGCGGACATACAAGCAAACCGCGTCCTGCCAGCTTATCCAGTCCAGGATGCGGCCGGCCGCGTCCAACGACAATACGCGGGTCGCGTGAAGATCAGCGGGTTTTGGCGCATCTATCAGCATGCAGGTCGTCCTTCAGCCAGGGCTTCGAGAAAACTTGTCAGGCGCAGCGAGAGGCCTGTCTCCACGCAGCATAGAACAATTTCGCCCCGATCCGCATGCGGCCGGGGGAGCGGGGGTTCGCAGGGGCAGGTTCTCGCTGATATCATCGGCGGTCTACATAGACCCGACGCCGGGTTTGACAGGGGCGCTGCGGTGGCGGCCCGGCGCGGCGGGGGGACAGAGGTGGATCAACGTGGCTGAAGTCATTTTCTACGAGCACCCGGTGCCGCTCAATCGCACCGAACACAAGGATCTTCGGCTGAAGAACGTTCCCAGCATGAAGTTCGCGATGAACACGCATTCGGTGCCGTTGACCGGTGCAGAATTTGGCCAGGCCGCGCGCGACCTGATGATCGTGTTTGCCGGCAACGATGCCGCCAGTGCCGGCCCGATCGCGCTGCTTGGTCTGCGCCAGAACGAGAACCTGTACGTCGATGCCTCCGGGCAGTGGGCGCCGAACACCTATATCCCCGCATTCGTGCGGCGTTATCCGTTCGTGCTTGGCGAGAAACCGCCCGGTCAGGAAGGCGGCGATTTCACGGTGTTTCTCGATGAAGGCTTCGAGGGTTTCAATGCGACTGATGGCGAGCGCTTGTTCAACGAAGATGGCACTGATACCGAACTGCTGACCAATGCGGTGGGTTTCCTGTCCGAATTCCAGCAGAACATCGAGCGCACCAAGTCGTTCATGCAGCAGCTGGTCAAGCACGACCTGCTGGAGCCGCGCAACGTGCAGCTGCGCAAGGGCAATGACGAGACGGGCCCGGGGATCACGCTCAATGGTCTGTTTATGGTCAACGAGGAAAAGATGCGCGCGCTGGACGAGAAAGTCAGCCACGAGCTGTTGCGGGAAGGCGTGCTGGCGTGGGCGTATGCGCACCTGCTGTCGTTGAACAACATCGATCGCCTGGCCCAGCATCTGGATGCGCGTGAGCGCGCCGGGGCGGAGGCTTCGACCGGCACCATCAACTGACCCGTTTCGCCGTCGAAAAGCTCGTCAGACAGGCCGCCTCCGGGCGGCCTGTTCGTTTGCGTGACAGTCAGCGGACCGGCTTGGCCAGCCGCAGAAGATCCGCCGCATAGCCGCTGGCTTCGTACAACGCGCGGGCACGCTCGTTGCCGGGGAACACCGCCAGCGTCACCAATTGGCACTGATGCTCGCGCGCCCACTGTTCGGCATGCGCCAGCAATGCCTTGCCGACGCCATTGCCTTCATGTTGCGCGGCCACCGCCAGGTCCGAGATGTGGCAATTGCCGCGGCCGTTGAAGAAATCCGCAACGCGTTGCAGGTGGATGAAACCGACCCGTTGACCTTCGTTGTTTTCGGCCACGAACAGGAAGCTGTTTGCTGGCTGGTCGTCGAGTTGCTTCGACAGGCCTTGGCGGATGCCTTCGACGCATTCGTGCCTGCGACGCCACGACGGCAGCGGGAAATCGGCGAAGCGTGGTACCAGCGAGAGGATGAAATCGTCGTCATCGTCAGCCAGGCGGATCAGCAGGGGCGATTGGTTCATGCGGCCATCGGGTTGGCGGGACTTCGCCGTCGTTTTTACACCTTGCGCGGGTTTGGCGGAAGTTCCGCGCGGACGACGTGTATATTCCTGCAAGTCCGGGGCGTTCGCACAAACCACCCGATTGCTCCGGGTCGCCGCCAGCCAGCCACGGGAGCCAACGTGTCAACTACGCGACGCATCCACCTGCAACCGGCCGACAACGCCGTGCTTGTGCAAGGCATGCTGGATATCCAGCAGCAGATGAAGCTGCCCACGGCGTTTCCGCCCGACGTCGAGTCCGCCGCGGCTGCCGCAGCGGCGAGTCCGCGCATGCCGGTGCTGGATCGCACCGACGTGCCGCTGGTCACTATCGATCCGCCCACGTCGATGGATCTGGACCAGGCGATGTTCGTCGAGTCCAGCGCCGACGGTTACCGGGTGCACTACGCGATCGCCGATGTCGCCGCCTTCGTGCGCCCCGGCGACCCGGTTGACCTGGAAGCGAATCGTCGCGGCGAAACCCTGTATGGCGCCGACGCCAAGATTCCGCTGCATCCGAAGGTGCTATCCGAGGGAGCCATCTCGCTGCTGCCTGACCAGGTACGCCCGGCGCTGCTGTGGACGATTGAGTTGGATCACTTGGGTGAGATCGCCGGTGTCGATGTTCGCCGCGCCCGCGTACGTAGCCGCGCCAAACTCGATTACGCTGGCGTGCAGCACGCGATCGATGCCGGCAGTGCCGATCCGATGTGGGCAGTGTTGCGCCGAATCGGTGAGTTGCGTCGTCAGCGCGAACGCGATCGCGGCGGCATCAGCCTGCCACTGCCGGAACAGGAGATCAGCATCGTCGACGGCCGCTGGAAGCTCGCATTCCGCGCGCGCCTGGCGATCGAGGACTGGAACGAACAGATTTCGTTGTTGACTGGTATGGCAGCGGCGCGCTTGATGGTGCAGGCGAAGGTCGGCCTGCTGCGCACCTTGCCCCAACCCGAGCCGCGGGCACTGCAGAGGCTGCACATCACGGCGCGGGCGCTGGGTATCGACTGGCCGGCCGGTCTGGACTATCCGGGATTCATCCGCTCACTTGATCCGTGCAAGGACCGCCATGTGGCGATGCTGACTTCATGTACCTCGGTATTACGCGGAGCGGGTTATGCCGCTTTCGATGGCAGCGTGCCGGCGCAAACGATGCAGTCGGCGATCGCGGCCGAATACACGCATGTCACCGCACCCTTGCGCCGACTTGTTGATCGCTACACCGGCGAAGTCTGCGTGGCGCTGTGTGCGAAGCAGTCGGTGCCGGCGTGGGTGTTGGCAGCCTTGCCCGGTCTGCCAGCCACCATGCAGACGTCTGGTCACCGCGCCCGTCAATATGAAAAGGCGGTGCTCGACCTGGCCGAATCGGCGGCCTTGTCCGCGCGCGTCGGCGAGCAGTTCGACGGTGCCATCGTCGAAGTCGCGACGGACGCCAACAAGGGACTGGTGATGTTGCGCGAGCCGGCGGTGGAAGCCGCCGTGGTGAGCAGTTCCGCTCTGGCGCTTGGCACCGACGTCAAGGTGATCCTGGTCGAGGCCGACCCAGTGAAACGAGTGACTCGCTTCGCGCTTGCCTGAGTAACCGATCAGCGCAGCGCCGATCCGCGCAACGCAGGAAGTCCCGCGCTGATCGGCTCCGCTCGGTTACTTCAGGATGTTGCAGCGGTCGCGACCGCACCGGCGCCGGCGGCATCCACGGTCAGCGAGACCCGGCGCCAAGCGCCAGCGCCGCCCAGGCCCGCGAACAGACCATCAGCAGCACCATCAAGCCGAGTAGCGCGGTGCGACCGATCAGCCGAAGCCTGTTCGTCATCGTGCTACCGCGGCGGCGGTCGATCGTGCCGGCGTGGCTTCAGCGCTGCCGGTACAACTTCATCAACGCGACCACGCCCAGTCCCCACACACCGTTGAGGAGCAGTGCACCGGCGATGAGCTTCGGATCGAAACCACCACCCATCGGGCCACCCTTCAGCGGGAACACCACGAACAGCGCCACGATGCTGGGCAACAACGCACCCCAAATTGCACCCCACAGCCAGCGCTTGCCGCCGCGCATGTTGCGGATCAGCGCCCACAGCACGATGCCCCACAGACCGCCCCAGAACGCCAGCGAGATCACCGCGGGGACGCCCAGCGGCGGCACCGCCGCCATGTTCCACGCCGGCCGCGGGAAAGCGCCGACGAGGTGCAGCAATTCCAGCAAACCCTGATGGAACACCAGGGTGGATACGAAACCTGCCACGAACGCCAGTAACCACTTCATCGCCATCTCCTGTGAGGATCTATCGCTTGAATTGAGCGGCGGCGCAGCCGTCCGCCTCGAACGAGTGGTTAGGTGATTGCCACCCGTATGATTACAGCTGTGCTTTGAATGACTTGGACACGAAGTAGCCCAAGATCTTCCACTCTCCGCGACTATTTTGCAGTACCACCTTCTCCTCAGCTGAGGAGTTGGCGAAAGTCGTATCAAATGCAATGGCCGCGTAATCACCGGCAGGTGCGCCATCGATGGTGTGAGTGAACCCGATACCCTTGAGCTTACGTCTTTTGAATGCGCCGACACTGCTGCGAAGGGTCTCAATGCCCGTTGCCCAAGCAGTTTGATTAGAGATCTTCTGCAAGTAGGAGCTCGCCTGGCTCCACGTCTCCTGCACGTCACCGGAGTCGAGTTTACTGAGAAAGGCGCCAGCCACTTTTGCGACGGCCGTTTGTTGTGCTTCGGTCCCAGCCTCCGACTTGGCCGCCTTTGACGAACCGTCGTTGAAGCTCACGTTGCAGCCCGTCAGCAGGAACGTTGTCATCAGTAAAGTTACGAAAATTTTCATTAAGCAACTAACGCCAGTTATGGGGTTCTTGCGTGCGCGTAACCACCAGCACGCAGGCGGGGCACTATAGCCCGACAGCTGACCCGGCCAGTGAGGTTGATCGACTGGCGCATGGACAGTTGGCAAGCCTGTTGCTTTACCTCAGGCATGAACGACATCGCCTACGACATGACCTACGACATCTCCCATCTTGTTGACGACGAACTCCCTCAGGCCGGCGCGCCTGCGCCGCGGATCATGCGGGCTGTCCCGCCAGCTCCGGCCAGGCCGGCGCAGCCAACCGTGGTCGAGGCGCAGCAGGCGCTGGCCTGCGAGCTGATGCAGGCTGCTCCCATCCATGACGCGCTGGTGCAGCAATATCTGCGCATGCGCGGGGAGACGTTCCCGGAAAGCTGTGGCGCGTAAATCGAGGCTGCCCCGGGGCGATGTCGCTTGACCTGACGCGAGCTGCCGGTGGCGCCCTCGAATCGAAAGGTGTCCAGTGCGATGTACTTCGACAGCAAAAAGCCCGGCATCGCCGGGCTTTTTGGTGCGTGCACTGATCGTCTTGTCAGTCGATCGCGGGCAGGCTCGCCACACCGGCCTCGATCGCGGCCTGGTGCATCATGGTACGTGGCAGGATACGCGCGAAATAGAACGTTGCAGTGTCGCGCTTGGCCTGCTTGAAGGCGGCCGATTGTTGGCCGTTCTCCGCCGCGAGCACGCTGCGCGCCCACAGATAGGCCAGCGTCACGTAGCCGGAGTAATACATGTAATCGTTGGCGGCGGCGCCGAGTTCTTCCAGGTTGGCTTGGGCACGCTGTGCCAATGTCAGTGTGAGTTCACTCCAGTTGCGAGTGGCTACGGCCAGCGGACCGATGAACGCATTCAGCGATTCGGTCTTGGCGTGCTGCTGGCAGAACGCGCTGATCTCCTCCAGGAAATGCTTGAAGCCCACGCCTTGCAACTGGAGGATCTTGCGCCCGAGCAGGTCGGCGGCCTGAATGCCGGTGGTGCCCTCGTACAGCGTGATGATGCGGGCGTCGCGGACGAACTGTTCCATCCCGTTCTCGGCGATGTAGCCGTGGCCGCCGTAGACCTGCAGCGCCTCCTTGGTGCACTCTTGCGCCAGCTCGGTGACCACGCCCTTGGCGATCGGAATCAGGAACGCGACCAGCTCGCCGGCCTTCTTGCGTGTCGCTTCGTCGTTGCCGCGATGCTCGATGTCGGTTTGCAAAGCGGTATACAGAAGCAACGCGCGCGAACCTTCCACGAAGGCACGCTGGGTCAGCAGCATGCGACGGACGTCCGGCTGTGCCAGCAGGTTGTCGGCCGGCTTGTCCGGGAATTTCGGGCCGGACAGCGCGCGCGATTGTAGACGCTCACGCGCGTAGTTGAGACTGTTCTGCAGCGCACGTTCGGCCAGCGCCAGACCCTGCACGCCGACCGACAGCCGCGCGGCATTCATCATGGTGAACATCGCCATCAGGCCCTTGTGCGGCTTGCCGATCAGGTAACCCTCGGCGCCGTCCAGATTCATCACGCAGGTGGAGCAGGCATGAATACCCATCTTGTGCTCGATCGCGCCGGCAGCGATGGTGTTGCGCTCGCCCAGCGAGCCGTCGGCATTGAGCTTGAATTTGGGCACGATGAACATCGAGATACCGCGGCTGCCTTCGGGCGCATCAGGCAGGCGCGCCAGCACCAGGTGCACGATGTTCTCGGTGAGGTCGTGCTCGCCGGCGCTGATGAAGATCTTGGTGCCAGTGAGCTTCCAGGTCGGATGGCCGTTGGCGTCTGCCTCGCCCGGTTCGGCACGGGTCTTGAGCAATCCGAGGTCGGAGCCGGCCTGCGGCTCGGTCAGGCACATCGTGCCGGTCCAACGGCCGGCCACGATCGGCTTCATGAAGTGCTCGCGCTGCCACTCTTCGCCGTGCTGCTCCAAGGCGTGCGTGGCACCCTCGGAGAGCAACGGGTACAGGCTCCAGGCGAGGTTGCCGGACTGGAAAATTTCGGTGGTGGCGGTGCCCAGCACGCCAGGCAAAGCCTGGCCACCGTAGGCCTCGGGACTGGTCAGGCCGGTCCAGCCGCCGTCGGTGAATTGCTTGAAGGCTTCCTTGAAACCCTTGGGCGTGGTCACCGCGTGGGTGGCTTTGTCGAAGTGGCAGCCTTCCGCGTCGGCCGGGGCGTTGGTCGGCGCCAACAACTGCTCGCTGAGTCGGCCGGCTTCTTCCAGCACAGCGTCGAGCAGGTCGCGGCTGTGGCCTTCGCCGCCTTGCAGCGCTGTCAGGGTAGGTTCGGCGCCGAGTACGTCATAAATGGCGAAGCGCAGATCGTCGAGGGGGGCCTTGTAAGCAGTCATGTGAGTTCCTTGAAAAGAGTCGTCGAGTGGCGCGGCTCAGCGCCAGGTGTCGGGGATGCCGGGCACCGGTGAAATCCAGCCGTTGCCATCGAAATCGAAGTCGCGGGCGTGCTTTTCCTGTTCCGGCTTGGCTTGAGTGCTGCCGCTGATGCGATAGGCCAGCGTGCCAGCGCTGCCCTTGCTGACGGTGGCCTGCAGCGCCTGGTTCATCGCCGTGGTCGGCAGTACGTCGATCGACACCACGTCGCCGGCCAGTTCGGGGATGTCTCGTTTGAATTTTGCATGCAAGCGAATCGGTGCCAGCGCGCCGATCTGCAACTGACCGTCTAGTGTCTTGAAATCCATCTCGCCATAGCTGTTGTTCTGGATACGCAAGGTCAGCCGCCACTGCCCACCCGGAAGCGTGGTCAGTTGCTGGATGCTCAGCGTAGGCGGGTACACGCTCTTCTTTGCCGGCCCGCAGGCTGCCAGGCCGAGCAACACGACGGGAATGATCCAGCGCAACAGACGCATCGAAGAAACTCCAAACGATCGTTTGAAAGTCGATTCTAACCGCGATTGGGGTGTGTTGCGCCAGCTAGGAGCCTGTCGGACTTTGGTGGTCGAGTCGAGAATTCTGCTGGGTGCGGACAGATTTTCAGATTTTCGCCGGTTCGCAGGTCCATAGTGGTTCTATGGACCAAGAATCGGCGGAAATATGGACCACTCAGGTGGATTCGCAGGCCGGCCAACCAAAGTTCGACAGGCTCCTGGGAGCGTCATTCTCCCGATAGACGAGTTCAGCGCATGTCGGTGCGTGGAGGACTGGCGAGCCTGCCGCTGGCCTCGGCCACGGCAATCACGCGATCGATGAAATCGCCGTAATCCTGATCGGGTGACTCGGTGTCGCCGCTGGCATCGATTTGTCGCACGACGACAAGGTTCGCCTGCGGCACGATCACCACATACTGGCCTCCGTCGCCATTACCGGCATAAGCCACGACCGGACCTTGACTGAATTTGAACAGGCGGGCGGGGCCGATGCCACGTTTTACCAACTGGTTCATCATGATGGATCTCGCGTCGGGACCAAGTGCCTTCGCAATCCCCGCCTGCATCGTCTCGATGTTGTCGAAATGGGCAGCGTGCAGCGCGTCTTGAAGCTTGCGAACGGTGGTTTCTGGCACGCCTTTTTTGCGCAGCATGTCAAAGCTGGCAGGGTTGGGTGAGAAGTGCATCCACTGTGTCTGGCGCCACCAAAGCAGGCCGCCTTGTCCCCCCATCGAGGCAGGTGCCAGCATGTGGTCGACGAAATCCGCTGACAGCAACTGCTGATCCTGCCAGTCACCGCGGTCGAGGACCAGCTGTCCCAGCTTCGCGAGGTCGGCGGCTGTGAGCTGCAGGCCGGCCATGGCGTAAGGATGGCCAGTCTTGTCCTTTTCCCACGGTCCCGGATGGATACCCATCGTCTTGAACAGGCCATTCCGGAAAAACACATCCATCGGCTGGCCTGAGGCTTTTTCAATGATACCGCCGAGCAGATTCACCGCCTTGTTGCTGTAGAACGCTGTCGTTCCCGGTTTGCTGACCAGTTCGGCGGTCAGCGCCAACTGGATCGCATCCGGTGCGGGGTAAACCTCGGCAGTGGTCCGCGGGAGATCCTGCAGACCTGACGTATGGGTGAGCAGCATGCGTAGCGTGATGTCTTTCTTCTGGCCCTGCCTCCATTCGGGATAAAAATCGGCTACCGGTTGGTCGAGCGATTTGATCCTGCCCTGATCGAGCAATTGCCCGATACCCAGCGCCACCACCGATTTGGTCACGGACATCAGCTCAATCGGGCCGGGGGCTTTGTCGCCTGGGTAGTAGTGGCCAATTTCGCGTCCATCCTGCAGCACAAGCACGGCGTTGCTGTCAGTCTGTCTGCCGCGATCGAGCAACTGGGCTAATGCGTCCTTTTCGGCGGGGGATATTTTGCCCGCGTGAGCGGGCAGTGCGGCGGCCACGGGCAGCATCAGGATAGCGATGGCAAGCCATATTTTCATGAGAGGGTTCCGAGACGTTGTGGAGCAAGTGGCACTATCGGGTCGCACACTCGAGCCGTCATGTGCCATTAGTGTCACCTGCCGCGATCGCCGCACGAAGTTTCGCCCAGTCAGACAAACAGGCATCATCCATTCTTTTGCACAAGGTCCTACCGCATGTCACGACGCTTTGTTGCGCGCCGCTCGCCGATCCACGGTAATGGTGTGTTCGCCGCCGCACCGATCGGCAAGGGTGAGGAAATCATCGAGTACAAAGGCAAATTGCTCACTCAGGTCGAGACAGACGACCTGTACGGCGACGGCGGGGAGACTGGGCACACCTTCCTTTTTACGCTCAACGACGATTACGTCATCGACGCCAACCAGCAAGGCAACAGCGCGCGTTGGATCAATCACAGTTGCACGCCGAACTGTCGCGCGGTGGTCGAGGAGAGTGTCAGCGGCGATCCGCGCCGGGACCGGGTGATGATCGAGGCGATCCGCGCGATCAAGCCGGGCGAGGAGCTGACCTACGACTATGGCATCGTGCTGGAGGTGCCGCATACTGCGCGGCTGAAGAAGCTCTGGGCCTGCCGCTGCGGCTCACCCGAATGCACCGGCACCCTGCTCAAGCCCAAGCGCCGGCGCGTGTGAGGCGATGGCGGTAGAAACCAGTCTTCTGCGGTTGTGCGCCAATACTGGTCAAGCCGCAAACAGGACTTTTATACTCGACTCAGTGGCCCGACAAGGGGAAGGGCCAAGAGAGAACAGGGGACGCAATCATGGAATCCAATCCATACGCTGCACCGGCGGCCGTGGTCGACGATGTGCGAGGGCAGATCGACGGAGATCTGGAAAGTCGCAAGACGAGTCGGGTCAAGCGTCTCGGTGCCTTCTTGCTCGATGGCGTGAGCAACTTGGTGTGGATCGTGCCCATCATCCTGAGTTTCGCGATGTCGGGGGGAATACAAGAGGGGATCAAGTCGGCGAGGCCGGCGCTGGCCGTGATGGTGCTGGGGTTCATCCTGCTGGTGGGCATGCTCGTGATCAACGGCGTGCTGATACATCGGCATGGGCAGACCATCGGCAAACGTATGCTGGACATCGCTATGGTGCGTAGCGACGGCGACCGTATGGGACTGACCCGCTACATCTTCCTGCGCGCGTTGCCGATCGGCCTGCTCGGACTCATTCCATTCGTGGGCAAGTTTGCCGGCTTGGTGAACGTACTGCTGATTTTCGGCGCCCAGCGCCGCTGCCTGCATGATCTGATTGCCGACACAATCGTCGTCGACGTTTGATGATTGATACGGTCCGCGAGATCGAGACACCCGAAGGCATATCGCTGCGTCTGCGTGCCGCCGGTGCGCTGCCGCGCGCGCAAGCGTGGATGCTCGACTTGCTGTTGCGCGTGGGGATCCTGTTGGTCGCATCAATCCCGCTGTCGTTGTTCGGCGTGGCCGGCAATGGCTTGGTGCTGTTGCTGATCTTTGTTTTGATGTGGGCGTACTCGGTGGCATGCGAGGTGTGGTGGAACGGTCAGACGCTGGGCAAGCGCGCGCTGGGCCTGCGCGTGGTCAACGCGGATGGCACGCCGGTGACCTGGCTGCCTTCGGTCGTGCGCAATCTGCTGCGCGTGGTTGACCTGTTGCCTGGCGTGTACGGCGTCGGCCTGGTCAGTACCCTGATCGATCCGTCCGCACGTCGGGTCGGCGACATCGTGGCCGGCACCCTGGTGATCCACGTCGACGAATTACCGCGCGGCCAGCAAGTGCCGATGATGGTCGCGATTCCGTTGCCGGTGGTGCTTGCAGCGGACGAGCAGGCCGCGTTGGTGGAGTTCACCGAGCGTGCCGGCCAGCTCACCGTGCAGCGGCAGGAGGAATTGGCCAACCTGCTGACACCGTTGACCGGGCTGCGCGACACCGCAGCGATCCAGCGACTGGTCGCCCACGCCAATTGGTTGCTGGGTCGGGCATGAAGCAGGAACGCTTCGTCGCCCTGCATGTCCGCGAATGGGACAGCCTGCAATCCTGGCTCAGCGCGCTGGAACGCCAGCCAAAACGCACGCTGCGGCAGGAACAAACACTGGAATTCCCGGCCGCGTACCGACGCCTGTGCCACCATCTTGCGCTGGCGCGAGGGCGCGGTTACAGCCATGAAGTCACCGATCGCTTGCAGCACATCGTGCAGCAGGGCCATCGCGTCCTGTATCGGCCACCGGCGCCGCGCTGGCACGGCGTGGCCACCTTCCTGGTGGCCGGATTTCCGCGGCTGGTGCGTGCGCAGTGGCGCTGCATGCTGGTGGCGGCGGTGCTGTTCTATGTGCCAGCGCTGCTTACCTTGGTGCTGCTGCAGCTGCGTCCCGAGCTGGCGCACACGCTGTTCAACAGCGACCAGTTGGCTCAGTTCGAGAAGATGTACGACCCCACCAATCCACAGATCGGCCGAAGTAGCGGTACTGACCTGCAGATGTTCGGTTTCTACGTCATGAACAATGTCGGCATCGCGTTCCGCACATTCGCTTCGGGGCTGCTGTTCGGCGTGGGAGCGATCTACGTGCTTGCTGCCAACGGCGTGCTCATCGGCGGCGTTGCCGGTCATCTCACCGCGATCGGTTATGGCGGTCCATTCTGGCGTTTCGTGGTCGCTCACTCCGCGTTCGAATTGAGTGCGCTGGTGATCGCCGGCGGCGCCGGCCTCCAATTGGGACTGACCTTGCTCGCGCCGGGGCGTCAACGCCGTGGTCCGGCGCTGGTGAAGGCTGGCTGGATCGGCGCGCAACTAGCTCTGGGGGCGTTCGCGATGCTGTTGATGGCGGCCTTCATCGAGGCGTATTGGTCATCGATCGGGGCGTTGCCAGACGCGCTGAAATTCGGCAGCGGCGCACTGTTGTGGCTGCTGGTGCTGGGTTGGCTGTGGCGTGGCGGCAGGGCGGGGCGGCATGGAACTTGAGCGAATCAGTGTGGTGCTGCGCCCGCGCGTTCCGCGCGAGGCGCTGGACCTTGGCGCGGCCATGCTGCGTGCTAACGCACGCGCGGTGTGGTCAGCGTGGTTTGCCTTCACCGTGCCGTTCTTCGTGCTGTGCAATGCGCTGGGCTTGATGCTCGGGCTGCCCTGGCTGGGCTGGGTCTTGATGTGGTGGCTGAAGCCGCTGTTCGACCGCGTGCCGCTGTACGTGCTGTCGCGAGCGGTGTTCGAACAGACGCCTAGCTGGCGCGAGGCGTTACGCGGCCAGCTCCAGTGGAGCTGGCGCGGCACGCTGGCCTTGCTGACCAACCTGCGCACCGACAGCCACCGCGCCCTGCGCCTGCCGCTGGATCTGCTCGAAGGCACGCCGCGGCAGCAGCGGGCGGCGCGCTGGAAGGTGCTGCGTCGGCGCATCGGCGGCACCACCAGCATGCTCACCTACGGCTGCCTGCAGTTCGAATTGGTGTTGTTCCTCAGCGTGTGGTTGTTCGTGTTTTTGCTGATACCGCACGAGTGGCGGCCACAGTCGTTGCCCGATTTTTGGCGTGACGACATGCACCATGCCGTGACCCTGTGGACGTTGGCCGGCGCGAGCGTGGCCTATCTGGCGATGAGCGTGATCGAACCGCTGTACGTCGCCTGCGGTTTCGCGCTGTACCTGAACCGACGTACCCAGCTGGAGGCATGGGATATCGACTTGGCTTTTCGTCGCCTGCGCACGCGGCTGGAAGGCTTGGGCAAGACACTCGCTATCTTGCTGCTGTTCGGCGGCGCACTGGCGTTGCCTGTTCACGCAGCCGCCCAGGCAAGCGCGTCGCCGAAAGCGGTGACGACCAGCGTCGAAAAGCTGTTCACGCAGCCGCCGGACGACAGCGATGCGCGTTTTGCCGCAGCTGCCGCGCAGAGCTATCGTGACCCGCGCTTCGGCGGCGAACGCACCGTGCACCGCTGGACATTCAAGTACGCTCCGAAAGCTGAAACGAAGGCACAGGACGTGCCATTCCCGTTGCTTGTAAAAATTTTGGCGGGAATGTTCAAGGCGTTGTTATGGCTACTGCTGATCGGCGCACTCGGGGGCCTGCTGTGGTTTGCGTGGCGCCATCGAGGGAGCTGGACGCGAGAGGTGGACGAGGACGCCCAGATGGCGCCGGCCAGCCTGGTTGCAAGCGTCGACAGCGACCAGCCGCTGCCCGCAGATTTGGCCGGTGCGACCCGCAAGCTGTGGCAGGCGCAGCGCCGGCGCGAGGCACTGGCGCTGTTGTATCGCGGTTGCGTCGAGCAGACCGCGCGTCTGTTGCAGGTGCCGCCGTCGACCGAGGCGACCGAGGCTGACTGGCTGCGCCAGGCTGCAACGATCGCTGATCCGGTGCGCGCACAGCGTGTCATCGCGATCGTACGCACCTGGCAATTCGCCGCGTACGCAGGGCGCTACCCCGACGACGACGCCATCGAGCGCCTGCTCAACGATTGGCCGGTACAGGCGGGGGTGCCGACGTGAATCGACGTCCGCTATACATTGGTCTGCTGGTGCTGGTCGTGCTACTGCTCTTGGTCGGCGGCTTCTTCGCCACGTTCGAACGAAAGGACGCCACCGAGTCGATGCCGGCTCATGATGAGGCACGCTACAACCCTTTTTTCGCGCTGGATCTCACGCTGAATCGGCTGCAATTGCCGACGCGTTCGCTGACCACGCTGGACCCGGCGAAGCTGCCGCTGAAATCCGGCGACACCTTGCTGCTCGGTGCCAGTGCCGCGCGCGTCGATGCTGGTGAGGCCGCACGGATCACCACGTGGGTGCGTCGCGGCGGGCACCTGCTTCTTTCGCCAGGAGCAGCAAGCGTGGCACACACGCCGCTGTTCAATGCCCTTGGCCTGGTCGATCCGCGCTCGGCAGCGTTTAGCTGCAGCGCGCTGCAGACTGGCGACGCCAAGCGCAAGCATGAGGTGCGTCTGTGCGGCAAGCGCTTTCGGCTGACGCCAGCCGCGGTGACCCGTGTCGATGCGGCCATCGGCGATGCGCAGGATGGCTATCTGTTCGCACGCACCCGGCACGGCGCAGGCACGGTCAGCCTGTTGGCCAGCTTCGCTCCCATCAGCGGCAACGATCTGAAACAAACATCGGCCCAGCAGTTCGCCTGGCGCCTGCTGGCACCCAATCGAGGGAAGGGAACAACCTACCTGGTGTATGCACTGGACGGGCCCTCCTTCCTGGCCTTCGTGGCGATCAAGGGTTGGCCGGCGCTGCTGGCGCTGGCGCTGCTGCTGGCAGCATGGATGGCGATGCGCAGTGCGCGGCTTGGCCCGCTGCTGCCGGCGCCATCACCGCATCGCCGTGCCCTGCTTGAACACGTGCAGGCCGCAGGCGAATTCCTCTTTCGCCGTGACGCCGGCCGCACCCTGCACAGCCTGGCCGCCCAGACCGTCCTGGCACGCCTGCGTCGGCGCGATCCCGCCTGCGTCATGCTCAACGGCGAGGCGTTGTACACCCGCGTGGCTGAGCGCAGTGGCCTCGACGCGATACACATCGCGCAGGCCTTCCAGTCACCTGCAACCGCGCACGCATTCCGCACTTCCATCATCACCCTGGCCCGACTCAGGAGCCGCCCATGACTACCGAAACCCTCACCGCCCCGGTCACGCCGCCGGCCCCGATGTCGATCGCCGAGCTGGGCGAGCGCACACGTGCCCTGCGTACCCAGGTGGCACATGCCTTCATCGGCCAGGATGTTGTGTTCGAGCAGGTCCTGCTGGCCTTGCTGGCATCCGGCCACGTGTTGATTGAGGGCGTCCCGGGACTAGGCAAGACCTTGCTAGTGCGCGCGCTGGCCGCGTCGGTAGGCTGCAGCTTCGGTCGCGTCCAGTTCACTCCCGACTTGATGCCGGCCGATGTCACCGGCCACGCCATCTACGACCCCAAGACCGAGCGCTTCCAGATCCGTCGAGGCCCGGTGTTCGCCAACCTGCTGCTGGCCGACGAAATCAACCGAGCGCCGGCGAAGACCCAGGCCGCGCTGCTCGAGTCGATGCAGGAAGGGCAGGTGACGATCGAGGGTCGTCGCTTCGCACTGCCCGAACCGTTCATGGTGGTCGCCACGCAAAACCCCATTGAACAGGAAGGTACGTATCCGTTGCCCGAGGCGCAGCTCGACCGTTTTCTGATCAAGGTGGTGATTGGCTATCCCACGCTGGAGGACGAAAAGCGCATGGTCGCCAGCGTGGTCAACGGCAAGGTTGCGGCTGATCTCGATGTAACGAAGGTACAAACCGTGCTGAGCCAGGCCGAACTGCTGGCCGTGCAACAGGGCGTCGCCGCGATCCGCATGGACGCGGCGGTGACTGATTACGCGGTGCGCATCGTGCGCACCACGCGCGAGTGGCCGGGCGTGATCGCCGGGGCCGGGCCACGCGGCGGCTTGGCGCTGGCGCGGCTGGCGCGCGCGCACGCGGCGGTGGATGGACGTGATTTCGTCACGCCTGACGATGTGCGCGCGGTGGCCTTGCCGGCCCTGCGTCATCGCCTGATGTTGGCACCGGAAGCCCTGATCGAACGCCAGCGCCCTGACGACGTGCTCGAGGCGCTGCTGCACAAGGTGCCGGCTCCGCGCCAATGATGCGACCGGCACCAACGCTGCTGTGGCTGCTGCTCGGCTGGACCGTGCTCGGTGTGCTGGCCAGCCTGGACCGGCTACCGCTGTCGGCGTGGCTGGCCAGTGGCGGATTGATCGCGCTGCTGGCGGCGATCGATGGCTGGCGACTGCAGCGGATGCGCTCACCCGCGGTACAGCGTGAGGTGGTGCCGGTGATGCCGCTGGGGCCGGAGGCGCGCGTCACCTTGCGCCTGCGCGGCAGCATGCGGCGCAAGCAGAAGCTGCGCTTGCACGACCTGCATCCCGGCGGCTGGGCGGTGCGCGGGATGCCGCGCACGCTGGCCTTGGCGCCAGGCAGCGACACGGTGCTGGAGTACGCCGTCACGCCGGACGCCCGCGGCCAGTTCACCTTCGCGGGCTGTCATGTGCAACTGCGCTCGCCATGGCACGGCTGGACCACGCGTCGCGTACTTGGGGCGCCTTCGACGGTGCGCGTGTATCCCAACTTCGCGTCGCTGGCTGAGCTGGCCGGGCTCAGCGTGGAGCTGGCCTCGCGCAGTGTCGGCGCGCGTTTGCAGCGCCGCCGTGGCGAAGGCACCGAATTCCAGGAATTGCGCGATTATCGCGTCGGCGACAGCCTGCGCAAGATCGACTGGAAGGCCACCGCACGCGCCAGCCGCTTGATCTCGCGCGAGTATCGCGACGAGCGTAACCAGCAGGTGGTGCTGATGCTCGATTGCGGCCGGCGCATGCTGGCGCAGGACGATCAGCTGGTCCATTTCGACCACGTGCTCAACGCCTCGCTGGCACTGGCCAGCATCGCGCTGCGCCAGGGTGATGCCGTCGGGCTGCTGGCGTGCAGCGGGCAGGAGCAGCGCTGGCTGCCGCCGCAACAAGGCAGTGGCGGCATGGATATGTTGCTCGGCGCCGGCTATGACCTGCAGGCGATGCCAGTGGCTACCGACTACCTCGCCGCCGCCAGCGCGCTGCAAGCGCACCAACGGCGTCGCGCCCTGGTGGTGCTGATCACCAACGTGCGCGACGAAGACGATGCAGAGCTGCGCGCCGCGGTGAGCATGTTGTCTAAACGCCACCTGGTGATGCTGGTCAGCCTGCGTGAATTGGCCCTGGATCGTGCAGCCGTTACTCCTGGCGACGAACTCGAAGGCAGCATTCGCAGCGCCGCGGCGATGCACTACCTTGCCGAGCGCGAGCGCGTGCATGAATCGCTGCGCCGCGAAGGCGTCAACACGCTTGACGTTAGCTGCAGCGAATTGTCCGGCGCGCTGATCGAGCGCTATCTGAGCCTGAAGCGCAGCAGCCGGCTCTGACCGGCGCTTGCAGGCACCGCTGAGCTGGGCTCATCGTTCGGTGTGTTCAACCGCGCCCGGCACTTTCGGCGTGCCGATCCAGCGACGCGTGTCGAGTTGCTGATCAATGCTGTTCGCCAGTTGCTCGATACGTGGTCGCACTGCATCGGCGAGTGGGCCAGTGCAGCCAAAATAAAAGTCCACGCTGCGGCTGCCACTGGCGTCGTTCACGGTGATCTTGATGCCGGGCTGGTCGCTCATCATCATGCTGCAGCCGTCGTTGCGACTGGCATAACTGGGATGCATCGAATCGAAGTCGGCACCCACCAGCGCGTCGTGAATCGCGGCAAATTGGGCCGGCGTCGCCTGGCCGGTGGCCTGGCTGGTCTGCACGTACGCGTGGCCGGTGAAACTCACCTTGCCGTCTGCGGTCACCATCACGCTGTAAGCCGGACAGTTGCCAAAGCAGGTACTGCGCTCGAGCGTGACGCTGGTTTCCGGCATCGACTGTCCGCCCCCGGTATTTGCCCGCAACACGCATGCACCAAGCCACAGCATCGAGCCACTGAGCACGCCGCGCAACAGCAGCTTGCAAGCTGACTTCATCGTGATACTCCAGGTCGGTCGATACGGCCAGCATAACCGTGAGCGATGGGGGAAGTTGGCACACCGCGGTGGCGATCACGGCGCCTCGTCGGGCTGTTTCTTGCTGGCGGCGGAAGACGGCGGGGTCACCTTTTGCCGGTCTGGGGGTTTCGTGGGCGAGGGTGACGAGGCCTTCCAGGAAGACATCGCTTCGCCTGGCGTCAATCTTCCTCGACATGCGGCTTCCACGCCTCGCTGAGTTGCTTCTGCACGTTCGGCGGCACCGCTTCGTAATGACTGAGGTCGAGGCTGTAGCGGCCGCGACCGCCGGTCATCGATTTCAGCTCGTTGGGGTAGTCGATCAGTTCGGCCAGCGGTGCCTGGGCTTTGATCACCAGTTCACCGCCGCGCTGGGCATCAGTGCCCAGGATGCGGGCGCGCTTGCCGGCGAGGCCGCCAGTGACGTCGCCGACGTTGTGCTCGGGAATCGCCACCTCGACGTTGACGATCGGCTCGAGCACGATCGGCTGGGCCTTGCCAACGGCATCGAGAAAAGCCTTCCTGCCGGCGCTGATGAAGGCGACTTCCTTCGAATCGACCGCGTGGTGCTTGCCGTCGTAGACGGTCACGCGCAGGTCCTGCAGCGGATAGCCTGCCACCGCGCCGCGTTCCATCGCCTGCAGCACGCCCTTCTCGATGGCCGGCAGGAATTGACCGGGGATCACGCCGCCCCTGGTGGCATCGACGAATTCGAACCCTGCGCCACGCTCGAGAGGCTCGATGCGCAGGAATACCTCGCCGAACTGGCCGGCGCCACCGGTTTGCTTCTTGTGCCGATGGTGTCCTTCGGCGACGACTGCAATCGTTTCCCGATAGGCAATGCGCGGCGGGCGCGTTTCCACCTCGACACCGTAACGTTCGCGCATGCGTTCCAACATCGTTTTCAGGTGCAGCTCGGACAGCCCGCGCACCACCGTCTGGTTGAGCCCCTTGTGGTGCTCTACGCGGAAACAGGGGTCTTCCTCGGCCAGTCGCGCCAGGGCATTGGAGAGCTTGTGCTCCTGGCCCGTGTGCTTCGGTTCCAGCGCGAGACCATACATCGGCATGGGAAACCTCGGCGGGGTCAGCGTGATCCGGTCCTCGTCGTGCGAATCGTGCAGGACTGCGCCGAAGTGGATCTCCTCGACCTTGGCCACCGCCGCGAAGTCCCCCGGGATCGCTTCGTCGATCTCGACGTGGTTGTTACCCTGCAGGCGGAATAGGTGGCCGACCTTGAACGGTTTGCGCCCGTCGTCCACCAACAGTTGGCTGTCGCGGCGCACCGTGCCCTGCCACACGCGAAACACTCCGAGCGTGCCTACGAATGGGTCGTTGATGATCTTGAACACCTCGGCGATCACATGCGTATCCGGGTCGTGGTTGACGCGCAGCGGTTTGCGGTCGTCGCCCAAGAACGGCGGCGGATTGCCTTCGGTCGGGTTCGGCAGCAGTCGCGTGGCGATGTCCAGCAGTTCCTTCACGCCGGCGCCGGTGCGTGCGCTGACGAAGCAGATCGGCACCAGGTGTCCCTCGCGCAGGCATTGCTCGAACGCGTCGTGCAACTGTTGTGGGCTCAACGCATCTTCGCCCTCGTCGAGATAGCTGCCCATTGACCGCCTCGTTGATCTCCACCACCTGGTCGAGGATCTGCTGGTGCGCTTCGGCCAACGAGGAAAAGTCGGTGCTGCCTTCGCGCTGGAAGAAGCAGTCCAGCACGCGGTTGCCGCGGTTGGCGGGCAGGTTAACCGGCAGGCATTCGCTGCCAAACTCCTCGCGCAACGCATCCACCAGCGCGGCTAGATTGGCGCCGTCGAAGTCGATCTTGTTGATCACCAGCATGCGCGCCAAACCACGTTCGCGCGCGTGCATCATCATCCGGCGCGTGCTGTGCTCGACGCCGTTGATCGCGTTGACCACGACGGCCACGGTTTCCACCGCGGCCAGCGAGGCCAGGGTGGCGCCGCGAAAATCTGCATAGCCGGCGGTGTCGATCAAATTGATACGGCAGTCGCCGTGCTCGATCTGTGCCACGCAGCTATCAATGGAGTGGGCGCGCGCCTGCTCCTGGCTGTCGCTGTCGGAAACGGTGTTGCCGCGCTCGACCGTGCCCACGCTCTGGATCGCTCCGCCGGCATGCAGCATCGCTTCGAACAGCGTGGTCTTGCCGGCGCCGGCGTGGCCGGCGAGTGCCATGTTGCGGATACTTTCCGTGGTGTAGGGCACGATGCGACCCTCCTCGATCAGGACGTGGCCTCGTGCATGAACGGCGCCGCATGAGGCCGCGCGTTAGCGGCAGACGATGGCGGGCCGTCATGGTCGTCCTGCGCAATGCGGCGGGCGCGGGCGGCCATGGCGGGATCGGCGCGGGGCGCCGAACGTCCAGCCTTGTGCCAAGTTCCGCCGGGGTCAAGCTGCACTGCGGGGAACCCGCCGCGCGGACGCGCTGTCTGTTGATGCACGGGACGCGCCGCAGCGAGTGGCCGTCATGGTCCAGCAAGGTTCAAGCAGCATCCGGCATCCTGCGGCTGCCACCCGCTTTCCACGAGGCATCGTTATCGCCGTTGCGCCGCATTCCCAGCCATCGCCGCCCGAGCCGCCGCGCGTCGAATCGTTACACGCCGTGCCCGTCGCGCGGGACTGGCGCGCGCGAGCCGCTCGGCAGCAGCGCCGCTGGCGCGAACCACCGGTCGAACAGGCGACCCGCCGATTCGCCTTGGTGCTGGTGCTGTTGCTGCACGGCTTGTTCGGGTTGATCGCCTGGTTCGGCACGCGCCCTCCCGCGTCGAAGCCGGAGGTGACGGCGACGGCGGAGCAGTTCATGCAGGTGCGCTTCTTCGATTCTCGTCCCGCGATGGTTGCGCCGCCGCCGCCGGCAATGCCAAAGCCGCCGCCGCCTCATACTCCGCCGGTGCCGCCCGCCAAGGGCGCCTTGGTCGTGCAGACGCCTCCATCCGTGACCGCTGCACCGCCACGTCTGTTCGATGACCAGGGCCGTCCATTGCTGCCGGCGACCGCAGTCAGTGCGCCAGCCCCTGTGCCCGGTTACGTGCAGCGCACGCCGCAGGGCGATACGCAGATCATGAAACACGACAGTCCGATCAAATACCGGCCGACCCGTTTCGAGGACGACTGGCGAGAGGGAGGCAGTTCCGTCGACGACGCCCTGCAAAAGTTGGTGGACAAGACCACCGTGAAGAAAACCATCCGCCTGCCCGGAGGTCTTCGCATTCACTGTGCGGTGTCGCTCGCGATGCTGGCCGGCGGTTGCGGTGGCGATCCGCCCCCGCCGCCGTCGCGCAAGGACGGCGACGAACGCCTCAACATGGCACCGGCGCGTTCCCTCGATGGCGACGCGCACGGGTTCAAGCCGCCCAGCGTGGAGTCGTGCATCGCGATGTACCGTGCCGGCGAGCCGCTGTCCCATGGCTGCCCGGTGGATACGCCCAATCGCTCGGTGGATGCCGAATTGCGCGAACGCGCCGGCAACGGCGCCGCTCACCCGTGAGCGAGTTTTTGAGTCCGGCGAAACCGTAGTGCGCCCGCTACACTTGCCGTATGCCCGCGCTACCCCCGGACCCCACTGCTGCTGGTCGTACCGTCAACCCTGCGCGGACCCTGCTGGAGTCACCGTTGGCGGCGGCCACGCGCGGGCGTGTCTCCCGTCTGCGCAGGCAGACGCCCGCGCGCTCGCGCGGCCGCCACGTGCTGGCGATGGCTGGCACGCTGCTGGTGCATCTGTTCTTCCTGTTCGGTTTCGTGCTCGGCGCGGCCTACCAGCCCAAGCTTCCGCCACCGCCGCGCAGCGAACAAATACTGCAGGTGCGCCTGATCGAACCGCCGGAACCGCCACCGCCACCGACAGTGCGCGGCACGCCCCCGAAGGAGCGCGGTCCGCGCCACCAAGGGCGGCGCAACCCGCCGGTGCTGCCGCACGAGCCCAGCGCGAATACGGAAACGGCCGCCGTGAACGCGCCGTCGGTGCCCGCGCCGCCGTTGATCGATGCGACCAGCAAGGCGCAGGCGTCCGCACCGAAACCCGCGGACGCGCCGCCACCGGCAACCCCGCCTGCACCCGCACCGTTGCCACTGCCACTGCCAAAACCGCTCATGCCTGCCGGCGCACCTCCTGTGCTGGCCGTCCCGATACCGACTCCACTGCCACCAGAACCTCCGCAATTTCAGCCCGAGCCGGCGCGCCCGCCGCAAGCTGAGGGCAATCGCCCGATCCTGCCGCCCGCTTCGCTGGCCTTGCCAAAGGCAACCGTGCCTACGCCAGCCAACCTTCCGGCGATGGCGTTGCACATGGATATGCCGGCGACGATTGAGCCCGTCAGCATGACACCGGCAGCGCGGCCTCCGGCTGCCCCGGACGTGCCACGCCTGCAACCGTTACCGCTGCCGGCGCAGCCTGCGCTAACGGTCACGTTGCAGCCTCCGGTGTTGGCGCCGATGTCGAATGCGCCGGAAGCGCTGGCTGAACTGGAGACAGCCAGCGTGGCTTCCATCGAGCTACAGGTGGCGCCGGCTACCGTCGCCTCCGCATCGCCTCCGCCGAGCCCGATGCCGATGCCGATGCCGATGTCGAAGCTTGAGCTGGACCAGTTGACGCAGAAACCGGCCACGCCGCTCGCCGTCTTGAGCCCGGCAATGAGTTCCTCGATTGCGGTGGCGGATGTCACTCCACTGGCGTCTGTGCCCAACCCGGCCCGCGAGCGTGTTGCGCCCGTCACGCCAGCCAGCACCCAGCCCCCGAACTCGGCATCGGAGCTAACGACGCCTGATGTTGTGGCAGACGTCAGCCGCGCACCGGATGCCACTGCGCAAGGTAGCGACACGGCCACGGTCGGCGACCCGACCGGCGCTGCCAGTGCACCGTCGACTGTGACGCAGGACATACCGACCGCGATGCGCGAGCCGGAAAGCGCTGCCAGAGGCAAGGGCAAGCAGGACAAGCAGGGCAAGTCGCTGGCCGCGGGTAAGCCTGGCGGCGACCAGCCTGGTGCATTGCAGGGTGCGCCGCATGGTGCTGTCGGTGACTACGTGCAAGTGAGGCCGACCGGCGATACCGAAATCATGCGTCACGGCGCGGCAGACATCGGTTACAAGCCCACCCGCTTCGAAAAAGACTGGACTCCCGCGGACGAAAGTTCGGTCGACACCGTCCTGCGCCGCGCAGTGGAGAAGACCACCATCAAGCACACGTTCCACCTGCCACGCGGCGTGCGCGTCGAGTGCGCGGTGAAGCCGCTGCTGCCGATTGCCCTGTTCGGTTGTCAAAATCCCGATCCACCACCCGCGCCCGTCGCCGACAAGGTTTACGCCCCGCTGCACTTGGCGCCCGCACGACCCTTGGTGTCTCCCGCGACTGCAGCCAGCAGTCCGGCGTCGGTGACGCTGGCACCGACGCCGATGATCAAGTTCGACAATCGCGCTGAGTGTGCCGCCGCCCGTGTCGCAGGCAGTCCGCTGCCGCCGGGGTGTCCGACCGACTTGCAACCGGTGCGGCCGATTCACGCGCCCGCGTCATCGTCCAGCTCGTGGGTGCCGGCGAGTGATCAATTTCATTGAGCGGCGTTCTTCGCTTTGAAGTGATGAAGTGCTGGGCGGTTTATCGCTGTCGACCCCAACTCACTGTGGCACAGGGAACCATAGTGGAGCTCGCGCCATCGTGGCCCGCGCCCAGTAGGCAACCGTGTTGAGGTTGCGAGAGCAGATGTTGTTGCGCCTGACACGCGCTTCGTTCCTAGCAGCCTGTCGGACTTGGTTGGTCGAGTCGAGAATTCGGCTGGGTGCGGACAGGTTTTCGCCGGTTCGCAGGTCCATAGTGGTTCTATGGACCAAGAATCGGCGGAAATATGGACCAC